>Ga0137397_10002649_pt1 | contig 12421 bp, 9 predicted proteins | sample czorhiz116metaG_FD_106658 | JGI IMG/M metagenome (GOLD analysis project Ga0137397, IMG submission 106658) | Vadose zone soil microbial communities from Angelo Coast Range Reserve, California, USA - czorhiz1.16 metaG | ecosystem: Environmental > Terrestrial > Soil > Vadose zone | place: USA... | reverse complement strand
TAGGCTGTGCTAGCTAGGGCACTCAAACTAACAACAAAATAAAAAATAATTTTTACTATTTATTAACTTGAGACTGAGCACCGCAGTATATGAGGGTGTTGGTGCCAGACGGAGTGGGTAATTGCGCATTTACCCCCAGTCAAGCTAGTCAAGTCGCGTCAGTCGCGCGTCGATGCGCGTGGCCGTGGCGTTGACCAGTTGAGGTCACGTGCCTCTATTCATTTCCCTTTGCAACTGGCAATTGTGTCAGTTACTTACCAGTACTGGGCTGTGCGTGATCCGTGATCTCCATCTATACCTGGATCGTAAGCCCATCTCCCCTTCACGTTTCTGTCCGGTTTGATGAGACCTTTCCCTTCGCCTCTCACTTCAGTTCGTCGCTGTTCCTGTCACAGTCTCACCTCATGCGGTCTTCATGTTAGCGCTACCACCGCATGGCCTCATAATCTCAGCACAGCCACTCGTCACTACATTCTGCTTTGCTTCACGTGGGCTTGTCGTGACTGGGCCTGCAGTTCTTGTTCTGACATCCTTATCCGTTTCTTTGTTCGCTACAAATAAAGAAATACTACTAGTGGTATAATCCGATACTTTTCCGTGCTCGAGGGTTTCTTTGAGCTCGCTTGGAAACGCTCGCGACCATATATAAGTATAGATTTACCACGTCACTCATGGCATCATGCTAGCGTAGTACCCGCTCCAAGAAGGAAATCACGTCTTTCTTGTTTTATAGCCGCAGAGAACAACACGTTCCGACTCTGGAACCGTACCGTGACTGTGCTGCGAACCACACGACGCGGTCCCGATGCACAAGCACGCAACCAGCCCGCAGCCGCGTGCGCACAAAAGCAGCAGTCTCTTGCTCGCAGTGGCCTTGTCGGTCGTGACCTACCCAGTCAATAGCGCCCAGTCGATCGTCCAAGGACTGCGCCAAGGGCTCCCGGCGATGGTCCTGGCGGGTCTTGAACTCCAGGAGAGCTCAATTTGGCTGATTATGTCGTCGAGATTATCGCTGCCAGTGCCTGGCGGGTGGAAACTTCTGGGTGCCAGCCGTTGTAGTCTCCAGCGTCTCCTTACGAGCCCGTCCAAACTATATCGTTCATTCTTTTCGTAGCTCGCTGCTACAGTAGTCTGGCGACAAAGTGCTACACCTCGATGCGGACGAAAAGTGTGTGCCAGAAAGGCTAGGCTGCTTAGTCCGCTCGCGGGATTGTATTTTTGCTGGGAAAACTCGGACTTTCAGGGTTGTCGACTCGGTGAAGGAGTTGTGGTCAAACGAGCGAGAGTGAGCAAGAGCGCGTGAAGTTACCCAGAGGGTAATATTAGAAGAATGCGGCACAGCAAGCAGAGGGAGCTGACAACGCCAACGCGGTGATTGAGAAAAAAGAGTGGGTGGTGTGGGTTGTTGTTTAAGGTGGTGCACTTTATTGCCAACACAGCTAACCATAGCACAAATATAGTAATGCATTTACACCCCGCTGTGTTACAAAACAGAGGGAGGAAGGCGTGTAAAGGGCTGTCCATTAAGTTCGAATATTTCACTCGAGATTGGCTGATGCACACCTGACAGTTTGCCGTCTGGGTCTGAGAAGCGTGGCTCGTCCTGGTGAGCTACAGGACTCAGCACTGCTCCGAGAACTCGGTCGCGGCGACTGTGCGTCAACCCCCGCTTCTATGGCAGTGGTCCGGCGCGAAGTCGGCATGGCTTGTAACGCTTGTTCGGCCACAACTGAGGATCCAGCACCCGTGCTGAATCTTTTGTTTTTGCTCCCGGGTTTACGAATATTCTCCAGCAACTTGCGGACGATCAGTGTCCGAGCCTTCGCCGTCTTTGGTGGGACACGCTGTAGCAGGCTCACACCCGGCGTGTCAGGACGATTATGGCTACAGCCCTTGTCCGGTCGGACAGCGGCGTTTGGAGAAGGACGTTCTGAGTAGATGGCGTGTTAAAGGATGGCGCAGAGGCGAAAAGAGGAGGATGACTCACTGCCACGAAGAGTTCCGGCCGCCGGAAGGCTCTGTAGTCCCATGATGCACGATTCAAAGACACGAGAGACAGACTCAGACAGTGGGTCGTGCGCTTCTGCCAACAGTGTTATGTGCTTATGGGCTGAGCGTGTCCATGCATGCAGGTGACACTGAGAACCTTTTATTCTCAGTCCAACTTGAAGGCTTGCCAATGAGTGGCACGTGCACTGCAACATGATCAGGTACGTGCTCAGATATTTGACCCCTCATTTATAAAAAAGGGCACTTCGACTATGGCCACACGTGGATACCCGTGCCGTGCCCAAGTGCCAAAGCGTGTGCCAGCAAACAACCACGCTACGTGAAAGATTGGATCGGGCCGGAAGTCCGCGAGACTCGCAACGGCTTGGCTGGTCTGGTGAAGTCGGTGACTCTCGCCAAGCAAGCCCGAACGCTGAAAGGAGCGACAACGGGAGCGAAGGTTATACTTATGCGTGGTTGTGCGGCTGCCAACTTGTGCCACTGGCAGAGGTTCCGAGTCGCCGCCGATGTCCGAAGGTTAACTTGAATTCGGCAGCGATTTCACCTCAGTCTGGATTCTGGAAGCTGCTCAGTTCTGGGACGATGGTGTAGGAAGGTGTCGTGGCACCATTTTACTGCCACGAAGACTGCCAGACGGCTTCATGAATGGATGTACAAAAGGTGACTTACCGTAAGCTGAACACCCGGCGTAGTTCGCATAGCCAGCAGGTACCAAGTGACGGAACCAACCATTTTCCGATGACATATATATTCACGGGCGATCCTCAGACGGTGAGTTTACAGTACACCGCGTCGAAATATGTTATGTCCTGATATGTGGTGGGTTGAGGCCTCAGGCCCATATCAGGGCTCAGGGGAAAGGGAAAGGGCGCATTGTTCCCGGTGCGGATATGGCTAATACAATTACAATTACGACACGGCACGGGGAAGCCCTCTTATTTCAAATAAAGCCTAAGCAAGGTTGAGCGCGTAGGTACTATTAAATTGTGCCAGTGGTAGCCTCTCGGACATTGTTACTAAACAAACACGTCAACATGATAGAGGGATTGTGGCCATAGTGTTGCGGAACCCTACTACGGATGACGGCATCTAGACTCGACAGCGTGCCCGCCGACCCACAAGGCGGAATATTGGAAAACCAACGGATGGCAGCCAACAACGTTGTTAGATTGGGTCCAGGAACTGCACCAAAGCTACTCACCGACCCCGTGGCTGCAGCGAAGAAGCCATCCGTCTTACTCGCAGCCCACTGCCAGTAGCGATAAACGTCGCTGGTGGCAGTGGCCCGCGCCGAGGTCAAGGGAGCATGGCCAAAACGTGTCTGCATTCCCGTGTGGGCACTTAAAAATGTCAACAAGCGGACAGCCTGACCCAGCATTAGTTCCGAAGACACTCTGACACGGCTATGAGCCGAGCTTTGGCGGTGATTCTTGACGGCGGGGTGCCACAGTGGTAAGAAAATTTGCTGGACGAAAGGGGAGTAGTATTGCGCTCGTAGCTTGTCAGTTCACCCCGTGAGTGCACGAAGGGAATTCACGTTAACGCTGGCACTAATACGTCACGGCACAACAAAGAATTACCACATCGTCTCGGCGGCGAAGATCGATGGTGATGAGAGTGTAGCCGCAAAGTCGTGGACGATGCCCAACTGACGCCCGTTTCGAGTCTGTATACCTGCCATACTAGGACGCGATAAGGACACTAGGATAAGATAGCGGTAGTGTGCTCACTCCATTCAAGAAGCTGATTACGTGAGGAATTCATCGACATTGTCTTGGAACTGGTCTCCAGTAGTAGAGTACAAGGTTGGCCCGCCTAACGCGATCCTCCATCATATATCATACGGTCCGTCAAGGCCCTTCACTGACCCTCTCATCGCATGCCGCATGCCGCATGCGCTAGAGATCACAGTCCTAGACCTGCTAGCTCGCGGTCAGTGAATCTTGCCGTCGTCAACTATGGAGGATGAAGGACGATATACAGGAACTTAAAAGAAAGATCCGTGAATGCGAGTCGCTCATTATCATCCTTTGACAGTATCACGTACCATATATTTTCCTTTCGCATTTCAATTCCGGTCCGGTTGCAAATGGCATTCGGTGTAGCACAAGGACAAGGTCGCCAGTCATCATGGTGTTGGGAAGGAGATACCGATCACTTGATCGAAGGAACAAGAAAATGGTGTCGAATACTACGGCGGTCTATACACAACTGTGTCGGATATCTCCATCGATAAATCACTCACACCAGGGATGGGAAACACACCCAACCATCACAAGGCAACGAAATTGTCGCGGCAACTTACCATCAGCAGGGGGCTGGTTCAAGCTGCTTGATGTCGTGACTGTCTCGGCGGGCTGGACGTTCTCGCTCGTGCCTTGGATAGATAACGATGTCAGAATTTCAAGCTGTGTGGGGTGCCAACACACCTTTTCCCCTTGTTGTAATTGGCCGTGTTAGACACTTCTGCAGGTCCACGGGTTCATCTTTGACGGCCAGCCCATATTTGTTCTCCTACCAGGGCGTCCAAAAGGGCCCGTGCCGCATTTAAGTGGAAGCTGAGGAAGGACGGTAAGGCGGCGAGTACGTTACTGTTGCAGAATAGATGTCGGCGATGTTCTTTGGGTCCTTCAGTTGGTCTGCACTTGTGATCACTGTGGATATTTAGAGGTTCAGATATTGACATCTAGACAGAACATGCCTCCCTGGGCCTGGGCGACGGGGATGCAGTTGGGGTCAATGGGCCGGAGTCTCCCGAGAAAAATTGAACCATTGACGGCACTTCCCGACCAAAGCATATCGCTTCGTATCCGTGGGCACTCTGGGCTTAGCCTTCCAGTGTACCCTGCGATCTACTCCTTGCGGTGGGAGGTTCTGCATGGGCACTCTCTAACCGTAAAACGTTACCGGGTCTTTGAAATGGCACTGCGGTGGGCATGGGTCATTGCAGCGTGGGCGACTCGGACCTCGATCCAAAGCATCCAACGCAGAGGATGGATCCGGTTTAGTACTGTAGATTACAGCTACAACTACGTACGTGCCAGGCTCGGGACACCTGACTTTGGGACTTGATGCAGCCATTCCGGAAATTATATGAAATTCGGAACATGTCGACCCCTTACAGGCCTTACAAACCAACTACAATCAGCGCGCTCCGTTTCCGCAACGTTTCCGTTTATACGGCGACAACATGTGACGAAGATCGATAACTGAAAGGCACTCGCAGGGCCGTGCTGGACTTGAAGGAAACGCAAGTCGAGTTTTCCAAAGTTCGTTTAGTAAAGCTCAAACATTATGGTACCTCTGCTGATGGTCCAGGTCTGAAGGGGTTGGCCTGTAGGGAGAACCGAAAATTCGGCGGACTCACGTGATGCCATCACCATTAATATATTAATTGATGGATGCAACATCGAAAAAAAAGTTGACCAAGTCCATCGCCGTCAATAGCAAGCCCCTGTGGCTTGTCATACGACTGCCAGGTACGATCTAAGTCCTTGGAGTGCGGCCAAGTCCGCATGGAATTAATTAATCAAGTCCGAGGTACATCATCATACCGAACTTCGTGTGCGCATGCGGTGTGTTCCACCAATGTTCGGCTGGCTCCGAAAACCCTGCCCGCGCAGTTGCCATCTCCGCTTCTGGTTCGTCGTGGCTCAGACAGCCGCAGGCACAACAGACTTGCTCCCCGGGCCGCCACCGTCACTGGCACGCGCCAAGGGTGGCGCCGCCGCATGGTCGGTTCGCACCTGCCAGTCCTCATCATGAATCAGGCCATCCTCGCGCCGACTAGGACAGGTTTCCACAGGACCGTGCCCCCGTGGCGTGCGATGTCGCTGTGTTCTTGGGCCGTGGCCGACAGGGCTCCTCCTCAGGCTCCGCCCCAACCGACTCGTGCCGCAGGTGCCTCCCACCTCTTCGGGCCCTTCAAGTTCCTCATCATCGGTAACAGACAAGTGCACCGGCACCCGCCGCTCCCCGTTTTCTTTCCTTCGCAAGGTCAAATCGCACGCCACCTCGCTCCTCAGCTCACACGCCAAACCCGACCCGGCACGATCACTACCACCGACTTCATTCATTAGGCCATCTCCCCGTTTGCACTGCTGATGACGGGTCTTCAGCCGCCGATTGCTCCCCTACCACCCACACGTTTCATTGTGGGATTGTCGTTCAGCGGCGCCAGTTACGGCATACCACTCAGAAGGTCTGACTGTTACTCTGACAAGAGTTTTGCCAGAGAAGGTTTCGTACGAATTGAACATCTTACATCTCTAGGGAAATGTCCCATATACATAGTTTAGCCCCCAGCCCAATCTGGGCCGATTATCTGGCTGGACTGTCCACCACCCATGGATGCATGATGGCGGGGAATTGACGAGGGCCCGACCGTCACCTCGGAGTCACCCCATCATGATACTGTGCAGAATAGAACAGCAATAGACATGCAACAAGTGAGTACTATGCACGTCATCTCTGTGCTCCGATGTTAGGTCCTAAAACCTTGGAAAAAACCCACAGGCCCCTGGTCTCACAATAGCAGCTTTTCCGGAAGAAGGAACGCTACAAGACGATCGAGGGATGCAGTGCAAATCGTAGCCTGAAGGCCTACTCGGATGAAGGGTGATTTTGACAGAGCACGCTGCCCGGCGGATGCGGAATCGTCTGTACATTGCACAGGACGAAGCAATCCAAAGCATCTCAGTGACTCGGACTCGGACAGCGCCCGTATGGTAATAGCTAATTAGCACTCTATCATCAGGCCGTCGTAAGTGTAACAAGTGTAACAAATGGCGAAATGTATTGAGTCCTGAGTATGTTATCTCGCCGAGGGGCCTTTATGCGCTCGTACCGTGGCTCGTTGCGTTCCGTCTGATTTGGCAACCGCGCACAACCCAGTGGGCCACTGGCCGCCGGTTGTATCCCGTCATACTAGTAACCGCCTTTGCGAAGACCACTCCCGCGCCTTTTTCTCTCTGGCCGGGCCCTGTCTCTGCTGCTGGTGGACTAAACTCGAACGCCATCTCCTCTCCCTTGTCGCTCAGACAGCACCTGCGCGCGCAACAGACTTGGGCTTGCTCCAGCCACCCGCATGGCCCGTTCGCACATGTGCCGATGACCAGGAGCTCCTCGCGCCCCTCCGAGTCATCCCGATTTCAACGGGGTCCTCATCGCACTCGACGCGCCGTGCACTTGCGCTCGACACCGTGTAGCGCCAATCTAATTAATATCTCGTTCACCCTCGCGCCGCCACATCTGCCGTCGCCGTCGCCCTTACCGCATTCGTCTCGACTTGACCTCCAACTCGCATCGCCGCTTTCGGCCTCGCTTCGCCATACCCACCTCGTCCGCATCCGGCCCTCGAACTCGTCGTGCGCACCCCGCCTTAATGCCACTTCTTATTGGATACTGCCTTCTCTGAGTCCTCTCCTCTCGTCCGTTTTCACTCTCCCCTTCAGACTTGGGCCTCCCGTTTCATCCCTTTCTCTTCTTAGGCCCTACACGTTCGTTCCCCGCTGTATGCTCATAATGCTCTCACTACCCTCGTAGCCCGCGCGCCCACTATCGCATGTGATAGTACATTCATTGGACCCTGTTTCGTATTTTACAGACCCCGTTCTCCCCTTCCTTGCCGTGTGGTCCTGTCGCCGGCAGGGAGCGCTTCTCTCCGAGAGGAGGAGCTGAGCTTGGCTTTGTCAAAGTCGACTGTACAGACAGCGGATCGATTCATGACCCAGGCAGCGGAAAGAAAATAACCATGATACGTGAGACCCTTTCGTCTCGCGAAATGCAGGTCAACTTATGGACTCAAAAAAAAAAACTTCTTTTTCCTTTTCAACTTGTGATACCTAGATATTATTCCATGTCATTCACTGAGGACTCAAATTCTTACTCAGGCCGCACAGCGCTGGCCAGGAGCATTTCTAATTCCGGGACTAGGCCGAAGACCTCCGGGTGCACCCAATTCAACAAGTTAACCTGTACCCGTAAATCAATTTCAAATAACGTGTAGTCATCAAACCGACATGTGCGATAGGGCCAAAGGAAGATAGTGTGCTAGTGTGGCATAGGGCCGGCCACGATCGAAACCGAAACTTGACATTCTACTTTCATAGTACTATTACATCATGATGGGTCCATATGGGACCAATTTGAGGTTTCTTATCGACGCCACGGCACGCCTCATCCCTCCTTGCCACACTCTACATCGCCATTAATGACAGGTCCCTGAGGGTTGTCGTACATCTCAGGTTGCCCGTCTTTGCTGGTGTACAAGCCCATATACTGCTCAGTGTGCATGTTCATGGCTACCTCTACTGGCATCCGGTTGAGCTGAATGGGCCCAGCAGAGATGAGCTTGGGATTTGATGCAGTACGGGCGGGGAGGTCCAGGGTACTAGAACATATAACAACTGACGTTAGCATGGAGGCAAGTCCTACATATCAGATGAGGCATATGTCGTGAGGGAGCGATACATCCTTGTTGCAGCCATTGCCATTGTGATCATATAGGGTGTTTGGAACATCTATTTTCAACAGGGATTGAGATATTATTGAGCTACCCCACTCATTTGAATAAGGACATACAAGGTTCCACGCTTCTGATATGTTCGATCCGAATCAAGTTCAATCAAATTGAATCTTTGATGGGCAGGAGAGAACGGAAATATACCGTTGAGGTTCAAGAAAATAAATATCTGTAGAATGAAATAGTGATGAGCGAAGATGAGGTGCACTGGTAGGATGCTCAACGTACTGATGGCAGTACCTCTGCTATGGTGGCGAGCACAAGCCAGATGATACCCTTAACAACAGACATTACATTAAGTTGTGAGCACCACGATCAATGAGAACCGCCACAACAGCACCTGTCTCCAAAGTAGGCGTCCTAAACCAAACATACCTCCTTCAATGCGCAGACGGAACAAGCCAAGGAGCATCATGAGAAGCAAGCTTATGTCGGTAACAAGATAGAAGAGGAGTGTGGGTTTGCTGGTGTCTGAGTTGACCACAAGACATGTGTTTTGCAAGGGTGCCCATGAGGAACGGAGCTACAGTTAGATACAGTAAGCCTAGGAAATTAAGGCAGTCAAAATGATACTCACTGTCACTATATCTGTAACAACATCACATTTATCAGAGAATCAGAATCAGGTACCGAACGATAGACTCGATAGTAGGACAGACTTGCTATAGATGAGGAACGAAAGGTTGGCCAACCACACGCCCACTGCAATTGTAACAATGATCCTGTTTCTGTTCCAAATAGCAATCCTGACAGAAACTATGAGTGCCGGAAAATGGTCGCCACGCATGGAAAACATACGTGCGAAACACAATCAACAGTGAAGCGGAAGCACAGGCAGTGACAGCAAAAACCTGAACACAGCAATGAGTATGCTCTCCTGAGTATGTCAGACAAGCTCACAAGTCCGATGGTGACAAAGGCCTTGGGATGGTACCTGGTCAGGTGCGGTATATAAAAGAAGGCGGATATGGGACTCACCTGACAGTTTGTCGGATGCGTAACATTTAAATTGATTATGTGAATGACTACTGTTGAAAGTGTGGCCACACGCGTCAGGGAGTAAACCTATAACAGTTTTGTTTGAGACCACTCGGTGGCCTACACAAATAACAAAAGAGACGACTCTTGGCTACAGACCCATATGGTCCACAGGTATGTTGATGCCCTCGGATTACACTCCATTCGTAGTCAAGGGTGGTAACAAACTCCCATCTGCCAGTAAAAATGAAATTTAAGTTATGTGGTGCCTAGAGACTTGGGTGACAGAGCAGACCTACATGTAGAGGCCATCTATGGTGTGCCAGAGCTTCGTGAGTGTCACTGTGAAAGAACCGATCAGTTCACTGGGCTTCATGTTCGTGAGCCAGAGGGCAAAGGATACGCACAGAAATCACGTGTAGCTTTAGCAGGATCGTGGAAGTTGAAGTTCACCATTGCGGCAGAAAACAGGAAAAGATCGGACCCAGATTGGTACGGTATTAATTCCTTAGAGCGCTTCATGGTACTCCCGCATATGTAGTCACACTGGCAGTCACCCCAGCGTCAGGGCTATGCGAGCACATCGTAATCAATACTGTACAGGATTGTTGTTCCGGCCGCGTCTCCTTCGAGTCGATGCCTTGGTCGATGCGAGACGACTGCTGTTTAATGATGTTTCAGACGGTTTCAATTGGTGGCGGCGATGGTCACGTGGGGGCGGCGTTGCTTCAAGTTGTCCAGATCAGCATCATGATATTCTTCTTCTTCAGTTATTTTTCTGACACAGCTACATTCAATCACACATTCATCAGCGCAGCCACATTCATATCTCATTAGCTGTTCTAACAATAGCAGCTTTCCGGAGGAAGGAACGCTACAAGACGACCGACTCGGAGTCACGGAGGGATGTACTAGTAATGCAATCGTAGCCTGATGGCCTACTCGGATGAAGGGTAATTTTGACAGAGCGCGCGGGGTCGAATTTTTTGTACACTGTACAGGACAAAGCAATGCAACATCTCAGTAACAGCGCCCGTATGGTAACCAACTAGACCTCTATCATCAGGCCGTCCGTCGCAGGTGTAACAAGTATAACAAATGGCGAAATGTATTGAATCCTGAATACTAGTGATGTTATCTCGCCGAGAGGCCTTTATGCGCACTGTGGCTCGTTGCGTTCCGTCACCCTCAAATCCGACACTTCAGGTTTGACGATCATGACCGCGCGCACCTCACTGGCCGCCAGTTGCATCCCGTCATACTAGTAACCGCCTTTACGAAGACCACTCCCGCGCCTTTTTCTCTCTGGCCGGGCCCTGTTTCTGCTGCTGGTGGACTAAACTCGAACGTCATCTCCTCGCCCTTGTCGCTCAGACAGCACCCGCGAGCGCAACAGACTTGGGCTTGCTCCAGCCACCCGCATGGCCCGTTCGGACATGTGTCTCGATGACCAGGGGCTCCTCGCGCCCCTTCGAGTCATGCCAACCAGACAGATTTCAACGGGGTCGTGTCACTGCGGCTTGCGACGTCGCCGTGTTCTTGGGCTCCAGCCGACAGGGCTATTCCGGCCTTCTTCCCGAGACCGCTGCCGACGAGTTTTCGGCCATCGATTGCTCCTTCACGTATGAGTTTCCGTTGTTGGTTCGCCGATCAGCGGTGGCAGTGCTAGTGGCGGCATACCACCCTACTATCCGTCCCTCCTCTCCCAAGAACGACTCATTTGTCCAACTGTAGCCCAAGTGCATCTTCCCTGCTTGATGTTATGGTGTGTTTTTTTTGCAGCAGTCGTACTTGCAAAGCAAACGAGGACTACATCGGTAAAAGGCGTCAGCAGTAAGTTAGGATATCTGTGCAGATGTGTGATAACTGATAGGGGACTGGAAGTCGAATGCAGGATTGAGAGAGAACTGAACACAACGTTATGGATAGAGTGGATGATTGTCGATGCATGGCGATGGCGCAGGAACAGATTTAAATGTCAATATGATTATATACAGATCCTCGATAGGAACCAACGGGTCTAACTACAATACCGAAAAGCGAGAAAAAGCAAAAGTAATTGTCCGATTAAACAGAGTATATGTGGTCTTCAATCAGCATAAAGAAAGAGAGAGAAAGCGACAATTGATAGAATTAGCTGAACCATGTAAGCTATGGGCGCTGATAATATAAGCTGTCAGGCGTAGCCGGCCTCTCAAACTCGAGCGCTTCTCTCCAAGAGGAGGAGCTGAGCTTGGTTTCGTCAAAGTCGACTGTACAGACAGCGGATCGGTTAATGACCCAGGCAGCACAAAGGACGGCGAAGGGGGTACTCACTTGAAATGTTCCTCGATACGACCCTGTGCCAGTTCCTGGAAAGAAAATAACCATGATACGTGAGGCCCTTTCGTCTCGCGAAATGCAGGTCAACTTACGTTCTGATAAAGAATGGGTGCTGCGCTATGTCCCTCAACTTTAGACGTTTGTCTGCATCGAGTTCAAGCAACTGGAAAAAGAGAAGAGGCAACGGGTGAGTGCCATTACACTCTTCAAGTTTATCACGTCGATCAAAAGAAGACATACGTCAATCACCAACTCCTGCGCGAGCGGATCGTCGATGTCCTCGCGGACTTTCGCGGGTATGTCCATACTCCAAACCTCGTTCCTTACGATGTCGGCCTCAGCAGAGAACAATCGCTGAAAAAGCGTTCACAACGCCAGAAAGGGTAAGTCCAGTCAGACCAGAACCAAGACGGTGAGCCGCCCAACTCGTAGACGCACCTCGCTGGTGTACATCTCGTAGATGATGACACCGAACGACCACATGTCCGCCGCGCACGTAAAGTGCGATTTCGAGTGGCAGATGAGCATCTCGGGGGCCTGGTACGCGTACGTCCCGCCGTAGCCGTAGAAGGTGCGTTCTTCGAACGG
>Ga0137397_10002648_pt1 | contig 12422 bp, 7 predicted proteins | sample czorhiz116metaG_FD_106658 | JGI IMG/M metagenome (GOLD analysis project Ga0137397, IMG submission 106658) | Vadose zone soil microbial communities from Angelo Coast Range Reserve, California, USA - czorhiz1.16 metaG | ecosystem: Environmental > Terrestrial > Soil > Vadose zone | place: USA... | reverse complement strand
TTTATCTGCTTGCGATCGGCGCGCCTAACCCCTCGTTTGCGATTCCCGCCTCCAGTTGGGCCGCGTGGACACGGCCCGTGATTCAATACAAGGGACTTTCTTATATTTCTGGTTCGGATCCGCCTTTTGTCCATCAGTATTCGCACGCCTGGTTTGACTTCCGGGACAAAAAGGATGCATTCGCAAACTATTCTCAAAATTCCGTGACAGCGACGCGGGCTCATCGCTTGTTCTGCATTTCGCTTTCGAAGCAATTTCCGGATTACAGCTCGGACCTTTGGGGCATCACGGCATCCGACTACAAAGGTGGCTACACTGCGTGGGGAGGGCCATCGGCACAAGGCGGGCCGATTGGGCCAGTGGACGGCAGCATCGTGCCATGCGCCACGGCAGGTTCCCTGCCCTTTGATTTTCCGGAAACGATTCATGTGCTGCGCTGGATTCGCGGCCACTATCCGCGAGCGTGGCAGCGTTACGGCTACGTGGACGCTTTCAATCCGCTGACAGGCTGGTACGACAGCGATGTATTAGGAATCGATCTTGGAATTTCAATCCTGATGGCCGAAAACCAGCGCACGAAGTTCGTATGGAATACTTTTATGAAGAATGAGGCTGTGACACGCGGGATGGACCTGGCGGGTTTCCGCCCACTATGAATGCAGCGAGAAATCACCGGATCGATTTCGACTGTGTCCGAGGATATTGCCTAAAACGAGAATCGCACTTGAAATTCAATTACGCGGCCGGATAGGCCATCGAGAGGACGGCCGAATTGGCCTGTGTTGGTAATGTCTGTCGGCGACGTTGCGGGGGCCAACGATTCCAGATTCAGAGTGTTGAAAGCATTGAAGAAATTGCTACGAAATTCCAACTTGGCGTTCTCGCCCAGAAAGCGAGAGCTTGGCAGCAAAAAATTCTTCCCAAACGAGAAATCAACCTGGGTGAATCCTGGGCCTTCGAAAATGTTCCTGCAGCGGCATCCGGGACCAAAGGTGCCCGGCGGAACTGGATTGCCGGCATTTGGAAAGCTGGCTGCCGGATTCGGAAAGACTCCGTTCTCCCAGTCCTGTTTCGAGGGATTGGAAATCTTGCCTCCGGTATATGTCATGGGCATATCCGGACAGAACCCGTCACCGTTCCGGTCGCGGCTGGGGTTACAGGCGCCGATCAGCGCTGTGAACGGAAAGCCAGTATGTTTCGTGAACACGCCGCCAATGGTCCATCCGCCGGCGAGCGCGCCTAGAAAGTCATGTCGCCCTCGATAGAAGGGCAGTTCGTAGAAGCCACTGATGCCGAGGCTTTGACGAACGTCGAAATCGGCATTGCCCTTATCAATTGCTTGATTGAATGGATCTGTCTGTTGAAATCCTATCTCGTAAGAAGAAGTGTCAATCGTGTGGCTTAGTGTGTAAATCGCAGAAATCGTGAATCCACGAGAAAAGCTGTGGTTGAGTTGAGTGATCAATGCATCGAAGCTGGCATTGACATCAGGAAGCGGAATGAATACGCGGCCAAAGCGATTGTTGCCAACCACTACGGGCGCTGGACAAGCTGGGTTGGCAGGCCCGCAGGCTACTCCATCAGCACTCGCGTTTTGGACCCCATCTATGACGCCGTCGAAAGTGTCTCCAGGTTGGAACCGGTTTAAGTCAATTGTCCGGGCCAGCTTGCGGCTGCGGCTTCCTTGATAGCCGACCGTCGCTTGCCAGCTGTGAACTGGCTCGACTTGCGTTTGAAACGAGTACACATAGACATACGGGGTGGGCTCGTGCGGCAGTGCCCCAAATATGTCGACCTTGGTAACTTGCGTACACGCGGTGTTTGCGCAAAGTGCCCCATCCGGCGCTACACCAAATGAGAAATTAGGGTTTGGCGGATAACTGTCTGCCGCAGTGCTTGACCCGATCGCGTATAGAATCCCAGAACCTGGCGGCGGCCCCGTTATGGGGCCGGGGTCAAAGAAGCAGCAAGCACTTGCTTGCGCTAAAAATGGCGTGTTTTGCCGGACGTTGCTGTATTCAGTCTGGAACGGTCTGTTGTAGAGAATTCCAAAGCCGCCGCGAAAAACGGTTTTCTTTCCGTAGACATTGGGACTCCAAGCGAAACCGACGCGTGGACCGAAGTTATTGTAGTTAGAGTCGTACAGATGCTTTACCGGTTGAACCGAACCATCAATGAATCCGCTGGGGCCAAAAATGTAATTACTGAGCATGCTGTTCTTTTCGCTCAAAGGCGGAAAATACTCCCAGCGCAGGCCGAGGTTTAGCGTCAGATTGGGGCGAATCTTCCAATCGTCTTGCACAAATAAGGAATAGGCCGCTTCGCGGAAATAGCGCTGGCCGTTTGGCTGTCCCCCGGTTGTGGGGTCAACGGCCAGACCCTCAAAGAAGCAGCACGCGTCATTGGCAAAGTTCAGCAAGCCGCGGAATTGATAGTTGGGACGTTCGAAACCGGGCTCGTTATCGTTGTTTTGCTCACGGGTGATGTCTACGCCAAACTTAAAGGCGTGATTGCGATGCACCCAGCTAAGCGTGTCGCGGAAAGCGAATGTGTTCTCGGCCAAATGACCGGGATCAGTGCCGGATTGCGGTATGCCCATGAGTGTTCCAACGTCACCCAAGCCACCGGCGTCGAAGTCAAACAAGCGGATCTGCGGAATACCATAGTTTGTTTGTCCTGTGGGCTGATTCTGATTGAAAGAGAAGCGCGTGAAATTAAAGCGCACCTCATTCACCATGACGGACGAGATTGTGCGAGTCCAGCCGAGCGTGCCCACGTAGTTGTTCGGTTTTAGGCTGACGTCTTCTATTGGCCGGTTTCCGCCATTTACGTTATTCAGGTTGACGATGTACGTGCTTGCAAAGAATTGGTTAGAACCCAACGTGTAGTCCACGCGCGCGTTGTATTGATTGCCATTGCTCGAATTCGGAACACGCGTGTCAAATACTCCCCAATCATTGATGCCGTCTGGCCCATTCCCGACAGCTTGGCCGATTCCAGTTCCGGGTGCGTACCACGCACCGACCGGATGAAAGTTAGGATCGGAGGGATTTGTGATCAAGGAGCAGCAATCAGTTTGCGTCACCGTGGTGCTGATGCGCGATGCGATCCCGGCAGTATTGAATATCTTCGCCGCAAGGCTATTGGGATTCACGTTTATGACGTACTTTTCGAAATCAGGAGTTTCGAGCTTCACGTCACGATTAACAATGGTGTTGCTTGACCGCAATCCCTCGTAGGAAAAAAAGAAAAACAGCTTGTTATGGATAATGGGACCACCAAAACTTCCTGCAAAATCGCGATACTTTTGATCATTTCGAGTCGGGCAATGCTGGGCAACAATCGTGAAGGTGCCACCTTCGCAATTAATCGCAGTCAAAGGAATGTTGTTCGCGCCATAAAACTTATTAAAAGCGTTCAGACCCCTGTCGTTGAACTTTATCAGACCGCTTCCGTGGTACTCATTCGAACCGCCCTTGGAAATGACTTCTATTTGCCCACCCGAATTTCGCCCCTGTTCGGCATTGTAGGTGGCCGAAGTCACGACGATTTCTTGCACGGACTCCTGGTTTGGAGTGATGACTGCAGCGCCGCCATTGCTGAGGCTATTTATACTCACGCCATCCAACGTATAGTTGTTGGCCGTCACGCGTTGGCCATTTGAAACAATTTGCACTTGGTTTTCGATCTGAAAGATGGCGCTGTTGGATCCGCCAGGCCCTACCTGCTGCGGAAGAGCGAACGAGTTCCCATTTCCTTGGCGAGCGTTGTCGCCGAACACACCAGGTGCCATGTGCAGTAGCTCGTATGGATCTCGTCCGAATTGTGGCAACGTCAGGACTTCGCGCGATCCAATTGTTGTGTTTACGTTTGCGTTTTCTGTCTGAAGTTCTCCGGCAGTGCTGGTGACTGTGATCGATTCTTGAACGTTGCCCACGGTCAGCGTTACATCGAAACCACGCGGCTGTTCTGCCTCGACGGCAATGTCGTGGGCGACAGATTGCTTGAAACCGCCGGCTTCAACCGTAACGGTGTAAGTGCCAGGTGGCAGCTCACTGACTCTGTAAAATCCCTCAGGTGAGGTCGTTGTTTCACGAGAAATGCCAGTCGCCTGGTTGGTGACGATAACCTTGGCGGCTGCGACCGCATTTCCCGATGGGTCCATCACCGTGCCTTGAATGCCTGCCTTAAATTGTGCTTGGGTTTGAATGCCTAGAACTACCGGAACAAATGCAACAACAGCAAAGCGGAAAACACCCCTCAAGAAGCTCATAACCCCAACCTCCACCCTCGAAAACGTCTCGAATGCCCTTACACCCTCAGCTAAATCGGTTAACTACTAGTATTGGGCGGAGTATATCTGATGAATTTTTTTGATGTCAAGCATCTTTGTTTTGCGAAATTAGTCTTGCCCGCGAAACCTTTTCAAGGTTTCGAGCATCGCACGCCGTCCCTTGACGGGTTCGTTTGAGATACCCAGCAGGATTCGAAGTTAACAAAACGGATTTTGGAAAATTGTTACTTTTTCTGACCGTAGTAGGCTGCGGCGCCGTGCTTGCGGAGAAAATGTTTGTCGTGCAGGTACTGAGAAATCGGGCGGGCTTTGGGATTCGCAGCCAGCGTTTGCGAAGCCATGGTTGCAATTTCTTCCAGAACAACGGCATGGTGCGCGGCCTCGCTCGCCGACTTGCCCCAGCAGAACGGCGCGTGCCCCGCTATCAATACCGCCGGAAATTTCAGGGGTTCCAACTTGCGAAAGCGCTTCAGAATAGCGAGTCCGGTGTTTTCTTCGTAATCAGCGCGAATTTCTTTTGGCGTGAGCGGCTTTGTGCACGGCACCGGCCCGTGAAAATAATCGGCATGTGTCGTCCCGAAGCATGGGATTTCTCTTCCGGCCTGCGCCCAGGACGTCGCATTCCTCGAATGTGTGTGTGCGACTCCGCCGATTTCTGAAAATGCGCGATACAAAACAAGGTGCGTCGGCAAATCGGAGGAAGGAAGAAGCGTTCCTTCCACGACTTTCCCGGAAAGGTCGGTTACAACCAGGTCCGACGCTTGCATCGTTTCATACGGCACGCCACTTGGCTTGATGACGACGAGTCCTTGCGCGCGATCAATTCCGCTCGCGTTCCCGAATGTATAGAGCACGAGGCCGCGCCGGACCAATTCCAGATTTGCCTGGAGAACTTCTTCTCTCAACAAAGCAAGCATCATGAAGAACCTCTCACCACTGCGGCAGCGGTGCGCAATTTCGGCAATACATCGCCGAAAGAGGCTGCGGCGGAATCCGGCTTGCCGAAACTGAAATAAAGTTTACGGTAAAGCGCGTAGAGCTCCTCGTAGCGCTCCGCTTCTCCCGCGTCCGGCTCGATAACGCGATATTGTGGGCACAATGCAGTCTGCGCTTCCTCGACGCTGCGGAATGCACCCGCGGCTAGCCCGGCAAAAATGGAAGAGCCAAGACTCGTAACGTCGCTCGCGGGAACAAGCACCGGCTTGTTCAGGACGTTGGCGTACACACGATTGAGGACGTCATTTTTTTGCGGGATGCCGCCTGCGTTGATGACGCGCCGGATCGGCACTCCATATTCCGCCAGACGATCCAACACCACCCGCGGGTGAAACGCCGTGCCCTCAATGGCGGCGAAGAGTTCGTCTTCCGCGGAATGCGTCAGGTTCCAGCCGAGCGTGACTCCGCCCAGGTCTGGATTCGCGAGGATCGTGCGGTCGCCGTTGTCCCAGCTCATGCGCAGCAGCCCCGTTTGTCCCGCACGGAAAGTTTCCAGACCTTTCGAGAGTTCTACGACAGAAGACTGTGCGCGGCGCGCAATCGCTTCAAAAATATCCCCCGTTGCCGAGAGCCCTGCTTCCAGCCCTGTCTTCTTTGGATGAACGGAGCCGGGCACGACGCCGCAAAGACCCGGGATCAGCCGCACGTCATCGCTCATGGCAATAATGCAAGTGGATGTGCCGACGACATTGACTACGTCTCCCGGCTTTGCTCCCGCACCGATAGCGTCCCAATGCGCGTCAAACGCGCCTACTGGAATGGGAATGCCGGGCTCAAGGCCTAGTTTTTTCGCCCACTCTTCGGAAAGGGTTCCGGCGATTTTTTCGCTGGTCGCATAGTGGCCAGAAAGCTTTTGACGAACGCCCCTGAGCAAAGGATCTACAGCGGCGAGAAATCCTTCCGAGGGCAAGCCGCCGAGCGATTCGTTCCACATCCACTTGTGGCCCATCGCGCAGATGGACCGCGCGGCTTCGGAGGGATTTTTCACGCCGCACAAAACCGCAGCCACCATGTCGCAATGCTCGAACGCGGAAGCAAACCGCGAACGCTTCTCCGGATTGTGACGCAACCAGTGAAGCAGCTTGGAAAATCCCCACTCCGAGGAATAGGTGCCACCGCACCAGCCGATCGCGGGCTCTTCCCCTCGGCGCGCTGTCTCCGTGATAAGCGCGGCTTCGCGCCACGAACGGTGATCGCACCAAAGATAATATTCGTCCAGCGGCTCCATGAATTCGTCCACGGGGACAACGCTGGAACCGGTGGTATCGAGAGCGATCGCGGCAACTTTCTTGCCGGATATTTTCGCGGTGACCAATGCTTTCTGCATGGCATCGGCAAGAGCGCGCATGTGGTCGGCATGGCTCTGCGTGGCACGATCAGGGTCATTCTTACTGCGGTGCAGCGGATATTCCGAAATGCCGGACGCAATTTTCCCGCGTTCCGTATCGGTGAGCGAAACACGGACACTGAGAGTTCCAAAATCGACGCCGGCGACAATAGCCATGGAAGTCCCGTTCAGCTCGCGTGCCGATAGGTCGGCCAGCCGAAATAACGTGTGGCCGCTTCGTGAAGCGCGGCGGCAACCGTGGAGAAATTCGCGGCCACGTGATGCTCGAATCCGTTTTCGCAGATGTAGCGCAGCAGTTTTTGCATCTCCGGAATTTCCACGACGCCCGCGCCACCGAACGTTTCCATCGGATCGTCCGTGAACTTCCCTTGGCCGACGTAACCGCGTATCTCGCCTTCACTGTCCACGGTTGTAAAGCGTGCGAAAGACATCGGGCCGCTTTTCACGCGCCCGACGCAAGTACCGAATGTATTTTCTTTGCCTACGGTGCCCGCAATGATTTCCTGGAAATCCATTCTCACGTCGCGGAAGAAATGTTTCGGCAAGTTGCTGCAGTGGAAACAGACGGCCTTGTTGGGATCGTCGCCGTAGTTATTGTTCCAATCGAGCAGCGCGCTTGGCGTTCCGCTGGCAAGCTGCAGCATGTGCATGCTCAGAACGCCGCAAACGTCGACTTCACATGCGCTGGAAAGCAAGCTGTCGCTCATCATGCTCATCATCGTGCAAGGAACAACACCGAGATTTTCCTCGAGTGAAGTCCAGCACTGCACGGCGCTTACGGCGAGATCCGTTTGCTTCATCCAGTCTTCGACAACCGCGGAGAGCTTGGCCATTTTGATGAGCGCGGCCTGTGGAACTCCGCTGGTCGAAACATATTTCTGAATCGCGGCAAGTTTTGTGGCGACGGCGTCGTCCGAATCTTTCATTCGGCCGATGCGTCCAAGGACTTCGGAAAGATCGAGCGTTTCCACCGAAATGCCGCTCGCTTCGAGAAGCTTCTCGCTGTAGCGGACGGTGTTGAACGCGGTGGGACGAGCACCGAGAGCACCGATGCGCAAATTGCGGCACCCACGCACGACGCGGCAGACCGCGGAAAACCATTCGAGATCCTTTTGAAATTCAAGGGAATCCGGCGCTACGGTATGGAGTGTTGTGAGCGAGTATGGAATGCCGTACTGCTTCAAATTGTTGCAGGCAGACATCTTTCCGCAGAAGCTATCGCGGCGATGCGTGATAAGCATCTTACCCGGAGTATCGGGCGTTGCCTGCACCAGAACGGGAACGTTCAATTGTGCTAGACGCAACGTGTCCGCAATGGCGCGCTCGTCACCAAAATTCGGAAGCGTAACGATAACCCCTGCAATTGAGTCTGCGTGTTTCCGGAAAAGTTCCGCGCAGCGCTTTGCTTCTTCATGCGTTTCCACGGCCCCGTGCTTGCTGGCTTGTTCATCCAGCGCGATGGCTGTGATGCCCGCTTTTGCGAGCGCGGCAAGGATTTCCTCGCGGCCGCTCTTGGCAAGATGGTCCGGGAAAAATCCCCGGTTGCCGACGATCACGCCCATTGTGAGTTTTCTTGTGTTGCTAGCCATGGTTGTCCTTGAATTCTGCTCTTTAATCTCTGCCCTAGCGACCGGCAAAGCGGCTCCGTTCCAGCGGCGTAAGTATATTCAAATTTCCCCGCACCGTTCCAATTGTTGAAGGAACCCCGTAGCGCATTGCCGTCGCGGACGCGTGCGGCTCAAGCGCTGCTCTTGTAACAGCCAATCGCAAGCAAAAGGATTGAATCATCGCAATGAACATGCCAAATTGGCTTGAAACCCTGATAACATAAGTCTCACCACTCCCGTTGAACCGCGTCAAATAAAGTAAATATGAGCAGCGTAGCCGTGCAGACTCAGCCAGGAACCTTACTTCGCCACCTTCTCGAAGGTACCTCTTCGCAGACTGGTCAGGAATTTTTACAGGCACTAGTGCGCTCAGCCGCATTCGCATTGGACGTGGCTGGTGTTTGGGTGACGGAATATTTGCCAGAAAAAAGAGTTCTGCGCTCGATCGCCTTCTGGATGAATGGCGAGTACATAAAGGAATATGAATACAAGATTGACGGGACACCTTGCGCGATTGTGGTCGAAGAAGCGCGTCTCGTGCACTATCCGGAACGAGTCATAGAACTCTTTCCGAATGACGCGGACCTCGTCACTCTTAACGCCGTAAGCTACGCGGGCATGCCCTTGCTTAGAACAGATGGCACGGTCATGGGGCATTTCTCGGCATTGGACACCAAACCGATGAAGCTGCAGTCGGATCTCGAGTCGGCGTTTCGAATATTCGCGGCGCGTGCGGCGGCAGAACTGAACCGGATTCGGGCAGAATCCAAAATTCGCGAGAGCGAGCAGCGTTTTTCCGGACTCTTTGACAGCGCCATGGACGCAATCCTCGAATTGGACGAGGAATTTCACATCCAACGGGCCAACGGCTCGGCTGCGGCATTGTTCGCACTGCCTGGCAAGTCCCTCTCCAATCGCAATATGACGGAACTACTCAGTCCAGCGAGCGCGCAAAAATTATCGGTTGTGGTGCGGGAGCTGGATTCCGAGAGCCAACCGTTTGCATGGGTGCCCGGTGGATTTGATGCCTTGCGTTCGGACGGTTCGTGCTTTGCTGCGGAAGCAAGCGTTTCGAAATTTAATGTGCAGGGCCACCGACGATTCAGCCTAATTTTGCGCAACGTCCAGGATCAATTGGCTGCAGAGAGCCGGCTTCGGGAATTGCAGGAAGAAACCGCTTATTTGTGGAACGAAATCAGCGACCAACAGTATGGCGGCGAAATTCTTGGCAACAGCCCGCCTATTCGCGAGCTCATCACAGCCATCCATCAAGTTGCGCCGACTCCGGCGACGGTTTTTGTCTCGGGAGAAACGGGAACAGGCAAGGAACTTGTCGCGCGGGCGATTCACCAGGCGAGTAATCGTTCAGCGAAGCCGTTCATTCGCGTGAACTGTGCCGCAATACCCGCAGCTTTGTGCGAAAGCGAGTTCTTCGGCCACGAAAAGGGCGCGTTTACCGGCGCTGCAATGCGCCGCTCGGGAAGATTCGAGCTGGCCAACGGCGGAACAATTTTTCTGGATGAAGTCGGCGAGTTGCCCCTAGAAATGCAGCCAAAACTGCTTCGAGTACTTCAGGAAGGTGAATTCGAGCCCGTGGGCAGTTCGCAAACACGCAAAGTGGACGTCCGCGTAATTGCCGCGACAAATCGTGATCTTTCCGCTGAAGTTGCAGCAAGTCGTTTTCGCGAGGATTTGTTTTATAGGCTGCACGTTTTCCCGGTTTCCGTTCCGCCGCTGCGCGATCGCGGGGGGGACGTTGAACTGCTGGCGGAACATCTTCTCAAGCACAACTGCAAGAAAATGGGGAAAGCTCCTCTTGAACTAACCGCGGATTGTCTAAGGCGGCTGCGCTCCTATCACTGGCCCGGCAACGTGCGTGAGTTGGAAAACGTGATTGAACGCGCGGTGATTATCGCTCGCGATGGACGCTTGAACCTCCGCGACGTTCTCCCGCTGCATAATCTTCAACCCGATCACGGACGCAAGAATGTGAATGTCGGTTCCACGGTCAAAACCAAGCGTGATTTGCGAGAAATGGAGAAGGCAACTCTCATTCGCGCGCTGGAAGAAACAAACTGGAAAGTGGCCGGTCGGCAAGGCGCAGCGCAGAAGCTTGGCGTTCCACCCTCAACTCTCTCCTCGAGAATAAAGGCGCTGGGAATTCAACGTCCTAAATAGTCTTCGCACAAGGCTAGTCCGCAGGCAGAACAACGAATCATCGAGAGTAGCGAGAACTCGATAGTTATCTGCGGAAAGAAACCTGCCGCATCTCCTTCAAAGAAATCAACTTAGTCGCTGCTGCGATTGGTATTGCTTTTGCATTTTGTACGCGCAGGAGGATGTCATGTCTCTTGCGCGAAAATTACAAGTGATGATCGTCGGCGCGATTGTGAGCGCGATGTTTGCTCCGTGCCCCGCCAATTCGCAAGGCTCGTCGAAGAAAAATGGGCGAGTTCGCTCGAAGTTGACCGCATCAGACAAACGCGAGGCCGTGCTGCAACGGGCCCGGGAACAAACCCTTGCGATTCTGCAATCGGATAACGCGTGTTCTGCCTGGTTTCGCGAAGCCGATGGGGATGCCGCGGAGGTTTTCGAATCGGTTCACTACCAAATCGAAAGGGACAGCCTTTCCTACGTTTTTCGCGCAACGGATACCCGCGGGGAGGAGCTTTACAAGCAACCTTGGGTCGCCCAGACGTACGAATCGACCGGCCGAAATTCGACCGTTCGACTAAATTCCCACGGATCATTTTTTAACTTAAGCTCGCAAGTCGTCGTGTTGGATCCGGGAGGCGTACCTGTTCAGTTCGAAGGCTATCGAGTGCTGACCATAGCTTCGTTTCGAGGCAACACGGCTGAAGCACAAATAACCACTTTGCTTCACGAACTTGGCCACATCATCGGAAGAATTCCTGAGGACGACGATTCGTGGGACGGCCGCTCCGCGCGAAACACGGAAGAAGTCTTGCGCAATTGCAAAAAAGAGGTTCGAGAGTACGCACAAAAAACTACGCGTGGGGGAAACTGAGAGGCCGCGCTCGTGAGTTTCACTCACGAAAAATCGTGAGTCGCGAAGAATCATGAAGATTTGCCAGCTCGTCTCCGAGCCAACTGATTGAATCGAAACAACTAACGGAACAACAAAACTGGCCATCAGCTTGCTTTTTTTCTTATTGAAGAGGAACGCGAGTTCCATACTAAAAAAAATGAGGAGAGGATTCAAGCATGCAAAATAGCATCGCAATAGTTACAAATGGCGTGGACATGGCACGGATGCAGGAGACCATCGAGGCCGTCAAGGCATCACCGGAACTCGGCAGCTTTCATTTTCGCATTCAGAACCGCTGGGTTAATGCAGGCGAAAATCTTTCCGAAGTTCGGCCCTTTACGGCCGGTGGAAAATTGTTCAAGCACAAAACGAAACTTGTCCTGGCCGCCGATGAACCGGACATTCTCCTCGGCACAGACAACGGCGCAAATCCAGTCGAGCACTTGCTCCATGCTCTGGCATCTTGCGTCACCACATCGATGGTGTATCACGCCGCGGCGCGCGGCATTGCCATTGATCAGGTGGAATCCCTTCTCGAAGGCAACCTCGATCTGCGCGGATTTCTCGGCCTCGCCCCGCAAATCAGAAAGGGATATCAGGGCATTCGCGTCACGCTGCGCATCAAGGCCACCAACGCGACCAACGAACAGTTTCTCGAGCTCAGTTCGCTCGGCCCCAACTTTTCTCCGGTCTATGATTCACTGACTCGCGGCGTCCCGGTTGAAGTTCATGCGGAACGGATGGCGTAACGGCGCAGCGTCTGCGACTCCCAGCCAATTCGAAATCAGCACGAGACGAAGGGCGTCCACTGAACAGTCGTGGATGCCCGCGTTCCCGGCTTAATCCCGTCAACTCTATCGTTCTTGAATCTCGGTTTTGTGGTGGACGTGACAGGGATCGAACCTGCGACCTCATGCTTGCAAAGCACATTCCGTGCCATGTTGAAATCTATGAAATTCTGTTGGCCACAAGAGCATTGATTGCAAACCTGTTGCGGCGTGCTTCTTGGAACTAGTGGAAGCGTTTAGAACCGAGAGGCTTTCTCAGCTACAAAATCATCTACAGCACAAGTTTCCCTCGTCGCAAATCTCAAAAGGGGCCATTCAAAGGGCCAAAATCACATTCGTT
>Ga0137397_10002646_pt1 | contig 12425 bp, 12 predicted proteins | sample czorhiz116metaG_FD_106658 | JGI IMG/M metagenome (GOLD analysis project Ga0137397, IMG submission 106658) | Vadose zone soil microbial communities from Angelo Coast Range Reserve, California, USA - czorhiz1.16 metaG | ecosystem: Environmental > Terrestrial > Soil > Vadose zone | place: USA... | reverse complement strand
TGGGCACGCGGACCGGCAGGCCGTAGCCCATCTCCTTGTCGGCGCTCACGGCCGGCGTGCCGCCCACGATCACGCCGACGGCGAAGCTGGTGCCGCCCATGTCGCACGAGATGACGTCGCGATAGCCGGCGGCAAGCGCGGTGTAGGCGGCGGCCTTGACCCCGGCCGCCGGCCCCGACATGAGCGTGTTGACGGCGTGGCGAGCGGCGACGTCAACCGACATGGTCCCCCCATTGCCTTGCATGACCAGCAGCTCGTGCCCGCAGCCCTCGCGCCGCAGCTCACCCGCGAGCGTTCGCAGGTACCGGTCGATCACCGGCTGCACGTAGCCGTTGATCGCCGCCGTCGAGCCGCGCTCGAACTCACGGTACTCGGGGAGAAGCTCCGCGCCGACGGTGACATAAGCGTTCGGCCACACCGCGGCCGCGATCTCGCGCGCCCTCCGCTCGTGCCGGTCGTTGACGTAGGAGTGGATGAAGTGGATGACGAGCGCCTCGGCGCCGGCCGCGCGCAGCGCCTCGGCCGCGCGCCGCACCGCGTCCTCGTCGAGCGGGACCACCACCTCCCCTTCGGCATCCATGCGCTCGGGCACCTCGAGGCGGAGATCGCGCGGGATGAGGGGCTCGAACGTTCCCTTGAGGCCGTACGGTGTGGGACGCGTGCGGCGTCCCAGCTCCAGCACGTCCCGGAAGCCGCCGGTGGTGATGAGTCCCACCACCGCGCCCTTGCGCTCGAGCAGCGCGTTCGTCGCCGTCGTCGTGCCGTGGACTAGGGCCTTGATCGCCGCCGGCGCGATGCCCACCTCGCGCAGCGCGGCCAGCACGCCTTCCGCCTGGTTGCGCACGGTCGTCGGGACCTTGGCGATGCGCACCTGCCCGGTAGCCTCGTCCATCAGGATGAGGTCGGTGAAGGTGCCGCCTACGTCGACGCCGATCAGATTCGTGGCGGCCATGACTGCGGTGACCTCGTGGCTCATGGGAACCGGGATTTCCGATACGCCCGAGGATCTTCCCAAAGAGGCGCTGCGTCAAGTGGCTTTCCGCCAGCTGGAGGATGAAGTACGGAGCATGCCGGATCAGGCGGCCGCCGGTCTTGAAGAGCCGCGGTTGCCGGCTCGTCAGCGACCAACTCTAGGCTACGCTCCCAATCTCTGTGGCTTGACGGCGCCCGACCCGGATGATAGATACGAAACTCAGTTTCCTCTTTATGATCTCCACGACAACCTCCCGGGCTAGCGCAGCCAGCGTCGCCTCGGTCTCGCGGGCCATGCGCGTGCTGGATGCCTTCGCGAGCCATCCCGCTGGCGTGGCGCTCACCTCTCTCAGCACCGAGCTAGGCTATGGCAAGGCGAGCCTCTCGAAGATCCTCACCACGATGGCCCGCGAGGGATTCGTACGGCGCGATCCCGTGAGCGCGCACTTCCACCTGAGCTGGCGGCTCCTCGCTCTCGCCTTCGGCCATGCCCAACGCGTCGGCATCCACGGGCTCTGCTCGCCCGTCCTCCAGGCGCTCGCTGACCAGACGGACGAGCTCGTCCAACTCGCGGTCGTGGAGGACAACCACGTGCTCTTTGTCGCCAAGGCTGAAGGGCCGGGTCAGCAGATGCGGATGATGCCCCTGGTCGGCGTGGTGGCGCCGGTTCACGCCACAGCGAGTGGCAAGGTGTGGCTCGCGGGCCTGCCCCGCCCGGAGGCAGCGGCGGTCCTGGCCCGCCAGGGGCTCCCGCGGCTCGCCTCGCACACCATCACCTCGCGGGAGCGTCTGCTCGCCCAGCTCCGCAACGTCCGTGCCCGCGGCTACGCCGTGGTCGACGAAGAGCTCGTGGACGGCGGGCGCGCGGTGGCCGCGCCGATCCTCAAGGCCGGGCACGTCGTCGGAGCCGTGGCGGTGTCGGGGCCGACGTTCCGCCTGCCCGTGGCGAAGCTGCACCGTCTGGCGCCGATCGTCCGCCGTGCGGCCGCGGAGCTGGAGGCGGTCTGGGTCCAGCATGTGACCGCGCGCGACTTCGGGCTCGGAGTGCGGCCGCCGGACGGCAACCGGCGAGCCCGCGCATCGCAGGCCAGCCGATGAGTTTCGAGTATCACGAGCCGACGTCGCTGGCCGAGGCCGTCGACCTGGGCGCCCGCTTCGGCGCCGACGGCCGCTTCCTCGCCGGCGGCACCGATCTCATTATCCAGATCCGCCGCGGCAAGCTGCGCCTGCGCCACGTCGTGTGCCTGCACCGGGTCCCCGGTCTCGACGGCATCGCCGCCAATGGATCGGTGACCCTGGGGGCTCTCGTGACCCATCGAGCGCTGGAGCGCCACTCGGCCTTCCAGGGCGGCCTCCGCGCTCTCGTGGAGGGCGCGGAGGTCGTGGGGGGCCACCAGGTCCGAAACGTCGGCACCGTGGGCGGCAACATCGTCAACGCCTCACCCGCCGCCGATGTGACCCCCGTGCTCCTCGCCCTCGACACCGCGGTGACATACGCGGGCCCGGGGGGGGAGCGTACGCTTCCGCTCGACGGCTTCCTTGTTGGTCCGGGCCAGACCGCGCTGCGCCCCGGGGAGCTCCTCACCGGTCTCCGTTTCTCCGCTCTCCCAGGGCGCTCCGCCACGGCCTTTCTCAAGGCCGGCCGGCGCAAGGCTATGGAGATCTCCGTCGTCTGCATGGCCGCGCGCCTCACGCTTGATGCGGCGGGTGAGCGCTGCGCCGAGGCCCGGATCGCGCTCGGCGCTGTCGCGCCGACGACGCGGCGCGCGCGGGCGGCCGAGCGGGCTCTCGAAGGCCGCGCACCGACGCCGGATGTGCTGCGAGACGCGGGGAGACTCGCCGCAGTCGAGAGTCAGCCGATCAGTGATGTCCGCGCCTCGGCGCGCTATCGCACCCTCCTCGTGGAGACGCTGGTGACTCGCGCGCTCACCCGCTGCCTCGAGCGCATCCGGGAAGCGGCGTCGTGACGAAGGTCGCGCTCACCCTCACCATCAACGGCCAGCGTCACGAGGTGCTGACCGAGCCGCACCGCACGCTCCTCGACGTGCTCCGGGCCGACCTCGGCTTGACCGGAACCAAGGAGAACTGCCTCGAGGCAGAATGTGGCGTCTGCACCGTCCTCCTCGATGGCCGGGCGGTGAATGCCTGCATCCTCCTCGCCGCCCAGTGCCAGGGGCGCCAGGTGCTTACGATCGAGGGACTGGGGCGCGACGGCCAGCTCCACCCGCTCCAGCAGGCGTTCATCGATCACGGTGCGGTGCAGTGCGGTTACTGCATCCCGGCCATGATCCTCTCCGCAAAGGCTTACCTCGACGAGCACCCCGCGCCGACTGAGGCCCACGTGCGAGAGGCGCTCGCCGGGAATCTCTGCCGCTGCACGGGGTACCAGAAGATTGCGGACGCGGTTCTCGCGGCCGCGCGCGAGCTCGCCCACCGGAGGTGATGGCTATGGCTGATCCGATGCGCGTAGTTGGCAAGTCGCTCGCGCGTGTCGACGCGCCGGGCAAGGTCAGCGGCACCGCTGTCTACGCGGCAGACTTCGCGCTGCCCGGGATGCTCTGCGGCAAGGTGCTGCGCAGCGCGCTGCCGCACGCCCGGATTACCCGTCTCGACGTCACGCGTGCCGGCGCGCTGCCCGGCGTGCGTGCCGTCGTTACCGCGGCCGACGTTCCCGACGTGCGCTACGGAGGCGCGCTCAAGGACGAGACGGCCTTCGCGAAGGACAAGGTGCGTTATATAGGCCAGCCCGTGGCGGCGGTCGCGGCGGTGACTCCCGAGGCGGCAGAGGCGGCCCTCGCCGCCATCGACGTGGTCTACGAGCCGCTCCCTGCGGTGCTGGACCTCGAGGAAGCCCTGGCGCCGGGGGCGCCGCTGATCCACGAGGCATGGGAGAGCTACACTGCCATTCCGATCCTCCACCGCGAGGGCAATGTCTGCAATCGTGCGCGGATCGTCGCGGGTGACGTGGAGCGCGGCTTCGAGGAGGCCGATCGTGTCTTCGAGCACCGCTTCCGCACCGGGATGGTCCATCAGGGCTATACGGAGCCTCGTGCGGCGGTGGCGTCGTGGGACAGTTCCGGACAGGTCACGGTCTGGTCGAACACCCAGCTCCCGTTCGAGGTTCAGAACACGCTGGCCGAGATCCTGCAGATGCCGCCCTCGAAGATCCGGGTGGTGGTGCCGGGCGTTGGAGGCGGATTCGGCGGCAAGCTCAGGGTCGGTGTCGAGCACTTCGCCGCCTTTCTCGCAAGGAAGAGCGGGCGGCCGGTGAGAGTCGCGACGACGAGCGAGGAGGAATTGACGGCCGCCTACCCGCGGCAGGGCTCCATCGTGGAGCTCAAGACCGGTGTCACGAAGGACGGGCGCATCACCGCGAAGGCGGGTCGGATCTGGTTTGACACTGGCGCCTTTGCGGGATCGGGTCCGGGTGTCGCGTCGGTTGCCACCCTCGTCCTCGCCGGTCCCTACAAGATCCCCAACCTCTACCTCGAGGGGTTCGCCGTCTACACCAACAAGACGAACTGCGGGTCGTTCCGGGCCCCCTCAGGCCCGCAGGCAAACTTCGCCGTCGAGTCGCAGATGGACATCATCGCCGACGCGCTTGAGCTCGATCCTCTGGAGTTCCGGCTGAGGAACATCGTCCGCGAGGGCGACGAGGGCCCGACGGGACAGGTGCTCAATGGCGTCGGGCTGGAGGAGTGCCTCTTGAAGGCGACCGCGGCCATCGGCTGGCAGGACCGCCGGCCTGGGCCAGGCCGGGGTAAGGGCCTCGCCTGCGGCTGGTGGACGACGACGGGCGGCTCGTCCGGCGTCTACGTGAAGATCAACCCGGATGGAACAGTGGCGCTCAATACAGGCGCCGCGGAGATCGGCACCGCCGCCATCACCGGCGCCGCCCAGATCCTCGCCGAGGAGCTGGGCATCGACCTCACGGACATCAGCGTGGTGGCGGCAGACACCTTCTCGACGCCGTTCGATTTCGGCGCCCAGGGCAGCCGCACGGCCTTCGCCGTGGGCAATGCCTGCCTCGCCGCCGCGGCCGATCTCAAGCACCAGATCTTCGCGCTCGCCGCCGGCCAGCTCGGCGTGGAACCGGATGCCCTCACGCTCGCCGACAAGCACGTCGCCGCAAACGGCAAGCGGCTCTCGCTCGCGGACCTCGGGCGGTTGTCCCAGCAGACGGGCGGCGGCCTCATCGCCCACGGCACGTTCATCGCGCCTCCCACGCCGTACGATACCAAGCGGGTCGAGGGCCATGTCTACCCGGCCTTCCACTCGCCGAGCTTCCATGCTCACGCGGTGGACCTCTCGGTGGACCCGGAGACGGGCGAGGTCACCATTCACAAGTACGTCGTTGCCCAGGACGTGGGCTTCGCCATAAACCCCACCTACATCGAGGGGCAGATCGAGGGCGGCGTGGCCCAAGGCCTGGGGCAGACACTCTCAGAGGAGATCATCTACGAGGGCGGGCGAGTCCTGAACCCGAATCTCACCGACTACAAGATGCCAACCACGCTCGACGTGCCGCGCGTCGAATCGATCCTGGTCCAGCACCCCAGCCTGGCTGGGCCCTACGGCGCCAAAGGTGTGGGAGAGCCTCCCAACATCGAGCCGCCGGCGGCGGTAGCCAACGCGGTGGCGGCGGCGACGGGAGTGCGCATCACGTCCCTGCCCATCACCGCGGAGAAGATCGCACTGGGCCTTGTGGATGCCAGAGCGGGTGGGGCCTGAGCGCGCATGGCCGTTGGCGCCTCCGTCGAGCTGCGGAGCCTCCGGAAGGTCTACGGGGGCGTGGTGGCGCTCGACATCCCGAGCCTCACGATCAGGGAAGGGGAGTTCGTCACCCTACCGCCATCCGCGTTCCCATGAGCTGAGGGGGAAGGCCGCCATGGCGCTCCGCACAGGACTCCTCATGCTGCCGGCGTACGAGCCGGCCCGGCTGGCCGCGCTGGCTGCCTTGGCCGAGGATACGGGCTACGACGATTTCTGGCTCGCGGACGAGCGCTTCTTCCGCGAGGTCTACGCGTGCCTGACGCTCTGCGCGCTGCGCACGCGACGCATCCGCCTCGGCCCCTGCGTGACCGATCCGTACTCGCGACACCCCGCGCTCACGGCCATGGCCATCGCCACCCTCGACGAGATCTCGAACCAACGCGCCGTGCTCGGGCTCGGCGCCGGTGTGAGCGGCTTCCGCGAGCTAGGTGTGGACGCTAGCCGCTCCGCCGTGGCCCTCCGCGAGGCGGTGGAGCTGATCCGCCGGCTCCTCGCCGGGGAAACGGTGACGGTGAAGGGCCGTGCGATCAGCTTCACGGATGGCCGTCTCGACTTCGCTCCGCCCCGCCCCGACCTGCCCATCTACGTCGCTTCGCAGCGGGCGGGAGGATGCCGGGTGGCGGGTCGGGTGGCGGACGGTGCCATCATGCAGGGCGCGCTGGCAGACCCGCTCGTGCGGTTCCTCCGCGAGACCGTCCACGACGCTGCCCGGCAGGCGGGGCGCGATCCCGCTCGCGTCGCGCTGGTGGCGCGGCTCAACGTCTGCGTCGCCGACGACCGGACGGCCGCCCGCAACGTCATGCGCCCGACCGTCGTGCGCAGCCTCAGCGCGCAGCGGCCTGACTTCTTTACCTTCGCGACGGCGGGGCTCACGCTGCCCGCCGGGCTTCGGGAGAAGGTGCTGGCGCTGCCCTACACGCACGACCCCGCGCCGCTTCGCGCGGTGGCCCCCGACGTCCCCGACGAGTTCGTCGACGCGGTGACGCTGACGGGACCGCCCGACGCGATCGCCGCCGAGGTGGCCCGCCTCGCCCGCAGCGGCATCGCCGAGGTCATGGTGTATCCGCTCGCGCTGGATGGGCGGATCGAGACGACCATCGAGCGCTTCCAGACCGAGGTCATGGCGCGGGTGCGAGCCGAGCTGCGATGAGCGTGACGGTGCACATGCACGGCAACCTCCGGCGGTTCCTGCCCGAGGGCCGGGACCGCACGGCGATGGAGGTGGCGCCGGCGACCACCATCGAGGCGCTCCTCACCGCGCTCGGGGCCGAGCGCGATACGTGGCTGGTCGCCGTGAACGGCGCCGCCTGCGCGAAGGACCGTGTCCTGCAGGAAGGCGACCTGCTGGACTGTTTCGAACCCGTCGCCGGCGGATGAGGGAGCGTGCGATGAAAGTGCGGTATGTGATCACGACGTTGAAGAAGGGAATTGAGCCCGCCGCCTACGAGAAGTGGCTGCGCGAGTACGACTACAAGGTGGCGAAGACGCTGCCCAGCATCGTCAGCTACACGACGCACCGGATCGAGGGACCCATCAACGGGGCTCAGGACGCGGGCTGGCACTATATCGAGCGGATCGAGATTCGCGACCCCGAGCAGTACCAGAAGGACCTCGCCTCGCCGGCGGGGCAGGAGCTGATCCGCCAGCTCTACGACAACTACCTAGAGCGGCCGAAGAATATCTTCTTCTGGACGGAGCCGATCGATGAGTAATCCTGAGGCACGGAGGAGGCCCAGCATGAGCAGGCGGATGGATCGCCGGTCGTTCCTGAAGGTCACCGCGGGAGCGGCCGCCCTCGGCGGCGCCGCGTTCCCCCCGCGCCGGTCGGAGGCCCAGGACAAGCGCACCCTCGTCGTCGCGTGGGATACCGACATCGACACCCTCGACCCCGCCCACTTCAAGGCCATCGGCGGCTACGTCACCGTCGCCAACTGCTACGACACGCTCATCGGCTGGAAGGTCCGGCCCATCCAGGACAGGCCGGGGCTCTTCCGCTCCCAGCCCGCCGAGTGGGAGCCGATGATCGCCGAGTCCTGGTCGACGGAGCGGGACGGAGCCACGCTCGTCTTCAAGATCCGCAAGGGCGCGAAGTTCCCGAGCGGGCGGCCCGTCACCGCCCACGCCGCCAAGTACTGCTTCGATCGGGGCCTCCAGTCGCCCGGCTACATGCGCCTCGTCATCCCGAGCTTGATCCAGGTGGGCTCGCCCGATCAGTTCGAGGTGCGCGACGACTACACCTTCGCCATCAAGATGAACGCGCCGAGCCCGATGGCGCTGGATGTCGTCACCCTCTCGAACAACGCCATCATGGACCCCGAGGAGGTCAAGGCGCACGCCACCAAGGACGACCCATGGGCCGGAGAGTGGATGAAGCGCAACATCGCCGGCGTCGGCCCCTATCGCCTCGTGAAGAACGAGCCCGGCGTGGAGGTCGTGCTGGAGTCGAGCAAGGGATACTGGCGGCCGGAGCCGCACTTCCAGCGGATCGCCCTCAAGTTCGTGCCCAACGAGGTCGACCGGGTGCTCCTCCTCAAGAAGAAGGCGATCGACATGGTCGTGGGCCGCCCGGGGCTCTCGCCCAAGAACGTGAAGAGCCTGGAGGGCGAGCCGGGGCTCAAGGTCTTCCAGGTCCCCGACACCACCTGCCACTGGCTCTGCATGAACGGCAGCAAGCCGCCCTTCGACAACGTGAAGGTGCGGCAGGCCGTGAACTACGCCATCCCCATCCAGGCCATTCTGCCCAACGTGCTCTACGGGTACGGGACGCAGATGAAGAGCCCGCTCCCGCACCTCACCCCGGGGTACAGCGGGACGCTCTCGCCGTACAAGTACGACATCGAGAAGGCGAAGCAGCTGATGAAAGAGGCGGGCGTGACGGGGCCGGTCGCCGTCGACCTCGCCATCCGCGTGGGTTTCACCACCCACGAGGCGGCCTCCGTCTGGATCCAGCGCGAGCTGGAGAAGATCGGCTTCAAGGTCAACATCGTGCGCGAGACGGATGCCACCTTCCGCCAGGTGGCCATCAAGGGCGGCCACACGCTCTCGATTGAGTCGTTCCAGTCCTGGGTGAACGACCCCTGGTACCACCTCGTGTTCAACTTCCACACCAAGTCGAAATTCACCAACGCCTCGCTCTACTCGAACCCGGTGCTCGACAAGCTGATCGACGAGAGCATGCACGAGACCAACCAGGAGAAGCGCCTTGGCTCCGCCCTCGTCGCCCAGAAGATCCTCATCGACGACGCGGTGTGGGGCTTCCTCTGGTACGACAGCTGGACGCGGGTCATGAAGGCGGACTTGAGCGGCATCGAGAAGCGCTGGGACACCTTCGAGCGGTACTACGCGGCGAAGCGCACCTAGACGTGGGTGATTCCCGCCAGGCGGCCCGGGCCGCCCGGTGGGGCCTCGTACATGGGATTCGGCCGGTACGTCCTCCAGCGCCTGCTCCTCGTCATCCCGACGCTCTTCGGGGTGACGCTCATCGCGTTCACGCTGACCTATCTGCTGCCGGGCAACCCCGCCCTCGTCAAGGCGGGAGCGCTCGCCACCCCCGCGCACGTGGCGGAGATCGAGCGCCGGATGGGGCTTGACCGACCCGTGCCCGTCCAGTACTGGCGCTACGTGACCGGCCTTCTCCACGGCGACCTCGGCGAGAGCTCCTCGACCGGCCGCCCCGTGCTCGAGGACTTCCGGCAGCGCATCCCGGCCACCCTGGAGCTGACGCTGGCCAGCCTCGTCGTCGCCGTGGTCATCGGCATCCCGCTCGGCGTGCTGTCCGCCGTCCACCGCGACACCGCGCTCGACCACCTGAGCCGCCTCCTTGGCGTGGGAGGGGTGGCCATGCCGAGCTTCTGGACGGGCTTGCTCCTCCTCTACGTCTTCTTCTACCTGCTCGGGGTGGCGCCGGCGCCGCTCGGCCGCATCGCCGCCGACGTTACGCCGCCCACGCGGATCCTCGGTCTCTATGTGGTCGACGCGCTCCTCACCGCGAACGCGACGGCCCTTGTCTCGAGCCTCCACCACCTCATGCTGCCCGCCCTCACCCTCGGCTTCGCCGTCATGGCGCCCCTCACGCGCATGGTGCGGGCGACCATGCTGGAGATCCTCGAGTCCGACTACGTGACGGCGGCGTGGGCGGCGGGACTGCCTCGGCGCCGGGTCATCTACGGGGACGCCCTCCGCAACGCGCTCATCCCCGTCATCACGCTCCTCGGCGTCATCTTCGGCTTCCTCATGGCCGGCAACGTGGTGGTGGAGATGGTCTTCGCGTGGCCGGGGCTCGGCCACTACGCGGTGACCTCGCTGATGACAAAGGACCCCGGGCCCATCCAGTCCTTCGTGCTCTTCGTGGCCGTGATGTACGTCTTCGTCAATCTCGGCGTGGATCTGCTCTACGGCCTCGCCGACCCGCGGATCCGGCTGCGCTGATGCGCTGGCGCCGCCTCACGCGAAACCGGCTGTCCTTCGGCGCCCTCTGCGTCATCCTCGCGGTCACGCTGACGTCGCTGCTCGCGCCGTGGGTGGCGCCCTACGACCCCGACAACCCGGACGCGGAGGCCACGCTCGTGAGCGTGTCGATGCGCCATCCCCTCGGCACCGACGTCTACGGCCGCGACCAGCTGTCGCGCGTCATCCACGCCGGCCGGGTCGATCTCCTGGTCGCCCTGAGCGCCACGGCGATCGCGCTGACTCTCGGGTCGGCGCTGGGGGCGGGGGCAGGCTATCGTGGGGGCTGGGTAGACCAGCTCGTGATGCGCGGCGTGGACGCGGTCATGGCGTTCCCTGCCTTCATCCTCGCCATGGCCATCACCGCTGCGCTCGGGAACAGCATCGCCAACGTGGTGGCCGCCATCGCCATCACTCACGTGCCGATCTACACGCGGCTCATCCGCGGCGAGATGCTGAGGGTGCGGGAGACGGAGTACGCGGAGGCCGCACGCACGGTGGGAAACCGGCCGCACCAGATCGTGCTCTACCATCTCCTGCCCAACTGCGTCCCGCCGCTCGTCGTGCAGGCGACCCTGGCCATGGGCTTCGCCATCCTCACCGTGGCCGCGCTGTCCTTCATCGGCCTCGGCATCCAGCCCCCCCAGAGCGAGTGGGGGCAGATGACGGCGGAGGGCGCGGGCTACGTGGTCTCCGGCGAGTGGTGGCTCGTGCTCTTCCCCGGCTTCGCCATCATGCTGACCGTGCTCGCCTTCAACCTGGTGGGCGACACCCTGCGCGACCTCCTCGATCCGCGCATGCGGGGGGTGCGGTGACCGACCTGCTCGAGGTCCGCGATCTGACCGTCCACTTCGACACCGAGGACGGGCTCGTGGAGGCGGTGGACGGCGTCACCTTCAACGTGCGATCGGGGGAGATCCTGGGCGTGGTTGGGGAGTCCGGCTCCGGGAAGTCGGTGACGGCCCTCGCGCTCCTGCGACTCATCCGGCCGCCGGGCCGCATCGTACAGGGGGCTGTGCGGTTCGAGGGCACGGACCTTGTTGGGCTGTCGGAAGACGAGATGCGCGCGGTCCGTGGCACGCGGATCGCCATGGTCTTCCAAAGCCCCCGGACGGCGCTCAACCCCGTCCTCCCCGTCGGCCGGCAGATCTCGCGCCTGTTCGAGCTGCACCAGGGCGCCTCGCGCGCAGAGGGGCGGGCGCGCACCATCGGGATGCTGAAGCTGGTCGGAATCTCGGAGCCCGAGCGCCGCGCTCGGCAGTACGCCCATCAGCTCTCCGGTGGAATGTGTCAGCGCGTGATGATCGCCATGGCCCTGGCCACCTCCCCGCGGCTCCTCCTCGCCGATGAGCCCACCACCGGCCTCGACGTCTCTATCGCCGCCCAGATCCTCGAGCTCCTCCGCGAGCTTGGCCGACGGACGGGTGCGTCGATCCTCCTCATCACCCATGATCTCGGCGTGGTGGCGGAGGTCTGCGACCGGGTGGCCGTGATGCATGCAGGCCAGATCGTGGAAGTCGGCACCGTGAGAACGATCTTCGCGCGCCCACTCCACCCTTACACGCAGGCGCTCGTCCGCTCGATCCCGCGGATCGACCGCGACGTGACGATGGAGCCGATTCCCGGTACGGTGCCGTCGCTCCTGGCACCGCCGCCCGGCTGCCGCTACGCCGACCGCTGCCCGCGCGTGCTCGACGTGTGCCGGCGCGACCGGCCCGCGCTGCGCGCGGCCACCCCCAATCACGACGTCGCCTGCCACGCCGTCGAGGTCGAGGATGCCACGGCTCGCGGTTGAGGGGCTGGTCAAGCACTTTCCGCTCGGGGGGCCGGGGGAGTGGCTCGACCGCGTGCGTGGCCGCGCGCCCAAGGCGGTGCGCGCCGTGGACGGGGTCTCCTTCGCCGTCGAGCCGGGCGAGACGCTCGGCCTCGTCGGGGAGTCCGGCTGCGGCAAGTCCACCGTTGCCCGGTTGATCCTCCGTCTCGTCGACCCCACCGGCGGCCACGTGCGCTTCGGCGATGTGAACCTCACCGCGCTCGCCGGCGAGCCGCTGCGCCGCCAGCGTCGCGACCTGCAGATGGTCTTCCAGGACCCGACCGCCTCGCTGAACCCCCGGCTCAGCGTCCGCCGCGCCGTGGAGGAACCGCTGCGTCGGCACAGCACGCTAGGGGCGGGGGAGCGGCGCGAACGGGTGGCGCAGGTGCTGGCTCGCGTCGGACTCGGCCGCGAGCTCCTA
>Ga0137397_10002644_pt1 | contig 12428 bp, 17 predicted proteins | sample czorhiz116metaG_FD_106658 | JGI IMG/M metagenome (GOLD analysis project Ga0137397, IMG submission 106658) | Vadose zone soil microbial communities from Angelo Coast Range Reserve, California, USA - czorhiz1.16 metaG | ecosystem: Environmental > Terrestrial > Soil > Vadose zone | place: USA... | reverse complement strand
GCGGGATTTTCCACTCGTTGAATCTGTCGAGGTTGAAAACAATGTTACAATCTGCAAGGACGATCTGTTCGATCATCCACCGCAGTGTAATATTAGAAAGAGCATCTGCTCTGCTTGGGGCTGCGCCTCCACAAACATCTGGCAACCATCAATTAACCATGCCAACGCCCGAGTGTCATTTAATTCACCAGAGTGGCACCCGGAGAACCATACCTCTTTGACGTCGGTCTCGAATACATCCGTCCCAGGGTTGGTCGCATATTGATTAGATGTTTTCAACGAACCACCGGGGAGTGTGGTGTGGTAAAGATTTGGTCGGAATCTTGTACGGTGCTGCCAAGAAAAGGGTGTTGGCCAAGCAATGCAAAGGATGTGCGTCAAACAAGTGCAATTACATACCTCATCAAGCGAGAGGGCTTGGCGGAACACCCTAGTGTTCGCCCCCACAACAGGCAACGATCGGGAAATAATGGACCCCACACTGGGAACGCAATCCCTGGTGATCAAATCAATTGGGTCCGCTTCCATTCTTGCTCTATAGTCTACCGAAGACAGCATGATTACTCACCAGACCCCAATGAAGTCGATGGTTACACGGCGGCTAGAGGTTTCCTTGAATTCCTTATTGTTGTTATTCAAAGGGGTCCACTTGCAGTACCGGTTGTATGCATCGGAAACTTTGTCTTCAGCATTTTTGGGAAGCAATCCAACCTTAAGGGCCAACGACGTTAATTGACATATGCATAGGAGTAGTGCCACTGTTCATGCCTTATGTAACATTGACGCGAGTGCCCGGGCAACGTAGGCACCACGAGAGGAGCCTACACCAATCCCTCCAGGTCAGCCAGTTCCCAGTAGGATCAGTGTATACCAGACGGACCGAATATGCATATTTGGTCGCCATCATTGTAATACTCCATTAAAAACCTGTAGCCCGCTTGCACTTGTTCAGAAAGGTACACGCCAAAAGCACGGTCCACGATTGACTCAGCCCATCGAAAAGATGGTAGAATTTTCCCTATGCATGGCTACAAAAATCAAAGAGGGCTTGGAACACGAAAACGCCACTCACGTGATAATAAAATAATTGGTTTTCGATATTTTTCTGCAGGAGCGCATATAACTTCAGAAGATTTGTAGGCTATGGGACATTATATCTTCATAGGAGAAGGAGGGGAGAAAAACACACACAGGTGAGTATTTTCTCACGCCATCAAAGCACAATACAATTATGCGTGACTTCTGCTTTGTATTGCCATGACGGAGTTCCGGAGCATGTATGGTGGTGTCCATAATTGCAGGTGCAGTCGCAGATGGTGGCAGATGGAAAGGTAGCTTAGGGGCCGGGGCTTGAGTAGCTGGCGAGGACATCACATCGTCGCTGTGCCCTATCAGCCTCATTGACCCCCTCTGACCCCTATCCATGTCCAGAAGCCACCATGACCCCTATCCATGCCCCGAAGCCACCACATACGCCCTGCCCCCGTTCGCAAAGCCTCGTATCACCCTCTCCCGCACACCATCGCCCGTTCCTGAAGGACCAGATGCCCCCTCCGGCCTTATTTTGGGAACAGTCCGGGACAACGATGGGCAGACTCCTTTACATCGAGCATTACTTGTCGGACATGCCGAATTTGTATGCCTCCTTCTCGAGCACGGCGCAGACACAACAGCCCGAATAAATGATGGGTTTACTCCACTTCATTACGCGGCGATTGGAGGATACGTAGAAGTCGCACGCATTCTGTTTGAACGCGGCGCGGATGCAACAGCGCGGGCAAACGATGGGCAAACACCCTTACATCTTGCATCACTTGGCGGACATGTAGAACTTGTGCGCCTCCTTCTCGAGCATGGTGCGGACGCAACAGTCAGGGGAAAGGATGGGTTTACTCCGCTGCCTGTCGCAGCAAGACGCGGATATGTGGAAGTGGCACGCGTTCTCTTTGAGAAAGGGGCGGATGTGCGAGCACAGGACAACAATGAGCGGACCCAATTGCATGTGGCGTCGTTCTTGGGCCATGTAGATTTCATGCACCCCCTTCTAGAGTGCGGTGTGGATGCAAATGCACAGGATAAGCACCGGTCAACATCATTGCATCTGGCTTCGCGACAGGGACATGCAGAAGCTGCACTCGTCCTTCTCGAACGCGGTGTGGATTCAACAATCCAGGGTGTGTTCAAGCAGACTGCGTTGTTCTGGGCGGCCCTGAACGGTCACGTTGGAGTGGTCCGCGTCCTTCTCGAACATGGTGCCGACGTGAACAGCCGAGAGATGCATGGGTTTACTCCGTTGCATGCGGCGGCGGGTAAGGTCATGTCGAAATCGTACGCTTACTGCTCGAGCGCAGCGCGGACGTGACAGCTGTGGCCAACGACGGGCGGATTCTATTACAACTGGCGTCACGCAGGGGACATGAAGAAGTCGTACACGTCCTTGTCGAACACGGCGGGGATGCGACAAGCCGGGGTGAAGAAGGCTGAACCCATGCCATCTGACCCCCTTCTGGCGACGCGTGGAAGTTTTAGGCGTCCTCGAGCAAGGGCGGAATGTGACAGTTTAGGACGAGCATAGACGACTCCGTCTTACCTATATCGTGAGGGGGACAAATAGAAGTAGTCGCATGTGCCCTTGTCGACAAGGATGGGTAGGCTCGGTTGTAATTTTGTACGTATCTGAGACCTTAACCATATCCTGATGTACACCACATCCTTGATTCACCAAAGTGCCCTGGGAACTGAGTGTCACGTCGGGATGATAGTCCATCATGAATTTAAGTACCAGAACACGGTTATCAAGTGGGTTGAACCTCCCTCTTCTCACCCCGGTACGTGCCATAGGATACAGAAGCTCTATCTCGCTGTTCTCCCCAAGTTCTACAGTAGTATTCCTCCGAGTCGGACACCGTCTGTACTGAGGAAACCCCCGTGCCCCACAGATATCAACAATACGTGATTGCTTTGCGCCCCCTCCTTTGAAGGACTCCTTCCAACCCATTGTAAGGGATCCACCTGCACGCAGAGCAGAAGACCTAGACCCTTCGCGGACCATGTTAGCTCATAGCTCATCACAGCTCCGGAGCACTATAGGAACACACGCAAACTTGTGTCCTGACAACTTGACAACTCAGCAAGGTCAACCAGCTACTGTCCGTTTGTCAAGTCACAATAAGGTATCGACCCGTACTCGAACTAGGAAGATGGTCGGAAAGAAAGAACCAACGGATCGTAATCCACGCCGTCGTGGCGCTAACAACTCGAAAATGAGGGGGGACCGGATAGAGCCGGGACGCTTTCGCTAGCACCATGAATGCGAGCCACTAAGTTCCAAGTTTCCAAAGGAATCGATCGTACATGAGACGGTGGAGAAATTATGGGAGGGGAGAACATTGAAACAGTCTGGGCAATCTTGCCAGTTGCCAGTGCAGTGCAATTGTAGGTGTACGCCGGCCCGGGATTTCAGGTTTGAAAAACAAAAACACCACGTGAGCTGGACATGGTGTCAAACATGCCCTGTAGTTCGTAATTGATACTGAAAGCGGCGCAAAATCCATTCGGGACATATGTTTACACATGGTTGTTATCATCATACAACTTGAAAGAAAATCGGAGCAAGTTCCCTGCGTGCGTGCCGACCAACATCCGCCACTGGCACCGGTCACCTACTGATGCAGCTTGTATATCGCATTGCCGTAGTACGCGCCCGCCGCAGCCGACGTGATGGTCAGCATCGCGGGTATCGGGCCCTTTGCGAATCTCGGGACCGAGGATAGGAATAAGAGGGCGGAAGCACCTGTTCGGAAAAGCCCGTTTCGCGTTGGGCAATGAGCGTCGCAGAAAGCGATAGAGCGCGATGTCGCTCACCAAGTGCGGTCTCGAGCCCGTTGGCGGTGTGCTTGCGGATGCTATCCCCGCTGTATAAGTAGAGCGCGCCGACGCTAAGTGCAATGCCAAGGGAGGTGAGGGAGAAGTGATGTTAGGAGTACTGTAGTCAACTAACGTGGATACACCGAAACACGTACCCGACGCCTGCGACGAGAGATGGGATAGAACGCGTGCGGGCATATCCCGTCACACCCCCAACGATGCACAGAGTGCCCATGACGAATGCGGGGACAGCAGACTACAGTTGCGCGAGGAAGGGTGTGGGGAAGGCGGGGACGTGATCAGCGCTTAGTCGACTAAACCCCAGCGAAGCCAGGCCCAACAACGATGACAGACATCATGCGCACCATTTTCCTATTTGTTTTAGAGCGAGAAAATTCTTGTAGTGGTGGTGGTGGTAGTGCTGGCGGGAGTGAAGCTAGTGAAGCGTTGAGGACGTTGAGGACGTGTGACGAGTCTATTGGTCGGAGACGGTATTGTACCCCATAACGCGGTCCGCTTCGGGATCCTCGGCGAGGCACAGCTCCGCCGTTCGCACTCTGCAAGCGAGCCACCGTGACGACGACGGAAATGACGACCGCAAGGGATTCGCTCCCCGAAAGAAACGAAGACTATGCAACCAGAGAGTACTGGTACGCACCCCTGAAAGAGCTCTTTTCAACCTTGCTTTGTTTCCTTATCGTAAATCGATCCTGTATTGGATGTCAGGGACGAGAGATATGCACAGTGAGTCTTCCGAGCTGCTCTTTCTGGCTCCGTAAACATCATGGGCGTACGAAGGGAGGCGGAGACGACTTTCGACTGGTTCAAGAGTTACCAGGACGTCGGCCACCTCCTGCGCCCGGCCCTTCCTGACAAGACGGCGCGAATCCTCATGCTCGGCTGCGGCAACTCGACGCTCTCGGAAGACGTGCGTCCTCACCATGTCATTCTCGCGCGTCGCCTCCACCTTGTTTACGCCCCCTCCTGCCGGGACGAAACGCTCAGATGTACGACGAGGGATACAAAAATATCGTCAACGTCGACGTGCGCTCGTGCCACCACTACTACCCCCTGATCTAGCTGTGCCGCGTTGGCTGATGGGCTCCTTGCTTCCGAACCACGCAGTATTCTCCCGTGGCGATCAAGAACATGTCCGCAAGGAACCACAGCCGGCCGGAAATGCAATGTACATTTCTCTCTTCCACGCCTTTCGTCATTCACATAATCAACATGGACGGTCGTCGTCGGCACCGATTTTGATCCAGGGCTCGTGATGGACGTTCGCGACCTGTCGACCTTCGAGAACGGCACTTTCGATGTCGCGATCGACAAAGGTGAATAAAAAAAGTCCGGCCCAAGCACTAGGGCTTACTTGTCCGGAAAGGTACCATGGACGCGATGATGACGGCCAAGGGTGATGTCTGGGTAAGGTTCCCGCCCCACTGCCCCCACCCCATCGCCAGAAGATCCGGCGCGATAGCATCCTCACCCCACCGTCCGCAGGATCCTCCACGACAAGTGATAAATGACTGCACGAAAGAAGTGGACGAAGTCCTCCGGTACGACATCACCTTCTCTCTTTCTCTCCGCGAAGAGAGGAGTTTAAGGGTGTATGTATTGTAGGGTTCTACGGAAGGGTACCGGCAAGTTTCTCTACTTGACGTTTGGCCAGCCGCATTTCCGTCGACGGTATTTGACGCGGCCAGATACTAAGCTCGAGATTCAGCGGATTGGAGATGCCTTTCATTACTTTCTGTATATCTTGCACAGCTGAGCAGAGAGCAGAAATAAAATAGCAAAGTCTTAGAACAGGAATTTTACATTTTTGTAGTAGTCCACCAGCGGGTTCTCGCCGCTCTGCAGAGTCGTGCTCTCCAAGTCGGCGTACGTCTCCATAAACTCCGCGTGCGTGAACACGTTCGACTTGCGCTCGCCGACGGGCAACCCGCTCGAGCTCGCGACGCCGTCTGTGGGCGTACGCCGGTTCTGCGGCTGGTACGACGAGAAGAATCCCGCACCGACGGACAGCGGCGACGAACTGTTCGCGAGCGGGGACGGCGCGACGGGCAATAGGCCTTCGTCGCCGCTGGCACGCGGCTGCGCGAGCGCGTGCTCGTACATGTCGCGCAGGCGGCTGAAGTGCGTCGGGAAGAAGATGTCGAACAGGCCCGGGCGGACGAACAGCGTCGAGCACGCGACGGCTGTGCCACGCACGCGCGCCTGCACGACGGGCGCATTCACGCCGGGTATCGCGTCGGGGAGCGCGCTGAAGTCCGAGAGGAGGAGCCTGTGCCGTGGGAAGTGGGTGCGCAGGGTACGCAGGAGGCTCAGTAGGCGCGTCGGGATGTACTCGGGCGTCGAAAGATTTGGGGCGAAGGGGAGGTGGTTGTATATCGAGCGTACGGAGGGGGACTTTAGGATCGAGGGGAGCGGTGGTGGGTGGCCGAGGCGGCGTCGCAGGTTGAGGAAGGAGGTGATGAGCGGGTCGGTGACGCGCGTGTAGTATATCCCGTAGTCCCCTTTGGCGTCGACCGTGATGAGGGCTTGGTACGGCTCTAAGCTGCGATAGTCGTAGCGGATCATGTCATGCGCAAAGTTGTCCTGCGTGGTGTGAACGGGTCGAGCCAGCGCGAAGGAAACAGACGACCCACGATGACTTCCATGGCCAGGAAGAAACACGGGGCCGGTTCTTGCTGATCCCAGTGGAATATGCTCTTGTGAAAAGTGCTGACGCAGGGATGCCGTGGCACGAGGAGCTCCTGCTGCGACTTTGCTAGGCGACCGCTAATCTCCACGATGTTGTAGTGGGTACGCTCGTAGACCTCAGGATACCCGCTCCTTATGAAGTCAAGGATGTCCATGGCTAACGTTCCGTTTCCCGCCCCGATCTCGTATATGACGAGATCTTCATAAGGGAAATATTTGAGGAGGTATTCCGATACCAGGCACTGAGCGATGGCCTGCCCATAGTACGGCTACGCGCAGGAATCATGACTTGAAACAGTGTCGTTGTCAGACATAGGGCGCACCTTGAACAGTTCCGTCGGTGTATGCCAAATCTGTCTGCCTGGTCCCTCCTCTTCTGCACCATACATCGAATACCGCTTGGCAACCTCATTCTGAAATTCTACCGAGTCGCGCATGGCACGGAAGTTGATGGGGTCCCCCACGGACGTAAATATGGTCGCCTGCTGCGGAAAATAGCCATAGTGGGGGTTATAGAGCGAGTCCTCGATAAAATCGCGGACGAGCATTTTGACGCGCGTGGGTGGCTTGGTGTGTCGCTCGAGGTCGTTAGACGTGACGCGGGCATACGCGCTGTGCTCTGGATCAGGAGCTTCATCGAAAAATATCTCGGGGTTGTAGTTGAAGCGGTCTTTTGGAGGTTTTCCGGCTCTGGACGCGATTGGCGTGGAAGCGAAGGTTCGAAGGGATGGGCTGTGGTGCGAGAAGGAGGACGACAAGTTGGAGGGCAAGCGATGGCGTCGTATGGGTAGTCTAGAGACGAGTGTCCCCAGATGGCACATGGGCCGCGCGATGCAGCAAAGAAAGGACGAGACACGGTTGGTCGACGTTGGGGAAACTCACGCGTTTTGTTTGCGTAAGCGCCCATTGAATACCCCATACGGGTCCCGAACGCTCTCCCACTTGATCCATCCATGGAGCTCGCAGAACGCTACGTTCGTACCTGGGTCGCCTCTCCGAGAGACAAGGAAATCGAAGACACGGTATCGGGTATATGCTTACAATCAACACAGAATTACCCCGTCCTGAGATCTATCTGAGCTTCCAGGTGTTGCCAGTGGGCAACTCAAGCTGGTGCATGTCGTGAAAGCGTTAGGAGAGTACCTAACGTCGGAAGAGGATAGCCTTAGGAACAAAGGCGCGCATCGTTTCTCTGTGATATACCTTGCCCTCCTAACATTATCCCACAGGCGTGGAGTTTCTAGCCTTGGTGGTTGGTAAATGCCCACCGGAAAATTTCAATCAACAATCTGGCACGTTCTATATACCTCAGATTACGGATCGTTGAGGTAATCCCATGATCAAGTCAAGGTTCTGGTCGCGTTCTTTGCCTCCAAGCTAGAGGACACCGAAACGATAATTCCCGCCATCAAGGGTATCCTTGCGATCACTCGCATCCCCACCATGGTTCCTGAAAATGTCATTGATATATGCGCAGCGTGAGTAACTTTTCTAAATTTCCCATATTTACCGATACGCATACAAAAACATAGGGTCTTTGCCAAAGTGAAGATGCAAGCGCTCGTTCAGGTGCAGCGTCACGTCGTTTTTTCCATTTTCGACACTCTTGTAGCACTGCACAGAGATGGTAAGATCGCCTCATTTTGACGCTGTTAGCAGAATATCTTTACAAGTTGACAGTTCTTAAGAGCATGGGCGATCCATTTCTTTCTGGTTATATCGCTTTGGCAGATGGCGAGAAGGACCCCCGGAATCTCTTGGTTGCATTCGCCATAGCAAGAGTGCTCGCCCTAGAATTCGACATCTCCACCCAGTTCGAGGTGCGAATCACTCCTCTGGGTTCTTCTCTTCTCTTGGACTGACATCGCACTCCAGAGTCTTTTTAACGTTACTTTCTGTTATTTTCCGATTACTTTTCGACCACCTCCGAACGATCCGTACGGGATTACTGCAGACGATCTCAAGGCCGCACTTCGGTAGAGTTTGATACTCGAGATGCTACCGATCCCCGTTGATCGCCCTACTAGATCGTGTTTAAGTGCCACACCTTTATACAACAATCTCGCCATCCCTCTCTTCCTCGATAAGATTAACGTTGGTTCACCCGCGACAAAAGTAAATCCTCGGTTTTCATCCTATGCGACATTTGGCTTACTCGCAATCGAAAGCGCGATACCCTCCAAACACTCTCCTTGTGTCTTCCGGTATATGGACCGAGAGTCGCAGCGAATTTCGCGCGCAAGCTTTGGAGCTCCCTCAAACTCGAGATATTTCAGCCTACCGATATCGAGACAGAGATGGAGGCTCTCAAAGCAACCCAAGTTCTGATTAAGACAATTTATGCGGACGAAGTTGCAGACGCCGAACTTGAAGGCCTCGCCAAAGATGCCTGCGAAGAGTGCATTCAGATTTTGAAAGAACCGGAGAAGAGTCAAGCAAACCCAGCCATCAAAGTTTTATGCGCTTTCATGTCCACAACCCGTCAGTAGTGAACCGATTAGGTTGCCATTCGAGATCTCACGGGTAGTCTTAGCCTCGGTTTCACGCTACACGCTCTCCCATGCGGTGCCTCATCTCACAAAGCTTTTTGTCGATCCGGACGAGCTTCCAAATAGAGGGCCGGTTCTTTCGCTATTATCCTCCCTGATCGCGGCCGCGCGCGACTCAACACTCAAGGCTGCCAATGCGGAAGATATTTTCCTTCTCCCTTTTAAGGATGAAGTATTAGGCATTCTGGTTACCGGTTTGAAGGCACAATCTTCTCTTCGTCCTGCAATCGAGGGTCTGAATGGCTTGGCGACCACCCCCGACCTTCTCGATAATCAGGAAATCGGCTTTGTGGTACAAAAAGTGAACGACGTCATTTCAAGTCAAGAAGAAGACCTCCTAGGCGCAAGGTGATCATCCTCGCTATTATCTCCGGGCTTGGTATTTGTTGATCATAGTGCTCTAGGGACGCAGCCCTTGATCTACTCAAGACCATCTCCATCCAGACGCCATCTCATATAGCACAAATGACTCTTCCGCTCCTCTTCTCGGCGCTTCCGGATCAAGCGCCAGGACGGGATGATGCCGTAGGACGTGAGAAATATCGCATTGGCCTTTCCGCACTGTCACGCCTATGTGCTCATCCTAATCTCTTCGAGACACTCGTCGTCCGCCTGTCCGTGCGTCTAAGTCTACTCTATGCTCCTGTAGCAGCTCCGGAGGACCCCGAGCCTTCAGCTGCATACGCCCACGCATTATTGTCGACGCTTGCGGATGTGTTAGCGCGCAAGGTCGAGAACGGGGACGTGGACGTACAGAAGTATGCCGACCGACTAGTTCCGGGGCTGTTCAACCTCGCCGTACATGGCGCCATTGTGACTTCGGGAAACACGGGCGTGGCGGATCCGCGTGTCATTGATGTTGTTGCACGCCTGGTTAACCTCGTGGTTCAGTCATTGTCCGCTCAGTGAGTCAATTGATAGGCCAGTGATAAAGAACTATTCCCTAACCTGATTTATCTGACATAGGAAACAAGAAACGTTCTCCGAGACGCTGTTCCCGGCATATATGCAGGAAAACATCACCTCACTCGCCGTCGGAGACCTCAGTCTACCAGCCGAGGTATATTTTGCGCCTTTCGATGTACGTTAGCTTTTCGTCACAGCGTCTGGTCTAGACTTATCTGCGCCCCAGACCAACGCACCAGAGAGCCAAGCCAATCTCATCGCTTTGTTTTCGGAAGGCGTGATAGCCTTCTATCCAGAGGTCCGTGTGCGATGTGCACCTTTTCGCGTCCCACCCTCTGACTTTCAACTAGGTGAAGATTCCTGTGGACGACGAGAGTGCCTTGTTGGTCCAGCTTTTGAACTGGGGAATCCGGCAGACCAAGACGAATGCGCAGCGAGAATGCGCTTGGCATATCGTTGCTGCCATCGTTAACAAACACTCAGCAGGTGATAAACAGCTATCCTCGGTAGCCCGCAGCCATGCTGACGCATAGGCCCAAGATCTTGACACTTTTCTCAACACGACCTTCACCACGTTTTGGGATGAGGAGATTGCCAAGCCGCTTGACTCTGATACGCGACGTCTCGCCATTTCAGCATGGGCATGGGTGCGAATCTCGTAGCTCACTGTGGAGTGTTGTTACTTACCCCTCAGGCAGATTTCAAGAGCGCTCTTGGTCAGGAATCACCCACAGGCCCTGCCGTTCGTCAACCGGCTTTTTGAGTTGTTTGACGATGCGGAAATAGGGTGGAATGCGGCCCGTGCGATTGGCCAGGTTGGCATAGTCGACAAGGTGCTTACGAAGCGCAACCATGCTGTCATCAAGGTCATTTTTTCCACATGAGTTCATGTTTCGTGTCGATATCAACTGACTTTGGATCCTCAGGTTCTTCATTCCCAGAAGTACGCAAGTAGCATCCTTCCAAAGATCATTCAGGGAATAAAGGACTCGACAGGTACTTCCGTGTTGTCCTGAAAAGTTTGTGGATGTTGCTTATTCCATGCCAGAGCAATCACGGCAGACTACGTGCCTCGTCGCGCTCGCATCGCTCATCAAGGTGATTCCGAGGCCCGCTTACGCACACGAACTGCCGACGGTGGGTCGACCGAGTTCTCACGTGGCCGTGCGCCGTAGCCCTGTCTGCTCACGTGTTGTCCCTCCAGCTCATGCCGCTTCTCCTTCGCGGGCTGACTCTGCCCGACCCCACGCTGCGCGCCGGAGTCATCGATACGCTGCTCTCTGCCGCGCAGGCCGACGTCGAAGCCGAGACGAAGACGGCGAAAGAGGGCAACGTCGTTTCGGAGCACGCCGTCAGCCTGACCAACGCCATGTTGCGGAACAGCGCCTTCGCCGAGATGCCCGACACGGTGCGTGCTTCTATCCCCGTTCTTTCCGCTTCTCTTTTCACCTACTTAACTTTTTTTCTTTGCTCTGATTGTCGATGTGTCGTGGAACAGAGGGTGCGCGTTGGTGCGCTCAAGTACCTCGCGGTGCTTCCGAAGATTGTGCGGTATGATGTTCTCCACCCGCAGAAGGCGGCGGTGCTACGCGAGCTCGCAAAAGCGTTGGATGATCCTAAGCGTGTGGTGCGCAAGGAAGCTGTCGACGCGAGGTCCGTCTGGTCAATTCCCCTTAATGTCCCCCTGCTTACCTCACGTCGTGCTCTTCCAGGACAAGCTGGTTTACGTATTCTGGTTAGAGGGATGGTGTGGATAATACCCGTCGCGTGGTAACCGCAGACTGGTAACCACGGGTAACACTGTACTGTATATGCGGAACGTTGCAGTTGGACCAAAGTAATCCGATCCCTGGTCAGTCCTTCCTGGTGTAGTCAGCTAGAGTATATGTAGGTTACAGGTATACATCTATTGGAAGTCCTTGCACTATTGCATCATTGCTGCGGACAAAGTAAGCAGATCGAGCACGCGAAAAGGGTATGGTAAAAAGCTAAAACCCACACACACACCAAAGCGGAGAGCAGAGGGTATCGGGTGCGGTCCTCAGAGTACAATTATGCCGGAGCCATGATTGCCTGCGTCTTGACGTGCGCCTCTAAAAGCACGCGTTCAAACTCGCGCAAATGCTCTGCCACAAACGCGCGGCCGTCGACGCGGCGCTCGCCTCCAGGGAGATCGCCGCCCTTCTCCCACCGCTCGATGCGCGCGCGGCTGCGCTCCGCGTTATCCCAGTCCGTGCGCCACCCGCCGAGCTTGTTCTTCAGCGCGCGGATCCTGCGCCCCGCCTCGGTCGTCGCGGCTCCGTTCACCTGCGCGTGCTCCGAGAGCGAGGTCAGGCTCGAGACCAGCGAAGCGGTGTGCGTGCGCAGGTGCGCCAGGTGCGGTATCGTTCCCGCGGGCGT
>Ga0137397_10002642_pt1 | contig 12432 bp, 11 predicted proteins | sample czorhiz116metaG_FD_106658 | JGI IMG/M metagenome (GOLD analysis project Ga0137397, IMG submission 106658) | Vadose zone soil microbial communities from Angelo Coast Range Reserve, California, USA - czorhiz1.16 metaG | ecosystem: Environmental > Terrestrial > Soil > Vadose zone | place: USA... | reverse complement strand
GGAGCTGCGCCTTTCCCCAGCGCTCGGCGATCACGCCCGCGTAGTAGGACCGGTCGTAGCTCTGCTGCAACTTGACCAGCACCCGATTCGCGTCGCCCATGTTCACCTCGGGATGGCGGCCGAACTGGTCGGTGACGGCCAGCAGCAGCATGGCGAGGACCTCCTGGTTCCCCGGATCCACCTGGAGGATGTCCTGGCAGATGCTCGCCGCCTCCTCCGGCTCGTTGAGCAGCCGGTACCGCTCCGCCTTGTCGATGGCCCTGGGAATGGCCGCCGTGGAGATCCGCTTGAGCTCGAACATGGCCGCGCCCCTTCGTAGATGAGCGATCAGTTTCCGCCCAGGAGCCGGAAGAGCCTCCGGAGCGGATCGTACGCGTCCACCACCCTCTCCTTGAGCGGGATGATGGCGTTGTCCGTGATGTTGATCTCCTCCGGACAGACCCGGGTACAGCACTTGGTGATGTTGCAGAACCCGATCCCCTGCGCCTCGCTCAGCTCCTCGCGCCGGTCCTCGACGTCGAGGGGATGCATCTCCAGGGCGGCCACGTAGGCGAAGAACCGCGGCCCGATGAACCTCTCCTGGAGGTGGTGCTCCCGCAGGACGTGGCAGACGTCCTGGCAGAGGTAGCACTCGATGCACTTGCGGAACTCCTGCACGCGCTCGATGTCCTCCTGGGCCATGCGCCAGGTGCCGTCGGGCGCGTCGGGAGGGCGCGGCTTGAACTTCCGGATCCGCTTCTTCACCTGGTAGTTCCAGGAGACGTCGGTGACCAGGTCCTTGATCGGCGTGAACGTCTTCATCGGCGCCACCGCCACCGGCCGCGCAAGGTCCAGATCGGAGAGGCGCGTCATGCACATCAGCCGCGGCAGGCCGTTGATCTCCGCCGAGCAGGATCCGCACTTCCCCGCCTTGCAGTTCCAGCGCACCGCCAGATCCGAGGCCTGGTCGGCCTGGATTTGGTGGATGGCGTCGAGCACCACCATGCCTTCGGACACCTCGGTCTGGTAGTCCTGGAAGGCGCCTCCTGCCGCGTCGCCGCGCCAGATGGAGAAGGTGGCGTTCATTTCATCTCCTCGATCACCTGCTTCAGCTCCCCTGGAAGCGGCGGGATCGGCCGCCGTTCGATGCGCATCGCGCCGTCGGCACCCTTCACCGCCACCACGTTGACCTTGCCGAACGCGGGATCCGCCCGGGGCAGGTCGTCGCGGAAGTGCGCCCCGCGGCTCTCCTTGCGCTCCAGCGCGGAGCGCGCGACGGCCTCGGAGACCGTGAGCAGGTTCGCAAGGTCGAGCGCGGTATGCCAGCCGGGGTTGTAGGCGCGGTTTCCGTTCACGCGCATCCTGGCCGCTCGCGCCCGAAGCTTCCCCAGCTGCTCCAACGCCAGCGCCATCTCGCTCTCGCGCCGCACGATGCCGACCATGTCCTGCATCATCTCCTGCAGGTCGTGCTGGATGCGGTAAGGCGCCGCTCCCTGGTCGCTGTCCTCGCCCTCGAACGGCGCCAGGGCGGCGCGGGCCGCCGCCTCCACCTGCGCCTCGTCGATCCGCCCGGCGCGGTGGTCCCCGGCGAATCGGGCCGCGTGCGCGCCGGCGCGCTGGCCGAAGACCAGCAGGTCCGAGAGCGAGTTTCCACCCAGCCGGTTCGCGCCGTGCAGGCCCGCCGCGCACTCGCCCGCGGCGAAGAGGCCGGGCACGGAGGACATCTGCGTCTCGGCGTCGACCCGGACGCCGCCCATCACGTAGTGCGTGGTGGGGCCGACCTCCATGGGCTGCCGGGTGATGTCGATGTCCGCCAGCTTGAGGAACTGGTGGTACATGCTCGGCAGCTTCTTGCGGATGACTTCCCCGGCGTCGGGCAGCTTCCGCTTGATCCAGGAGATGTCGAGGAAGACGCCGCCGTGCGGGCTGCCGCGCCCGGCGCGGATCTCGCGCATGATGCAGCGGGCGACGTGGTCGCGGGTGAGGAGCTCAGGCGGACGGCGCGCGCTCTTGTCTCCCTGCGTGTAGCGCCAGCCCTCCTCCTCGTTGTCGGCGGTCTGGCTCCGGTAGTTCTCCGGGATGTCGTCGAAGAGGAAGCGCTTTCCCTCCTTGTTCAGGAGCACCCCGCCCTCCCCGCGCACGCCCTCGGTGACGAGGATGCCCTGCACGCTGGGCGGCCAGACCATCCCGGTGGGGTGGAACTGGACGAACTCCATGTCCATCAGCTCGGCGCCGGCGTCGTAGGCCAGCGCGTGCCCGTCGCCCGTGTATTCCCAGCTGTTGCTGGTGATGCGGTAGGCGCGGCCGATCCCGCCGGTGGCGAGCACCACCGCGCCGGCGCGGAAGAGATGCAACAGGCCGCGCTCGCGGTCGTACGCGAGCGCGCCGGATACGCGGTCCCCGTCCTTGAGGAGCGCCACCACCGTGCGCTCCATGTGCACGTCGATGCCCTGGTGGACGCCGTGGTCTTGTAGCGTCCGGATCATCTCCAGCCCGGTGCGGTCGCCCACGTGCGCGAGCCGGGGATAGCGGTGTCCGCCGAAGTTCCTTTGCAAGATTCGGCCGTCCTTGGTGCGATCGAAGAGCGCGCCCCAGGCCTCCAGCTCGCGCACCCGGTCGGGCGCCTCCTTGGCGTGCAGCTCCGCCATGCGCCAGTTGTTGACGTACTGCCCGCCGCGCATGGTGTCCGCGAAATGGACCTTCCAGCTGTCGCGCTCGTCCACGTTGGCGAGCGCCGCGGCGATCCCGCCCTCGGCCATCACCGTGTGCGCCTTGCCCAGGAGCGACTTGCAGACCAGGCCCACCGAGACCTTGGCCGCGGAGGCCTCGATGGCCGCGCGCAGGCCCGCTCCGCCCGCGCCGATCACCAGCACGTCGTGCTCGTAGGTCTGGACCCGGGCGGTCAAAGGATTCTCCAGTCGCGGATCACGCCCATCGAGCAGAGCCGGATGTAGAGGTCGGTCAGCGCCACGCCGAACAGGCTGGTCCAGGCCCAGAACATGTGCCGCCGGTTGAGGCAGCTCACGCAGTCGTACATCGCTTTCTGGACGCGCCTGCCGGAGAGCCGGTCGAGCGCGCCGCCGGCCCAGTGGCGCAGCGAGTGGCAGCCCAGGGCGTACCCGGCGAGCAGGACCGTGTTCGCCGCGAGCACCAGCGTGCCGACGCCGATGCCGAACCGCGCGCCCGTGGGCGAGGGGAACCACAGCGCCCGCCAGACGTCGTGGGCCAGGATGAAGAGGAACGGCAACGCCAGGTACAGGAAGTACCGGTGCACGTTCATGAGGACCAGCGGCAGCGACGCCTCGCCCCGGTAGTGCGCGCGCGGCTCGCTCACGGCACACGAGGGCGGGTCGGCCCAGAACGCCTTGTAGTAGGCGCCGCGGTAGTAGTAGCAGGTCAGACGGAACCCGCCGGGCGCCCAGAGGATCAGGATCGCCGGCGAAAACACCAGCCAGGCCGGCCACCAGGCGGGCTTGGGGCCGAACCAGGCGTTCTCCGAGCCGAACAGCTCGGGCGAGTAGAACGGGGAGAGATAGTTTCCGTAGACGTAATGCTCGCCCTGGAAGGCCGCCCAGGTGGTGTAGACGACGAACGACCCGAGGACCGCGAAGGTGATCAGCGGGGAGACCCACCAGCGGTCGCTCCGCGCGGTGCGACCGAAGCCGATCTGCGTCAGCTGGACCTGCGGCGCGTTCATTCGTCACCCCTGGATCGCGGGCGAGCATAGTCCAGCGAGGACCGCGCCGTCAGCCGCCGGGCGGAGGGAGCAGCTGCCGGAGCTGCGCGAAGGCGCTCCGGCCGAGCTCCGCGAGAGCGGCCTGCTGCGCCTTTTCCCAGGAGGGTCGCGCCTCTGTGAGCAGCCGGCTTCCCGCCGGGGTGATGGCGATTCCCTTGCCCCGGCCGGGGCTGGAGCGGATCCAGCCGAGTTGCTCCATCCGCTTCAGGTCCCGGCTGAGCGTGGACTTCTCCATGTCGAGCGCCTGGCAGAGCCGCCCCCGGCTCGACTCTTCCATCGCGCCGATGGCGGCCAGCAGATTGAGCTGCGCGATCGTGACCCCGTGCGGCGCGAGTGCTGCGTCGTAGATGCGGCTCACCACCCGCCCGAGCCGGCGGACGCGCACGGCCAGGCAATCGGTGGCGATCTTTTGCGCGATCCGCGCCGCAGGCTCCTGCTTCACGGCCGATCCGCCACAGGCCGCAGTGTCCGGTTGCCCCACTGCGAATAGATGATGAACCGGAACGGATCGCCGGCGCTGTACCGCTCGATCAGCATCGAGAGCGCCCGGCCGCGGACACGCTGCAGCGACTCGCTGTCGGCGTGCCGGAGCAGGCCCAGGTCCGCCACCCGCAAGGCGAGCGGCGCGTCGCCTCGCCAAAGCAGATCGTCGGCAACCCGGACGAAGGTAGCGTCGCTGCCGTCGCCGAACCGGTCGAGCACGGCCGCCCATTCCGCGCGCGTGGACGGCTCCATCCCTTCTCCGTCGGCCTGCCAGTAGCCGGCGTTCTGCCGGTGGAGACGCTGCAGGAAGTGGTCGCGGACGACGAGGTAGGGGAGCACGGCCTTTGGATTCTCCCGCAAGCTATCGGGCAGGAAGTTGTCGTGCAGCATCTCCGACACCGGGCGGCTGCGCAACGCCTCGGGCAGATAGCGCTGATAGAGCTCCCGCAAGGCCGCCTCCAGACCCGGCAGCGCCTCGACGACGAAGATGCGCGTGAGCGGCGGGTGCCCATGGATGATCTTGCGCGGCGCGAGCGAACGCGCGGTGGCGATCGCCTCCAGGTAGCCCTCCGGGCTTCCTTCGCTCAAGAACGGCGGCCCGACGTAGGGCATGAAGGCGTCGCCGGTGAAAAGCAGCCGCTGCTGCGGCAGGTAGACGAACAAGGCGTCGGGCGTCTCTCCCCCGCGCACGGGGATCAGCCGCAGCTCGAACCTGCCGTGCCGCAGGATCTGCTCGCGCTCGACCGTCCGCGGGTCGGGAACGTCGAGGTTCACCGCCGCGGTTCCGAAGAACCAGCTGAAGGTGTTCTGCGAGCTGCGCATGCGCGCCAGCTCGTCCGCGAAGTTCGACCGCGTGATCACCACCGTCCCCGGCTCGCGGACGGCGGCCAGGCCGCCCACGTGGTCCCAGTGCGAATGGGTGACGATGATGGTTCGCAACGGAGCGCTGGTCACCTGCCTCAGCGCCTTCATCGCCGCGCCGGCGGATTCCGCGGTGGTCCCGGCGTCGATGGCGAGGACGCCCGCCTCGTCCACGAGAAAGGCGATGTTCGCGAAGTCGAAGCCTTCCGCAACGTAAACGCCCTGGGACTCCCGGGTCAGATGTGGATTGGTGAAGCGGAACCCTTCCGCCGCCCCGACCGAGAAGTTGCCGGGGACCGCAGGGTCGTCGAGCGAAACCAGCCCCGCTTGCTTGAGCAGGTCGCGCGAGCGGGCCTCGTCGCCCAGCGTCCGCTGCGCGGCGGCTTGCGCCCGCAGGATGGCTCGGTCCACCTCGGCCCGAAAGGCATTGCGCTGGGCCAGGGAAGCCTCGAGGTCGGAAAGCGCGGTCGAAGCCTTTCCGAACCTGGCGGGAAGCTCCGCGAACACCAGCCCCCGGATCAGCCGGCCCGCCACCGGCTCCGCGGCTGCGCCCTTGTCGAGCTTGCCGATGGCCTCCTCCACCCAGCCCACGCGCCGGAGCAGCGGAACGTCGCCGGCCATGCGCGCCTGCAGCATTCCCTCCAGCGACAGGAGGATGGGGCGCCCGGGCTGCTCGCGGGCGAGCCGTTGGAAGAGCTCGTAACCCTCCTCTGCGCGGCCCGCTGCGGAGTATTCCTGCGCGGCGATCAGAGCGACGGCGGGGTCGGCGTTGGGCCAGGCGGCGGCGGCTGCGTAGGCTTCCACCTCGCGGTTCTGCGCAATGGGCGGTGGACGGCGCGAGACTCCTGAGCAGGCGGCGAGGGAAAGGACCAGGGCGATCGCGATCGCTTCGGGACGGGACATGGACACCTCACGGATTGCTTGGTTGCATGTACAACACGTTGAGGTGTATGTACAACATGGATCGTGGAGTCAAGACGAAATCCGGCCCGCCACGCGCACCGCGGGCGCGGCGCGATATACTGCGCGCGCCGCTCACCCTCCGGAGCCCATCGAATGCATTCCTTCCAGGCGCTGCGCTTGCGGGCGTCGGTCGCGCTCATCCTCGCCGCGTGCGCGAGCGCGCCCACCGCTCCCGTCCCGAAGAAGACGGCCCGCTACCAGGACCTGGTCGCGCTGTTCGCCGACTGGCGCGCCTTCCAGAAGCCGCCGATCGCGGACGGCGTCCCCGACTACAGCCCGCCGGCGATGGCCGCGCAGCACCGCGGGCTCGAGCGGTACCGGGTGCGGCTCGCGGAGATCGACGCCTCGGGCTGGCCCTTGACCCAGCAGGTCGACTACCACCTGCTTCGCGCGGAGATGAACGGGTTCGAATTCGATCACCGGGTCCTCGAGCCGTGGGCGAGCAACCCGGCCTTCTACGTCACGGTGGTGGTGGACGAGAGCGATCAGCCGGCGCGCGAGGGTCCCTACGCCCTCGGCACGGTTGGACTATGGGAGTGGTCTTTTCCGCTCGCGCCGTCCCGGGCCGACGAGCTGGCCGCGCGCCTCGCGCCGATCCCGGGTCTCTTGAGGCAAGCGCAGGAGAACCTGACCGGCAACGGGCGCGATCTGTGGACATCCGGCATCCGCGCGCTGGAGCAGCAAGGACGGGTGCTGGCGGATCTGGGCGGCAAGTCGGAGGGACATCCGGCGCTCGCCGCGGCGGTGGGGCGCGCCGAGAAGGCGACCGCGGACTTCGTCGCCTGGCTCAAGGCGGAGGCTCCGTTGAAGAAAGGTCCCTCCGGAATCGGCGTGCGCAACTACGACTGGTACCTGGTGAACGTGCAGCTCGTCCCGTACACCTGGGCCGACGAGCTGGCCCTGATGCAGAGGGAGCTGGCGCGCGCGAAGGCCTCGATCGCGCTGGAGGAGCACAAGAACCGCGGGCTCCCACCGCAGCAGCCGGTCGCCAGCGCCGAGGAGCACGACCGCCGGTTCGGTGCCGCCGTCACGGAGTACATGTCCTTTCTGGCGCGCAACCAGGTCCTCACGGTGCGCCCGTACATGGACGGCGCGCTGCGGGCGCGGACCGGGGAGTACACGGCGCGGCGGCCGCTCGAGTTCTTCAACGAGGTGGACTACCGCGACCCGGTGCTGATGCGCACGCACGGTTACCACTGGTTCGATCTCGCGCGGCTGAAGCACGATCCGCACCCGAGCCCGCTGCGGCGCGGCGCCCTGCTCTACAACATCTTCGACACGCGCACCGAAGGCCTCGCCACCGCGATGGAAGAGCTGATGATGCAGGTGGGCCTCTGCGACTCCCGCCCCCGCTCGCGCGAGCTCGTCTACGTGCTCCTGGCGCAGCGCGCGGCCCGCGCAATCGGCGAGCTGCGGATGCACGCCAACCAGATGTCCCTCGAAGAGGCCGCGAAGTTCGCCTCTGACCAGACGCCGCGCGGATGGCTGCGCCTTCCGGGCGAAACGGTCTGGTTCGAGCAGCACCTCTATCTGCAGCAGCCCGGTTACGGCACGAGCTACCTGATCGGCAAGTTCGAGATCGATCGCCTGCTCGCGGCCCGGGCGCGCGCGCTCGGCGACGGGTTCACCCTGCGCCGCTTCATGGACGAGCTCGACGCGGTCGGCCTGATCCCCATCTCGCTGGTCGGCTGGGAGCTCACAGGCGACGACAGCCGAACGCCCGGTGTCGGCTGGCGCCTGCGCGCCGGCGCGAACTGACCCCGATGTACTTTACTTCCCGAGTCGACGCCGGCGGGAACCGTGGCCGGGCGCCTGCGCGGCTCACAGCGGCCCCTTGAACGAATCGTCGGCTGCGTCGGGAGGGGGCCGTGTGCGAAGCTCCGTCGCCCGGCCACGCTTCCCACCGGCTGTTCGCGCGATGACGCGTCCACATCGACCCCTCATGGTCGCGCGTACGTGGAGCCACACCGGGCCTTCGAGAGGAAGACTGATTCGCCGCTAGGAAGCTGTCCCCGTTTTCCCGGGCGTTCGCTCCACCAGGGCAGCCGGTCCGTCTCCGTCGCGTTGGACGACGAAGTCGTGGGCGTGCAGGGCCCGCAACGTTCCACGGTGGCCGACGCTGAACAAGGCCGTGCGGGGGAGACGCTCGCGCAGCAAGCGGTAGAGGTGCGCCTCCGTCGCCTCGTCCACCGCGGAGGTCGCCTCGTCCAGGAAGAGCCACTCCGGTTCGTGGACCAGGGCGCGCGCGAAGGCGATGCGCTGCTGCTCGCCCGGGGACAAGTGCAAGGCCCAGTGCCCGTGCTCGTCGAGCCGACCGGCGAGCTCGGACAACCCCACCGCCCGGAGCGCCCCCCGCAGGGTCGCGTCGTCGATGCCCTGCGGCGGCCTCGGATAGCTGACCACGTCCCGCAAGCTGCCGATGGGCAGATACGGCCTCTGCGGGAGAACCAGGATGCGCGCTCCGCGCGGTACCCGGATCTCGCCGCGACCGAACGGCCAGATCCCGGCGATGGCGCGGATGAGGGTGCTCTTGCCGGCGCCGGAGGGTCCTTCGAGCAGATCCGTGTCCCCTCGCCCGATGGCGAGGTCCACGCCGGCGATCAGGCGTTGCCCGCCGGGGAGATCGAGGTCCACGCCGTCGAGCTCTACGCTCGCTCCGTCGCCTTCGACGAGCCTGATCCCACCGCCACCGGCTTGCTGCTCGCGAACGTGGTCGAGGGCGCGCTCGAAGCCCAGGAGCCGCTCGACCACCGAGCGCCAGGCGGCGATGTCCGTGTAGGAGGAAACGATGAAGCTCAGGGAGTCCTGGACCTGGCCGAACGCCGAGGCCGTCTGCATCAGCCCTCCGAGGTGGAGGGCGCCCCGGAAGTAGCGCGGAGCCGCCACCAGGAAAGGGAAGATCACCGCCGCCTGGCCGTAGCCGGCCGTGAACCAGGTCAGGCGTTTCTGCCGGCGCATGATCTCCCAGAAGTTGCGTACCACGGCGCCGAATCGCGCGCCGAAGCCGCGCAGCTCGTCGGCTTCACCATGGTACAGCGCCACGCCCTCGGCGTTCTCCCGAAAGCGGACGAGGCTGAACCGGAAGTCGGCCTCGTACCGCTGCTGGTCGAAGTTGAGCCGCACCAGCGGACGTCCGATGCGATTCGTCAGCCAGGTGCCGACTGTCGCATACAGCAGGGCCACCCAGACCATGTACCCGGGGAGGACCACCGACGAGTGACCGAGCGGGATCGAAAGCGAGCCGGAGAGCCCCCAGAGGATGGCAACGAACGAGACCAGCGTCACCACGGCCCGGAGGACGCCGATGGAGAGACCGAGCGTTCCGGAGACGAACAGCTGCAGGTCCTCCGCGATTCGCTGGTCGGGATTGTCGGTGTCACCCGACGCGAGCTGCATGCGGAAGTAAGCGCCGTTGCCCAGCCAGGCTTGGAGGTACCGCTCGGTCAGCCAGCGCCGCCAGCGGATCTGGAGCATCTGGTTGAAGTAGAGTTGGTGGACCGCGACCACGATGTACAGCGCCGCGAGCCAGCAGAAGCGGCCCAGCTGGTGGACGAAGACGTCGTACTTCTTGTCCTGCAGCGCATTGTAGAAGGCGTTGTTCCACTGGTTGAGAAGCACGTTCAGGTAGACGATTCCGAGATTGAGCGCCACGACCAGGAGGAGCAGGCCCCGGGCGACCCAACGGTCTTGCGAGCGCCAATACGGGGCCGAGATGCCCCAGGCGTCACGGAGCAATCGGTGGAGGCGCGCCATCGAGCCCTCGAAGATTCAGCGCGCCGTGCTCGCCGCGACTCACGACTTGACGATCACGCCACAAGCGATGCGAGCGCCAGCGTTCCCCGCCGGATCGGTGACGTCGTCGTCCAGGTTTGCATGAATCACCAGCGAGGAACCGTCGGCATCGAAGAGGCTGGCGGGGCCCGATTCGAGCGACACCCCGGGCACCAGCACTTCGACGGTGACCGCGCCGCTCGCCGGAACGAAGACGTCGGGCATGTCGCCGGCGTGTTGCCCCTCGGGCGATTTGATCCCGTGCTTGTGCCCGGCGGGATTGAAGTGCGGTCCGGCGCTGAGGAAGGCGGGCGGCTCGCACTTGCCCACCGCGTGCACGTGGAAGGCGTGCTCGCCCGGGGGGAGCTCCTTCAGGGTCGCGCGGATGAGCACCCCATGCGGCGTCTGCTCCAGGCGGGCGGCGCCCGCGTTCTTGCCATCCGCGGTCTTGAGCTCCGCCTGGGCGACCAGCGGTGCCTGGGCGGCTTGGGCTTCGGCGATCCCGCCCAGCGAGGTCAATGCACTCTCGATGGGAAGCGCGGTCACGACAATTCCGACGGCTAGAACGATGCTGTTCACGGCCTGCTCCAGCTCTGCTGTCATGTCCCTCGAGGGACATGCACGACGTCTCTGTGTCGAGATCGTTTTGCAACCAATGCGCCAGCTGCGCTCGGTCGAGACTCGCCTGAAAGGCGGCGCCTTCGTCTGATCGGTGAGCAGCCGCTGTTGACGGACTGGACAGGCTGAAGTCGAATTCGAATTCCTTGTCTCCAACCATGACGCCGCTCGTGTTCGTCCCCGGCGCCGGCGGGAGCGCGTCGTTCTGGCGGCCGGTGGCCGACAGGCTGGCCGATCTCTACTCGTCTGGAGCGATGCGGACCCTACGCGCGCACAGACGGCCTCAACTCGAGCATGAGGCACAGACCTTGAAGCGGCGGAGCCCAGGCGAACGCGCTCGCCTGGACGGCCGCTAGAGGATCCGGCGATCGCCGGACCTTCCGGCCTGATCGTGAATCCCGCGTCCGGGTCCCGCGTCTGATCAGAACAGTGACGACGATCCTGCCGATCCTGGCCGCCGCGGTGGCGCTCGCGAAGCCGGTGCGCGCGGTGCCGGTCGACGTGCACAGCTTTCAGGTACTCGGTCAGGACTATGACCCGGAGAACCCGCACGCGCCGGCCCCGACCTATTACCGCGTCATCGAGGACGGACCGCAGAGCTTCATCCAGGCGGTCTACCTGCCGCCGAAAGACACGGTGACGCTGTTCCGTCCGGTTCCGGACGACCTGCACCGAGGCGTGCGCCTGATGCAATGGCGCTGGCGCGCGCAGGTTCTCCCGCGCAAGGGCAACGAGTGCGCGGCCGGTCTGGGCGATTCGGCTGCGGCGGTCTACGTCACCTGGAAGCGCGGGCTGCGCTGGTACTCGCTCAAGTTCATCTGGAGCACCGACGCCCCGATCGGGGCGACCTGCAACAAGCAGCGCAACCCGCTGCTGGCCTCGGACAGCATCGTCCTGCGCACGGGCCCTTCCAGCGGCGGCTGGGTGGAGGAGACCATCGACCCCGAAGCGCTGTTCCGGCAGCACTTCCTCGACGGCGATCCCAAGGGCGACATCCCGGAGCTGCAGGGCATCGGGCTGATGAGCGACGGCGACCAGACCGACAGCATGAGCGCCGCCGACTACGGCGGTTTCGTCCTGTACAAGTAGAGATCGCGACCTGCCCGGGTTTCGCGCATCATCAGCGCATGGGCTTCATGCAGCGCATCGCGCGGCGGGTCGGAAACGACCGGTTCCTCAAGCTCCTCCGCTTCTATCCCCCCTATTTCGGGGCGGGCGTGGTGATCACCAGGGTAGCCGCCGACCTGAGCGAGCTCGAGGTGGAGATGAACCTCTCCGCCTGGAACCGCAACTTCGTGGGGACGCAGTTCGGCGGCTCGCTGTACTCGATGTGCGATCCTTTCTTCATGCTGATGCTGATGATGCAGCTCGGCCCCGGCTACCTGGTCTGGGACAAGAGCGCGTCGATCGACTTCCTCCGCCCCGGCCGGGGTCGGGTCAAGGCCCGCTTCGAGATGCCGCGCGCGCGGGTGGATCAGCTCCGGGCCGAGACGGACGCTGAGGGAAAGATCAATCCTTCGTTCGAGGTGACGGTCGTGGACGAGAAGGGCGAACCGGTCGCGCGCGTGCGCAAGGTCCTCAGCGTGCGGAAGAAGGACGCGACCCGCGCGGCGGCCTGACGGCTGCTCATTCCGGACGCGGCTCGTAGGCGCGCACCTGGCCGTCGGCGCTGCGCAGCAGGGCCGGCGCGAACGGACCGGTCTCCCACCGCTTCCACCACGCTCCGGTGGCCCGCTTCTCCGCCGGGTCGGTAAACCGGTACTGCCAGAGCACCGTGCGCACGCGCGCCGGCGGGACTCCCTCGAACGATCACCGCGAACAGCCCGTACCGGTTCGCGATCCGGAAGGGCTCGAGCGCGATCGCCGGCCACAGCAGCGGCCGCCAGAGCCGGTGTAGCACAAGGTGGTCGTTTGCCCCTCTGGCGCGCGCCCATTCTTGCCTTCTAGATTGTCGCGTGCGCTTCGCGCTCGCGATCCTCGCGCTGATCCCTCTCGCTTGCGCGACTCCGCGCGCCGCGGGC
>Ga0137397_10002641_pt1 | contig 12432 bp, 18 predicted proteins | sample czorhiz116metaG_FD_106658 | JGI IMG/M metagenome (GOLD analysis project Ga0137397, IMG submission 106658) | Vadose zone soil microbial communities from Angelo Coast Range Reserve, California, USA - czorhiz1.16 metaG | ecosystem: Environmental > Terrestrial > Soil > Vadose zone | place: USA... | reverse complement strand
TTTAGAACAATGGACATGAGGTGAATTAGAACAATGATCGCAATGATCAGTATGTGTCCATATAAGGATAAAGTATAAAGTAATATCCGGCAGTTCATAACTGTCCAATCAGTCTGTAAGATTATCTGGAGCATATAAGATGCTCTGGATCTACTCGGTCCATGGAGCCAGTAAGGTCCGCTAGGGCAGTCTGTCTCAACAGATTCATGGCCAGTTTTCCTGGATGACAACATGATGGAGGGTTGAGTTTATCAACAGCTTAATGAGAAAGGTGTCCGGAACACTCCTCCATCAGCAAAAAGAAATCCATCTTATTCCTTACTTGAACCTCTTATTTTGGGGGTAAGAAAGGAATAAGCAGGAATAAGATGAAATTATTTTTTCTGATGTCTCCATGTGGACTTCTCTGATTGTGATGAACACAACTCAAACTCAGCACTTTACGTGCGAGCTTGGGTCGACTGTGGCCACAACATCAATTCCTAGGCATCGACATCACCACCTGACTTTGGATACTGTGGGCAAGCCACTCGAAAATTTTACATCTAGCCGAGAGTTGGTGCGTGCTGTTCGCGCAGCGATTATCGGTATGAGCCTTGAAAGGTTTGCACCTGCTAGTCACTGACATATCTTCTCTAGCTCATCAAGACGCTTACCGCATGGGTTTTCTGCATTGCGACATCAGTTCTGGAAACATATTAATAACGGACGACAAATGCTATGAGGACGGCTTGCTTATTGATTGGGACCTCTGTCGATCCAAGGGCGCTCAAACGCGTGATTCTACGTGGTGTAATTCCTGGATGATACAGACGCACTCTTATGTAATGCGTACCTGGGCTCACAGGGCACATGGCAATTCCTGTCCGCAGAACTCACTGAACGTCCCGAGACTCCACACTCATTTGTCCATGACATCGAGTCCGCCTACTTCGTCCTCGTTCACCATGGTATGAAACACATGGCCCACAGTTTACCAGAAGACCGCAGAGCCAATATTTTGCGCGACATCGTGGACTCAAGGCGATACGAATCGAGAGGTGGATATCAGAAATTCCTTTTCATGCAATACCCAGGATCGATGCGCCAATTTAGCATCCCTTCCAACGAACCGTTTACAACTCTCATGCACGATCTCCATGAGACACTCAACTCCAGGTACACTGAAAAAGAGCAGCAAATTCGGGCGAAACAACCAGTCGTGCCACTACCATCTTTCGTGACCGAGACGCAGTATGAAGAATTGGCCTTCAAGCACGACGTCTTCATAAAGATCATTGAGAAGGCACTTGATTCTCCGGGCTGGCCAGCGGATGACCATGCCATTGTGCGACACATTTTACGTTCAAACTCGGACATCACTCCAGTAGAATCTGGCTCGTCATGGTAGCTCATCCATATAGTATAATGAAATGCTACAGTGTATCATAATAGTATCTAGCCTACCATGCTCGTTTTACACGTGATCCGGGCCACACACTTCCAACACCACTATGTATTGTCGATGCTTATCCTTGCGCTGCCAAGATTGTAGCTTCTTCATGTTGCTGCGACTGTTACATATCAAGGGTCGCCCGAAATAGGTCTCGGATTCTATGCTGTGTATCCTCTTCTGTAAGTTTCGTATTAGTGCGGCGAAAGTACGGAGATAAGTTGTAGTGGGGGACCGGGTTCTTTGAAAGCCACTGTCGCACATGGTTCAATCACTTTTGAGGTATATTCTCATTTTTTTCGTACGAATGGACCTACACTACAAACCCGACAGAAAACCACAAAACCCAAATGCAGGAAAGAACGAAGAAACGTACAATTGCGGACTAAGATAAATTAATTGCACAGGTGATTGCGACGATAGATCCAGAACGTTACGCCCAACCGACCACTGGGATGGCCAGTACAACGCAGAAAATAAAAATGGATGCTTGGGATACGAAAGGAGCGGCAGGGTAGGTGGGGTGCATAGGGGTTACGCTCGCAGGCTGCAAGAGCGGCGACGCTCACTGAGCATTGTCTTATGGCATTTTTCGCAAGACAATGCCGTTGCGCAGTTCGATCGTATTGGCCTCTAAAAAATAATAATCAAAACACGCGGTCAGCGAGGTCATACTTGGCGCAAGCTGATGCAGAAGCGCACCTCGTAAGAAGCCCTTTTGATGTTCGTTAGACAGCTCCTCTAGCGATCGACCGCAGGTCTCAGGAAGCAGCAGCGTGGATGCAACCCCGGATAGCATCACGAAACCGAATATCTTAAGGCTGAAGGGGAGAGAGAACTGAGAAAAATCGCCGAATGACCCTTTTCGAGAGAGGACGTACATTGTTTGAATCGAATCACTTTTGAAGTAGAAAATGGTCTGGGCGACAATAGCCCCTAGCTTGCCGCAGGCAGCTGAGAAACCATGTGCGGTAGCACGATATCGAGTAGGGAAGACCTCCCCAGGAATAACGAAAGTGGTGACATTCGGGCCAAAGTTCTGGAAAAAGTTCGCAAGGCAGAAAAGAAACATCAAAACTTTAGGTCTCCAGGCCTCTCCGGTGAACTCTTCGAATTCGAACCCTAAGCCAGTTTAATCAGTCTCATAACAACAGAGTAATCGGTGGCACGAACCCATAATAAGAAAAATGATGGTAAGTACAATGAACCCCATGAATTGGAGGGGCTTACGACCCCAAGAATCGATAACGAGAAATGCAGCCAAATAACCGGGCAAGAGGGACGTTGCCACGATGATCATGGTGTACTCGATGTTATCGTATATGTGGTAATATATACCGCTTGTCCCGGTGGTCTCGTCGGTACCCAATCCCATCGCGTAGAGAATTTGTGCCGAGAAGATTTTGGAGGAGTTTAAGCCAAGCCCGTAGAACGCAATCTAGGTGAGAATTTACGTTAGGGCTGAATTTCCTCTTCGAACCATAGACCTTGTGCGTACGTCAAGCGCAAACCAAGAGTAGGACGTGCCAAAGAGCACACGAGCGTTCTTCCATCTGCCGAAATACCGCTTGAAATCTTGGAGGCTTGCTCTTGGCGCATCTGTGCGCTCCGTGGATGCCTCGGGATCAACGCACCAGACCCCGGGGGATACACCGTTGGCGGATAACACGGCCTCGATATTTCGACAGGCTTGCTTCACATTGCGCTCAATGTCCATGGTGAAGCGTGGAGTCTCTGGAATGGTGAGTCGAAAATAGAGCGCGATGACTCCCGGTATACAGCCTGCACCGACTAAGATCCGCCAGCAGTAGTCGATGTGTTCGAGGCTTGTCGGCGAGTCTTGCAGAATAGCACTTTTAAATGCGGAGACGGTGACCAGTGCCACGATGACCGAAGCTGGGGACGGTAAGTGATACGCGTTGGGGATGGCAAGTTACCCTTACCGAGGTACCCCCAGCCTTGCGAGGCGAATACAGCCGTCATGAGGCGACCACGAGATCGCGTGGCCGCAAATTCTGATGTGATAACGGCACTTAGAGGGTAGTCTCCGCCTATGCCTATGCCCATAATGAAGCGGAGTAACGTGAGGACAGCAACGATATCGACCGCAGGCCCAGATCCGGCTATTGCCTGCGCGAATGTACTGGTGATGATGATCATCAACTCGACTCCGTCTGCAATCGTCGGTCGAAACACCTTAGTATCGGATGAAACGACCGACCGACCGGACTTACACATCCGCTTGCGTCCAACAACATCTGCGAGCCACCCGAAGAGCAATTGGCCGATTAGATTGCCAACCGGAGACGCCACTTTGAGTCCGAATTCGACGCCGCGCTCCAGAGTATTATCTAAAACGTCGGAACGTTTGAATCGCCGTTGAAGATGTATGAACTGACCACGCACCCTTGCCATAGATATATCCGAGCATAATGGCAACAATGCTGATGTTGAAGATATCATAGCTGAGGAACACTTATCAATGACAACATCGACCTCCCCGATCATTCTATGCTTACGCGTCAGTGAAGAAACCTACTCCTGCCACCAACCACACTTTGACATGAAATAGCCTAGGATCCCGGTCGTTAGTTGTGGTGTCGCCCGGAATTATGATAGGAGGACTTACGAGAATGGCGCCCTGTCCACCCTTTCAAGTGCTGCCGCACGACGTTTGTTAAGTGCGGTGGCATGGCTACTTCTACGGTCGTCGAAGCTATGGGTGGACTGGGAGCTCATCGTGGATCATGAGTAAATAAAGGGGGCAAAGAAGAAGCGTAATTCACGTTATGACGGTATCCTTATAATACTGCAATCGTATCTCATCTAGTAATGCCGTTATTAGCGAGCCTTGCTCAAAGTAGAAGCGCTCGCGCTCTACGAACGTGTGTGTACGCAGCCACGGCGTCACTAACAACACGAGGAACCAGTTACTCCTAGCCACCCGACCTAATGACGAAAAGTATCGCGTTGGGATGGCAAAGGGGAAATATCGACTAGCCAAAGGCCGTATTTGCATTCGGTCCACGAACGTGCGAGGGGGGAGATAAGGGCCCCCGACGAGCTCGGTTCTGTATCGCGGAGGCTCGTCCATCGCATTGCTCCCGCCTCGCCGAATTTCCGATCGAAGGTAAATGCATCCATTTTGGAACTCCGCTCGTGCACGCAGGAAAAGCGATAATCCAGGACTACAAGCACCGCTCATACGGTATGTGGCGTCGGAACCATTACAGGCCTGCTTCCTTGCGGTGCCTGGGGCAGTGAGACGAAGGCAAAGACGAGACACGCGGAGAGCCTGACTACTCTTTCCTATGGCGGGCAAATTCGGAACCTCAGAGCCTAGAGATCTGTAGTAACCTGTAAGGAGTCAAAACACATCAGAAAAAAAAAACTTAGTTGAGATAAAATAAGTTTTTGCACAAGAACATCAATGGAATAGCCACGAAGCAGGGTCCAGACGTAGTATCCAAGACTGCCGTACACCCTCGCCCTCAGTTACATGCTGAGACCGACTGAAACCGACTCGGAGTTGTTGGGGCCCGGGAGAAGAGAAGTGCGTGACGTGACGCGTGACTGCTTGCGCCCACGTTGCTCACCACTGGCACTGGCATGATCTCATTCGCCTTTCACTCGCCTTTCATCAGCTTCCCGAAGTCGCTAGTCATTTAACTGTATCAGGAGGTGAAACCGGATGGACGGAAAGCCATCATGAAAGCCCTCTCATGGCAGCAATTTGACCCCCAAAGTCCGAAAAATGCGGCTCAACGCATGGCTTTGATCCAGGTCAGTGTCAGTGTTCACAATTTCGAATAGTCCACTTGTGACAAGCGCACGTTTGAACCACTCCCACCGCAACCCCTCTCCGAGCGAGTGAAAAGCGCTTACGCCCATGACACGCCTCGGGATATCGTTCGATGCCTGTCATCTGTTCTACCTTGGAAAAGACTGACGCTTGAACCCCTGGTGGCGCGTGGTGAGAATCTGGACTGGGCCTATCAGACGAGGTCGCGGAGGGTCCCAAGGGCGTTTCCCATTAACTTACGATGACAGATTCCAAATAAAATCCGCAATAAAGCTTACCCATCCGGACGCCGTCTGATCGGGAAAGCGCACCAGAAGCAGATGTGCTGGGGTGTTGGTTCTTTCTTCCCAACGTCAAAGTCATGCGGTATGATTGTCGGTTCGGATATCTCCAGCACCGGTCGTATCACCTCCCTGCTCTGGGACATCTACTCTCTCTGCTATCATATTGGCCCACTAAGCAAGCTCAGGCTCTCAGGCTCTCAGTCTCGGATCGTCTGCAGTCCAGTCCAAATCCGACATACCCGCGCGCCACGCGATGTGCTTCTCGTTAGGAACATCTGGGGTCCTGTGCTCCCCAGCTGTATCTCGTGCCACCTCGTGATGGAATGGTTTTTCAAATGGAAGAATCCGGGGTGAGGGGGGAAACGTCCCTGTGCCTTTCTTGGTGGCTTCGAAAATCCGCTTCCATAACTTGACGCGTGCATGTTCCTGGACCGTATCTTGTCCCGTACTGTGAGCAAGGCAGTCGGCTCAGCGCAAACCCGGCACTCACCACTGATTTGCACGTGGGCTTCCTCGCGTTTCGACTTTCCAATCGCCAAGAACATCGCTCGGAGACGTTGAAGTTTAATCTTTCACCACTTGTCGCCACACACCACTTTCTTGCGTTGTAGCACCCCTTTCTGGATAGTAGCTGTGGCGCACGTTTGGTTTTTTCTTTTGTTCGGCGCGAATCGATCAACGGGCGCTGCCGGGGTCCAGGTGTGTAGTCAGGTGTAGCCATCCCAATTTCATTTCCTCCGATGTCCGTGACATTTCGAAACTCATCAAAATCGGTGTTTGCCTTGTTTGTCCACGACAATTTTTGTGAAGTCATCATCAAAATCGCTTAGTGCCAGCGTCAGCGTGATCGGTTCTCCATGGTCGGGCGGCAAGGCCCTGTCGTGCAGCAACAAAACCAAACCCCCGGCAACAACAGGGCGAGGGTATATATTATATCCCGGTCACCATCTGCACGCCTCTCGCGTTTACGGTAGCCTAGTATGCGGGGTCGGTCGGTGTGCGAGTGGGCCGTCTCTCTTCATCTTTCCACATCTTCTTACACGGACAAACAACATCTCCAGTGGTGAATGGACGATAATGCCCTTTGGTTTGGTCGATCATGACCCAGTTCAGCAAGATGTTTGAAATTGCTTTAGCAGCCCTGAGTTTGATGGACATGACATGGACCGTGACTCGAAAGGGGGTGGAGAAGGGAGGGGGGAGGTGGGTGCAGGCACAGAATTTCTTCCTAGTTCCTAAACTAAATTTTATCTCCATTCCGGGGTTCGTTCTCCGAAAAGCAGCTGCATGGCGAATGGGGCTACTGCACGGTACGTGCAAATCTCGCTGCTGACTGGGGGTTGGCGCTCCGAAGACTCGGAGGGGTTAGCTTGAAATGTACGTCACAGGAGTGCGGCAGCTGCGGCAGCTGCGGCTGCAGCTGCAGCTGCCCTCAAACAGGGCTGAGTCAAAAAGGCCTGAACGAGGTAGGGACGATTGTCCTGCTGCACACACCCACCGCGGCCAGTAAGATGTGATTGACACATTTGACGAAATCAGACCGTGACATACAGTACCACTGGCACCGCGGCTCGGCTCACTGGCAGAAGCGTGCAATAGTAGTCACGGTAGCGCCACAAACACAAACGTTTCGACGAGTGCGGGGTCCGATCGACCCGACCCGTCTAACACCGCACTGTAATGGTTTTTTATTTTATTTTATTTTATTTTATTTTCGAATCGATTAACACATATAGAGTGTTTTTTTTTTTTTCTGAATTTACAAGGTAACAAGGTGATCTGGGCCTTTACAAACTTACGTAGTGCAGGGATCATGGTGTCGCAGTATGGCTTGTTCGCGCCACTGGCAGGTGGACGGCGTACGGCATCGCTAGGCCTACAGTACCGAGCTTGACGCGACCACAGCCCAGGCTCGGCATCGCCGGGGGTGCGGGTGAGTGTGTTGAATCGAGTGGGGGGTGCATGCTCTCGTCGCTCTTGCGGCTGCCTGTGTATCTGTCCTCCCGCTCGCAGTGGTTTGCTTTACTCCCTCGTTGATGCTGTTAGCATGCCAAAATAGCATTCTTCGGACGCATAGCCAGATGCGCCGAAGTAACGTTCTATTAGGCAGAAATTCAAAAGGTGGACTACAACAGACTAGCAAATAGATAAATATTTTGAGATCTGCATGTTGCATGTGTCATCAGAGGCATGAAAGGGACGACCAATAGATAACCATTTCCCCTGCGTTAAATACGTATATTCGCGAGGAGAGAAGGCTCGGCAAAGAATCACGCGTCCGTAACAATAAGACCCTCCTTGTTGAGGCGCACTTCGTTGACACCTTGGACGAATCCCTCCTGGTTCTCGTTGGACAGGTCTTCCAGACTCTTTCCCTTAGTTTCAGGGATAAGCAAGGTGGAGCCAATGCCAGTCAGCATGAAGAAAGCAAAAAGTTCCAGGCTTGTGGTGAATCGGAATCAGATCTTATTGCCAAAGTCACAGAACGATAAAAAATAAAATAACGCACATATGCTTGATGAATTTGCCTTTACCACCGTGGTCTTTCAACCGGGCAAAACCGACTTGCGCGACGATGGCACCGAGCTTGCCGCTTGCCGCGGATATGCCGTGTGCCGTGGACCGGTAACGGGTAGGGAAGGCCTCTCCCGGAACAATGAACGTGGTGGTGTTCGGCCCAAAATTCTGGAAGAAGTTGGCGAGGCAGTAAAGGAAGACGAACCACTTGCTGGTTGCGTGGGTCTTATTCAAAGCGTCGTAGCCAAAGCCTAAACCATGGTGAGGTCCCTCAGCAAAAAAAAACAAAAAAGGTTCACAAGTGTAGGGAGACGACGCTTACCCATGATGACGAAAATAATGGTAAGCATGATAAAGCCCATTAGTTGAATGGGCTTACGTCCCCAGGAGTCGATGAATAAAAATGCGACCCAATAACCGGGGATGAGACCTCCGACGGCCAAGATGATGTTACCAACGGATACGTTATGGAGGGTCTGGTATACACCGAGCGAACCTGGCGCGGGGGATGTGCCGAAACCGATGGTGTTAAGGACGATGGATGAATTCAGACCAAGGCCATAGAAAGCGATCTAGACGGCGGATATCAGCACTACACCAAGCGATAATAGCGGGAGAACCGACATCGAGAGCAAACCAGGAATACGCTGTACCGAAGAGAACCTTGAAGTTTTCTGGCTTGCTAAAGTAGCTGAAGAAGTCACGCTTCGTGGCTTTGGGAGCTTGTACGCGCTGAATAGCTGCATCGGGGTCGACATAGAACGTGCCGGTGGAAAGAACGTTCTCGATATCTTGGGCAGCCTGTCTGACATTACGCTCGATATCCATGGTGAAACGGGGCGTTTCGGGAATAGTGAGTCGGAAGTACAGGGCGAAGCAGCCGGGAAGACAGCCGAGGCCGATGAGCAGACGCCAGCAGTAGTCGACATGCTTGAGGTTATTGAAGGGGTCGTTAATGATGTGGTTCTTGAAAGCGGCGACGATGATGAGCGAGACAAGGGCGGCAGCTGTATAGATTTCATGCGTTTAGGTGATGCTGACTAAGAACGAACGACGGGGACGAACCGAAATTGCCCCAGCCTTGGAAAGCGAAGACGGCAGTCATGAGACGGCCTCGGGACCTCGTTGCAGCGAACTCGGACGAGATGACAGCACTCAGAGGGTAATCGCCACCGATACCAACGCCCATAAAAAACCGCCATACGATGAGGGCGCCAATGATACTGACGGTGGGACCGCTACCGCTGATTGCTTGGCCGAAGGTGCCAATAATAATGATCATAAGCTCGACGCCATCTGAAGACAGTGTGGGTGAGAACGAGAATGAGCAAGCTAAAGCTCCAGGCAGGGCTACTCACACATGCGCTTACGCCCGACGACGTCGGCGAGCCAACCGAATAGGAGCTGACCAACAAAGGTGCCGACCGGAGTGGCGACCTTGATGCCAAGATCCTGGTTGGTGTTCAGGACATGACCTTTGCCATAAACAAAGCCCAACATCTGAGAGGCGATGTTGATGGCGAAAATATCATATCTAGTGACCGATTCCTGTTAGCGGGCGGTGTGACGAAGGTGAACTGGCTGTTGCACTCACGCATCGGTGAAGAAACCCGCGCCAGCGACAGCGCAAACCTTCGCGTGGAACCACCTGGGACGATGTCAGCACGAGGGAAGGAGGAGACAGTTAGGACTGACGAGAATTGAGCGTTATCGGCCTGAAGGAGGGCGGCACGTCTGTGCGCATCGAGCTCTTGAGCGGCATTGCCAAGGCCGGGACGACCGACGGAACTTTGGAGGGAACCGTCCTTTTCGTTGGTGTGCTCGATGTTGGCAGCCATCGTGGGAGTGGATACGAAGGCTTTGGTATGCCCGGTTCAAGGAAAGGCGAAGAACCAGGCATCTCGTACGGGAATAAGAAGAGATTTTATACGGCAACCTATCCATGATGGAAAATGAGAAGAAGGGGGGCTATGAGGATGTTCCTCGCACGTTCGTCATTTTTGGACCAATTGCATCGCGCCGAGTTACTGGTCCCGACCCACTTGTTGCTCCCACGCTCGCTCGACAGCCCCGGTTCGGGGGGCGAATCCCAGATCTGATAGATCCGCCTCATCTCACTCTGTTCATCGCATCGATTCGGACTGTAAACTTGCTTACCATCGAACGTGTGTGGGTTCTGTCCAATGGGGCGCCCCCGAGTCATTTGACAACTCCTGGCAACCCCTCCTTTTTCAACCACCATCCTTTGGCCCCCTTTTCTCCCACCATGGCTTCTCTAAGAAAACTGTCGCGTGCCCTGATTTCGCATAGCTGCCGACGAGTGGTTTTAGGTCTCGTCCCAATCATTTTTCCCTTTTCATTCCCAAAGTTGCCCTGACAAGGACAAAAACGAATTACCCAACAAATGACAACACATGGTCACCACCTCCTCAGCCCAAGTGATCGGGTGCATAATTGCGGAACCACGTCACATGTACTCCGTAACGGCATGCCCCAGAAAGTTCCCAGGGTGGTGTGATACACGTCTGCACATCCTAGGATCCCGTAATTGCGAAAGCTCATGTCGGACATGGGGGGGATGTGGCGTTATAGGGAATAGTAATGAAAGTTTCTGAAAGAGAATCGTTTGATACGCTGTACTCTATTGTGAGCCCACGTGAGACCGACATATGACCAAAAACGGAAGGGACTGGACACCAGCCTGTTGCCCAGTTCTCCGTGTACCTTGGCTTTGCCAGCTGTCATTCGCTCTCTCGGAGCCCCAGGTTGCACACCACACGGGTCAACCGTGAACCGCATCGCACATGTCTACAACTCGTCAGCGCGTGCTCGCGCTCTACAAGGAACTGCACCGCCTAGGCCGGGACTACCCTGATCCAAAGTAAATCGTACCACGTAAATTCTTCCTTCAGAAACTCACCTCCTGTGCGACAGCTACGACTTCAACGGTCGCATTCGCCGGATGTTTGACAGTTCGTACCAATTCTTACTCCACCCACCCCACGATAAGCGGTAGATAGCCATTTGGGAAAACACTCAAATGACATCCCCATCTCCATCATCTTCTTGGTTCTCGCAGAAAACCGTGGACTCACGGACCCTGCGGAGATTGAGCAGGCATTGCGCCTCGGAGAGTACATCAAGAACGGTACGCAGATGATCAAAGCATCACCTTCCGTATTCTTTTTGTTACTCTTTTTGTGTATTCATGGTAAAAATTGACGGTCAATAGAGACGCTGGCGTTGTTACCTCTCCGCAAGTACCGTCATCTGAAACGACGTTATTACGATTCTTCCAGCGGCAACCCCTGACTCGTAGATGATGTGGAAAAAGAATCCGCCAAGCCTTGGCTTTCCGCTCAGCGCCACATATTTTCTTTTCTGGGAGAACCCCTCTCTCTATGTAGAACTTCTCGGCGCCTGGCGCAATACCGCCAGTTCATGAAGGGCAATTTGCGAAGCCCCGTGTCGTGGCCGATCAGAGAACGAACAAATGACTGGGTTCAGATGGATAGATTGATGATAGTATGGGTGGATAGGACGGATCTATCAATTGCGGGGAACGGGAAGCGATGGATATGGGGCGCCAACCGGGCTCCCATGTGCCGGCCATACCGCTTCATTCAGACTCGCCCTTCGCACCTGCCAGTCAATTGCAGGGGAGCGTCTCTTCCCCTCCCCGCGGAGAAACGTGCGAAAAAAGGGCTGAGCGAGGATGACTACCATCGTGGGCGAGAGCACGTTTGTCACCTACTCGGAATATAATCTAGCTTGCTCTATTCTTATCGCACGCACAAACACGTATCATAAATAGAACAGAGACAGAGGCTCTGCCTATGAAATCCACTCAGGCATCGGTTTTTGCCACCCCTTTGTGGCTTCGACTGATAAGCGATAGGTAGGGACTTTGCCGAGGCGTGGTCACGGCTTCAATACACCCGAGGGCATTAGCTCGATTAATGTCCTGTCACCTCCTGTACATGTGCATGGGCGCATACAGCTACAGCTACTGTGCAGACATCAGCTTGCCATCCAGGGAAATGCAGCTTCCAGAACGCGACAACCCGACCTGACACTTGTATGTTTCATGGGTCAGGATCAGGGATGCGCCACCTTTGCCGTCTGGCCGCCGGCACCGACGATACGGCTCCGAAGATACGGGAAACGACTGTACTTGGACTTGCACTGGCAGGTTCGACTTAAACCCGCTGGGCTGTATCGTACTGTGTTTTTTCTAGTCGAATCGCTCGCACGGGTTTACTTCACCCATTGACGGCTGACCCAGCCCAGCTTGCAGTAAATCGTTTCGTTTTCGTCGTCGCAAAAGTGATGCACGTGCATGATACTGGTACCGTTAGCTTCGCTCGCCAAAAAAACCCCACTTCTCCAATAACCGG
>Ga0137397_10002640_pt1 | contig 12433 bp, 7 predicted proteins | sample czorhiz116metaG_FD_106658 | JGI IMG/M metagenome (GOLD analysis project Ga0137397, IMG submission 106658) | Vadose zone soil microbial communities from Angelo Coast Range Reserve, California, USA - czorhiz1.16 metaG | ecosystem: Environmental > Terrestrial > Soil > Vadose zone | place: USA... | reverse complement strand
CTGGCATCGCTGGCCGCGCTCGCGACCCACGCGCCCCGCCGTGTGCTCGCCATCGAGCCCAGCCTCGTGACCCCCTATCCGGAGCAGGTCACGCGCCTCACGTTCGGGAAGCGCGAGGACGCGCAGGCCACCTGGGCGGACCTCGTGGTGGGTCAGGGTGCGGACGTCGCCATTCTCGATGACTTCCTTCTCGGGGACTCCATCCAGGAAGCGCTCTGCGGCGCTTCCGTGGGCAGGCTTCTCTTCGTGCGCACGGACTGGCTGGACGGGAAAGCGCTGCTCCGCTATCTGGCGGGCACGCGACACGGCCGCGCCGTCTTCGCCGACCGCCCGTTCGCGCTGCTGGGTCTTCCGACCGCCCGCCGCGAGGGATCGCGGGTCTGGGGCACCGCGGACGAGCGCGCCGGAGGGCTGAGCGCGATCATCCTCACCGACGAGGATCGGGACAAGATCCTGAACGGGACCCACGCCTGATGTCCCAGTCCATCGCGTCCCTTCTCACCTCGACGCGCGACGCGGGCGCGTCGGACCTCCACATCTCCGCCGGCATGCCACCGATCATCCGCCAGCGCGGAGAGATGGTTCGCGCCAACCTGCCCGCCCTGAGCGCCGAGGAGGCGAAGGCGGCCCTCTACGAGATCATGACCCCCGAGCAGCGCGCCCATTTCGAAACGCACCACGAGATCGATTTCGGGTTCGAGCTTCCAACGGTGGCGCGCTTCCGCGCCAACGTCTTCATGCAGCGGCGCGGCCCGGGCGGGGTCTTTCGCGTCATCTCCTCCAAGATCAAGACCCTCGAGGAGCTGGGGTGCCCGCCGGTGTTCCGCGACCTGGCCATCAAGGAGCGCGGGCTGGTGCTGGTGACGGGACCCACGGGGAGCGGCAAGACCACCACGCTCGCGGCCATGGTGGACTACCTGAACCAGAGCCGGCAGGGGCACATCATCACGATCGAGGATCCCATCGAGATCGTGCACGAGAGCAAGAAGTGCCTGATCAATCAGCGCGAGGTGGGCTGCCATACGAAGGATTTCGCCACGGCCCTCCGGAGCGCGCTCCGGGAAGATCCGGATTGCCTCCTGGTCGGCGAGCTTCGCGACCTCGAGACCACGTCGCTCGCGATCACCGCGGCCGAGACGGGGCATCTGGTCTTCGGGACGCTCCACACCAACTCCGCCGCGAAGACGATCGACCGCCTCATCGACGTGTTCCCGGGAGATCGCCAGTCCCAGGTCCGGACGATGCTGAGCGAGTCGCTCGAGGGGGTCATCGCGCAGTCGCTCATCCCGACCGCGGACGGCAAGTCCCGGGTCGCGGCCTACGAGATCCTGATCGGCATTCCGGCGCTCCGAAACCTGATCCGTGAGGACAAGACGGCGCAGATCCTGAGCATCATGCAGGTCGGAATGCAGCACGGGATGCAGACCCTCGACCAGGCGCTCAAAGATCTGGTGACGTCCGGAAAGATCACGCGCGAAGAGGCCCTGAAACGCACGACGAATCCCAAACTGTTCGAGGGCTCGGTCGGCAATCCCGGTGCCGCGGCTCCGGGCTCCGCTCCACCGGGCGCGCGCACGCCGATGGGAGCGCGCGGTTGACCGGGTGCCCAGGGAGGTCCTGTCCATGAACGCGATGAGGAACTTGATTCCGGCCCTGATTCTGGCCGCGGCGGCGTTCGCTCCGGCGGGCGCGCCCGGCGACGAGCCTCCAACCGAGATCCGACTCGGAAAGCCCAAGCCAGCACCGTGGCGGCCCGATCCGGCCCTCACCAGGGCGGCGGAGCGCTTCCTCGCCGCGCGGCAGAGCGCGAGCATGGATCGCACCCGCGAGCCCGCGGCGCGCCGCTGGCTTCCCAAGGCGGTGAAGGTGGACACGGCGACCCTCGTCGGAAAGCCCGGACAGACGCTCGTGGCGTTTCAGTTCCCGGAGGGCGGCATCGAGCCGCTGGGGGTGGGAGGATTCCGCGTCACCGTGTATCTCCTCTTCGCCGACGCCCAGGGACGCGTGGCCGAGACCCGCGACGAGGTGCTCACGTTCGTCGGAAGCCGCGAGACGTACGTGTGCGGGGCGCTCAAGACCGCAAGCTCCATGCGCTGGGATTTCGAGGAGGTCCAGAAGAGCGCGGACCGGCTGCACTCGCGCGAGGCCTACGATCGCGCGGACGAATTCCTGAAATCCTGGGCGATGCGCGTGCAGGGGACGGCCGCCTACTCCATGCAGGATTTCTATCCCGCGGGCTCGGGCAAGTTCATGGTCCCCTGCCTTCGCTTCACCGCCGAGGTTGGAAAGCGCGGCTATGAGGTGTTGGATTCACCCCTTATCATGAAGCGAGGCCCGAAAGGCTACCAGGTGGAGCTGGCCTCGAACTGAACCGAACGACCCCGAAATCAGGACCTGATGCGTCTCGCTCTCTTCGACATCGATGGAACGCTCCTCCGCGAGGGCATCGCCCCCAAGCTGGCCTTCGCGCGGGCGCTCCGTGAGACCTACGAGACCACGGGGCCCATCAGCGGCTTCCGCTTCGCCGGCATGACCGATCCCCAGTGCGTGGCCGAGATCATGCGGATGGCGGGCATTCCCGAGGATGTCATCCGGAGTAAACGGGATGCGTGCCTCGACCGCTACGTGACCCACCTGACGCTCGAGATGCGAAACCACGACGGGGCGAAGCTCTTTCCGGGCGTGAAGGAGCTCCTCGCGCGTCTTCGCGACCGGAAGGACGTGCTGGTGGGTCTCCTCACCGGGAACGTCCAGCGCGGCGCGATGCTCAAGCTGGGACGCTTCAAGCTGGGCGACTATTTCCAGTTCGGAGCCTTCGGGAACGAGCACGAGGACCGGGGCGAGCTGGCCCGGATCGCGGTCGAGAAGGCGCAGGGGATCCTGGGCCGCCCGGTGTCGGGGGACGAGGTCACGGTGATCGGCGACACGCCCCGGGACGTGGCCTGCGCCCGCGCGATCGGTGCCCGGGCCGTGATCGTGGCGACCGGGCTCGTGGCGCGCGAGGAGCTCCTGGCCGCCGAGCCCGACGTCATCCTCGAGAGCTTCGAGGACGTGGAGAGCACGCTTCAGGCCATCTGTCCCTAAAGCTTCCCGCTCCGGAAGCCGATCACGCCCCTGAAGCCTCCCCTCCGGGGAGGCAAATCCATGTGGAGTTTCCCCCGGAACTAGGCGACTATCCCGACCCGGGGGGCTTTGCGACGACGGGAGGGGATTCTTCTGATCCAGGCTGCTCGCCGCGTGGTCCGGATTCTGATCCTGATACTCCTCGTGCCAGCTCTGGCAGGGGCGAAGGATCCTGCCCACTACGTGCGCGCCCGAGGCGACCGATTCGAGGTCGTCGTGAACGGCGTCGCACGGCCCATGTTCCTACGAGGCATCAACTTGGGCGCTGCGCCCCCGGGCCACTATCCGGGTGAGTTCGCCATCACGCGCGCGGACTACAGGCGGTGGCTCGCATTCGTGCGGACGCTCCACGCCAACGCCATCCGCGTCTACGCGCTCCACCCGCCCGAGTTCTATCAGGCACTCAAGGACATCAACGACGCCCATCCCTCGGACCCGATCTGGCTTTTCCAGGAGGTCTGGACCGAGCTCCCGGCGAAGAACGATTTCTGGGATCCCAAGTTCGGGAAGGAATTCGAGGCCGAGATCCGGACCGCGGTGGACGCGATTCACGGGAAGGCGACCCTGCCGCCGCGTCCCGGTCACGCCGCGGGAACCTACACGGCCGACGTCTCGCCCTATCTCGGGGGCTGGCTCCTGGGGCGCGAGTGGGAGCCCTACGCCGTTCGGGTCACCCAGGAAGCGCACCCGGCGATGACCAAGTTCCAGGGCAGCTACTTCGCGGTGAATGGGGGGACCGCGATGGAGTGCTGGCTGGCGCGCGAGCTGGAGCTCGCGACGTCGTACGAGGCGAAGCGCTACGGATTGGCGCACGCCGTCTCGTTCGTGACCTGGCCCACCCTGGACCCGATGCGCCATCCCACGGAGGCGGAGCCGGGCGGGAAGGCGGCGGAGCACGACGAGGACGCGTACTCAGTGGATCCGACCCAGATCCGCCCTCTGAAGGGAGCCTCGACCCTGACGAAGACGCTGGGCTACTTCGCCAACTACCACGTGTATCCCTACTATCCCGACTTCATCAACCTCGACCCGGGCTACGCGCACTTCAAGGACAAGCACGGCACCTGCAACTACGCCGGCTACCTGGCGGATCTCAAGGCGCACACGAAGGGCATCCCGCTCCTGATCGGAGAGGTGGGTGTTCCGACCAGCCGCGGCGTCGCGCACCTCCAGCCGCAGGGGTTGAATCACGGCGGGATGTCGGAGGACGAGCAAGGGAAGGGGGACGTACGCCTTCTCGAGGACGTCCAGTCCACGGGCTGCGCGGGGGGCCTTCTCTTCTCCCTCTTCGACGAGTGGTTCAAGGTGAACTGGCTCGTGGCGAGTGGCGAGGAGCCGCGCGACCGGGATCCCCTCTGGCACAACCTCCTGGATCCGGAAGAGAACTACGGGCTCCTGGGATTCGACCCGCCCTCCACGATCCGCGTGGACGGGAGCATCCAGGACTGGTCGGGCATCGCCCCTTACGCCACGGCGCGCGACGGGACGCTCCTGCGCTCCCTCTACGTCACCTCGGATCAGAATCGCCTTTACCTACGCGTGGATCTCGCGCCGGATGGATTTCCCATCGTCGGGATTGCCCTGGACATGCTCGACCCGGCGCGCGGCGATCACAGGCTTCCGAGGCCGCTTCCCGCCACGTGGTCGCGGGGAGCGGAGTACATGCTGCTTCTCGATCCCGGGAATCCCGGGGACGAGCGGGGACGCGGCAAGCGGTCCACGCGCGCCGAGCTCTTCGTGGATCACGCCATGAACTATTCCGTGTGGTCGCGCGAGATGGCGGGTGGCCGCATGGAGCCTCGCACGCAGCCCTGCCGGCCGGTGTCGAACAACGAGGGACACTACATTCCGCTCCTCATCGAGACGAACCGCGAGCGCGTTTCCCGGAGCGGCGACGTATTCCCGGCGCAGCATCTGGACTGGGGCCGCCTCCAGTATGGGCACGAGCCACTGCGCGGCTCCGCCCTGCCCGGTGCGGAAGCCAGCTACCCTTACGATCCGCACTGCGATTGGTTCGTGAACGACGGCCGCGCGGTCGACAGCCGGCGGACCATCGAGGTCGCGATTCCCTGGGGGCTCTTGAATGTGGGCGACCCCTCGAGACGTTCCGTACTGGATGACAAGGACGGGACGAGGCAGATCGAGGTCACCAAGACGCCGGGCATCGGGCTCCTCGCGTGGGCCACGAACGTCCCCGCGTTCCGGCCCGATTCGCTGGGCCCCGAAGATCCGGAATTCGTGGGCACGATCCAGGGGTCCGACGTGCAGTTCATGGGCGCTCCAGGGACCACGCAAGCTACCGTCTCCCAAGAGGTTCAGGTCACGAGTCCTGTGTCGGGGTCGTATGTGTGGAAAGAATGGGATCTGCCGATCATTTCAGAGCGGATCAAGAGGTCCGCGATGTTCGTCAGGGACGCGTTCGAGGGAATGGATACCCGTGATCAACGAAGCTCCACGGATCTCGACGCCAAGAGCCGGTAGGGCCCGGGGCTTCTCGCCCACCGCGCACCTCTGGCGCCGCGGTGCGGCGTTTCTCCTCGTGGCCGCCCTCGCCGGCACGCTGCTGACACATCCGTCCCTCGCTCCGTCCGCCTCCGCGCAGGAAGAGATGAGTGGGCGCTCGGAGCAGGCGCTCCGCACCGCGCGCGAGCAGAGCGACCGGAAGGACTTCGAGGGCGCGGCCGCCACGCTGCGCGCCGCCCTGCGCGAGGATCCCGAGAACAAGGAGATGCTCTCGCTTCTCGCGCGCGTGCTCGCCTGGTCGCGCCACTTCGACGAATCCATCCAGACCTACCGGAAGCTGCTCGCCAAGTACCCCGACGACGCCTTCGACCGCGCGGGCTATGCGCGCGTGCTCGCCTGGTCGGGGCGGAGCGAGGCCGCGATTCCCGAATTCCGCCGCGCCATCGAGCAGGACTCGACCGACCTCGAGGCCCGGATCGGCTACGCGCGCGCGCTTTCCTGGGACGGCGACCTGGCGGGAGCCTCGCGGGAATTCCTCCGCGTGCTGGACGCCAATCAAGCGGACGGGGACGCCTGGCTGGGGCTGGCGACCGTCGCCCGCTGGCGCGACGCGCCGACCGCCTCCGATGCCTTCGCCGAGCGCGCGGCGGCCCACGGCGCCGATTCCGAGGGGCTTGCCGAGGAGCGGGGAGCGGTGCGCCTCGCGCTCCGGCCCCAGTCGGGGACCGGATGGACGCGCACCCGCGAGCGGCAGATCACGTCCGATTCCACGGCCTTTCAGCTCGAGAGTGTGGGGGAGTTCCTGGAGGGCCGCGCGACGCTGGGACGCTCCGTGGGAATCGGCGTCCGCGCCTCGAGACTCCATCACTGGGAGCGGACGGACGGTCCGCCCTCTTCCATCAACCTGAACTACGACCTGAACAGCACCGGCTTCAGCGGCGACGTTGCCTTTCTACGGCGCTACCCGGTGCAGCTCGAGGGCGGGATCGCCTACCGCCGCTTCGAAGCGCGCAACCCCTCCGTGCTCTTCCCACTCGGCCCGGATGACGATTTCTTCGGATACCATGCGCGGCTCTGGCGCTACGTGGGGCGCTTCACGCCCAGCGCGGGCGTGCGCCGGGACTTCATCGCCATCAAGACGACGGATCCCGTGAGCGGGCTTCCGGTGCTCGTCCCGGGCGGCGGGACCAACGCGGATCTGGGACTGCGCTGGGACGGAAGCGGCCGCGTGAACGCGAGCGGCTCCTTCTCGAAGACCTTCTACACCGACGACAACGAGCGCACGTCGGCAGCGGGGGTCCTGGCCTACCGGCTGCGCGGACGCGTGCCCCGCGTCACGATGGACTACGGGCTCACATGGGCCGACTACCAGAAGACGTCGTCCAGCTACTTCACGCCGCTCCAGAGCGTGCGCCACGCGGCCGGGCTCACGATGAACGGCTATTCGGAGCGCGCCTCGCTGGACTACGGGGCGCGCTACGAGTTTTCCTTCATGCAGTCGGATAATTTCAGGGACATCGCCGCGAACGTCTGGTCCGCGAACGTGGGTGGGACCTTGCTGAACGCGATTCCACTCGGCGTGGAGGGCTACTACTCCGTGGACAATCATTCCTACCGCACCTGGGGCCTCACGCTCTCGGGCTCGGTGCGGTGGTGAGGAGGGTTCCGTGATCGATTATCAGGTCCTTCTCATCACGCTGGGCGTGCTGCTCGGGATCGTGGCGCTCACCACGGTGGCCGCGATCGGGAACAAGGTGATCTCGGGCCGGCAGGAGTCCAGCAAGCGCGCGTTCCTGGACCGGCTGCGCAAGAGCTTCCTCCTCCTCAAGACCGGAGTGCCCGAGGACCGCGAGGAAGGGATGCACCGGATCGTGCAGGCGCTCTCGGGGAAGCGGTCGGAGATGGCATCTCTGGAAGTGAGCCAGCTCGAGCTGGCGGTGCGTCTGGACGTGATCCACGCGCTCGAGGAGGGAGGCGTGATCCAGAGGTGCCTGCGCCAGGCGCGCAGCCCCTTGAAGTGGAACCGGGCCCGGGCCCTCCGGATCCTGGGCGAGCTCAAGGTTCCGAGCTCCGTGCCCGCGCTCCTGAGCGCCCTCGAGGACAAGGACTCCGACGTCCGGAACGTGGCGGCGCGATCGCTCGGAAGGATGAAGCTCCAGGCGGCGGAGGAAGCTCTGGTGGAGTGCCTGGGGCGGCACGACCCCTCCGTCTCGGCGCGAATCGCCGCGATCTGCATCGAGATGGGGCCGCGCACCGCACCCCTCCTGATCCGCTCGCTGCGCGAGGGCACTCCCAAGGCGCGGTTCTGGTCGGCGCGAATCCTGGGAGAGATCAAGGATCCCCGCGCCACGCGCTCCCTCGGGGACGCGCTCGCGGACAAGGAGCCCGACGTGCGCTCCGCCTCGGTCTGGGCGCTGGGCATGATCGCCGACCGGGCGAGCGCCGTGATCGTCGAGCCCCTTCTCGAGGATCCGATCTGGTACGTCCGGGCGCACGCCGCGGAAGCCCTGGGGCGCATCGCGGACCCGAACGCGGTGCCCAAGCTGGGAGCGGCGCTCCGCGATCCATCGTGGTGGGTGAGGAAGAACGCGCTGGACGCCCTCGTGCGCATCGGCGAGCCGTCGAAACCGGCCCTCCTGCGCACCCTTCACGGAGACGACCGGTTCGCGCGCGACTGCGCGGTCGAGGCGCTCATGACGCTCGGGATGGCGTTGCCCGAGTCGGTGGTGAGCAAGGGAGTGGAGCCCTGATGCACGGCGCGCCTCCAGACTGGCTCCTGCCCACGATCAACGTCATCAGCCTCATCATCCTCCTCTACTACAGCGCGCTCCAGATGGTGCTGTTCGGGCTCCTCATCCTTTCCTTCTTCGACATGCGCCGCCGGCTCGCGCAGAATTTCTACGCCGATTACGAGGCGCTCGCGAAATCGCACTTCACCTTCCCCATCAGCGTCCTCGTGCCCGCGTACAACGAGGAGCCCAACGTGGTGGACGCCGTCCGCTCGGTGCTCTCCCTCGACTACCCGCAGCACGAGGTGATCGTCATCAACGACGGCTCGACCGACGAGACCCTGGCGAGGCTCCGGCGCGAGTTCAAGCTCACGCTCCGGGACACGGTGTATCGGAGAAGCCTGCCCATCGAAGGGGCGATTCGAGGCATCTACCGCTCCCCCATGCACCCGAATCTCGTCGTGGTGGACAAGGCGCACGCGGGGAAGAGCGCGGCCCTGAACGCGGGAATCAATCTCTCCCACTACCCGCTCATCTGCACCATCGACGCCGACTCCCTCTTCCAGGAGAACGCGCTGCTCCGCGTGGTGCGTCCCTTCCTCGAGGATCCGGAGCGGGTGATCGCGGTCGGCGGCCAGGTGCGGGTCGCGAACGGATGCCGCGTGGAGCGCGGCCGCGTGGTCGAGCCCAGGCTGCCGCAGAACATCCTCGCGGCCTTCCAGGTGATCGAGTACCTGCGCGCCTTCGTCGCGAGCCGGCTGGGGCTCTCCTCCATGAACAACCTGCTCATCCTCTCGGGCGTGTTCAGCCTGTTCCGGAAGGACGTCGTGATCGAGGTGGGGGGGTATCGCTCCGACGTCGTCACCGAGGACATGGAGCTGGTGATGCGCCTCCACAGCTTCATGCGCGAGAAGAGGCGGCCCTACGTGGTCCAGTTCCTGCCCGATCCGATCTGCTGGACCGAGGTGCCCCAGAAAATCGGAGCCCTGGCGCGTCAGCGGGGCCGGTGGCACCGCGGGCTGATCCATTCGCTCTGGCTCCACAAATCGCTCGTGTGGAAACGCGGGTCGGGCTCGCTCCGATGGATCGGGCTTCCCTACTACTTCCTCTTCGAGGTGATGGGACCCCTCGTGGAGCTCCTGGGATACATCATCATCCCGATCGCCTACTTCCTGGGCTTTCTCTCCCCCATCTATTTCTGGGCATTCCTCTTCCTCGCGGTCACCTCGGGCGCCTTCCTCTCCATCTCGGCCGTGTTCCTGGAGGAGCTTTCCTTCGGCCTGTACCGGAGCTGGGGCGATTTCGCCCTCATGATCGGGGTGGGCGTGCTGGAGAACTTCTCCTACCGCATCCTGACTCTCTTCTTCCGCCTGGGCGCGATGCTGGATATCATCCTGGGGCGTGGCGGATGGGGAAAGCAGGAGCGCGCCGGCTTCGACCGCATCGGTTCCTCCCCCGTCAAAGCCTGACCACCCAGCCGCGCGAATTCAGGGCCGGAAGGAGTCTCGTTCGTGCGGCTATGCAGCGGCATCGTCGTGGCGTGTATCTCTTTGTGCCTGACATCGCAGGCGTATGCCGTGGCGCCCCTCTTCACCGAGACGCCCCTCCGGAATAGCCACGAGGCCGGGGCGCTCCTCGAGCGCCTGGCGCGAAAGCCCGCCGGGCTGGACCAGGCCTCGCGCCTGCGCGTCACGACCCTGCGCCACTACAAGGCGATCGTCATCCTGCTCCAGTTTCCCCCCGACCCCGCGATCCCGGGGGATACCGGCTGGAAGGCGGACACGCTGGCGCATCCCCCCGCGGCTTACGATTCGCTTCTCTTCAGCGTCGGCACCCAGCGTCTGGGGAGTCTTCGTGACTACTACCGCGAGGTCTCGGGCGGGCAATTCGACATCGACGGAGTCGTGACGCGCTGGTACACGGCGCCTCATCCCTACGGGTACTACACCGCCACGATGTCGGGCCTCGGAGGCTCGCCGCGCAACGCGCGGCAAATGGCCCTCGATGCGGTCACGCTGGCGGACCAGGACTACGATTTCCGGCAATTCGACAACGACGGCCCCGACCAGATCCCCGATTCGGGGGACGACGACGGATTCGTGGATGGAGTGTTCGTCGTGCACGCGGGGCCCGGCGCCGAGGAGACCTCCTCCGGGTCGGACATCTACTCGCACAAGTGGACGATCGTGGGCCAGGGGTACTCGAGCCAGGACGTCGGCTTCGCCGGCCCCATCATGGTGAGCGACTACACGACCGAGCCGGAGAAGTGGGCGGGGCTCGTGCCGCACACGTCACCCAATCTCATCATGTCCGTCGGCACCTTCTGCCACGAGTTCGGCCACGTCCTCGGGCTTCCCGACCTCTATGACACCACGGGCCTTACCACCTCGAGTGAAGGTCTGGGGGAATGGGATCTCATGGCCGCCGGGAACTTCACGCACGCTCCCGGGGAGACCCTGGGCACCAGCCCCGCGCACATGTCCGCGTGGTGCAAGCAGCGGCTGGGCTGGGTGATCCCCGTGAACCTCACGACCGATCAGATGGGCGTTTCCATCGCTCCCGTGGAATCGGGCGGACCGGTCTACCGCCTCTGGACGAACGGAGAGAATCTCGACGAGTACTTTCTCATCGAGAACCGCCAGCCCATCGGATTCGACGTCGGCCTGGTGCGCAAGTCGATCGAGAGCGAGGGGATTCCGGCCCACGGGCTCGTCATCTACCACGTCGACGAATCGGCCCCGAGCAACAACAACGCGGCGCGCAAGCTGGTGGACCTCGAGGAGGCGGGGGGAGCGGAATCGGTGAGCGGAGCGGCCGGCGTCCAGAACCTGGACCTGAACCGGCGCACGACGACGTCCCAGAAGGGATGCTTCGGCACGGTCACCGTCACCGGAAATCGGGGCGACAAGTACGATCCCTGGCCCGGCCCGCTCCTGGCCCGGGAGTTCAGCTCCGGGTCCTGTCCCCCGAGCCTCACCAATTGCGGCACGTTCACGCAGGTCGCGATCCAGAACATCGCGGAGAATGCCGGGACGATCACGGCGGATCTTCTGGTTCGGGGCGCCTTGTGCCAGAGGTTGGCGACCAAGGTGGGAGATCCGCCGCTCGCGGGAACGCCCAACGACGGGGACGGCCTCGCGGAGCCGGGAGAGCGGATCCGGGTTCGTGTTCCCCTCCTCAACACGAACGGCTCCCTCACGCCATCGCTCTACGCCAAGCTCCAGCCGCTCGACACGTTCACGACCCTCGCGGGCGGGGACTCGATCGACTACGGGGTGATCGCACCCGCTCAGGCGGATTCGGGCACCGCGGTCGACCTCATGGTGGGTCTTACCCCCGACCCCGTCGGCGGCTGGCTCCGCTATTCGCTCTTCTCGGCGTCCGGACGGGTCGAGGTCGACACGCTGCAGATCCTCCTCGGCGCGCGCACGGGACTCTGCACCGACTTCGAGGGCCAGTCGCAACGCTGGTACAGCACCGCCAATGCGTGCGGGAGCGCGAACGAGTGGCATCTGGACAAGACCAATCACACGCCGCAAGGATCCCAGAGTTGGAAGCTGGGCCCGCCGGACAGCATCATGGCCGCGAGCTACGCTCTGTTCCAGGATGCCAGGCTGGTCAGCCAGCCCGTGCGCCTCACCGGCTCCGGGGACACGCTCGCTTTCTTCCAGCGATATGGCGCCTCGCTTGGAGACGGGCTCTCGGCCGAGATCAGCACCGACGGAGGGGCCACCTGGACGCTGCTCCATCCGGTGCCCGACTATCTCAATGCCGACCGGTGGAGCGGGACGCAGCCGGTGTTCGAGCAAGCCAAGGTGCCGCTGACGGGCTACTCGGGCGTGGTGCAGCTGGGCTTTCGCTTCCGCTCGCCCTCCGGCGGCGGCGGACAAGGCTGGTGGATCGACGACGTCCGCGTGAATGGGGATGCGGAGTGCGTCACGACCGCGGCTGAGGTGATTCCGCTCGCGGCCCGGTTCGATGCCGCGCGCTCGCGCGTGGTGATCGACTGGGATCTGGGATCGGCGGGAGTCTCGATGGTCGGGATCGATCGCGCCGTCAACTTCGGGACGCGGGCGCGCGTGGCGAATCCCACGGGCTATTTCGGACCCGGAACGTGG
>Ga0137397_10002639_pt1 | contig 12434 bp, 10 predicted proteins | sample czorhiz116metaG_FD_106658 | JGI IMG/M metagenome (GOLD analysis project Ga0137397, IMG submission 106658) | Vadose zone soil microbial communities from Angelo Coast Range Reserve, California, USA - czorhiz1.16 metaG | ecosystem: Environmental > Terrestrial > Soil > Vadose zone | place: USA... | reverse complement strand
GTACGGCTACTGCGAGCACTGCGCCAAGGACGGCATCCTCCTCCTGCTGGCGAAGCGCTACACGGACTGAGGCGTCCGCACCGGGACCCGCACGCAAGCGAGCGTGGCGGCCAGGAACGACGCCGCCGAGACGCCCATCCAGAGGTGGAAGCTGGTCGGGTCCAACTCGACCATCACCCGGCCGACCAGCGAGAGCGCCACCAGCCCTCCCGCCCAGGCCAGCTTGCGCAGCGGGAACGCAGGCAGCTCGCCCGATCGGGGAAAGAGCGCGGCGAGCAGCAGCGCCGTGAAGCAGCCGAGGAAGATCACGTGCAGGCCGGCGCGGCGGATCTGCGGCGCGACGGCCACCCAGGCGTTGCCGACGGCCAGCATCCAGAGGGCAAGGTGCGCGAACGAGCGGCGCAGGTTCCGCGGGCCGAGCTCCCACTCCGGCCGCAGCGGGAGGGCGAGCCAGACGGTGACCGCCGCGCGCAGCGCGAATCCCAGGTGCACTCCGAAACGCCGCCCGACCCAGAAGCTGGCCATGAAGACCAGGCCCGCGGCCAGGTGGAGGGCGGGATGGCTGCGATCGTCGCCCCTCATCACGCGCCCGGCGGCGACCGCCACGCCGGTGAAGAGGCCCTGGATGACGAGGTCCCGCCCCATCTCGTGCGCCCAGAACCCTGCGTCACCCTTTCCCATGGCCAGCTCCGCCATCGCCGCTCCGCCGGCGCCCATCAAGAACCCGAGCGCGACCCAGATCAGGCTCGGGGACAGGGGCCGCCGCATGCGGCGAAGCGTGAACTCCAGCATCACCGCCAGCAGCGCGAGAGATGCCACCTGACCGAGTTGCCAGTGCCCGAGCGCCGCGCAGGAGGCGCTGAACACCGGGGCGACAGCGGCTACCGCCACCTGCCAGGCGGCAGGAGCAGGCCGCAGCGCGGTCAGCACCACCCCGGCGGCGAAGCACCCGAGGAACCCGTCCAACTCAGCCAGGGGATGAAGAAAGGACCGGTACGCGAGCAGCCCGTTGACCGGCTCGTAGACCTGGCGCAACCGGAGGGCGAAAAACAACCAGGGAAGGACGCCCGCCCAGGCGAGCACTGCGCCGAGCGGAAAGAGCAGACGGTAGGGCTCTCGTCGCAGCACGACGGCAAGCCTGCCGCGCCGCCCCGCTTCACGCAACTACGACTTGGGCGCCTTGCCGGGCGCGTGAGCTCAGCTGGGGAAGACCAGGTGGAAGAACTCGGCGCGGCCGGCCACGCCCAGCTTGGCGTAGACCTGCGTCAGGTGCTGCTTGATGGTCTTCTCGCTGTTGCCCATCATCGCGCCGATCTCCGCGGAGGTGAGGCCCTTCAGGACCAGGCGGGCCACCTCCTCCTCCTTCTTGGTCAGCCGAGCGCGCGAAAGAGCGCGGTTGACGAGGCGCGCGAGGTCGACGTCCACCGCCGTCACCTTCTCCAACACCTGCCGCAGGGCCTCGGTGGTGAACGGCTTCTCCAGCAGGTAGGAGGCGCCGGCGTTGAGCGCCGCCTTGAGGCGTTGCGTGTCGGCGAAGGCCGTCACCAGCACCACCGGCGCCCGGACCTCCTGCTTGCGCAGGGCGGCGATCAGCTCGATGCCGGAGAGCCTGCCTTCGCCCAGCACGACGTCCGCCACTACGGCCTCGACGTAGCGCAGGTCGGGGTCGTGCAGGGCGCTCTCGACGCTGGCATGGGCGAGGCAGTTCCAGCCAAATGCCTGGAGTCGCCGGGAGAGGATGGTGCGGGCATCCGCCTCGTCTTCGACCAGCAGGATGACGCGGGGAGACGTGCGGGGGGCGGTATCGACGCGTTCAGGAAGCATTTGGAGGGTACATTAACGCTCCCGCGGCCTGAAAGGTAAACCGGAAGGTGGTGCTGCCGGGCACCGAGTGTTCACAGATCAAGTCGCCCCCTCCCGCCCGCGCCAGGGCGCGAGCGATGGCGAGCCCCAGCCCCGTGCCGCTATGACCCGATGCAAAGGGCGAGAACAGCTCGTCTTTCAGGCTCGCAGGGACGCCCGGGCCGTCGTCGTGGATCCAGAGGTCCACCACGCTATCGACCTGCTCGGCGCGAAGCTCGAGCGTCCCCCGCTTCCCTCCCGCCTGCAGTGCCTCCAGCGCATTCGCGGCGACGTTCTCGACGGCGGTGCGGACCGCCATGGCGTTGCCGTGCACCGCAAGGCCGCGGGGGCAGTCGATGACCAGCACGGCGTTCGTCGCCCGCACCGTGGGTTGCAGCCGATTGCGGAGCAGCTCCAGAGTCCCGCACAGATCGAACGTTTGCTGCACCATGTCCTGCCATTTCTGGCCCGCGCGGGACAGCTCGGAAATCCGCTCGCTCGCGCGCCCCACATTCTCCTGGATCCGGCGGAGCAGCTCAGAGCGCTGCGCCGGATCCGACTCGTCGGAGATCTCCTCGACCAGGAGGGCAAGATTGTGGAGCGGGTTCTTCAGGTCGTGGGCGATCGCTGCCGCGATCACCCAGATCGCTTGGCGCCGCTCGGTTCCCGTGAGGCGCTCCGCCAGGACCTGGGCCGCGGCGCGCTCAGCGGCATGGAGCCTCCGCGCGCGCTGCGCATAGAGCAGAGCGCCGGCCAGCAGGACGCCGGCCAGCGGCGGGGCGACCCAGTCCACCAGCACCACCACCCAGCGCCCCGGGCCCTCCTCGAAGTGGGATTGAGGCAGGACGTGGTTGAGGCTGGCGAGGATCAGGCCGACGAAGAAGCCGACCACGATCACGGCCGTGCTGCCGCGTTGACGAGCCACGATGCAAGCGTACCAGACGAAAGGGGCGAATTCTCCCACCTCCGCCAATTTCGTCAGCGATTTTGGAATCAGACCCGCAGCTTGTACTGTTCAGAGAGAGAGGAAACCGGACGAGGAGACGCCTTGACCTTTCGCCCTGCCGCCATCGCGCTCGCGCTGCTCGCTCTTCCTGCGGTTGCCAAGAGTGAGAAGAGCAGGGTGGTGCAGAAGGCCCTCCGCTACAGCGTGCGCGTCGAGGTCCTGGTCCGCGGCAAGGTTGAGCGAGCGGCCAGCGGGGTGGTGGTCGCGAACGAGGGAGACACCTCGTACGTACTGACCAACGAGCACGTGGTCCAGCGCGAGGGTCTTTCCGGCAACGCCTCCTTCCAGGTGGTGGTGGAGCGGCCGAAGCTGCGCCGGCTCCAGGCGCGGGTCATCGCCGAAGGCAAGGTGCCGGACGAGGACCTTGCCCTGTTGGCGGTCTACGGCGAAGCGCTGACCCCGGCCCAGATCGTGGCCGAGGACCACGTGGACGTGGGCGACGACGTGGTGGTGGTCGGAGCTCCGTATGGTCGGGCCCTGAGCGTCTCTTCCGGAATCGTCAGCCAGCTCGAGGTCGACGAGCAGGACCCCCGGGTGCAGCGGGCGATGAAGACGGACGCCCCCATCGGATACGGGGCGTCCGGCGGCGGCGTCTTCGACGTTCCTTCGGGCCGCCTGGTGGGCCTGGTGGAAGGCTACCGGACCGCGAAGGTGGCGTTCGGCGGCCTCAGCAAGGACGAGTTCTCCTTCGACATCCCCATGCCCGGCGAGACGTTCCTGGCGCCCCCTGCGAAGATCCGCGCTTTCGTGCAGCGCGCCGGGATCGGGAAGCTGGCCGGTCTCAAAGAAGGTGGGGCCGTGGCCGGGACCCAAGGGCCGGCGGCCCCGATGGCGCGCGGCCACTGAGCTCCCGCTGGTCCGCGCGGACCCTGGCGACTAGAATTGCCGTCATGCGCGCCGATTGGGACAGCTACTTCATGCAGATCGCCGCAGTGGTCGCCTCGCGAGCGACCTGCGACCGCAAGCACGTGGGCGCGCTGCTCGTACGCGACCGCATCATCCTCTCCACGGGCTACAACGGCAGCATCCGCGGCATGCCCCACTGCGACGACGTCGGCCACGTGCTCGAGAACGGGCACTGCGTCGCCACCATCCATGCCGAGGCGAATGCGATTCTTCAGGCTGCGCGCAACGGCGTGCGTATCGAGGGCGCCGACATCTATACGACCGCCAGCCCCTGCTGGCCGTGCTTCAAGATGATCGCGAACGCCGGCATCAAGCGCATCGTCTACGGGGAGTTCTACCGGGACGAGCGCATCTTCGAGGTGGCGCGGAAGGTGGGCATCGAACTGGTGGATCTTTCCGCACAGCGCCCTGAAATCGCGCCTTTACGCCTACAACAGGATCTTTGACAGCCTCCTGACCCCCGGCAAATGCTTGAGCGAGCGCCGCCGCGAGCGATCGGCGCAGGGGGCTTGCAATGCGAGCGTTCGCCATTTCCGCTGCGATCTTCCTCTGCGCGGCCCCCGCCTTCGCAGCGCCAAGGTCGCACGCCGCCGCGGCGAGGAAGGCTGAGCGCCGTGGCGAATGGCGGAAGGCGCTGCGCGAGTGGAAGGCGGCGTATGCCAAGGAAGGCAACGCCGAGTACCTGATCGCCATCGGCGAAGCTTACTCGCAGCTCGGCAACAAGGTGGAAGCAAGGAAGAGCTACGAGGCCTATCTGGCCGACCCGCTCGCGGTGCCCTCCAGGGTCGAGAAGGTGAAGACCCGGATCGCCCAGCTCGAAGCGCGGAACGATTCCTTGGCGCTTCTCGCACTGCCGCTGCCCGACGTCAGCGCGGTCCCGCCGGCCAGCACCCAGGTGGATCCACCGCTGCCGCGCCCGGCACGGGACGCGGCACCCGCCGCCGAGCCGCCCCCCGCCGCGCCGCCGAGAGCGGAGCCCACTCCGGTAGCGCGGAAGGACTCCATCGTCGCCCCGACCGCAGCCAGGGAGAGCGCTCCGCTGCTCGCAACGACCTCGGTGCCCGTGCCCGACAAACAGGTGCCGATCGCGGCGGTGTCCACGACCGCTCCGTTTCCACAGCCACGAGCAGGGTCCAGCCGCGCGCAGCGGACGATGGCGTACGTCACCGCCAGCGTCGCGGTCGCGGCGCTGGGCGGCGGTGCGCTCGCATTCACCCAGGCCAACTCCGTGCACGGCGAGCTGACGGGCAGCGTCCACACTGCCGCCGAAACACAGCGTCTGCTCGAGGACGAGCGTCGCTACCGAACGCTGAGCCTGGTCGGGTTCGCGGGGGGTCTGATCGCCGCGGGCATCGCGACCGCGCTCTTCGTCTTCTGACGGTTCCGAACTTCTTTGTGGCCGGGCCCGGGGATCGGGCCGAAGAGGGCCAGGCATGATGATGGATGTCTCGAAGAAGCCGCTCCTCCTGCTGCTCGCCGCCCTCGCGCTGGGCGTCGCCGGCTGCCCGGTCCAGGCGGGCGACCAGATTCCCTGTGTCGAGGACGTGACCTGTCCCGCGCAGTATCCCGTGTGTGGTCCCAGCGGGAAGTGCATCGCCGGGACCTCCGGTGCCAGGGCGTCGGTCGCGATCGTCGGCGCCGACGGTTACGCGCCGACGGACCTGCTCAGCGGGACGGTCCGGATGCTGGTGGTCGCTCGTGCAGCGACCGGCGTGGCGACGGTGACGCTCGCCTCTGGGACCACCAACTTCACCGCCTCGAGCGCGGCCGCGACACCTCCGCTCTTCGCATTCGACGTGAACACCACGGCGTTCACCGACGGGGACGTGCCCGTCACCGCGACGGTGGTCGCTGGAGATGCCTCGACCGGGACCGCCAGCGGGGTGCTTCACGTGGACAACGCCCTGCCGCCCGTGAGCGCGCGCATCACCGCGTTCAGCGTCGGCACGTCGCAGGTAGCCTCGACCGGGAGCGCAAACGTCAGCAGCGGCGGGACGACCAAGCTCTGGGCATCGTTCACCGGACGGGGCAACTCGGCGGCCACGCTCTCCTGCGCGCCCGCGTGCAACAGCACCCTCTCCGCCACGTCGATCGCCAACGGCGGGAGCGTGACGGTCACCGGCAGCGTCAATGGGGCGCTCACCTATACGCTGACGGTTACGCCCTCCACCGGCCCGAGCGTCACGTCCAATCTGACCGTCAATGTCGTACCGCCCGCGAATGCGATCAGCCTGACGACGATTCCTTCGGTCATCCACCAGGGAGGCTCGGCGACGCTCACGCCCTCCTTCGACTTCGGTTCTTCTCCGGCCGTTTCCGGCGCCGCAACGATCGTCGGAAGCGATGGGTCGATGTACTCGAATCTGGTGTCCGGAATCGGGGTGCAGGTCGCCCCCACGGTACCCACGACGACCTACTCGCTCCAGGTCAGCAATGCCGCGGGCACGCCGGCGGCCTCTGTTCCGACGGCGACGGTGACTGCCACCTTGGGCACATGGTCGGCGCTCAACAACAACACCTTCGCCGCTCTGAGAGGCGCGACGGTGACCGCGCTGGACAACGGAAAGGTGCTGATCGCAGGCGGTCTGGACGAGACCGATACGCCGGTGAACACGGTCATCTTGTGCGACGCCAGCGGCGCCTGCGTGAAGAGGACCAGTCCGGCCGGGGGGATGGTCTCCGCCCGGGCGTTCCACAGCGCGGTGAAGGTTGGATCCGCGGCGCCCAACAATGGGGGCAAGGTCCTGCTCGCCGGTGGCTACACGGCGGCCGGCCCGGCGACGCCGACCGCCCTGGCCGAGTTCTATGATCCGGCAACCGACACCTTCGCCGGCACCATCGCGATCACCGGCGCGCGCGCTCGCCACGTCGGGGTGCTGCTCGGGGACGGCCGAAACGTCCTGATCGCCGGCGGGACGAGCGGCGCGAGCGATCTGAGCAGCGCGATGAAGTACGACGCCGGTGCTGCCCCCCCGGTGGCCGCGACCGTATCGAACGCCATGGCCCAGCAGCGGGCCAGCTTCACCGGAACTCTTCTCGGGAGCGGCAAGGTCCTGATCGTGGGTGGAAAGACCGGCGATCTCACCGCGGAGCTGTTCGATCCGGCCGCGGGTGCGGGAACCTTCAGCTCCACCGGAGCGCTCCCCGCAGGTGAGGACAAGCGAAGCCACACGGCGGTGCTGATCTCGGGAGCGAGCACGAACAGCGGCAACGTGCTGATCTCCGGCGGCGTCAAAGGCGCGGGCGGCGGTACTCCTTCTTCGACGCAGTTCCTCTACGGCCCGGGACCGGGAACCTTCGCCTCCGTCGTGCCGATGGCAACGGCCCGGAGCAACCACGCCGCGATCTCGCTGTCGACCGACAGCGTGCTGATTTGCGGTGGGACCGACGGGACGAACCTCCTGAAAAGCTGCGAGCGTTTCGATCCGTCGACGAGCAACGGGACCCAGTATCCGACTGCGCCGTTGATGGAGGCGCGACGGGATTTCGGGCTTGCGCCCATCACCATCAGCTCGCTGGTGGAGGTCCTCGCGGCGGTCGGGACCCCGCTCACCCCGATGGTCTTCGCGGAGACGTACAACCCGAACTGACTGATTCGGTCCTTCCGCGCGGATCTTGGCTGCTTGACACCACCCCCTGAGACGGGATTGGTTAGGCGAGGATTCGCCGCCTGAGCGATTGGTGGCGAAGGGGGCCCTGCCATGCGAGCGTTTGCCGCCGTTCCCATCGCCATCGCGGTGTGCGTTGCCGCGCCCGCGTTCGCAGACGCCAGCAGCCACATCACTGCGGCGAAGAAGGCCGAGCGCAAGGGCGATTGGCGGAAGGCACTGCAGGAGTGGAAGGCCGCCTATGCAGCGGAACCGAACGCCGAGTACCTGATCGGGATCGGGGACGCGTATTCGCGCCTCGGCAACAAGACCGAAGCGAAGAAGAATTACGAAGCCTATCTCGCTGACCCGCTGGCGCTGCCCGCGAGCGTCGAGAAGGTGAAAGCGAAGATCGCGGCGCTGGGTCCGCCCGCCGGCGGAGCTCTCGCGGCCCCGACCTTGCCGCCTTTGTCAGGCTCCGACGCGGCCACGGCAGCCGGAAAGACCCGCACCGCCGAGGCGGCCTTGCCGCTCCCTGGTCTCGACCTTCCCGCGGCGGCCCCGCCTCAGACCATGCCGCCCCTTCCCGGTCTGGAGCTGCCAGGTGCGGCCGTTGCGGCGAAGAAAGGGACGGACAAGGTCGCGTCCGCCTCGGCGCCGGCGCTGCCGCTTCCCGGCGTCCCGACGAAGAGCGAGGCCGCCGCGGCTCCGAAGAAGGACGCCGTTCCCGCCGTCGCCGACGGCGCCAAGGCGCCCGCCAAGCCCATCGCGATGGTCCCGGCGGCCGTGGACAGTCGGTCGGACAAGGCGCCTGTCGCGGCATTGGCCGCGACGCCCGTGCCGCAGGACTCCAAGCGCGGCTCGTCCGGCGGAATCCAGCGGACGATGGCGTACGTGACCGCGGGCGTAGCCGTGGCCGCCCTCGGCGGCGGCGCGCTGGCCTTCACCAAGGCCAACTCCGCCCAGAACGATCTGACCGGCGGCGTTCACAGCAGCGCGCACGCGCAGCAACTGCTGGACGACGTGAACCGCAACAAGACGCTGAGCGCCGTGGGTTTCGCCGGCGGTCTGGTCGCCGCGGGGATCGCGGCGGCGCTCTTTGCCTTCTGACGTTTTTCGAATTCGTGACGCCCGGCCCGGACATGCTCCGGCCCGGACGGGGGCCGGTATGATCTCATCTTCGAAGCGGCTTTCCATCCTCGCCCTCGCCGCCCTGGCCCTCGTCGCCGCCGGGTGCTCATACAGCGGAGAAGGGCAGATCCCCTGCGTGGACAACGCGTCCTGCCCCTCCGACTACCCGGTTTGCGGGTCGGCCGGAAAGTGCGTCGCCGGGACGGCCGCGACCTCCTCGGTCGCAATCACTGGCGTGGACGGACACCCGGCCACCGACTTCCTCAGCGGCACCGTGCGGGTCCTCGTCTCCGCCCGCGCGTCGTCGGGAGTGCGCAGCGTGACGCTCGCTTCCGGGAGCGTGAACTTTCCGGCCTCCGCCGTTGCCGCCGCCGCTCCGTTGTACGCCTTTGACGTGAACACGACGGCCCTGACCGACGGCGACGCGACGCTCACCGCGACGCTCACCGCGGGCGACAACTCCGGCGCCACCACCACCGGCACGCTGCATGTCGACAACGCCAAGCCGGTCATCATTAGCTTCACCGCCGCGGGCGGCCCCTCGACCACGATCACGGCGGGGACCACGGCTTCGCTCGGCGTTTCCTTCACGCCCGCCACTGCCACGGCGACCATCACCGATGGAAGCGGCGCCGGCAGCGTGACCCTGAGCAGCAGCGGCTCTGCGCTGGTGAGCCCCGACACCACGACCACGTTCAAGCTGAGCGTGACCAGCCATTCCGGCGTGACGGTCCAGTCAGGGACTACTGGCCAGCCGTCTGACGTCACCGTGTCGGTCGTCTCACCGGTGTCCATGACGGGGGGCGATTTCACGGTTTCGCCCTCGGTGATTACGGTGGGCGATAGCGGGCAGATTGCCTTCACACTGCCCACGCTCTCGGCATCGGTGACCGCTGCGTCCATCCGGGACGACTCGAATACGGTTGTAGTCGCGAACGCGCTGATCCCTGCCAACCTCAGCGTCGCGAAACCCGGGTCGTCGAAGATCTATACCTTGGTGGCGCAGAACGCAGCCGGCGCCACCGTGACCGCGACGACATCCGTTACCGTGCGCGGCGCGGCCGACTCATCGAATACGACGCTGCTGGCCTCCGCAGCTTCGGTGACCGTCGGTGGGTCGATCACGCTGACCCCCGCCTTCCCGGCCGCCTATACGGGATCCATCTCGGGACCGGGCATCTTGACGCCGCTGGTGGTGACGACTGGCCAGCAGTATCCGGTCACCATCCCCGCTTCGGGAACGAACGCGTACACGCTCACGGTCCAGAATGACGCGACACCCGTTGCCACGTTCACGACCGCGGCAACCAACGTGAGTGGCGTGGCAGTTCCCGCGGTCGCGACCTTCACGGCGAGCGCCTCTACCGTAACGAACGGAAATACGGTGACGTTCACTTACAACGTGACCGGCGGCGATTGCGTTGCGGTTCCCGCGCGCTGCCGCATTACCGGGCCGACGTTCAGCTTCGACATTCTCGGCACGAACAACGGTTCGAACCAGGTCACGACGCCAGCGACTCCGCCTTCGAGCTCCACGTCGACGTACGTGCTGACGCTCGTCAATTCGACCGGAACGGCTGCTGGGACCGTGTCCCGGTCCGTAGCGGTCCAGACGGTTGCCGCGCCGACGGCCGCCCTGGTCGCGAGCGCCACCGAGGTTGAGAAAGGCAATACCATCACCTTGACGCCCACGTTCTCCGGCGCGTCCTCGTACATCGCAGACGACGCCGGCGTTCACGTCGTGGAAAATCCTGCTTCCGGTGTCGCCACAGCCCCGATCACCGTCAGCCGAGCGAACACCTACACGTTGGTGGTCCTGAACGCGGCTGGTGCGAGCGCGACCGACTCGGTGACGGTCACGGCGCTGAATACCGTCGCGCAAACCGCCAACGCCACGGCCGCGCGCTTCGGTGCGACCGCAACGCAACTGAACAACGGCCGCGTGTTGATCGCTGGCGGCGGAGCTACGGCAGGCGGAAGCAGCACGAACTCGGCGGAGCTCTACAACCAGATCACGCGAACCTACTCGTCGACGACCGGAAATCTGGTCGCGACCGGTCGGCGCGATCACACTGCACATCTACTCACCGACGGCAGGGTCTTGCTGGTAGGGGGATTCGACAGCTCGGGAAACCCGCTCCGCTCGCTCGAGGTGTACGACCCGGGCGCGGGAACATTTTCGACGTATGCGATCACCGGGGGGACGAGCAGCGGGATGGTGAACCCGCGCGCGCTGCACACCAGCACGTTGCTCGCTGACGGGAAGTTGCTGGTTGCAGGAGGCTGCGGCACCGCGACGTGCGACGTTACCGTTCCGGACGCACGCACCACGGCCGAAATCATCGACCTGGCCGCTGGGAGCACTGCCGCCACAACTCCGATGAATGCCCCGCACGTCGGCGCCACGGGCACTTTGTTGGCGAGCGGAAAGGTGCTCATCGCCGGCGGAGCAACCAGCGCCGGTGGAAACGGCACAGACTTCGCTGAGATCTTCAGTGCGGGCACGTTTTCTTGTCCCGGCACCAGTTGCCTCATCGTCGGCCGAGCTCCAATGGGGACGGCTCGCAATGGTCACGGCGCACTACTGCTCCCGAACGGCCAGGTTGCTCTTTTCGGGGGGAAGACGAACACCGGTTCGATGACCGATACGATCGAGCTGTTCGATCCCGCAGCGAACGGCACATTCATTCCCAACGCCGCCACTCTCGGGACGGCCCGTTGGTTGCTCCAAGCAACGCAATTAGGGGGCGCCGGCCGGATCCTGATTTCCGGAGGACTCACCGGAACGACGACACCGTCGACCGTTCTCAACCTCTTCGCTGTCTCTGGGAGCACCCTGACTGCTGTCACAGGCATCGATTCCTTGACCACGGCGCGCGGTGGACACACGGCGACGCTGCTCTTCGGCGGAGCAGCGCTGATGAGCGGTGGTACGTCGGGCGCCGCTTCCGGCGAACTCTTCTCGTCCGCGCAGTAGCCTGGCGGAAGATCGCGGGTGGGGGGCGTCCGGGCGGGCGCCGTACTTTTTTCAACGAAGTGTAGCGCCGTGAGCGTTTGGCAGTAAAAACTCCAGCGAACGCGACGTTGCCTCTGCTTGCCATCGGGCCACTGTGAGGTGGAGACGTCAGGGGGCGCCACGATGGGGTATCCGATTCAGCGCATCTCGAGAGCATCCGGAGAGGACCGCCAGCATCGCGCCGATTCGGACCGGGCGCGCCTCCTGGAGCGCGTTGCCATCGGCCTGGCGCACGAGGGCAAGAACCCGCTGCACAACATGGTTTTGCACCTGCAGCTCATGTCCGAGAAGATCGCTTCGCCGGAGCGGGTGGGCGGGTCGCCCATCGAAAAGCACGTCTCGGCGCTGCGGGACGGGATCGCGCGGGTGGATGCGCTGCTCCGCTCGTTCGGGGAGTTCGCGGCGCCTGAGCACCTGCCGCCCGACGTGGCCGCCGCCGCCCGCCGGGCCATCCAGCTGTTCGCTTACGACGCAAGGCGGGCAACCGTGCAGGTCGTGCAACACGGTCCGGCGACCCTCCTCGTCAAGTCCGACAGCTCGGTCCTCGGCGATCTGGTGGCCCACGCCTATCTGGCGTGCGTCGAGCACGCTCGCGACGGCGGTAGCGTGACCGTCGATCTGGAAGTGCGCGGCGCATTCGTGGAGTTGGAGCTGCGCGCCGAGAGCGGTCTCGGGAACCGGGAGCAGGCGCTTCCGCACCTTGACGCCGTGCGCCGCCTCGCCTCTGAAGCGTCGTGCGAGCTCTCGATCGAGACCCCTCCGGCAGGTGGCGCCCGCCTCTCGCTCTCCTTCCTCCACCCGAGGTAACCACACTCGCCATGGCGAAAGCCCGCATCCTGATCGTCGACGACGAGGAATCCACCAGAGAGCTGTTCGCCGAGCTGCTTCAGCGCTGGGGATACGAAGTCGACCAGACCGCCGACGGTCACGGGGCATTGAAGATCGC
>Ga0137397_10002638_pt1 | contig 12434 bp, 16 predicted proteins | sample czorhiz116metaG_FD_106658 | JGI IMG/M metagenome (GOLD analysis project Ga0137397, IMG submission 106658) | Vadose zone soil microbial communities from Angelo Coast Range Reserve, California, USA - czorhiz1.16 metaG | ecosystem: Environmental > Terrestrial > Soil > Vadose zone | place: USA... | reverse complement strand
GGGCGTCGCCGCGGTCGTCGCGGCGAACGCATCGAGCAGTCCGCTCCCGCCGGCGGTCGGATCGGGCGGCAGCACGCCGCTGTCCTGGCCGTAGGCCTGCGTCTTACCGACGAGCAGCCCCTTGACCTGATCGGGCCCGAGGTCGGGGCGTCGCTCGAGGAGGAGCGCGACCGCGCCGGACACGACCGCGGTCGCCATCGAGGTGCCGGTGAGGCGGAAGTAGGTCGAGCCGTTCCGTGCCGTCACCACACGATCAGGGAACAGTGTGTCGAGCGCGCTGCCCGGGACCCGCGGCGCCACGATACGGCGGCCGGGCGCGACGAGGTCGGGCTTCGCGCCGCCGTCCGTGCTGCCCCACGACGAGAACCACGCGAGTACGTCATCGCGAGAGCTCAGCGTGCCGATGTCGTCGGTGGCGCCGACGGTGATCGCGTACGGGTCGATACCCGGGCTGGCAGTGGTGCCGCGCGCGGGACCGGTGTTGCCCGCGGCCGCGACGACGACGATGCCCAGCTGCCACGCGATCTCGACTGCGGCGGCAAGAGGATCCGTCCGGTAGGAGGAGCTCGCGGGCGCGCCGAACGAGAGATTCATGACGCGGATGTTGTACGCCGCCCGGTGCGCGACGACCCACTCGACCCCGCGTATCAGCGACGAGATGCGGCCGCTGCCGGACGCGTTGAGCACGCGGACGTCGACGATGTTCGCGCCCGGCGCTACGCCGACGAACTCACCTGCGGAACGCGCGCCGTTCCCCGCGATCGTCCCGGCGATGTGCGTGCCGTGACCGCCCGGATCGTTCGAGAGACGCTCGCCCGCGAAGTTCACGGACGCGAGCAGGCGATTCGTCGGTGAGGTGAGGTCGACGTCCGCGGCGACGCCCGAGTCGAGCACCGCGACGGTCACGCCTCGTCCGGTGGTCCCCTGCGCCCAGAGCTGGTCGGCGTTCACGACGCGCGGGTAGACGGCCGAAAGCTGTGTCGGGGGCGTGAGGATCGTCGACGCGACGCCGCGTCGCGGACCGACTGTCGCATCGTGATGCACGTACGCCACCGTCGGCACGAGGCTGATCGCGGTGATGCCCGCGGCATCCGCGAAACCCGCGGCGCTCTGGATCAGCGAGAGCGCGTTCCCCGGACGGCCGTTCAAACGCAACAGCTCGAGCGCTTCGTTCGCGCGCGCGAGGTTCGCCCCGGGGCCGATCGGGCGGGCCGGCGGCTGCATCTCGACGATCACCGGCCGTAGCGCGAGCGGATCGGCCTGCATGAGGACGCGCAGCGCGGGATCGATCTTGTCTGGGATGGCCTCCGCCCTCGCGGTCGGAACGTTCGCCAGGAGGAGAACAAGGACGGCGATCGCGCTCAGGAGGCGCCGCAGCGCGCCGCTCACGATGCGGCCATCCGCGGCGGGCCGATGTCGGTGCCCTCGAGCGGGAGGCTGAAGGTGAACGTGCTGCCCTGGCCGTGGCCGGCCGACTCCGCCCACATGCGCCCGCCGTGGATCACGACGATGCCGTGGCTGAGATACAGGCCGAGGCCATGTCCGCGCACCCTCCGCGCCGACTCCGAGCGGAAGCCACGCCGGAAGAGCTGCCCGCGCTCGGCTCCGTCGAAGCCGATCCCATCGTCGCGGACCGACACCGTCGCGCCCATGTCGTCACCCGCGACCGTGACCACGACCCGCGAGCCGTCGGGCGAGTACTTCGCCGCGTTCGACACGAGATTGGTGAGCACCTGACGCATCCGCCTCTCGTCCCACTCCCCTACGACCGGCTCGCTCGCGACGACCTGGATGTCGTGCCGGCTGGTGGAGCGGATGCCCTCCGCGACCTCGTTCGCGACGGCGACGAGGTCAATGGGCCAGCGGGTGATCGAGAAGACGCCCGCCTCGAGACACGAGATGTCGAACAGCGTGGTGAGCAGCTGGGAGAGCCCGTCGGCATGACGCATGATCAGGGACGCGGCCTTCTTCGATCGCTCGCCGTCTCTGTCGCCGGTCAGCAGCTGGCGGAGGAGCAGCTCGGCATTCCCTCTGATCACGGTGATCGGCGCTTGCATGTCGTGCCAGGCCATCGCGAAGATGTCCTCGCGCAGGCGCTCGAGGTCACGCTGCGCGGTGACGTCGTGGAGCGCGATGACGCCACCGACGACCGCGCCGTCGGCCGCGCGAAGCACCGACGCGCCCACGCGGAGCACGCGCCGGCCGCCGGTGGCGAGCTCGATCTCGACCTCTTTCGGCGCGGCATTCGCGCGGATCGATCCGACGAGCGGCACGAGTGCGGCTGCGAGCTCGCGTGCCGACTCCGGCCACTGCTCCAAGCGCTGTCGCTCGAGTGGCTGGCCGAGCACCAGGCTGCTGCTGTCGAGACGGAGGAGCTCTCGCGCGGCGCGATTCAGGCGGACGATCGAGCCACGCGCGTCGACGATGACGAGCGCCTCGTTCATCGCAGCGAGGACGGCCTCGAGCTCCTGCGCGTGCCGCTCGTGCTCGGCGGCCATCTCCTCGGTCCGGCGCATATGCGTCACCAGCGTCGCGGCCTGCGCGGCGATCGCCTCGAGGCTCAGCACCTGCAGCTCGCCGTACGCGTCCGGCGCGTAGCTCTGCGCCGAGAGCGCGCCGAGGATGCGATCGCCGGAGCGGATGGGCACGATGCATCCCGACTGCGGCGACTGGAGCTCGCCCTGCTGCTCGGTGCCATAGAGGAGCTGGATCGGCGGTCCCTCCTCCGACCAGTTCCGGATGACCTTCGAAGCCCCGCTGCGGATCACCTCGCTGGTGAATCCCTTGCCCAGCGGGAACGAGCCGCCCTCGTGCTCTTCTCCGCGGTCCATCTGCCGGACGACGTGCACCGTCTGGCTCGCTTCGTCGAAGACCGCGAAGAGGAAGACGGTGGCGTCCATTACGCGCGCGGTCTCCAGATAGAGGGCGCGGAAAAGGTCGACCAGGTCGCGAGCACCGGATCCGAGCGCGCCGAGGCGACTGGCAAGATGGAGCTGCGCTCGAAGATGCTCTTCGTTGGCGTGCGCGACCTGCGCCTGCACTCTCTCCGCCGGACCCACCGCCGTCATGTGCGGCATGAACGATACCCAGGTGAGCCTTGAGAAACGGCCTTTGGTAGCCCGCCCGCTACGCCGCCACCCGACATGCCGCCTAGAGACCTGAGCGCCCCGAGCGGCATTAGTGGAGAATGGCCGGAGACCCACTAATGGCGACCCCGCTTCCGGCACAAAAAGGTCACACAGAGAAGGAAAAGATGGCAGAAGGCACGATCAAGAAGCTTGTCAGCGACCGCGGATTCGGTTTCATCTCGCAGTCCGATGGGACCGAGATCTTCTTCCACCGTTCAAAGGTCGTGGGTTCGTTCGACTCGCTCACCGAAGGACAGAAGGTGAGCTACGAGAAGGCGATGGACCCGCGCCGCAACAAGGAGAACGCAGAGCAAGTCACGCCGATCTAGCGGCATGCGACGGACACACCTCAGCCTCTATTACCTCGCGGGCTACCTGCTCTTCGCGGGGATCGCGCTGATCGCGACGGGTCAGTTCGCGATGCGGCTCCTGCTGTCGAACGGCGAGTACGGCGACGCGCTGCCCCGACTGCTCGGCGTCGTGCTCCTCGCGCTCGGCGTCCTCATCGCCCAGATCATCCGCCACCGCCTCGAGGTGCTCTACCCGACGACGCTCGTCGTCCGCGCTCTGATCCTCGTCGTGCTCGCCGGGCTGTACGTCTCGACCCGCGATCCGTTCTTCCTCGTCCTGATCGCGATCGTCGGCCTCGGCGTCGTGCTGACCGGTACGAGCTATCTGCTCGACCGTCGCACCGGCGCCGCGGCCCGAGGTGCGGCCAAGGCCTGACAATCAGGCGGGTGGAAGGATTCACGCCGGCCGAGCTCCGGAAGCTGCGTTCGCTCAAGGATCCGTTCGGCATCCAGCGCTTCATGGACGCGATGCCCTATCACCTCGCGACCTCCGCCTGGTCGCCGCGCCGCGTCCTGAGGGAGCGCACCGTGCACTGCCTGGAGGGCGCGATCTTCGCCGCGGCGGCGCTGCGCGTGCTCGGCCACCCGCCGCTCATCGTCGACCTCGAGGCCGACAACGACACCGACCACGTGATCGCGGTGTTCAGGCAGCGCCGGCTCTGGGGCGCGATCGCGATGTCGAACTACGCCGGTCTGCGGTTCCGCGAGCCGATCCATCGGACGCTGCGCGAGCTCGCGATCAGCTACTGGGACGGGTACTTCAATCTTCGCGGCGAGCGGACGCTGCGCCGGTTCTCGCGGCCGGTAGATCTCTCGCGCTTCGATGACCGCGACTGGATGACGTCGGACAAGGACGTGTGGTTCATCCCCGAATACCTGCTCGACATCTCGCACACGTCACTGCTGCCGCCGGGGATGGCGAAGCGGCTCCACCGCGTGGACAAGCGCTCCTTCGAATCCGGGCTGCACGGTCACCGCTGGTAGGTAGAAGGAGTCGATCAGAGCTCCAGCCGCGGGTAGTAGTTCTCGACGCCCTCACGCTTCACTTCTTCGATCCAACTCGTGCCGTAGATCGTTTGGCGAGCGTCGCCGGCGAGAGCCCAGGCATCGCGCCGGTACGTCCAGTTCGTCGGATGCAGGCGATGCGCCTCGCGGAAGTGAAGGGTCGCGTCGTCGTGCAGACCGTCGGCGTGCAGTGCCTGCCCGAGCGCGAAGTGCGCGGCGGCCGTCGCCTCGTCCAGCGGCCGCGGTCGGCTTCGGCGGACGACCTCGTCCGGAGCGAGCGCGAAGCGGCTCATCGCGCCGAGCCGCACCCAGTCGCGCACTGCACCGACGTAGGCGTCGGCGTCGACGGTGAGCGACCGCGTGATCGTGATGGCCTCGCGCAGCGCCGGCGTCGCATCAGGTGGGACCGCACGATCGAGATAGGCGGGTCGCTTCGGGTGCGCCGGCTCGGGCGGCCGCACGATCGTGCCGGCCTCGTCGATCCACACGCCGCTGGGGACGTTCACGATCCCGAAGAGCGCGTCCACGACATGCGCGCGGTCGATGAGCGATGGATGACCGGGCGCGGCCTTCGCGATCCACGGTCCGGCCGCGGCCAGACCCGCGGCGTCGACGGCCACGGTGACGATCTCGAGGCCGAGCGGATGCAGCTCGGTCCGCAGGTCCTGCCACACGGGCAGGTCGAGGCGACAGCCTCACCACGATGCCCAGGCGACGAGCAGCACCTTCTGCCCGCGGAGCGAGGAGAGCCGGAACGGCGCGCCGCTCGCATCAGGCAGCTCGAGGTCAGGCGCGGTCGCCGTGACGAGCGCGCGGCCGCCGGCCTCCGCGCCGAGCGCCCACAACGCGTGACGCGCGTCGCGGACTAGCGGCATCCCGAGCGCCGCGGCGACGGACGCGAGATCGAGCGCCGCGGGACCGGGTGCGGCGAAGGGGACGCAGCGGTCCTCGCGGCAGAGGCCCTCCGGCTTCAGGTGCCAGCCGGTCTCTCGTTCGAGCTCGGCCGCGGAAACGCGAGCCGATCGGAAGACCACGCGGCCAGCCTAGGCCGATTGGCCCCGGCGAATGGTCAGTTCTGGCCATGCGCCGGGCGCGGCCCGGGTCGAGCATCGGCCGGATGACGGACATCGCGGCGCCGACCCGGAGGAAGAAGCAGGTCCTCGAGCTCGTCGCCGCCGGCTATGCCACCAAGCAGATCGCCGCGGAGCTGGGCATCAGTGGCGCGGCGGTGGACAAGCATCTGCGTCAGCTCTTCCGCCGCTACGCCGTGCAAAACCGCGCCGCGCTCGTCGGTGCCGCGTTCCGCCGCGCGCATCTCGTCTAGCCCTCCCGTCCTCGGCGACATCGTGGAACGTCGAGACTCAGGCCTTGCGCTCGAGGCGGATCTCCCCGGCCGTGACCTGCGCGGGGCCGACCATGTCCGCGAGGTTGCCCTTCACCCAATCGGCGGCGTTGCGCGTCGATTCGTCCGCGCCGGCCTTGTCCTTGAAGACCGTGATCGAGGCGATCTCGCCCGAGCCGGTCTCGAGGACCTGGTAGGAGACGAACCCGGGTGCCTTCTCGATCAGCGGCACGAACCCCGACTGGACCTTCCCCACGAGCGCGGCGACCGACGCCCCGGACTTCAACGAATAACGACGCACAGCTACGTACATACGCTCACTCCCCTTCGCCCCGTTGGCGAGCGGAGCATAGGCTCCGGTTCAGAGCCAGCGCGACAGCAACGCGCCGGCCGCGACCGCGAACACCGCGAGCCACAGAACGCGGAGCGCGCTCTCGGGCGCCGCGATGAACGAGGCGCGATCGATCCTCTCGCGCGATCCGTCGGCATACACGACCTCGCCGCTCACCGAGACCGCCCGCCGCCGCACCGAGCGCGCCCGTGTCGAGAGGTGACGCTGCGCCAGGCTCAAAAGTGCCGCGGCGGACGCGGCGAGCAGGGTGGGGATCGGATGCGCGCCGGTGGCGTACGCCGCTGTCACCACCGGGAACGCGCCCCAGCCCAGCGCGAAGCCCGTATCCGAGTGGATGATCGGCGCCTCGAACGCGTAGAGCAGCACGAGCGCGCCGCCGACGGCTACGAAGAGAAGGAACAGCGGCCCCAGGATCGTTGCGCCGTAGAGGCCGATAGCGACAGCCATCGCGAGCGCGATCGTGCCGAGCGCGACGAGCACGCGCGACGGGATGCGCGTGCGCAGTGGGCGGCCGCGCAGCTCATCGAACGCATGCGCGGCGACGCCGACGCCCAACGTGAACGCGACGAGCGCGCCGGCGACGATGCGCGGATCGGGCGATGGCGCGAGCGACGCACCGAGCAGCACGTACGACAGGTGCCAGACGGTGTAAGGCGGATGCAGCAGGGTCCAGTAGTCGCGCCATCCGCCGGAGCGCGCGGCGTAGAAGGCCGGCGCGAGCCGCTCGGGTGGCCCGATGGTGACCCGGGTCGCCGCCTTCATGGCACTCATGACCACACCGCCCCCCAGGCTCAGCCGCTGAGTGCGCACGCCGGTCAGCCCGGCATCGCGCCAGTACTCCTCGATCGCCGATTGTGGGTGGCGGCGATAGAAGCCGCTGATGCTCGGTCCGAGGAAGCCGCCGACGACGGACCACTTTCGCGACACGATCTGCCCGAGGACGGGCAGACCGATGCGCGTGTACAGGAACCAGAGCGGGTGCCAGAGGCCGTTCGGGACCGCGAATTCCACCATCGCGACGCGGCCACCGGGCTTCACCACGCGGGCGAGCTCGCGCATGGTGGCCGCCGGGTCGTCGACGTAACGCAGCAGGTAGGTGAAGGTGAGGTGGTCGAAGCTCTCGTCGGGGAACGGGAGCCGCTCAGCCCGGGCCTCGACCAGCTGATCGAAGACGCCGTTACGCTCGCGCGCGAGCGCGAGCATGTCCTGGCTCTGGTCGAGGCCGACGACGTGGCAGCCGTACCGGCGCACGAGCGCCGCCGCCACCATGCCCGTGCCGGTCGCGACGTCGAGCACGCGGTCGGAGGGCTTCGCGGGGATGGCCTCGACGAGCGCGCGGCGCCAGCGCGGGTCCTGACCGAACGAGAGCACCGTCGCGACGCGGTCGTACGACCGTCCGATGCCGGTGAAGATGCGCTCCGCGTCGCCCGCGACCAACTTACCGAGTCTGACAGCCAGGCGTCGCTGTCGCGCGATCACTGATCACGCGCTATTTGGGGCGCTGCTCCAGCCAGGGGCAGCCGAACGCGCGATGTTCGGAACGCCACGGGTCCGCGCAAGTCACGCCTGGCTGCCTGCCAGCAGGACGCGAGGCTCGCGACCGACGCCGGAGCGATAGGCCTCGGCCGCAGTGCGCGCCGCGTGGGCCGCCGCGTCGGGCGTCGCGATCGCGAGGACCGAGCCACCGAAGCCACCACCCACGATCCGCGCGCCGTGCACGCCCGGCTGCCCGCGCAGGAGCTGCACGAGCGCGTCGATCTCCGGCAGCGACACCATGAAGTCGTCACGCAGCGAACGGTGCGAGGCATCCAGAAGGAGGCCGCACGCGGTGAGATCGCCGGTGCGCAGCGCGGCGACGAACGAGCCGACCCTGGCGTTCTCGGTGACGACGTGGCGCGCGCGTGCCGCGAGGTCGGGGCGCGTCCGCTCGAGGCGCGCGACGTCGGCATCCGTCGCGTCGCGCAACGATCGCAGCCCCAGATGGCGCGCGGCGTCCTCGCATTCGTTGCGGCGCGCGTTGTAGCCACCGGACGCGTGACGGTGCGCGATCCCTGAGTCGATGACGATGAGGCCGAACGCCTTCGCGAGCGGGATGCGCTCGATGGCGTTGGACCGCGTGTCGATGAACAGCGCCTCTCCCTGGCGTCCGAGGCTCGAGGCGAGCTGGTCCATGGTGCCCACGCGCGCGCCGACGAACTCGACCTCGCCCGTGTGCGCGACGAGCGCCAGGGCGACGTCGTCGATGGTCAGCGCGAACGCCTCGCGCAGCGCACGGAGGAGGGCGACCGCGAGCGCGGCGCTCGAGCCGAGACCCGCCCCCGCCGGAAGGTCCGAGCGGATCTTCGCCTCGAACCCACGTATCTGGTGGCCACCCTGCGCCAGCGCCCAGGTCACCGCGCGAATGTGGTCGCTCCCGCCCGCGCGTCGATCGTCCTTCAACGAGTACGCGATCGAGGCGAAGCCCTCGCTCTCGACGCGCACGAGATCGTCATCGCGCGGGACGAGCTCGACGATTACGCGCTGCGGTATGACGACCGGGAGGACGAAGCCCTCGTTGTAGTCGGTGTGCTCGCCGATCAGATTGACGCGCCCTGGGGCGTCGGCGCGGACCACGGCTACATTCTCCGACGTGCTCGCATACCGGCGCGCGATGCTCGCACTGGCGGAGCGGCTCCCGCCCGAGCAGCTGGCGTCGCTCCGCCGGACGTGGTGGTCGCGCAAGACGTATGTGTACGTGACCCCGGGGGACGAGCTGGCGCGGCGCGCGCTGGCGGGGTTCCCCGACGATGTCCGCGCGCTCGGCGAGCGGTGCCGGATCCTCCGCCCGGAGGCGCGCTACGGGGGCGGCTACTACAACGACCGTAACGAGGTCGAGCTCGCCGCTGGAGTCGAGACCTACGAGGGCCTGCATCAGGTCGAGCTCTCCGCGTGTCACGAGCTCTTTCACTACATCTGCTGGAACGAGCCGCGCTACCGGGCCGACGAGGATCAGAACTTCCCTTACCTGCGGCGCGCCGTCCGCGACAGCCGGAAACTCTTGTCGGGGTTCCCGCGGTACTACGGCTGGGTGACCGGCTCCTTCCTCAAACAGGGCGACCATGCCAATCCGGTCGAGTACTTCGCCGACATCCCCACGAACTTCCGCGACACGAGCGAGCTGCCGCCGCCGATCCGCACGCACTTCGCGCCGCTCATCGATGGCGCGCCGCTGCCCTACGACCTCGCGGCGCGGCCGGACTGGCCGATCGCGAGCGATGATCTCGAGCTCGCGACGTTCCAGCGCTGGCTCGCGGGACGGGAGTGACCGGGTGTCGATGGAGCTCGCGATCCTGATCTGGCTCGCGATCGGCATCGGGATCACCGCCGGCGTGTTCCTCGTCGCGCGCACCGCGGTCCAGCTGGCGACGGTCGCCTACAAGGTGATCGAGAAGCAAATGGACACGAGGACCGCGACCCGGCAGACGGGGCTTCTGAGCCTGGCGATGCTCGCCGCGCTCGCCGCCACTGCCGTCATCGCCGGATACGCGATCCTCGTTGTCTTCGCGTCGCTCCTGCAGAGCAACCTGGCCGGGAACTAGATGCGCTAGATCGTGGGCTGAGGGACCGGACCCTTCTTCACTTCCGGATTGCGACCCGGGAGCTCGGTCGGCTCATCGATGGGACGCTCGCCATCAGGCTCGCCCCCACCCTTCTGGCGGACGTCGCCCGGTGTCGGTTCACCGGGTCGTGGAGGGAGCCCGCGGTCGGCCACTACTGGTGACCTTCCTTCTCAGTGTCACCACTCTTGCGGTTGTCGCCGCCGGTGCCGGCGGGCTCGCCCATTCCGCCGCCCTTCTTGCCGACATCCTTGCCGGCGTCGTCACCCTGCTTACCGGATTCCGGCCACTGCTGGCCCTCGCCCGGCTTCTTCTCGCCTGGGTTGGTGTTCTTCTCCTGCATGAGAGACGGACCTCCGTGTCTGTCGTCGCCTCAAAAGAGACGCGCAGGCCGATCAAGCAGACGGCGTGCCGCGGAAAGCCCCCGGAGTAACGAACTCGTTGCCGCTCAGATTCGCGCGGCCAGCACTTTCACCCGGGCGCGAATGCCATCGCGGATCTTTCGGAATTCAGCGAGCTTCTCCTCCTCGGTCCCACCCGCGAGGGACGGATCGGGGAAGCGCCATGAGAGCTTCAGGCCCGAGCGCGGCGGGATCGGGCAATGGGAATCGCAGACCGTGACGACGACATCCCAACCCTCGCCGACCTCATCGACGCTCTTCGAGCGCTGCCGCGAGATGTCGATCCCCGCTTCCTTCATCGCGGCGATCGCGAGCGGGTGGACGCGCGTCGCGCGCGTGCCGGCGCTCTGTACCGCGAAGCGATCTCCGGCGAGCGCGCGCAGAAAGCCCTCAGCCATCTGGGAGCGCGCGGAGTTGTGCGAGCACAGAAAGAGGACGCGCTTCATCACCTAAGCATGACGGGGCGGCGCCAGGACATGCCCGGCGCCGCCCACGATCGATGCGGCTTAGGCGAGCGCCAGCAGCTCCACGAATGAACGCGGCGCGGTGTTTGGGCTGAAGATCTGCGGGCCGGCGTAGAAGATGAGCACGAGGACGATGAGGATGAGGAGGATGATCCCGATGATCATGCCCGCTCCGAATCCACTGTCCGACGCCGGCGGGTTCACGTTGACCTGGCCCATGTGTACCTCCTTCTGGCGGAATCGCGCGCTTACACGCAAGCGCCGTGCCGTCCTTTCGGCCCGTATGCTCGCCCGACGTGCGACGTGGACCTCTCCGGCACCGCTGGTTCGCCATCTTCGTCGGCGCTTTCAGTCTCGGCGCGGTCGCCGATGAGATCGCGCGTTTGGCGTTACCGCTTCTCATGCTCGACGTCACACACAGCATCGCCGCGGCAGCGACGCTGCGCGTCGTCCAATCGGTCCCCTACATCCTTTTCGGCGCTCCAGCCGGAGCGCTCATCGACCGTGCGAACAAACGACTGCTCCTGATCGCCTGCGATTCGGCGAGCGTCCTCCTCACGCTGGTCATCCCCGTCTCCGCGGCCCTGGGCTTCTTCTCGGTGGAGCTGGTGTACGTCATCGGCTTCCTCCTCGGCACGGTCGAGGTCATGTGGGGCGTCACCACGGACTTCAGCGTCGTCCCGTCGCTGGTCGAGCAGCACGAGCTCACGGAGGCCAACGCGATCTTCTTCGGCGCGGACCGCGTCGCGCGCGTGATCGGGCCGACCGTCGGCGGCCTCGCGATCGCCGCCATCGGCAACATCGGCGCGATGTGGATCGCGGCGCTGGCCTTCCTCCCGACGCTCGCGATCTTCTACCGCATGCCGCCGGTCTACGACAGTGACCGCGTCGAGCAGAGCGCGCTGACCGTCGGAAACGTGATGCACGAGATCGGCGAGGGCTTCCGCTACCTCTGGGAGCAGCCGGTGCTGCGCTGGCTCGTCGTGGTCATGTCCATCGCCAATCTCGGTGGCGTCGGGCTGCGCACGCTCATCCTTTATGTGCTGCGCGAGGAGCAGCACCTCGACGAGATCACCATCGGTCTCGCGTTCTCGGCGTCGGGCGTCGCGCTCGTCGCCGGATCGTTCCTCGTCCCCAGGCTCACACGCGGCCGGCCGATGGGTCAGTCGATGATCGCGAGCGTCCTGCTCTCGGGGATCGCCGCGCTGCTGACCTCGTTGACCGGCGACTGGCGCCTGGTGACGGCGGGCTTCACCGCGCGCGAGGTCGCGTGGCAGGCGTTCATCATCTTCGCGTTCATCCCCCGCCAGCGCGTGCCCGCGAGCCTGCGCGGCCGAGCCAACGGCGCCTTCCGCACGATCGTGCTCGTGTCCAACAGCGCGTCGCCCGCCGTGCTCTCGGCGATCGCTGTCGTCGCGTCGAGTGCGGTCGCGTTCGCGGCCGCCGGCGTGCTCGGGCTCGCCGCGGCGGCGATCGGCGCCGCGAGCCCGCTGCGGAAATACGCGGTCCGTGAGCCCGGCGAGGAGGCGCCCATCGTCACCGAGGCCTGAGCACTCAGCCCACTTCCTCCACGCGATCCACGAACGATCCGAGGACCGAGAGGAACGCGTCGTTTCGGCCCTCGACATCCAGACCGTGGCCAGCACCGGTGATCGTGACGATCCGCACGTCCACTCCGCTGCGCTCGAAGCGGGCGCGATCATCGGCCGTCAGCAGAACATCGGACCGATCACCCGTGAGCACCAGGACGGGACAGCGGAGTGCCGCCATCGCGTCATCCAAGGCGATCGCGCGCG
>Ga0137397_10002634_pt1 | contig 12443 bp, 12 predicted proteins | sample czorhiz116metaG_FD_106658 | JGI IMG/M metagenome (GOLD analysis project Ga0137397, IMG submission 106658) | Vadose zone soil microbial communities from Angelo Coast Range Reserve, California, USA - czorhiz1.16 metaG | ecosystem: Environmental > Terrestrial > Soil > Vadose zone | place: USA... | reverse complement strand
GCTCTAGGAGCGGATGTCCCCGGCGACGTCGAGCGTCTGGATGAATTTCTCCGGAGGCTGGTAGCCGATCACGCGCAGGCCTTCGATCTCCCGTCCGGCCGAATCGAAGAAAACGATGCCGGGCGGCCCGAACAGGCGAAACCGCCTGAGCAGCGCCTTGTCGTCGGACGAGTTCGCCGTAACGTCGACGCGCAGAAGCACCATTTTCCCCAGCCGCGCCCTCACGCCGGGATCGCTGAACGTGAAGCGCTCCATCTCTTTGCAGGACACGCACCAATCCGCGTAGAAATCGAGCATCGCGGGCTTGCCCGCCGTTTTCAGCCGCGCATTCAAATCGGCGATCGTCGCGATCGTTTCAAAGGGGGGCGCCGTTTCGTGCGAGCCCGCCAGGATGCCGCCAAGAGGCCGCAACGGATCCCGCGCCCCGGAAAACGCACCGATCCCCTGGGCCGCCCCGACCAACAGCGCGAGCAGGCCGGCGGCCTTCCCCAGGCGCTCCCAAGCCGAAGCCTCCTTGCCCAGCGACTCGAGCGCTCCCAGGAACACCCCCGAACCGATCAGGAGCGCGGCCCAGAGCAGCATCTGCACCGCCGCCGGAATCACCGGAGTGACGATCCAGATCGCCACTGCGAGGAGCAGCACTCCGAAGAACCGTTTCACCGCGCTCATCCAGGCTCCGGCCTTCGGCAGGAGGAGGCCCCCCGAGACGCCCACCAGCACCAGCGGCGCGCCCATTCCGAGCGCCATGGAAAACAGCGCGGTTCCACCGAGCGCGGCGTCACGCGTCTGCCCGATGTAGAGCAGAGCGCCGGCGAGCGGCGCCGCCACGCATGGCGAAACAATGGCGGCCGAAAGGGCGCCCATCAGTACGACGGCGCCCCAGTTCCCGCCGCCGAGGCGGTTGCTCGCCTCGCTGAGGCGCGACTGCCAGCCGGAAGGCAGCTGCAGCTCGTACAAGCCGAACATCGACAGCGCGAGCAGAACGAATATCCCGGCAAAAGCGCCCAGCACCCACGCGTTCTGCAGCGCCGACGAGAACAGGTTTCCGGAAAACGCCGCGGCGATGCCGATGGCGGTGTAGGTCACGGCCATGCCGAGGACGTAGGCGAGGGAGATCAGGCCGGCGCGCCGCCGAGTCACCTTCCGCCCTTCGCCGACGATGATCCCCGAAAGGATCGGAATCATAGGCAGCACGCAAGGAGTGAACGTGAGCAGCAGGCCGGCGGCGAAGAACACCAGCACCACTGCCCAGAGCCGGCCGGCCTCGAGCACACCGGCGAAGCGCAGGTCCTCTCCCGCAACGGCCCTGCGCGCGGCAGGAGGGGTGGAAGCGAGCGGATCGTCCTTCCGGAAAATCGACGAGCGCGCGCCGCCCGCGGAGGCGAGCCGAAGCTCGGCGCTCTGCACCTGCGGCACGTAGCACACGCCGATGTCGGCGCACCCCTGGGAGGTCACGGAGAGCTTCACCCGGTCCGCATTCGCCGCCGCCATGGGCAGGAGAATGCGAACTTCCCTGCGATAGGTGACCTGCTTGCCGAAGAACTTGTCATCGTGGATTTCGCCTTCGGGAAAGCGCGGGGCTCCGAGCATCACCGAGTCGGGCTCGGCGGCGAAGCGGAACCGCTCGCGATAGAGATAGTACCCGTCGGCGATTCGATAGCGGATCTCCACGGTGCCCGAATCCAGCGCCAGAGCGGAGAAGCGGAACGCCTTGTCGGGTTCCAGCAATTCGTCGCCGCCAGCGGCGTGAACGACCGGCGCGGCGGCGAGCAGGAGGACGAAGAGCAATCGGCGCATGGCTAGGCGGGTTTCGTTTCAGAATCGACCCACTCGAGATAGGCGGGCAAACCTCCGGCCAATGGGACTGCTACGATCTCCGGAAGTTCGTAGGGATGTCCCGAGCGGATCGCCGCTTCGAGCTCGGGGTAGCGCTCCCGCGTGGTCTTGATCAGCATCGGGAATTCCTCCGTGTCCTCGGTCTTGCCCTGCCAGCGGTAGACCGAGCGGCAGGGCGACAGGACATTCACGCATGCGGCGAGGCGCTTCTCGACGAGCGCGTGGGCGAGCCGGCCGGCGCTGTCGCGGTCGGGCAGGTTGGTGATCACGAGGTAGGCGTCGGCCGGTTTCACGCGGCGATCTCCCTCGAAGCGAGGCCGTCGGCGACGGTGGGGTAGCGCAGCCGCACGCCAAGCTGGGATTTCATACGCTCGTTCGACAGGCGCCGCGATTCGCTCATGAACGAGAGCAGGTCCGCGGGAACGTCGCGCGCCGCTTCGGCGCGCGAGACGCGCCGCGGCCGCGCGAGGCCCTCGTGGTCGGCAACGAGGTCGAGCCAGTCGCCCATCTTGATCGCGCTGTCGTCGCTCGCGTTGTAGGTGCCGGCCGCACGCCCGGAGTGCAGCGCGGCCGCCACGACCGCGGCGAGATCGTCGGCGTGAATATGGTTGGTGTAGACGTCGTCTTCCGGGCGAAGCGCGGGCGTGCCGCGCGCGAGGCGATCGAGCGGCAGGCGGTCCTGCGCATAAATGCCGGGCACGCGCAGGATCACGATCTCCACGCCTTCGCGCGCGCCCCAGCCGGAGACGGCCTGCTCGGCGTCCAGCCGCCGCCGGGCTCGCTCGGTTTGCGGGCGGGGTGGGCGAGCCTCATCGACGCGCTCGCCGCCGCAGTCTCCGTAGACACCGCTCGTGGAGAGATACACGAACCTCCGTGGTAACATGACGCCGCTTTTCGCCGCCGCCGAAAGCGCTGCAAGCAGGTGCCGCGTGCGCGAGTCCCGCGAACCGGTCCGCTCGGGCGGAGCCAGATGGGCGACGCGTTGCGCACGGCCCGCGAGAGGGCCGAGTGATTCGGGAACGTCGAGATCGCCCTCGATCTGCTCGACGCCCGAAGCGCCGAGCTTCGGATTGGGCGAGCGCACCAGCGCGCAAACACGGTACCGTTTTCCGAGCAAAGGCAACGCGCGACGGGCGATGTCGCCGCAACCGACGATGAGCAAGGTCTCCACCAGCGAATTTTACTCCGCACCGCGATGACGCATCAGGTCACGATCCGCAACACCGGCCATCAATTCCAGGTTCAAGAAGGCTCGAGCATCCTCCAGGGGGCGCTCGATTCGGGCCTGGTGCTGCCCTACGGCTGCCGCGACGGCGCTTGCGGCAGCTGCAAGGGCAAGCTCATCGAGGGCCTGATCGACTACGGCCGCTACTCCGAGAAGGCGCTCACCGCGGTCGAGCGCGAGCGGGGCCACGCTCTCTTCTGCCAGGCGAAACCGCTCTCCGACGTGGTGATCGAGGCGCGCGAGGTGCGCAAGGCCGGCGACATCCAGGTGAGAAAGCTGCCGGCGCGCGTGCACAAGCTCGAGCGCGCGGCGGACGATGCCATGATCGTCTACCTCAAGCTCCCGGCCAACGAGCGCCTCATGTTCCTGCCGGGGCAGTACATCGACATCCTGCTCAAGGACGGAACGCGAAGAAGCTTTTCCATGGCGAACGCGCCGCACGACGACGAGTTCGTCCAGCTGCACGTACGCCATGTACCCGGCGGCGCGTTCACCGATCACGTCTTCAAGACCATGAAGGAGCGCGACATCCTTCGCTTCGAGGGGCCGTTCGGCACCTTCTTCCTGCGCGAGGAATCCGAGAAGCCGATCGTGTTCGTCGCTTCCGGAACCGGATTTGCGCCGATCAAATCGGTGATCGACGCGGCGCTCAGAAAAGGCTCCTCGCGGCCGATGAGGCTCTACTGGGGCGCGCGCCGCCCGAAGGACCTGTACCTCGACGCGCTCCCCGCGCGCTGGTCCGAGGAATACCCGCGCTTCGAATACGTCCCGGTGATCTCCGATGCGCTCGCCGAAGACCGCTGGAGCGGGCGGACCGGGTTCGTGCACCGGGCGGTGATGCAAGACCTGCCCGACCTCGCGGGCTTCCAGGTCTACGCCTGCGGCGTGCCGATCATGGTCGATTCGGCGCGCCGCGACTTCACCGAGAAATGCAGACTGCCGGAGGGCGAATTCTTCTCCGATTCCTTCACCACCGCCGCGGACAAGGCGGCGTGAGCTACGCGGCGGTTTCGCCTAGGTAGGCTTCGCGCACGCGCGCGTCGGCGAGCAGAGCGCGCGCCTCTCCCGAAATCGTGATTTCGCCGCTCTCCATCACGTAGGCGCGGTGCGCCAGGGCGAGTGCGCTCTGCGCGTTCTGCTCCACCAGCAGCACCGTGACCCCGTCGCGGTTGATGTCGCGGATCACCTCGAGAATGCGCCGGGCGGCCATCGGCGCGAGCCCCATGCTCGGCTCATCGAGCGCGAGCAGCGTCGGCCGGCTCATCAGAGCGCGGCCGATCGCGAGCATCTGCTGCTCGCCTCCGGACAGCGTTCCGGCGATCTGGGCGCGCCGCTCGGCAAGGCGCGGAAACAGCCCGAACACCCGCTCGCGATCCGGCGCGACCCCGGAATCGGAACGCGCGTAGGCGCCCATCGCGAGGTTTTCTTCGACGCTCAGCCGCGAAAACACGCCGCGCCCCTCGGGTACCATGACCAGCCCCGCACGGGCGCGCTGGAACGCCGCAACGCTCGATATCTCGCGATCGCCGAAGCGGATCGAACCCGCCGCCGCCGGCGCAAGGCCGGCGAGAGCGCGCAGAGTGGAGGATTTTCCCGCTCCGTTGGCGCCGATCAGGCAGACGAGCTCGCCCCGGGCGACCTCGAGGTCGATTCCCTTCACCGCGCGGATGCCGCCGTAGCGAACCTCCAGGCCGCGAATCTCGAGGAGCTTCACCCGGGCCCGTCCTTGTCGGGGGTCCCGAGATAGGCCTCGACCACCTTCGCGTCGCGCTGCACTTCCGCCGGAGCGCCTTCGGCGATGCGCCGGCCGTAGTCGAGAACCAGCACGCGGTCGCATACGTTCATCACCAGGCGCATGTCGTGCTCGATGAGAAAGACCGTCGTGCCATCGCCGCGGATGCGCTCGAGCAGCCCGCGAAGCGCGGCCGTCTCCGAGGCGTTCATCCCCGCCGCGGGCTCGTCGAGCGCGAGCAGCACCGGGTCGGTCGCGAGAGCCCGCGCGATCTCCAGCCTGCGCTGGTCGCCGTAGGGCAGGCTTCCGGCGGCCTCGTTCGCCCGGGAGCGAATGCCGACGTAGTCGAGCAGGTCGGCGGCGCGGCGCTCGATTCCCGCCTCCTCGGCGCGCGTCGCAGGATCGCGAAGCACAGCGCCCAGCACTCCGGCGCGCGTGCGAACGTGCCTGCCGATCATGACGTTCTCGAGCGCCGACAGGTTGGCGAACAGGCGAATGTTCTGGAAGGTGCGCCCTATGCCCCGCGCGGCGACGCGGTCGGGCTTCAAGCCCGCGAGAGCGCGTCCATCGAGCGCAAAAGAGCCGCGGTCGGGCGGGGCGAGTCCGGTGAGCAGATTGAACAGCGTCGTTTTTCCGGCGCCGTTCGGGCCGATCAGCCCGAAGATCTGGCCGCGGGAAATCGAGAAGCTCACGTCCGAAAGCGCCTCGATTCCGCCGAAGCGCTTGCTCACGTTCCTCGCTTCGAGCAGCGCGCTCATCGCAGCTTCCCTGCCATCGCTCCGTCGCGCTCGGCGAGCTCCCTCTTCCTCACCGCCGAGGGCCACAGCCCGCCCGGCCGCAGCGCCATGACGAGCACCAGCGCGAAACCGAAAATCAGCATGCGGATCACTTCCGGCTCGATCAGCGTGCGCCCGAAGAGCTGCCTTTGCGCCGGCTCGACGGTGAAGCGCAGGAATTCCGGAAGGAAGGACAGGAGCAGGGCGCCCAGGATCACGCCCCAGACGTTCCCCATGCCGCCGAGCACGACCATCGAGACCACCATGATCGACTCGACCAGGACGAAGCTCTCGGGCGAGACGAATCCCTGGATCGCCGAGAACATGCCGCCCGCGACGCCGCCGAAGCTCGCTCCCATCGCGAAGGCGAGCAGCTTGAGGCGCGTGGTGTCGATCCCCATCGCGCGCGCCGCGACCTCGTCCTCGCGGATCGCCTCCCAGGCGCGGCCGATGCGCGAATTCTGCAGCCGCAGGCAGACGAAGATCACCGCGAGCAGCACCAGCAGCAGCAGATAGTAGTACTTGATCGGCCCGCTGAACGCGAGGCCGAGAAAGGAATCGGACTTCGAGAAATCGATCCCGCCGAGCCGGAACGGATCGATGCGCGCGATCCCCTGCGGCCCGTTGGTGATGTTCACCGGCCGCGACAGGTTGTTGAGGAAAATCCGCACGATCTCGCCGAAGCCGAGCGTCACGATCGCGAGATAGTCGCCGCGCAACTTGAGCGTGGGCGCGCCGATCAGGATGCCGAACAGCGCGGCCACGGCGGCGCCGATCGGCAGGATCGCCCAGAACGGCCAGTGGATGCCGAAATGCGGCGAGGCGAGGAGCGCATACACGTACGCACCCACCGCGTAGAAGGCGATGTAGCCGAGGTCGAGCAGGCCGGCGAAGCCGACCACGATGTTCAGGCCCAGCGACAGGAGCACGAAGAGGAACGCGAGATTGGCGACGCGCACCCAGGTGGTTCCGGCGGCGGCGAGCGCGAACGGCAGCGCGAGCAACGCCAGCGCGACGATTGCGGTACCGGCCAACGGCGCTGCGGGGTGCCGCTTCAGGCGCGCGATCGCTTCGCGCATCTAGGCCCGGTCTCCGACGCGCTCGCCGAGCAGCCCCGAGGGCCGCAGCACCAGCACCGCGATCAGGACGATGAAAGCGAACACGTCCTGGTAGTTCGAGCCGAATACGTTTCCGGTCAGGTCGCCGATGTAGCCGGCGCCCAGCGCTTCGACGAGTCCCAGGAGCACGCCGCCGAGCATCGCTCCGGGGATATTGCCGATGCCGCCGAGCACCGCCGCGCAAAAAGCCTTCAAGCCGAGCTGCGAGCCCATAGTGTAATGGGCGATGCCGTAGTAGCCCGCCACCATCATCCCCGCGACGGCGGCGAGCGCGGCGCCGATGACGAAAGTCAGCGCGACGATGCGGTTCGCGTCGATGCCCATCAACGCCGCGACCTGGGGATCGTGGGCGGTGGCGCGCATCGCCGTGCCGAGCTTGGTGCGATAGACGAGCGCAGCGAGCCCCGCCATCATCGCGACCGAGATCGCGAGGATGGCGATCTGCACGCTGGTGATGGTCGCGCCGCCGATCGAGTAGGACTGCACCTTGACGATCTGCGGGAAGGCGAGCGGGTTGCGGCTCCAGATCATCATCGCGAAGTGCTGCAGGATGATCGAGATGCCGATCGCGGTGATCAGGGGCGCGAGCCGCGGCGCGCCCCGCAGGGGCCGGTACGCCACCCGCTCCATGGTGTAGCCGAGGAGCATGCACACGGGGATGGCGCAGCCCGCGGCGATGAGTACGATGGCGAGGGGCGGCAGACCCGTGGGCGCGAGCGCGCCGATCACCGAGTACGCCACCATTGCGCCCACCATCACCACTTCGCCGTGCGCGAAGTTGATCAGCTGGATGATGCCGTAGACCATCGTATAGCCGAGCGCCACCACGGCGTAGACGGCCCCGAGGGTGAGGCCGTTGATCAGCTGCTGGATGAAGATATCCATGCGTGGGCAGACTACTCGATCGCCGCGAGGACGACGAGAAAAGAAAACGGCACCCGCAGGTGCCGTCCCGGAAGTGCCTTCAAGCGCGCTTACTTCTTCGCCGGATCCCCGGAGGCCGGTGCGGCGGGCGCGATGAAGTCCTCGTACTTGATGGTCTTGCCGCTCTTGATGATCGCGATCGGCGTGAGCTCGCCCGCCCTCATGGTGAAGATCGTCATTTCGGCGTCGCTGCGGTCGCCCTTGGCGTCGAAAACGATCCTTCCGGTGGCGCCGGCAAAATCGATCTTCTGCAGCTCGGGCAGGTACTTCGCCGGATCGGCCGAATTCGCCTTCTTCATGGCTTCGATCAGCAGGTTGGTCGCGTCGTAGGTGAACGGCGAGTACAGGATCGGGTCGACGTTGAAGCGCTTCTTGTAGGCGTCGAGGAATTTCTTAGACGCCGCCTGGGGAGGAATCCCGGCCTGCGAGCACAAAAGCCCGTCCGCCGCTTCGCCCGCCAGCTGCTTCATCTTGTCGGTGCAGGCGCCGTCGCCGAAAGAGAATACCGCCTTGATGCCGAGCTCGTGCCCCTGCCTGAGCAGAGGGCCGCCGGTCGCGTCCATGCCGCCGTAGAACACGACGTCGGGCCTTTCCCCCTTCACCTTGGTGAGCACGGCCTTCCAGTCGGTGGTCTTGTCGGTGCCTTTTTCGCGCGGCAGCACCTTGACCCCGGACGCGATCAGCGTCTTCTCCACCTCGTTCGCGAGGCCCTCTCCGTAGGCGGTCGCGTCGTCGATCACGGCGGCGAGCTTGGGTTTCGCGGTCGCGGCGAGATAGTTCGCGATCGCGGGACCCTGCTGATCGTCGCGGCCGACCACGCGGAACACGTTCTTGAATCCCTGCTCGGTGAGCTTCGGATTGGTCGCCGACCCGGTGATCATCGGAATCGGCGGACTGGCGCCGTTGTAGATCGCCGAGGCGGGAATGGTGACGCCGGAGTTGAGGTGCCCGACCACCCCCGCGACCTTGGTGTCGACGAGCTTCTGCGCCACCGTGGTGCCGACCTTGGGATCGGATTGATCGTCGAGCGAGATCAGATCGAACTGGACGTCCTTGCCGTCGATCTTGATCCCGGCGGCGTTGGCCTCCTCGATCGCCAGTCGCGTGCCGTTCTCGTTGTCCTTGCCGAGGTGGGCGATGCCGCCGGTCAGCGGCGCGGCGCTGCCGATGACGACCGAAACCTTCCCCGAGGCCGGGGCCTTCTTGTCCTCACTGCAACCGGAGGCGGCCGCGAGGACCGCCACGACGAACAGGAAAGGGGTGCGGGTCATGGCGGCCTCCGGTTTCAGTACAGAACGGCGACGCGGAACCTATTTGACGGTCAGCACGAACTTCGCGAGCGTCTTCGCCTCGTCGTCGCTGACCGTGCCGTTCGGCGGCATCGGGATCGGGCCCCATACGCCGGTGGAGCCTCCTTTGATCTTGGTGACGAGATACGCCTCGGCGTCCTTGCGCGCCTTGTACTTGGCGGCGACGTCCTTGTAGGCGGGGCCGACCACCTTCGTCTGGAGCTGGTGGCAGGTGAGGCAGTTCTTGTCCTTGAGGAGTTGCTCCGCGTCCGCGGCGAGCGCCGCGCCGCTCGCGAGCGCGAGCCCGACCGACACCGATATGACCATGTGTTTCATGAAATCTCCTGGGTTCAAAAAATCCGGGCCATGCTACTGTATTTCTTCCTGCTTGAAAACCTGCTCGATCAAATGTTCCAGCCGGTCGATGGGCGCGAGACAGACCGTGCCTTCGCACACCCAGGCGTTCACGCGACCCCCGGCGGGCTTCGCGAGCACCGGCGGCAGCTCGCTCGTTGCGCCGTCGATCGCGATCACCATGGTGTGGGGCGCGTAGCGCTGTGCCAGCTCGCGGCGCCAGCGGCGCATCTCGGCTTCCGGTCCGCGCACGATGACGGTGCGCGTCGGCTGCTGGTGCTCCTCGAGGGCCGCGAGCAGCGTCGCGTGCCCGCCCGGGTGCTCGCCGAGCTCGGCGTGGAATTGGGCTAGCGTGCGCTCGGCGGCGAGCGCGTAGCGCGACTCGCCGGTGAGGAAATGCAGGCGCTGGAGCGCGAACGCCGCGACGCCGTTCCCCGAGGGGGTGGCGTTCTCGTAGCCGGGCTTCGGCCGGTGGATCAGCTTCTCATGGTCGTGGCTGGTGAAGAAAAATCCGCCCTGCTCCTTGTCCTCGAACTGCTCGAGCAGCACCTCGGCCAGATCCTCGGCAAAGGCGAGCGTGTCCGGATCGAACTCCGCCTGCAGCAGCTCGATCAGCGCGGCGAGGAGGAAGGCGTAGTCGTCGAGATAGGCGTTGAGGTGAGCCTTGCCGTCCTTGTAGGTCGCGAGCAGCCGCCCGTTCTTCCACATGGTTTCGCGGATGAAAGCCAGCGACCTCCTCGCCGAAGCGAGCCAGTCTCCCCGGCCGAACACCACCGCGGCCCGCGCCATGCCCGCGATCATGAGGGCGTTCCAGCTGACCAGCACCTTTTCGTCGCGGCCCGGATGAATGCGCTTCTCTCGCGCCTCGAAAAGCTTCCTGCGTCCGGAAGCGAGGAGCGCGGCGGCGTCAGCGGCGGGCGCGCGGACCACACGCAAATGCCAGTGGGCGTTCTCGAAGTTGGGCGGGCCGTCGAGTCCGTAGTGCGGAGCCAACGCCGCGTACTCGTCAGGCGTAAGGAGCGAGCGCACCTCGTCTGGCGTCCAGACGTAGAATTTGCCCTCTTCGTGTTCGGAGTCGGCGTCGAGCGATGAGTAATAGCCGCCCTGCGGCGATTGCATCTCGCGCATCACCCACGCCGCCGTCTCCTCCGCGACGCGGGCGAAGAGCGGATTGCGCGTCACCGTCCACGCGTCGGCGTACAGCCGCAGCAGCGGCCCGTTGTCGTAGAGCATCTTCTCGAAGTGGGGAATCATCCACTCCGCGTCGACGCTATAGCGGGCGAAGCCCCCGCCGAGCTGGTCGTAGATGCCGCCGAGCGCCATGCGCTCTAGCGTATGCGTGGCGATCCTTTCCGCGGCGCCGTCGTTGCCTGAGGCCGATCGCCGCAGGCAGAACTCGAGCTCGGCGGGGTGCGGGAACTTGGGCGCACCGCCGAAGCCTCCGTGGCGCGAATCGAAATTGGTCTTGAGGCTGCGCAGCGCCGCATCGATCGGCTCGGCCGAGAGCTCGGAGTGGTGCGCCGGCGCGCCGGGCTGCATGCCCTCGAATGTCGCGAGCAGCGTCTGGTTCTGCCGGCCGATCTCGTCGCGGTGCTCGCGGTAGACCTGGGCGATGCGCTCGAGGACCTGGGGAAATCCCGGCAGGTTGTAGCGCGGCTCCTTGGGGAAATAGGTGCCGCCGAAAAACGGCGCGCCTTCCGGCGTTAGAAACATGGTCAGCGGCCAGCCTCCCGGACGCTGCGCCAGCATCTGGTGCGCGAGCTGGTAGATCTGGTCGAGGTCGGGGCGCTCCTCGCGGTCCACCTTGATGTTGACGAACAGGCGATTCATGATTTCGGCGACCGCGGGATCCTCGAAGGATTCGTGCGCCATCACGTGGCACCAGTGACAGGCGGAGTAGCCGACCGAGAGCAGGATCGGCTTGTCTTCGCCGCGCGCGCGGGCGAGCGCTTCCTCGCCCCAGGGATTCCAGTCGACGGGGTTGTCCGCGTGCTGCTGGAGATAGGGGCTGGTTTCCTGCGCGAGACGATTGGGCATGACCGGGAACTGCGTGGATGTTTCGTCAGTGTAGACTTGCCCACATGCACATTCAACGCCGCCGCGCGCTTCTCGCCCTCGCCGCCGGCCTCGGCATGCCCGCAGCGCTTCGCCTGGCGCTCGCACAGGCTCAGGCGCTGCAGGGAATGCGCACCGTGCGGGGCGAGGTCAGCGTCAACGGCAAGCCCGCCGCCGCCGGTAGTGCCGTTCGCCCGGGCGACACCATCGTTCTCGGCAAGGAGGCGCTCGCCACCTTCGTCGTCGGGCAGGACGCCTTTCTCATGAGGAGCGACAGCCGCGCCGAGCTTATCGGGAGCGGCGCGCTGGTCGCGGCGGTACAGCTCGTCACCGGCGGCCTGCTCTCGGTGTTCGGCGGCGGCGAGCATCGCCTCACGACCGCGACGGCGAGCATCGGCATCCGCGGGACCGGCGCGTACATGGAAGCCGAGGCCTGGAGGACCTATTTCTGCCTGTGCTACGGCACGGCCGAGGTCAACGCGACTCGCAGCGAAGCGCGAGAGACCTATTCAACGCAGCACCACGATGCGCCGCGCTACATCTACGGCGACGGGCGCAAGCAGGCGATCGTTCCGGCGAGCGTGTCCAACCACACCGACGCCGAGCTGATCCTGCTCGAGTCGCTGGTCGGAAGGACTCCGCCCGCGACTTTCATGGACAGCCCGTTCAAGTACTAGCCGTCCGTGATTGCGCCTTTGCTCGCGGTGGACACGAGCTTCATGTACTTCGCCATCAGCCCGCGCGTATAGCGCGGCTTGGGCTGCTTCCACTTCTTCCTCCGGGCCGCGAGCTCCTTCGCGGACACGTTCAGCTGCAGGAGCTGTTTCTTGGCATCGATGGTGATGGAGTCTTTCTCCTTCACCAGCGCGATGGTGCCGCCGACGTAGGCCTCGGGCGCGACGTGCCCCACCACCATGCCCCAGGTCGCGCCGGAGAAGCGCCCGTCGGTGATAAGCCCGACCGAATCGCCCAGCCCCTGGCCGATGAGCGCCGAAGTCGGCGCGAGCATCTCCTGCATTCCTGGGCCGCCCTTCGGGCCCTCGTAGCGAATCACGATCACATCGCCCGCCTTGATCTTTCTCGCTAGGATCGCGTTCATCGCGGCCGACTCGGAGTCGAACACGCGCGCAGGGC
>Ga0137397_10002633_pt1 | contig 12444 bp, 9 predicted proteins | sample czorhiz116metaG_FD_106658 | JGI IMG/M metagenome (GOLD analysis project Ga0137397, IMG submission 106658) | Vadose zone soil microbial communities from Angelo Coast Range Reserve, California, USA - czorhiz1.16 metaG | ecosystem: Environmental > Terrestrial > Soil > Vadose zone | place: USA... | reverse complement strand
TTCATCCGCGCCGGATTGGAAGCCCATCGCCGTGCGCTTTTGCAAATGACGCGCGCCGAGATTGGACGTCATGATGATGATGGTGTTCCGGAAATCCACGGTATTGCCGAGCCCGTCGGTCAACTGACCGTCTTCAAACACTTGCAACAATATATTGAAGACGTCCGGATGCGCTTTCTCGATTTCATCCAGCAGGATGACCGAGTAAGGCGTCCGGCGGACGCGTTCCGTCAACTGACCGCCTTCTTCGTAGCCCACGTACCCTGGAGGCGCGCCGATCAGCTTCGAGACGGAGTGCTTCTCCATGAACTCCGACATGTCGAAGCGAACCAGCGACTTCTCCGAACCAAACAAAAACTCCGCCAGCCGCCTTGCAACTTCCGTCTTGCCCACGCCGGTCGGCCCCAGGAAAAAGAAGCAGCCCACCGGACGCAGCGGTGACTTGAGGCCCGCGCGGCTGCGGCGAATGGCGCGAGCCAGCGCGGTGATGGCCTTGTCCTGGCTGATGACGCGCTTATGCAGCTCCGGCTCGATGCGCAGAAGTTTTTGCTGTTCGTCTTCCTTGATGGAAGTGACGCCGATGCCGGTCCAGCGCGAGACGACTTCTTCAATGTCTTCGCGGGTCACGATGCCCGTCGAGGCGTCGTCCAGTTTGAAGCGTTCGCGCAGCCCGCGCAGGTTTTCTTTTTCTTTGCGTTCTTCCTCGGAATAGAAACGCGCCTTTTCGAATTCGTGATTGGCGATGGCCGTTTCCATGCGGTGGGTAATGAATTTCACGCGCTTCTGCACTTCGCCGACTTCTTCGGGGACGGTGGCCTGGCGCAACTTCACGCGCGCGCCGGCTTCGTCGATCAGGTCGATGGCTTTGTCCGGAAGAAAACGGTCGGGGATGTAGCGGTTCGAAAGATAGACGGAGTAGCGTAGCGCTTCGTCCGTGTAGCTAACGGCGTGGAATTTTTCGTAGCGCTCGCGAACACCCTGGATCACTTGCACGGCTTGTTCTTCATCCGGCGCGGGAACTTTCACGGACTGGAAGCGGCGCTCCAGAGAGCGATCTTTCTCCACCGACTTGCGGTATTCGCCCGGCGTTGTTGCGCCAATACACTGAATCTCTCCGCGTGAGAGCGCGGGCTTCAAAATGTTGGCGGCGTCCAGCGAGCCTTCCGCGGAACCGGCGCCCACGAGCGTGTGCAGCTCGTCGATGAACACGATGGAGTTTTGGCTCTCCATCAATTCCTTCATGATGGTCTTCAGGCGCTCTTCGAACTGGCCGCGGTACTTCGTGCCCGCCACGATCAGGGAAAGATCGAGTGAAAGGATGCGCTTGTCCGCGAGGAACGGCGGAACATCGCCATCGGAGATGCGCTGCGCGAGGCCTTCGACGATGGCGGTCTTGCCCACCCCAGGCTCGCCGATCAAAACCGGATTGTTCTTGGTGCGACGGCACAGAATTTGAATGACGCGCTCGACTTCGTTTTCGCGTCCGACGAGCGGATCCAGCGAGCCTTCCGAAGCTGCTTGTGTGAGGTCGCGGCTGAATTCCGCGAGCAGGGAAGTTTCTTTCGGCCGCGCCGCCGCTGTTTTTTCGCCGGACGTGCGCGCCAGCTCTTCCCGCAGCGTGGAGAGACGCAGCCCGCGCTCCATCAGGATTTCCGCGCCGAAGCACTTTTCTTCGCGCAGGATGCCGAGGAGCAAATGCTCGGTCCCGACGTGCTTGTGGCCCAGGCGCTCCGCTTCTTCCGCCGCCATGTTGAGGATGCGCTTGCACTCCGCGCTGAGCGGCACTTCGACGGAAGTGGAGATGCGCTCGCGAATGGTGATGCGGGCTTCGATCTCTTTGCGTATCGATTCGATCGAGCCTTGCTGGCGCAGGAAACGGTTGGCCAGGGCTTTGTCCTCGCGCATCAAGCCGAGCAGCAGATGCTCCGTCTCGATGTACGGGCTGCCATACTGGCTGGCTTCGTACCTCGCAAAAAATATGACGCGTCGCGCTTTCTCTGTATAACGTTCGAACACGTTAGCTCGCTTCTCCCCCTGGGGTCCCACTCGCGGAGGCCGCAGCCTCGCGAGTTCGCAGAACGCCATGCTCCAGCGCAAGTATCCGGTCACACCGCGCGGCGAGCGCCAGGTTGTGCGTCGCGATCAGCGACGTCAACTTGTGCGTGCGGTGCAGCCTTTCCAGCAACTCGAACACAGCCCAAGCATTCTGCTCGTCCAGATCTCCCGTAGGTTCATCTGCCAGCAGCACGCTCGGCCCAGTGACGAGCGCCCGGGCGATCGCGACGCGCTGCTGTTCCCCTCCGGAGAGTTCACCTGCGCGGTGATCGGCCCGATTTTCCAAGCCAACCTCCGCGAGCCACTTCCGCGCCATCCCCAGCGCGGAAGCAAAATCTTCGCCGCGCACCAGCAGCGGCATGGCTACGTTTTCCGCAGCCGTAAAATCGGGCAGCAACTGATGACGTTGCCACAAAAACCCGATGGCACGATTCCGAAACTCCGCCAGCGCCGCGTCATTAATCGATTCAATGGCTTTCGTTGCGAAGTATACTGTACCGCTCGTTGGCGTGTCTAGCGCGGCCAGCAGGTGCAGCAAAGTACTTTTGCCGGCTCCGGAAGGCGCGACGATCGCCACCATCTCTCCCTGCCGCAAACTCAAATTTGCATCCGCCAGAACGCAGATGCTTTTTTCGCCGCTGCCATACGTTTTCTTCAGGCCGCGCGATTCCAGGACAACTTCCGCCTTGCGCGGATCCTCTGGCGCTACCTCGCTCGCGGATTGTGTCTCCTGGATCATGCGGTTCCTAGGCCTTTTGGCCTCCTCACTCGCCCTTCCTGCCGCTTAGTTAGATGCTTCCGTTGCAATCCGCGTGCCGTGATGAGGGCGCGCGATCCGTGCTTCAATTAACCCAAAGTGTTTCCTATTTTCGCCAGTCCATTGCCTGCCGAAAAGAGAGCAATTTTGCGTCAAACTGAAACAACTATAATCTTTCTGTTTTCAACAGTTTGCGGCGGGTATTTGCCCGACCGAGGGTCGCGGGATGCGCCCCGGTCTCACCCACCTGCCTCTCCGCCCTGCTAGGAGCAAATCTCGCGCCAAATTGACTCCGCAATATCATTCCTGCGTGCCGGTTTACCGCTCTTCATTCATACCGGAGGATTTCCACCGGCAGGAGCCGCACGGCAGCGCGAGCCGGCAAAATCGTTGCCGCGATGGAGATTCCCATCGCCACGGTGGTGATCCACACGCCATCGAAAATATTCGAATGAAAAGGCACATAGGGTACGGCGTACACCTGCGGATCGAGAGGAATCAGATGGTAGCTACCGGCCACAAACGAGAACGTGTAGCCGATGAACAGGCCGATGAGCGTGCCCGTGGCTCCGATGCTGATTCCCTGCCAAAGAAAAATCGTGCGAATCTGCTCGCGGCGCGCGCCCATGGACCGCAGCACGGCGATGTCGCGCGCCTTGTCGATGACCGTCATGGAAAGAACCACCAGAATGTTGAGGCCGGCGACGAAAGTAATCAGCCCGATGAAGATCGCCGTGACCAGCTTTTCCAGTCGCAGCGCCCGGAACAGCGCGCGATTTTCTTGCATCCACGTCGTCGCTGAAAATCCCGATCCCGCGGATTGCCGGACCTGTTCCGCAACTTCGTCTGCGCGTTCCGGCCGATTTAGCCGGAACTCCAGGACGTTGACGACATCACCCGCGCCGGAAAGCCCCTGCGCTGCGTTCAGCGTCATGAAACACCAGTTCTCGTCGTAGTCGTAAAAGCCGGAATCGAAAACACCGGTAACACGAAACCGCCGTGTCCGGGGCATCAATCCGTAGGGCGTCAATCGTCCCTGCGGACTTGTGAGCGTCACGTAATCGCCCGGAGAGATCTTCCATTCCTGCGCAAGCTGTTTTCCAATCAGCAGCGCTTCAATCCCATCAGCGTCCGGAGAAAAGTCCAGGCTTCCGGCGGCGATGCGCTGCAGCGCTTCGTCACTTTTTCGCTCCCGCTCCGGGTCGATGCCTTTCGTGACCACCCCTCGCGCTTGCCCGGCGAAGGAAAGCAGCACCGTCTGGTAGACCGCCGGCGTCACGGAACGTGCGCCAGTTGCGGCGGCGAGCTTTGTGGCCATTTCCTCGTAGTTCTTGATTCCCCCGGTGCCGGGTCGCGTAAGAGAAACATGGGCCGTCACGCCGAGCAACCGGTCTTGCAGCGTTTCGCGGAAACCCGTGTTCATGGAGAGCGCGATCACCAGCGTCCCCACGCCCGCCGCCACTCCAATTGTGGAAAACAGCGTGACCAGCCGCAGGACCGCCGGCCGGTACGGCGACCTCAGGTATCGCTGCGCCACGAACCATTCGAATTGCATGCTAGTTGGAAGAATACGTTAGGCGCCGTGCGCTTCGGAAGATGATTCGCCGCCGCCTTCCGGGCGCAGCAAGGGGAAGAGGATGACGTCACGGATCGAGGGCGAATCCGTCAACAGCATGGTCAGGCGGTCGATGCCGATGCCTTCGCCGGCCGTCGGGGGCATGCCGTGGCTCAGCGCGCGAATATAATCCACGTCGAGCTGCTTCGGTACTTCCTCTCCGCCCTGCGCCATCTGTGTAAGAAAACGCCGCTCCTGCTCGGCAGGGTCGTTCAACTCGGAGAAGCCGTTCGCCACTTCCATTCCCGCAACGTATATTTCGAATCGTTCCGTCAGTGATGGATCCTCCGGCTTTTGTTTCGAAAGCGGCGAGATTTCCGTCGGAAAGTCGTAAAGGATCGTGGGCTGGACAAGTTTATCTTCGGCCATGGTCTCGAAAAGGAGTCCGGTCCATTCGCCGTTCGTCAACATCCCTTTGGCCGCCGCGTAAGGCGCACCAGCGCCCTTCGCCCACAGGTTATAGCGATTTGTGGCTTCCTGAGGGCCGCCCGGCGAGGCTAATTTTTCGCATGTAGGCGCCTCACCCGCTGCCGTCGGCCAATACTTTACGATCGCCTCGCGCATGGAGAGCCGTTGCATCTTCGAAAAATCAAGCTCGGCGCCGCCGTACTTCACCGTGGTCGAGCCGGCAATGTTCTTTGCCAGCAGCGCGAACAGCTGCTCGTTCATGTCCATTAAATCGCGATAATTACTGTAGGCCTCGTAGAATTCCAGCATCGTGAATTCGGGATTGTGTTGTGTGGAAATGCCTTCATTGCGGAAATTGCGGTTGATTTCGTACACGCGGTCGAATCCCCCGACCGTCAACCTCTTTAGATACAGCTCCGGCGCGATGCGCAGGTACAAATCGATGTCCAGCGTGTTGTGGTGCGTCGTGAATGGCCGCGCGGCGGCGCCTCCGGCGATGGGATGCATCATCGGCGTTTCGACTTCGATGTACCCTCGCGCATCAAAGAACCCGCGCAATTCCTGGATGATTCGCGCGCGCGTCACGAACACCTGCCGTGACTTTTCATTGGCGATCAGGTCGAGATACCTCTGGCGATAGCGCAGCTCCACGTCCGTCAGGCCGTGCCACTTTTCCGGGAGCGGCAGCAGCGCTTTCGAAAGAAAGAAAATCTCCTCGACCCAGATGGACAACTCATTGGTCTTCGTTCGAAACAAGTGTCCGCGCACGCCAATCGAATCGCCCAGGTCCAGCAGATGAAACAGTTGGAATCCCTGTTCGCCGACAACGTCTTTCTTTACATAGATCTGAATGCGCTTGCCCGCCCCTTGCAGGTGTGCAAAACCCGCTTTCCCCATAAGCCGGAGGGACACGATGCGGCCAGCGACCCGCACCTCGCTCTTGGTCGCCTCCAATTCCACGCCAGGGGTCTGACTGTACTGGTCTACCAGTGCGGCGGGTGTATCCGTCCAGCGAAATTCCCGGGGATACGGATCGTGCCCCAGTGCCTGGATCTGTTCGAGTTTCTTTTGGCGCTGTTCAAACTGGTCGCGCGGCTCAAATTGCAACGGGAAAATCCTTTCAAAGGCAATGGAGTCCGAGTATAGCGGCGCGCATGTCGATTGAGCAAGAAATGGGATATTCTGGCCTTGGCGGCACTAGGGCCAAAACCCGCTGCTCGGTGGGGACAAATACCTACACCTTTGCCGCGGTTTTTTGCTACACTCCCCATCCTCTTTACAACGGAGCCTTTCGTGACAGACCGCAACCGTCCCGCAGCCCGCGGTAAGTGTGTCAGAGACGATTGGCGCGCGTGGTTACCTGATGAAAAAGCACAGGTTTTCCACAAGCAGGTCCGCCAACTCGAATCCAGCTACGCTATGTTGAGCGTGTCACTCGATGAGGCAATCGAACTGTGGCAGCTGGGAGACTCCGGCAAGTCCATGCAAGCTGTAGGCATAACTTCGGGCCTCTGCAAGCTGCTGACCCAGACGCTCGCTGGCTTGCTTCGTGCCTTGTCCGAACACGCCAAGCACTATGGAACCATCCCCAACGCTGCACCTCTCGATCCCGCGAATTTTCAGGGGCAAAGAGGCCAGCGGTCGGCGCGCATGAGCAGCCTGCTCAACCACGTGCTGCTTTCCCAAAGGCTGCAATTCCTTCACAAAGTAAGCACTTTGGAGGAAATGGTCGAGGATCTTGGGAAGGAGTTTCGCCTTGCCGCCGATGACCTCGCCGAAGGGACTTCTTTGAATCCCAAGAAAGTGTGGGCTGAGGTGGACGCGGACCACTACGACCTGAATACCTGCTTAAGAGAGGCCATTGTTGTCTTCAAGTCTTTCTTGATTGCCCTGCCCGAGGGCCAGCTTGGTGCTTTCCAGAATGCCGTTCGCGAGCAATCTCAGCTCCAGGAAGCCGACGTTCCTTCCCGCCAACCTGCGATCCGCCATAGACGAATGACCGCGATCGCGGGAGAATGATCAAGCCTGCTCGCCCGCAGAGCTCCGGGAAACCTACCCGGGGAATAAGCGCCCCTTCGGGGGTGTCTGTTTAAGGCATGCGGGCTTGTGCCAGGACAACTCAAGGGGGTATTCGGCGCATCCGAAGTGGTGGATGCGCCGCTATTGGACCGTTGGCCCGAAACCGACCAAGCGATCCCGATGCGTCGACCTCTCGGCAGTCCACCAAACCGGTGACTGAAGCGGAGGCCATCCGCCTGGCTCAGGCCGGGGATGCTGCGGCTTTTGAATTTCTGTACCACTTGCATGGCCGCCGCGTCTACGCCTTGTGCCTGCGCATGGTGAATAACCCATCCGATGCGGAAGACCTGATGCAGGAAGCCTTTCTGCAGCTCTTCCGTAAGATTGGGACCTTCCGCGGAGAGTCGGCCTTTTCGACTTGGTTGCACCGGATGACGGTCAATGTGGTGCTGATGCGGCTGCGCAAGAAGTCGCTTCCTGTGGCCTCACTCGAAGAAACGACGGATCCCGACGATGAAACGGGCGGCCCCAGGAAAGATATCGGCGCGCCGGATTTGCGCTTGAGCGGTGCCGTGGACCGGGTCAATCTGGAACGTTCAGTTGAGAAGTTGCCGCCGGGCTACCGGACGGTGTTTATGCTTCATGACGTCCAGGGCTACGAGCACAATGAGATCGCGGATATCATGGGTTGCTCGGTGGGAAATTCGAAGTCGCAATTGCATAAAGCGCGCACACGGCTGCGGGACCTGCTCCAGGAAGAGGTACGCCAGCAGGCACGGCAGGAGCGCCATGCGGCAAAAACCCATACGGCGCATGACGATTGAGTTACAATGAGTGCAATTCAGGGTGTGTGAGCGACTTCACGGCGGAACATCGGGGATTTGCGCCGAAACGATTTGAGAGAAGTCGAACGGGGCAGGCATCCAGCGCCAGCTCCCGCGGAGTGCAGGATCATGTTGTGTAAGGATGTGGAAATCGTAGTGGAGCAGGAAGGTCTGGCGGCACTGCCGGAAGCGGCAAGGGCGCATGTGGCCACTTGCAGCCGTTGCCGGGAATTGGTTGCCGATCTCGCAGCCATTGTTTCTGTCGCGAAGGAATTGCCCGCCGAAGTCGAACCACCAGCTCGCGTGTGGCTTTCCCTCCAGGCTCAGCTTGAACTCGAAGGAATTATCAAGACGCCCGTCGTTCCTGCTCACGGCGAGCGCTCGCCCTGGTGGCATGGGTTCAACGATCTGTTTCGTAGCCGCGCTCTGGCGACTGCAGCCGTGGGCCTGCTGATCGTCGCTGCTGGGGTCCTGCAATTGCGCCAACCTCCGGATGCCCCCTTACAAACTGATGCCAGTGTTGCCGGGCCCGTTTGGCAAATCCCGTTCGCCCAAACTGCCAAAGTGCTGAATGAGCAGGAAATCGATCTCAGAAACATGCAGGTTGCCAATGTGCAGCTTGCCAGTACTTCTGCGGTGGACACCTCTTTCCGGCAGAACCTGGAGCAAGTCGATGATTTTATTGCCGACTGCGAGCGCCGTGTGAACGCTGCCCCGCAGGACGAACTGGCGCGTGAATATCTGTCCAACGCCTATCAGCAAAAAGCCGAATTACTGTCCGCGATGATGGATCGCGGAGGGAGTGTCTACTAACATGGGAACTGGAATGACATGGTTGGTCTCTTTGCGGTCGGATGTAAAACGCAGCATGCTGCCGGTACTTGGCGCCGCAGCCTTTCTCTGCTCGAGCCTGCCCGCCGCGGCTGCAGCGCAGCATCTCGAAAAGCATTTCGCGGTCAACAACCGCCCTGTGGTGGTGATCCACAACGTCGCCAATGGCCGCATCGAAGTGAAGTCCTGGAAAAACAAGGAAGTGGACGTCCTCGCCAGCCAGACTTCCGACAAGATTGGTTTTGAGATGGAGCAAGCCGGTGACCGCATCGACGTCACCGCCAACATTCTGGACGCCTCGGCGCAGCCCCGAGAGCTGGAAGCCAGTCTGCTGCTCACCGTGCCCGAAGAAACGGAATTGCAGCTCAAGACGGAGACGGGACTAATTTACGTCGAACAGGTCATGGGCGACATGACCCTGGAAAGCGTCGCCGGCGATGTGCATCTGAAGGAAGTCTCCGGCTACATTATTGTCCGGACCACCGAAGGCTCGCTGGTCTGCACGCAGTGCGCCGGCAAACTGGATTTCAAGTCCATCAGCGGTGGCGCACAGGTTCTGCAGCCGGCGCTTACCAACGTCAGTCTTTTCACCACTTCAGGAAATATTCTCTTTGATGGGGATTTTGTCCGCACCGGCCTCTATACCATGAAGAGCGGCAAGGGCCTCGTCGAAGTTCGCTTTTCGGGCAACGATTCCTTTGATTTGAAGGCGCAAACTGCCTTCGGCACGGTCGACAATCAAGCAGCCGCATACCTGAAGCCGGATTCCCACGGCGTCAAACACTTGGCATCGAAGTTCACCAAGGGGCTCTTCGGCACCGTGGGACAGGGGCTCGCGAAAGTCGAACTCTCCTCCTACAGTGGTACAATTCGCATTCTGAAGCGCGACTAGTTTTTCGCGCGACCATCGCGTGACAACTACATCTCCTTTGCGCGGGCCGCAACCTCGCGTCCCCATTCTGGGCCTTGCCGGTTTTATGGGTTCCGGCAAAACCACGATTGGCACGCTCCTCGCTCGCCAACTCGCCTGGCGCTTTGTCGATCTCGATGACCGCATCGAGGCGTCTGCCGGCCTCCCGATTCCGCAAATTTTCGAACGCCTCGGTGAACTGTCTTTCCGCCAGATCGAAGCGGATCAGCTCCGCGCTGCTCTCGGCCGCGCCGCCGAGCTGAAAGAAAGCACCGTTCTCGCTCTTGGCGGCGGCACCTACGCGCAGCCCGGTTGCCCCGATTTTCTGCGCGCTGCCGGCGTTCCGGTCTTGTGGCTGGACTCGCCCATCGAAGTTCTGCTTTCGCGATGCATGACCATGACCGGCCGTCCGCTTTTCCGTGACGAAGCTAGCTTTAGCGCGCTCTACACTCAGCGTCTGCCTTCCTATCAACTTGCCGACTACCGCGTGGACAGCTCCGGCGAACCAACCCAGGTTGTCGCGGAAATCCTGCGCCGCGGCATTGTTGCATCCGGTGGAAACGCCGCGCATCTGGTGGTTGAGAAACCCCTTCCCTGAGAGAGAATGGACGCGGGGGTAACAAGCACAGTGAATTTCAGAACAGCATCGCTTGCACTAACTCTTGGAATCGTGGCGTGTGCCGCGTTGTCTCTGGCCGCCCAGAAGAAGGCTGCGGAATCGCCCGGCCCGGTTGTCTTCGCCCAGGATAAGGGCAAGTTCACCGTCAAACTCGGCGGACAAACCGTCGGCCACGAGGAATTTGAAATCGCTCCGTCTGGCGGCGGCTGGCTCGCCAAAGGCATCGCGGAAATCAAGCCGCCCGAGGGTGGCGCCAGCAAAGTCTCCGGCTCGCTGACGCTGCAAGGCGACGGCGCGCCCATCAGTTATGACTGGAGCGCCCAGGCGGAAAAAACGAACGGCGCTCACATCCTCTTCGCCAACGGCGTGGCCAGAATCACTCTCGAGATGCAAGGCGCCCGCCCGTTCCAGCAGGACCTCACGTTCAATTCGCCGCTGATCGCCGTTCTGGACAACAATCTCTACCATCAGTACGCCGTCCTTGCCCGCATCTACGACTGGTCCAAGCGCGGCGTGCAAACTTTTCCGGTGATCATTCCCCAGGAATTGACCCCTGGTTCGATTACTGTGCAATCCACCGGATCCGCGAGTGCCGACGGCAAGACCTACGAAGGCCTGAAAGTCACCACCTCCGACCTCGAGATTCTTCTTTTGCTCGATGGCAATCACCGCCTCATGCGGCTGGAAGTTCCTGACGCCAAAGTTTCCGTCATCCGAGAGTAGTCGTCCTCTCGTCGGCCGCAGGCAAAATCACAGCGCCAAACCGTTCCTCGCCTTGGCGAGAGCCGCGAGCATTGCCGAACCTGCCTTTCTCTTACGGAATACCGTGAACTGACAACTGTCCACTGTATCTTCCTGCAAAAGAAAAAACGCGGCGTCCGGGCTAGGTCGGGACGCCGCGTCTTTTTGTGCTCTGCTTGAGAGAAACCTATCGCGCCAGTGGCCGTTGAAAAACCGGCCCGCCCGGACGCCGCAGCGGATAGCCCTGCGGATTGCCATGGGCATGCGTTAGTGCAAGCCCATTCGAATGGCCGGTGCCGATGTGGCCGTTGCCATTGCCATTCGCCGACGCGGGCTGCGGCAGCCGCGCCGGATTACCGATAGGGCGGAGATTGATCGGCGCTGCATGAACGTGGTCGCTGATGGCCTGCAGCCTCTTTAGGATGGACTGCCATTGTTCCCAATCCAGTTGCCGCAGGAACGGGCGCAATCCCTGGATGAATGGATCTTCCAGCAACGCTTCGCCGTCGGATTCCGGGATGAAGAACCGGTTCAAGCCGACGTTGAGCGCCTCGGAGATCTTCTCCAGCGTGCCGAGGCTCGGCGTCATCTGACCGCTTTCGATACGCGAGAGGTAGGAGCGCGAGACCTTCGAGCGCGACTGCAGTTGGCTCTGGGTCATCGCGCGCGATTCGCGCAATTGGCGAATGCGTTGGCCGATATTCTCGACCGTCTCCTGGTTGACGAACTTCTCTGGCGTTGGTTCAGCGGCTGCTTCCTCCGGAGGTGCCGGTGGAGGAATCAGGAACTCCAAGCGCTGAGGCAATGCGCGCACGCAGCGACGGCAATTCCCGGTGCGCGTCCGGTATTGAACGAGACCACATGTCTTGCAGCGAATGACTTCCCGATCCATTTCTAACGAGCTCATCTCTTTTTCTAATTGTACGGACACCGGTACTCCTTGCTGACTGTTTTTCCGGCGTGCGGATAGGGGAGGAACGCTGGAACGTTCGCTGGGAAGGCAGTTGCTGGCGCACGAGGAGTATCGTGCTGCCGTCATTTTCTGTCAAGAGTATTTTTAGACTTTTTTTATTTTTGCTGGCGGCGAATCCCAGCTCTACGCTGGACCTTCGCTGTCCCAATGGACATAGGCGCCCCCTCGCGCCTCTTTTTTCCGCAATCTCTTGTGTACTCCTGCGTGCCGCACCGCACTGCTTGTGGTGTTGTCCCGCATCCAAACTTCTCCACGGGCCAGGTATCTGAACTCTCTTCCTCTATCGGGACACCATTCATCCTGCCCTTCACAGCAGAGACTTCTTTCCTCTTCCACATAGCGCAAGAAAATTGATCTGCCGGACGCACTCAAGACTGTGGCAGACCACCTGCGGTCCGTTTGTTTCGAGAGTGTCCAAAAGTGGACAAATGCCGGTTCCGCTGCCAACACCCGCCACGACACGGGTGGGGCTCAGCCAATCATCTCCGTCCGCGTAACGTCGCGCGGCTGATCGAGGATTGTATCCACGCGTTCGAGGAATCGCACGGTATGCAGCAATCCTGCGTGCTTTTGGAATGCGGCTTCGTCCACCCAGCGCGAATGAATGTAAAAGAGCCGGCGGTCTCGCATCGAGCGGAAGGTGTGAAAACTCAGGCAGCCGACCTCCTGCCGCGTTGGCCCTGTCACACCGC
>Ga0137397_10002632_pt1 | contig 12444 bp, 14 predicted proteins | sample czorhiz116metaG_FD_106658 | JGI IMG/M metagenome (GOLD analysis project Ga0137397, IMG submission 106658) | Vadose zone soil microbial communities from Angelo Coast Range Reserve, California, USA - czorhiz1.16 metaG | ecosystem: Environmental > Terrestrial > Soil > Vadose zone | place: USA... | reverse complement strand
TTCAAGTCCACCGTCTGCACCACCCTGGACGGAACGCTGCTGCCTTGACAGTGCTGCTCCGCCGCTCTACTCAGGGCGCGCCCGACGCCCCGAGGAGATCGACGAGATGGCGCTGCCCCTCACCACCGACCAGGCCGACCGCAGCGTAGCCCCGGCCGAACGGACACTGGCCCGGAACTCCATCGTTTCCCGGCTGGGCTCGCTCTTCTCCTTCGTGCCGGTCGGGGTCTGGACGGTGGCCCATCTCTGGCACCAGCTCGCCGCCTACGAGTCTCCCACCGCCTGGGAGACGGCGGTCACCGGGCACGTCAACGTCGCCACCACCGTGCTGGTGTTCATCCTCGTGCTCGGGCCGCTGCTCTGGCACACGGTGTGGGGAATCGTCCGGATGTTCCGCAGCCGGCCGGCGCCGATGCAGGGGGGCTTCTCCAACCTGCGCTACGTGGTGCAGCGCCTCTCCGCCATCGGCCTGCTGTTCTTCCTCGGCGCCCACCTCTACCTGGCCTGGTTCGAGCCGCGCTTCCTCCAGGGTCGGCCCGAGCCCTTCCAGGACGTCTCCCGCGAGATGCGCTTCCACACGCCCACGCTGATCGTCTACCTGCTGGGGGTGTTGGGGATCTCGTACCACCTCGCCAACGGGCTCTGGAGCTTCACCACCATGGGCTGGGGCATCACGGTGAGCAAGAGCGGGATCCGCTGGATGGAGCGCGTCTCCATCCTGCTCTTCCTGGCCCTGCTGATCATCGGGTTCGCCGCCATCTACGCTCTCTGGCGCGGGGGCGAGGCTTACGGGCGGGGCTGACCCGCGCTCACGCACCGGGAACCAGCGAGCGCAAAAGGTCCAGCAGCCGGTTCACGTCGAACGGCTTCTCCATCGACCGCACCCCGAGGCGCTCGGCGTGCTCGCGCCCTTCGTTGGAGCCGGTGGTGAGGACCACCGGAATCTGTCCCAGACCGGCTTCGCGCAGCCGCTGGACGACCCAGGCGCCGTCGGCGTCCGGCATGAAATAGTCGACGAGGATCAGCGCCGGCGGGGCGGTGCACACCGCCTCGACCGCGCGGCGCGCGTTGGGGACCGTCCGGACGCGGAAACCGTTGAGCTCCAGCAAATCCTGCAGCACCAACCGGGTATCCTCGTCGTCGTCGACGATGAGAATCTCAGGTCGCTCGCCCACCTCGACAGCCTATCGCTTGTGCGCCCGGACAGCGAGGGCAACGGCGTCGCAAAGTCTGACGAGTCCACCGTCGGCGACGGCGTCTATCCGAAATCCAACGGACTCCGCCTCCCGCGCGCAATGCTTCCCCATGCAAGCCACCGCGGCGCGAGCCGCGGCGGCGGCACCCGCCAGCTCGGCAAAACCGCGGGCGGCGCTGCCGCTGGCGAACGAGATGGCGTCGACCGCCCCTTCACGCAGCGCGAGGAGCGCGGCGGGCGCGGCCTGAGGGGCCGTGACCGTCCGGTAGAGCGTCCGCGCCTCGACGCGAGCGCCGGCCTCGCGCAACCCGTCGACCAGCGCCGGATTGCCGCCCTCTGCCCGCGGAACCAGCACTCGCAGCCCGGTCACCCGGCCGCGGAGCTCGCGCAAAAGCGCCTCGGCCCCGGTTCCCTCCCGCGGGACCAGGACCTCTCCAGGCAGCTCACGCGCCGTGGCGGCGCCCACGGCCGCCAGGGGCGCGCGGATGGGACCACAGAGCGCGAGCAGTCTGCGCGCGGCTTGGGGCGAGGCCACCACGACCAGATCGGCCTCCCCGTTCCGGACGGCGGCCGCGATCCGGGCCGCGTCCGGTCCATCCTCGAACGCGATGCAGGGCATCCGCACGGGAGTGGCGCCGCGCTCGCGCAGCAGGGCTTCCAGCTCGGGGGCGTCCTCGGCCGCCCGCGTGACCAGGACCCGCAGCCCGTCGAGCATCACGCGCGCTTCGGCGCGGGCAGCCCTTCGGCCTGCGACCGCGCCGCCTCGAGCAAGTCCTCTCCGCCATGCTCCAGCAGCGCCTCGCCCACCGCGCGCCCCAGGGACTCGGGGTCGGCGGCCGGACCGAGCTTCTCCGCCCGCACGACGCGGACGCCGCCGCGGCCGTCCGGTCCTCCGAGCAGCGCGCGCAGCCAGAGCTCGTTCCCGCGCGGCGTCGCGTAGGCGGCCACGGGGACGGTGCAACCTCCGGCGAGCCGCGCGAGCACGGCGCGCTCGGCACGGACGCAGAGCGCGGTAGGCCGATGGTCGAGCACGGCCGTGGCGGCGAGCGCCGGCGACCCGGCCAGGGTCTCGATGGCGAGCGCGCCTTGTCCGGCCGCAGGCAGCGATCGATCGAGCGGAAGGACTTCGGTGACCTGCGCCTCCAGCCCGAGCCGGCGCAGACCGGCCAGCGCGAGGACCACCGCGTCCAGCGGTCCCTGAGGATCTCCTTCGGCCGGACGCACCTCGACGCCAGAGCGGACGACGGTGGCGCCGGTCGCGCGCGCCAGCCGCGTCTGGACGTTCCCCCGCACGGGAACGACGACCAGATCGCCGCGGGCGGACAAGAGCTGAACGCTTCGCCGGAGCGAGCTGGTCCCGACGCGCGCGGCGCGCGGCAGGTTGGCGAAGGTCCTGGCGAACGGCGCCACCAAGGCATCCCGCGGATCCTCCCGCTCGGGGAACGCGCTGAGCAGGAACGGCTCCGGCACGAGGAAGGGGACGTCCTTCGCGCTGTGCACGGCGAGATCGGCGCGTCCGTCCGCCATGGCCTGTTCCAGCTCCTTCACGAACAGGCCCTTTCCCCCCACCTCGGCCAGCGGACGGTCCAGGATCCGGTCCCCCTGCGTCGAGAGCGGCACGAGCTCGCAGGCATGTCCGCGCTCCCGCAGCCGGGCCTGGACCCACTCGGCCTGCCAAAGCGCCAGCGCGCTCTTGCGGGTCGCGATCCGGAACACTCAGGGTCTCCGCAGGAGCGGCAGCACAGTGCCTTCCTCGTCGTCGCTGCCCGCCGCCGTGGCCTCCGTGGCGCTGGCCTTCGGCTCCAGACTTGCCTCGCCTTCCAGGCCGAACAGGGCCGCGGCCGCCTCGCCCAGGGGCCCGTCGCCCGCCTCCGCCCGAAGCCGCGAGGTGGGCGCGTGCAGGAGCTTGTTGACGATGGCCAGCGCCATCGCCCGGACGCTCTTCTGCTGGCGATCGTCCAGGCCGCGCAACGCCGCGAGCGTCCGCTCCGCCTCGGCGCGGGCCAGCGACTCGGCGTGCGCGCGCAGCCGCGCAAGCACGGGTACCGCGGTGCTTTCCCGAAGACGGCTCAGGAATGCCTTGAGCTCCTGATCCACGATCTCCTCGGCACGCCCGACCTGGCCCGCGCGAAGCTCGCGGTTCTGCGCCGCCGCCCGCTCCAGGTCGTCCATGTCGTAGACGTACACGTTCTCCAGCTCGTTGGCGCTGGGCTCCACATTGCGGGGCAGCGTGAGGTCGACGAGGAAGATGGGCCGGTACCGCCGCGCCTTGAGCGCCTTGGCCATCATCTCGCGGGTGACCAGGGCCTGCGCCGCCGCCGTGGAGCAGATGGCCACGTCTGCCCGCTCCAGCAGAGTGGAGAGCTCGGCCAGCGAGACGGGAACGCCGCCCACCTCCCGCGCCAGGTCCTCGGCGGCCTGAGGCGTGCGGTTCGCCACCAGGAGCTCGCGCGCGCCCGCCGAGCGCAGCTCCCGCGCGGCGAGCTGGGCCATCTCGCCGGCTCCCAGCAGCAGCACCGAGTGACCTTCCAGGCTGCCGAGGAGCTTGTGCGCGAGCTGCACCGCGACGCTGGACACCGACACCGCGCCGCGCGCGATCTCGGTCTCGGTGCGCACCCGTCGCGCCGCGACGGTGGCGCGCGCCAAGGCACGGGACAGCTCCGGCCCGAACGTGCCTGCCTGCTGCGCCAGGGTGGCAGCCTCCTTCACCTGTCCCAGGATCTGCGCCTCGCCCACCACCATCGAGTCCAGGCTGGCGGCCACGCGGAAGAGGTGCCGGAGCGCGTCATCGCCGAAGCGGCAGACGGCGTGGGGCTGGGCCACGGGACCCAGGCTCCGCAGCAGGTCGTCGCCCGAGCCGTGGGAGTCGGCGACGGCGAAGATCTCCATCCGGTTGCAGGTGGAGAGGAGCATCGCCTCCCGGATGCCGGACAGCGCCGCAAGCTCGCGCAGCCGGCCAGGAGCTTGCTCCGCGGCGACCGCCACGCGCTCGCGGACGGCGATGGCCGCTTCCTTGTGCGAGAGGCCGACGCAGACGAACGTCATGCGGCCGTCCCGTGCAGCACCGGCGCCGCCGAGAGCAGCCCGACGTAGGTGCCGACCAGCAGCACGAAACCGGCCACCACCAGGAACGCCACGCGCCTGCCCCGCCAGCCCGCCACGAGCCGCGCCTGGATCAGCGACGCGAACAGCGCCCAGGCGAGGATCGCGAACGCCTGCTTCGGCTCCAGCGGGAAGGTGGACCCGGTGGCCTCACGCGAGACCAGCGAGCCGGTCGCGATGGTCAGCGAGAGGAAGACGAATCCCCAGACCGCCAGCCGGTAGCCGGCGCGATCGAGCAGCTCGAGGGAAGGGAGCCGCGCGAGCAGTCTCCCCGGCCGCTTGTTCTTCACCTGCTTCTCGCTGGCGAGATACAGGACCGCCAGACCGAACGCGAGCGCCAGCACCGCCGTGCCCAGGGCAGCCGCCCCGACGTGGACGAAGAGCACCAGGCTGTTCGAGATCTCGGGCGCGATGGCGCGCGAGTCGGAGTGCACCAGGTGCGCGGGGACCATCACGGCCACCGTGAAGGGGGCGACGAACGCTCCAGCCACCGGCAGCTCGTAACGGAAATCGAGGACCAGGTACCCTGCCACCGTCACTGCCGCGAGCAGGCTGAAGAGCTGTCCGCCCTTCCAGGCCGAGACGCCCAGGCCGGCGCCGGCGACGCCCAGCGAGACGCCAAACGCCGCGAAGTGCACCAGCACGCCGGCCGCCATCAGGATTCGCCCGGCCCGGGCCAGCCAGGTGTGCGGCTTCACCAGCCAGGTGAGGAAGGCCGCCGCGCTCGCCGCGTAGGCGATGAGGGCGATATGGACGAGGATGGTGGCCATCGCGACCTACTGGAGGTTGTCGAGCAGGAACTGGGCCAGCATGTCCTGCTCTTCGGCATTCTTCTCCCCCTGCTGGGCGCCCGGCGCAGGATTCGCGCCGGCCGGGCCGGGAGGCGCCGGAGGCTGGCCTGGCTTGGACGCCGCGGCCTGCGAGGCGGCCGCGGCCCGGCGCAAGGCGTTGGCATCGGCGAGGAAGCCCATCTGCACCTGGTACGCGCTCTCTCCCAGGATCACCGACTCCATATAATGCTCGGCGCCCATCTGCTTCAGGGCGTCGGTGGTCTTCACCTTCGCGAGCAGGCCGGCGTTGTCCTCGCCCGCCTCCATCTTGATGAACCGGACCGCGCTGGTGAGCGCGAAGCTCTTCTGCTCGCCCAGGATGGTGAGCACGTTGCCGTCCACCTGGATGCGCCCCTGTTCCGACCATTTGTCGAGTACGGACTGGGGTACGAAGAGGTAGTCGGCCATGGGGACGCTGCGCATCCTCGCCGCGCTTCGATCATCTTAACGCGTGCGCGGCCTCCCATCGACTGATACCAGTGCGGACAGGTGGGTGCAATGTGATTGACGGGCAGCCGATCGGGCGGCAGATCAAGTAGCGGACACCCGATTGGGTGTCCCCTGGACTTGCAGAAGGAGCGGAGCGAATGGCGAGTGCGGACGTTGTGACCTTCACCGACGAGAACTTCCAGGCCGAAGTGCTGGGCTCCAAGGAGCCGGTGCTGGTAGATTTCTGGGCGGCCTGGTGCGGACCCTGCCGCAACATCGCGCCGCTCGTCGACCAGCTCGCGGCCGAGTACAAGGGCAAGCTGAAGGTCGGCAAGCTGGACGTCGACGCGCACCAGAACGTGCCGCAGAAGTACAACGTGCTGAGCATCCCCACGCTCCTCTTGTTCAAGAACGGCCAGGTGGCGGACCAGATCGTGGGCTCCGCGCCGAAGTCGAAGCTGGACGCGATGGTGAAGCGGGCAATCTGAATCCGCAGCCCGCCTCTGGCGGGTGAGGATTCAGCGCCTTTGGACTGAAAAGACCTCCGGAGCTCCGCATGTCCAAGCCGACCCAGACGGAAGAGGAGTATTTCGCGCGCGAGAACGCCGAGCGCCTGCGGAAGCTCGCCGCGGAGCAGAAGAAGACGCTGGCCCAGGGCGAGCGGGATGAGCTCAAGCAGCTCCATCAAATGCGTTGTCCGAAGTGCGGGATGGAGCTGAAAGAGATCGCAGTCCGCGGAGTGCAGGTGGACCGGTGCTTCTGCTGCAACGGCACCTGGCTCGACGCGGGCGAGCTCGAGAAGCTGGGCAGCGGCCAGAGCGGGGAGAGCGTGATGTCGTCGATCCTCCGCGTCTTCAGCAGCGGCAAGAAGTAGCGGCTCCCGCTCCACGGCCAGGCGGACGCTCCCTCTCGCCGACGCGCAGATCGGGCATGTCGGCGGGTGGGCATCACTCGTGGCCAACCTCGCGGCAGCGCGGTCGAATTTTAGATCGCATCAGAGCACGGGTGCCGCGAATGAGCCGACGCGCCGCAAGAACCTTCTACTTCCTGAATCGCCTCGCAGGTTGTCTCGCGCTGGTCAAACGCAACGTCCGCCTGCCGGAGTGCGACGGGATCTGGATCCCGATCGCAAACCCGGACCGGGCGCCGCGCGAGACCGCGGAGCTGCTCGAATTGACCTACCCGGGCCTCTGCGAGCAGCCGCTCCTGTGCGTCACGCTGATGAGCGATTTCGACGCTGCCGAATTCGAGCGGGAGCTCGAGCGTGAGAGCGAGCCCGAACGTCCGCACGTCTGCGGATTCTTGGCCGGCAATGCGCCTTCGCGTCGCGATGCTTCCCTGCCAAGGGGGGAGGCATGCGAGCGCCCATCGTCCTCCGGCTCAGAACATGAACCGTCTGAGTGACACGTTCAGCAGGATCCCGATCCCCAGCATGTCCGCCACTACGCTGCTGCCGCCATAGCTGAACAGCGGCAGGGGCACGCCGACCACGGGCAGGAGCCCCGTCACCATCCCCATGTTGATGAAGGCGTGCCAGAAGAACAGCGCGGCGATGCCGATGGAGAGGAAGCTGCCGAACTTGTCGCGCGCGTTGGCCGCCACGTCCAGCGCGGCCAGCACCAGGAACGCGTAGAGCCCGATCAGCACCACCGCGCCGAGGAAGCCGTGCTCCTCGGCCCAGACCGAGAAGATGAAGTCCGTGTGCTGCTCGGGCAGGAACGCGAGTTGGTTCTGCGTCCCTTCGCCCCATCCCTTCCCGCTCCACTGGCCGCTGCCCACGGCGATCACGCTCTGGATCGCGTGGTACCCGGCCCCCTTCGCGTACGCCTCCGGGTTGAGGAACGTCAGCACGCGCTGCTTCTGGTAGTCCTTGAGGAAGCGGTGCCAGGCGAACACCGCCGCGGCGGCGCCGGTGGCGAGCATCACGATCAGGTCGCGCCACTTCACCTTGGCGAACATCACCATGGTCATGGCGATGGCGAAGGTGACCACCGCGGTCCCCAGGTCGGGCTGCTTCATCACCAGCGCGCAGGGGATGAGGATGAGCACGAAGGGCCGCACCAGGTCGAAGAGGCCGTAGTAGCCCTTCCGCGCCCCGGTCTCGTCCCGGGTGAACCAGCGGGCGAGGATCACGATCACGGCCAGCTTGACGAACTCGCTCGGCTGGATCTGGAGCGAGCCGATCTGCAGCCAGCGCCGCGCGCCCAACACCCGTTTGCCGAAAAACGCCACGCTTCCCAAGAGCCCGATGGCCGCCACGTAGCCGGGCCAGGCAAATGTCTGCAGATAGCGGTAGTCGACGATCAGGAGCACCGCCACCGCCACGGCGCCGAAGATCATCCAGCGGAACTGGACCAGCGCCAGCAACACCGGCGCGCTCTTCGTCGCCGAGGCCAGGTTCCAGACGCCCAAAGAGCAGATGATCAGCGTGCAAAGGACCAGCGGCCAGTGCAGGTTGTCGAGCTTCTTCTCCGTCACGCCGAGCGACATGTCACTGCACCACCGTGCTGGTCGCGACCGACGGTTCCTTCGCGGGTGCCGCCACCAACGGCGGCGCCGGCGGGGGAGCCGTCTCCTCGCGCATGATCTTGAAATACGCCGCCACGATCTTCGACGCCGCCGGAGCCGCCGCTTCCGCGCCCCAGCCACCGTGCTCGTTCAGCACCACCACCACGATCTCCGCGTCCTCCGCGGGGGCATACGCGGCGAACCAGGCGTGGTCGCGCGACAGGTATGCCACGGTGGTGGGATCGAGCTTCTGCTGCTTGCCGAGCTTCATCACCTGCGCGGTCCCGGTCTTGCCGGCGAAGTGGATGTCGGGCAGGCGGGAGCGGTACCCGGTGCCCCCGGGCTCATTCACCACCGCATCGAGCCCGTCCCGGATCACCGCCAGCGTAGAGTCCTTCACTCCGACCTTGCGCACCACCTCCGGCGGGAACTCGCGCAGCACCTTTCCGTCTGGCGACTCGATCCGCTTGACGATCTGCGGCCGCACGATATCGCCACCGTTCGCGATCGCCGCGTAGGCGACCGCCTGCTGCAGCGGGGTCACGTTGATCTCGCCCTGTCCGATGCTGGCGTTGATCGCGTGCGCGCGGGCGCTGCCGCTCTCCGGCGTGATGCTCTTCGAGTCCGGGAGGTAGCCGGAGATCTCGCGGCCCAGGTCGAGACCGGTGGGCTGGCCGTAGCCGAACTTCTTGGCCATGTCCGAGAGCGCGTCGAGGCCGGCGCGGTCCCCCACCGTGTAGTAGTAGACGTCGCAGGAGTGCGAGAGCGCGTGGCGCAGGTCGAGGGGGCCGTGACCCTGCGGCTTGTCGCAGCGCCAGCGGTGGTTGCCCATCGTGTAGCCGCCGCCGCAGAAGATGGTGCTGCTGGGCGTCACCACGCCGGTCTCGAGGCCGAGCGCCGAGGTGATCGACTTGAAGGTGGATCCGGGGTGGTAGTTCTCGTTCATCACCCGGTTGAGCATCGGCTTGAGCGGGTCGTCGGAGATCGCCTTCAGCTCGGCGCGGCTGATGCGGCCGGACATCTTGTTCGAGTCGAACGAGGGCCGGGAGACCATCGCCAGGATGAAGCCGGTCTTCGCCTCCATCACCACCGCCGCGCCGGCGCGCCCGATGAAGGCCGTGTCCGCCGCCTTCTGCAGCTTCTCGTCGATGGAGAGGACCAGGTTGTTGCCGGGAGTGGCGGGGACCAGGCGCTCGGGCTCGGGGATCAGCGCCTCCTGCGTGTCCTTGTCGAGCTCGCGTCCCTTCGCGTCCACCGCGATGTTCTGCTTGCCGTCGGCGCCGCGCAGCTCGCGCTCCCAGCGCCGCTCCAGCCCGCGCCGCCCGATGGTCTGGCCGCGCCGGAACTCGGGGCTGTCCTCGAGCTCGTCGGGCGTCACTTCGCTCATGTAGCCGAGCACGTGCCCCAGGCTCTGCGGCGCGTGGTACTGGCGGTGCGGCGTGGGGATGAGGTTGACGCAGCTCATCTCCGTCTTGTGCGCCTCCAGCACGTCGACCTGGTCGCGGGGGATGTCGAGCAGCACCAGGAACGGCTTGAACCGCTCCAGCTTGTCCTTGCTGAACCAGCTCTTCTGGTAGTCCAGCTTGATTCGCTCGACGTCCTCGTTGCCCAGGCGCAGGTAGAGGGCCAGCTTGTCCAGCACCTCGTCGCGCTCCTTGCCCTTGCAAAACGCCGGGGTGAGGAAGACGTCGAACGAGGGGCGGTTCTCCACCAGTGTCCGCCCCTTGCGATCCTTGATCACGCCGCGATCCGCCGGGACGAAGAGCGTCTTCCGGAAGTTCGCGATCGACTGCACGATGTAGACCTCGCCGCGCAGGATCTGGAGCTGGTAGAGGCGGACCACCAGCACCAGCATGGCGCAGACCACGATCAGCGCTCCCAGCTGCGTGCGGGGCCGGATCTCCCGCAGATCGTCGGCGTCGCGGCGGACCAGCATCAGCGCAATCCTCGCGCCTCGTCCGCGTGGGCGAAAGCCGCATCCAGGCGCCGGAGCACCGCGAAGACGAACGGCGCGGCCAGCGCGGTCCCGAAGGCGGACCAGAGCATCGGTCCCCCCTCGAAGTGCAGCCCGGCGCCGGTGAACGCCCCGAACACCAGCGTCGCGAGCAGCGAATGGCCAAGGCTGGCGCCGAAAGCGATGGCGGCGGATTGAATGCCGCCCTCCGTGCGCAACGCAGCGCTGGCGGTCCGCACCACCACGAAGGTGAGGACGGCCAGGAAGGTGTAGAGGAACGCTGGCGTCGCCGAGGTCAGGTCCGAGAGATAACCGGTCGCGGCCGACAGCGCAGCGCCCTGCACCACGTCGTCGCGAAGGGCCAGGTAGAGCACGACGATCAGGAGCAGATCCGGGCGCGCCGCCTTCATGTGCAGGAGGTGCGGGACGACGGACTCGACGATGGCGAGCCCGGCCGCCACCAGGATGACGAGCGCGGCGCGCCGCTTCACGGCTTGCTCCCAGGAGCTCCCGGACCCGAGGCGACGCCCTCCGGCTCGACGCGGCCGTCCACCACCACCAACACCTCGTCCAGGCGCGAGAAGTCGACGGCGGGCAGCACCTCGGCGTCGAGGAATAGCCCGTGCGACTTCTTCTGGATGTTGACCACCCGGCCGATGCGGAGCCCCTGCGGAAAGAAGCCCGGGCCGCCGGCGGTGACCAGGATGTCGCCTTCCTGCAGGTCGTCGGTCCGCAGCGCGTAGCTCAGCTTGCAGCGGGTGATGTCGCCGGTGCCCTTGATGGTGCTGCGGCTGCGGGTGCGCTGGGCGATGGCCGGAACGGCGCTGAGCGGGCTGACGATGAGCTGGACGTCGGCGTAGCTGCCGGTGAGCTGGGAGACGATGCCCACCACCCCGTCGGGGGCGATCACCGCGGCGCCGCGGACCACGCCGTCGTCCGAGCCGCGGGCGATCCGCAGCGTGTGCGAGTGCGGCGAGGCTCCGACCGCGACCACGCGGGCGATCAAGAGCCGGGCGGGCGGCTGCTTGTCCACGAAGTCGAGCAGGTGCCGCAGGCGATCGTTCTCCACCTTCAGCTCGGCCGCCTGCTGGTCGAGCTGGCGGCCTTTCAGGTTCTCGCGCCGCAGGCGGAGGTTCTCCTCGCGGACGTCGCGCAGGGCGATGTAGCCGTTCCAGGCGTCCACCACCCCGAAAGCCGCGATGGTGATGAGTTTTTCGATGGGCGCGATGGCCGAAATGACCGCGCGGTCGAAGAGGTTCAGATCCCGGCCCTGCTTCGCCCGCACGAAGAACAGAACGAAAGGGACCGCAAGCAGTGCGATCACGAAGATGGGCTCGCGAAAGCGCTTGAAGATGGAGTGCACGCTGGCTCTCAACCCAAGGCAGAGGGCGGTCTCTTCCCGGGTTTTTCTCCTTGCATTCCTCGCCCGGGTTCTCTAGCGTGTCAAGCTTTCCAAGCGTCCGTGCGGACGGCTGATTTTGCTGCCCGCACCAGTCCGACAGACGGAGTAGCGGCCCGATGCTCGACGTGATGCGGTCGAACGCGAAGTCCTCCCTGATCGCGCTGATCTTCGGCGCCATCATCCTCACCTTCATCTTCTCGTTCGGGCGCGGGTCCTCGGGCTTCCGCACCCGCACGCCCGAGACCTGGGCGGCGAGGGTGAACGGCGAGCTCGTCACCGCCAGCGAATTCAGCCGCGCATACTCCAACCGCTTCCGTCAGGTGTCCCAGATGCGCGGCGGCAAGTACACGACCGACAACGCCAAGCAGGACAACCTCAAGGCCGAGACGCTCCGGGGCCTGGTGGACCAGGAGCTGATCGCGCAGCAGGCCGACGATCTGGGCATCCAGGTCAGCGACGCCGAGGTGGCGGACGCCATCTACAAGAGCCCGCAGTTCGAGCAGGACGGCAAGTTCAGCTTCGACTACTACAAGCGGCTGGTCGAGAACGGCTACGGGATGAGCGTCAAGTCGTTCGAGGAGGCCTACCGGCGCGACCTCTTGCGCGGGAAGGTGATCCAGGCCGCCATCGCCGGCGCCAACGTCTCCGACGACGAGGTCAAGGCGGCGTACGCGGCCCAGCATGAGGGCGTGGCCATCGCCTGGGTCCGGTTCAATCCCTTCATGTTCCGGGACAAGGCGACCGCGACGGACGCCGAGGCCGACGAGTACGCCAAGGCGCACGGCGAGGAGATCGCCAAGAAGTACGAGGAGGAGAAGGCCACGCGCTGGACCGAGCCGCCCGCGGTGAAGGTCCGCGTGATCACCATTCCGGTTCCGCCCAACGCGACCGCCGAGCAGGAGAAAGCGGCGCGAGAGAAGATCGATCAGGCGCTGGCCGAGGTGAAAGGCGGCAAGGACTTCGCCGAGGTGGCCAAGGCGCGCAGCGAGGACCAGTCGTCCAAGGCGAACGGCGGCGATCTCGG
>Ga0137397_10002631_pt1 | contig 12445 bp, 8 predicted proteins | sample czorhiz116metaG_FD_106658 | JGI IMG/M metagenome (GOLD analysis project Ga0137397, IMG submission 106658) | Vadose zone soil microbial communities from Angelo Coast Range Reserve, California, USA - czorhiz1.16 metaG | ecosystem: Environmental > Terrestrial > Soil > Vadose zone | place: USA... | reverse complement strand
CGCCAAGACTGCGGCCTTGCTAGTTCAATGACAACGCGCAGGGACCGCCGATGAACGAAGCCTCCGAGTTCCGCGATCTGCTTCCGGCGCTGCCGGAGATCGTGCTCGCGGTCGGTGCCATGGCGTTGCTGATGCTCGGTGCATTCCGCGGCGAGCGCTCCGCCAGCACTATGAACTGGCTCGCGATCCTCCTGCTCATCGGCGCCGGCGGGGTCGTCGTCTGGTTGCCGGCGGGCAAGCTTGTTGCCTTCGGCGGCAGCTTCATCGTCGATCCTTTCGCGCGCTTCCTCAAGCTGCTCGCGCTCACCGGCTCGGCGACCGCGATTTTGATGTCGACAAGCTATCTCAAGGTCGAGCGGCAGGAGCGGTTCGAATATCCGATCCTGATCGTGCTGTCGGCGACCGGCATGCTGATGCTGATCTCGGCCGCCGACCTGATTGCGCTCTATCTCGGCCTTGAGCTCATGAGCCTTGCCCTCTACGTGCTCGCGGCGATCAACCGGGATTCAGTTCGATCGAGCGAGGCGGGGCTGAAGTATTTCGTGCTCGGCGCGTTGTCCTCGGGCATGCTGCTTTACGGCGCGTCCCTGATCTATGGCTTCACAGGCACGGTGAACTTTGCCGGCATCGCCAAGGCGGCGGGCGACGGCGGCATCGGGCTCGTCTTCGGGCTGGTCTTCTTGTTCGCGGGTTTCTGCTTCAAGATCTCCGCGGTGCCGTTCCACATGTGGACGCCGGACGTTTACGAGGGCGCCCCCACGCCAATTACCGCGTTCTTTGCCGCCGCGCCCAAGGTTGCCGGCATCGCCATCTTCGTTCGCACCACCATCGTGGCGTTCCCGGAGATTGCCTCGCAGTGGCGGCAGATCGTGGTGTTCGTCGCCATTGCTTCGATGGTGCTCGGCGCGTTTGCGGCGATCGGGCAACGCAATATCAAGCGGCTGATGGCCTATTCCTCGATCGGTCATATGGGCTTCGCGCTCGTCGGCCTGGCGGCCGGCACGGCCGAAGGCGTGCAGGGCGTGCTCGTCTACATGGCGATCTATGTCGCGATGACGCTCGGCACTTTCGCCTGCATCCTGTCGATGCGACGCGACGGCGTGCTGGTGGAGGAGATCAAGGACCTCTCGGGCTTGGCCCACACCAATCCGGCGCTGGCCTTCTTCCTCGCCACGCTCCTGTTCTCGCTCGCGGGGATTCCGTGGCTCGCGGGCTTCTTCGCGAAATGGTACGTGTTTGTGGCGGCGATCAAGGCGGGCCTGTTTGCGCTCGCGGTGCTCGGCGTGCTCGCCAGCGTCGTGGGCGCCTACTACTACCTGGCCATCATCAAGGTCATGTATTTTGACGAGCCGGCCAAGGGATTTAGCCCGATGCCGGCCGAGCTGAAGGCGGTGCTCGGCGTGAGTGGTCTGTTCAATCTGCTGTTCGCGTTCTATCCGGGCCCGCTGGTAGAGGCGGCAACTGCGGCCGCGAAGTCGCTATTTTAATGATGCAGCTTGACCCCAGGGCGTCGGCGGCGGGCGTGCGGCTCGTGTCGCACGAGGTCTTGACCTCGACCAATACCGAAGCACTCACGCTGGCTCGCGCCGGCGAGCGCGGGCCGCTGTGGATCACGGCCGGGCGGCAGAGCGCGGGCCGTGGACGCCGCGGCCGTACCTGGACCTCCGAGCCCGGCAATCTGTTCGCAAGCCTGCTGCTGACCGAGCCGGCGCCGCCCGAGCACTGGTCCGAGCTCTCGTTGGTGGCGGCCCTTGCGATCCACGACGCGATCGCGGACCTCGCGCCTGCGGCGCGGCCGCGGCTTGCGATCAAGTGGCCCAACGACCTCCTGCTGAACGGCGCCAAATTCGCCGGCATCCTCGCCGAAGGCGAGGATGCCACGACGGTTGTGATCGGGATCGGGATCAATTGCACCAGCCACCCTGCGGATACCGACTTTCCGGCGACCAGTCTTGCAGCGGGGCGAATCAAGCTGTCGCCTGAGGTGGTCTTCAGCGCGCTGTCGGCCAAGATGATGGGGCGTCTCGCACAGTGGAACCAGGGCGAGCATTTCGCCACCATCCGCACTGATTGGCTCTCGCGTGCTGCCGGCCTTGGCGACACTATCAGCATTCGGCTGTCCGAGCGCGAGCTCTCCGGCACCTTCGAGACGATTGATGACATGGGTCAGTTGGTGCTGGTGGTGCCCGAGGGCAACCGCTATGCCATCGCGGCCGGCGACGTGGTGAAGCTTCGCTGGCCGGCGGGTGAGGGATGATGGCAGGGCGGGGCGAGGAGCTCGTGTTCGCGCCGCTTGGCGGCGCGGGCGAAATCGGCATGAACCTCGCCCTCTATGGGCTTGGCAACGAGCGCCAACGGCAATGGATTGCCGTCGACCTTGGGGTTGCGTTTGCTGGCGACGACCTGCCGGGCGTCGATCTCATCCTGCCGGATGTGCGCTTTCTCATCGAGGAGCGCCGCAACATCCTCGGCATCGTGCTCACGCATGCGCACGAGGATCACTACGGCGCATTGATCGACCTGTGGCCGCGGCTGCGCCTGCCGATCTACGCCACACCGTTCACCGCCGCCTTGCTGGAAGCCAAGCGCCTGGGCGAGCCGGGCGCGCCAGACGTTCCGGTCAACGTCGTTGCGCTCAACAGCAGGTTTCACCTAGGCCCCTTCGACATCGAGTATGTGTCGATGGCCCATTCGATCCCAGAATCAAATGGCCTGATCATCCGCACTCCCCTCGGCGCCGTGCTCCACACCGGGGATTGGAAGATCGATCCGACTCCCGTGATCGGTCCGCCGACCGATGAACCAAAGCTGCGCGCGCTCGGCGATGCGGGCTGTCTGGCGCTGATCGGCGATTCAACCAATGCGCCACGCGAGGGGCGCTCGCCGTCCGAGACCGACGTGGCGAAATCGCTCGCCGAGCTGATCAAGAGCGCGCCCGCCCGCGTGGCGGTGACAACCTTTGCCTCCAACGTTGCGCGCATACGCGCAGTCGCCGAGGCGGCAGCCGCCTGCGAACGCGAGGTCGTGCTGGTCGGGCGAGCGATGGAGCGCGTCTCGCAGGTCGCGCGCGAGACCGGCTATCTCGACGGCATCAACGAGTTCCGGCCGCTGGAAAGCTACGGCTATCTGCCGCCCGACCGGGTGGTCACGCTCTGCACCGGCAGCCAGGGTGAGCCGCGCGCAGCGCTGTCGCGCATTGCGGAGGACGATCATCCGGAAGTCACCTTCTCGCGCGGCGATCGCGTGATCTTCTCCTCGCGCGCGATCCCCGGCAACGAGAAGGCGGTGATGCGGGTAATCAATGGCCTGGTCACGCAGGGCATCGAGGTAATCACCGATCGCACCCACTTGGTGCATGTCTCGGGCCATCCGCGGCAGGCCGAGCTCGAGGAGATGATCAGCTGGGTGAGACCGCAGATCCTGATCCCGGTTCACGGCGAGGCGCTGCACATGGCCGAGCACGGGGCGCTGGCGCGACGCGCCGGTGTCGGCAAGGTCGTGCTGTGCCGCAACGGTGATCTGATCCGGCTGGCGCCCGGCGATCCCGCCATCATCGACGAGGTTCCGGCCGGGCGACTTTACAAGGATGGCGGCTTGCTGGTGGACGCGCAGGCGCGCACGGTTGCGGACCGTCGCAGGCTTGGCTTCGTTGGGATCGTATCGGTTGCGCTCGCCATGACCGAGCGCGGCGAGATGGTCGGCGATCTCGAGCTCGAGATGACGGGCATTCCGGAGGCCGACGCTGACGGCAACCTGATCGCGCGTCTCGCTTATGATGCCGTGGTGGACGCGATCGACTCGATGCCGCGGCCGCGCCGGCGCGATCCGGATGCGGTCGCTGAGGCCGCGCGGCGCGCCGTGCGCTCTGCAGTCGGAGCCGCCTGGCGAAAGAAGCCGATGTGTCATGTCCAAGTCTTGGTCGTATGAGTGCTGATCGCGTGAGCGTTGATCGTACGGGCGTTGATCGTGTGGGCGTGCGCGCATAGCGCGCTTCGAGGAAGCCGAGAGGCTAGTGCGGCGAATTTGAAGTTCCTACAGCAGTTGCCGCCAGCTCGTTCAGGAACTTCAAATTCAAAGCCGCACTAGAATCATAGAGTTGCTAGTGCTCCTTTGTTTCCGAAGTTCGCGTTGAGCGTGCTGCACTATCAGGCGAACTTCGGAAACGGAGCACTAGTCATGATTGGCCGTCTCAATCACGTGGCGATCGCGGTGAGCGATCTCGCCCAGGCGATGAAGATCTATCGCGAGACGCTGGGGGCCGAGGTCTCCGACCCGGTGCCGCAACCGGACCACGGCGTCACCACTGTTTTCATTATCTTGCCGAACACCAAGATCGAGCTGATCGCACCGCTTGGCGAGAGCTCGCCCATTTCCAACTTCCTTGCGCGCAATCCGGATGGTGGCATTCACCACGTCTGCTACGAGGTGAGCGATATCAGAGCGGCGCGCGATCGTCTGCGTGAGGGCGGCGCGCGCGTGCTGGGAGACGGCGAGCCCAAAATCGGCGCCCACGGCAAGCCGGTGCTGTTCCTGCACCCCAAGGATTTCTGCGGAACGCTGATCGAGATCGAGCAGGCGTGAGAGCAGGATCCCGAAAAGTGCAAGCCCGTTTCGGAAAAGATCACGCTCAAAACAAAAAAGTTAGACTTTGATCCGACTAAACCTAATCGGATCAAAGTCTAGATGGCACCACAAACGAATTGCGGCCCGTCGGGGGGCGCCGCGAGCCGCAATCACGTGCCTGACGATGAGCGGGATTGGGGGACGGGTGGTCAGGGGACTGTCAATCCGCAACACAATCGCCGGCGGGTCAGCGGGGGCAGTTCTTGCGTTCCTCAGAGACCTTCGCGTGTCTATCATCGCGTCGGCGCGCGCGATATGGACAAGTGGTGACGTTGTGATCTTTAGGTTAATTCGAGAAATTTGCCGGGCTGCCCCATCGTGTCTGTGACCACCGCCATCGCCATCTATTTTGTACTGTGGTGGATTGTACTATTTGCGGTATTGCCATGGGGGGTGCGCAGCCAGGAGGAGAGTGGTTCCGTCAGTCCTGGTACTGATCCGGGGGCGCCCACTATTCCGGCTTTGTGGCGCAAAGTCGTATGGACCACGATCGCGACATCCGTCGTTTTCGCGGCGGGGGTCCTGCTCTTCCAATACCGGATCGTCACACTGGAGAGATTGGCCTACTGGCTTGGCGTACCATGGTAGGGAAATCTCAGGCCGATCAAAAAAATTGAGCAGGGCCAAAGCCCTGCTCGTTTATTTGGTTGTCGCCCGACATCATCCCCGCCCGACTAGCTACTACCTTGGCGGCTGTGGCTTAAGCGCCTGGGGGCTTGTCCTCCCAAGACTTGGACCGCATAGGAACTCCGGATTGGTAGGCCGTTGCCCAACTATGCTGTAATCAAGCTAGCCAATCTGCGTAGGGGTTGTCACTATCCTAAAAATGACAAGTGTCACTTGGGTTGAACACACTTCCGTGAGGTCGTTCTAACGGGGGACGCGGAAGGACCGAGGCCTTGTCTTCCACGGACCGATCCGCTTTGAGTCGGTCGCCCCAACGACCTGATTTTTTCAAGAGCCCATCCGAAAGCCCAGCCGAGCCCCATGCGCCTATCCCGTTACTTCCTGCCTATCCTTCGTGAGGTTCCCAAGGAGGCTGAGATCGTCTCCCATCGCCTGATGCTGCGCGCCGGCATGATGCGGCAGGAGGCGGCGGGCATCTATGCCTGGCTGCCGCTCGGCTTTCGGGTGCTCAAGAAGATCGAGCAGATCGTGCGCGAGGAGCAGGACCGCGCCGGCGCGATCGAGCTCTTGATGCCGACGCTGCAGCTCGCCGACCTCTGGCGCGAAAGTGGACGCTACGACGCGTATGGTCCTGAAATGCTGCGCATCCAGGATCGGCATGAGCGCGAGCTGCTCTATGGGCCGACCAATGAGGACATGATAACGGAAATTTTTCGGGCCTATGTCCGTTCTTATCGCGAGCTGCCCAAGATCCTCTATCACATCCAATGGAAGTTCCGCGACGAGCAGCGTCCGCGCTTCGGCGTGATGCGCGGGCGCGAGTTCCTCATGAAGGACGCCTATTCGTTCGATCTCGACGAGGCGGCTGCGCGCTTGTCCTACAACAAGATGTTCGTTGCCTATCTGCGCACGTTCGCCCGCATGGGGCTCAAGGCGATCCCGATGCGGGCGGAGACCGGCCCGATCGGCGGCGACCTGTCGCACGAGTTCATCATCCTGGCGGAGACCGGCGAGTCCGCGGTCTTTTGCAATCGCGACGTGCTCGAGCTGGCGATCCCTGGTGAGGACGTCGACTATGACAGCGACCTCGTCCCGCTGATCAAGCCCTGGACGAGCTTCTATGCAGCGACATCCGACGTGCATGACGCCGCCCGCTTCGAGCGCGAGGTGCCGCCCGACAAGCGCCTGCACACCCGCGGCATCGAGGTTGGCCAGATCTTCTATTTCGGCACCAAGTACTCCGTTCCCATGAAGGCGGCCGTGACCGGCTCCGACGGGGCCGAGCGGCCGATCCATGGCGGCTCCTACGGTGTGGGGGTGTCGCGCCTCGTTGGTGCGATCATCGAGGCCTTCCACGACGACGCTGGTATCAAATGGCCCGAGGCGGTGGCGCCGTTCCGGATCGCAATCCTCAACCTCAAGCAGGGCGGCAGCGACACCGATGCGGCTTGCGAGAAGCTCTATCGGGAGCTGGCAGCTAAGGGTATAGACGTACTCTATGACGATACCGACCAGCGGCCGGGGGCCAAGTTTGCCACCGCCGACCTGATCGGGGTGCCCTGGCAGGTCTTGATCGGCCCCAAAGGGCTCGCCGAGGGCAAGGTCGAGCTCAAGCGTCGCGCCGACGGCAGTCGCGAGCTGTTGAGCCCAGCGGATGCCCTGGCCCGGCTCGCGCCGTGATAGGGTTTGGAATGACCCTGTGCGTTTTGGCCGGCTAGTGCCCCGCTTCCGAAGTTCGTAAGTCGTTGCGGCAACCTAAGATATGAACTTCGGAAGCAAAGGGGCACTAGCAACGCTATGATTCTAGTGCCGCTTTTCGATTTGAAGTTCCTAACTGAGTTTGCGGCGGGTATTGTAGGAACTTCAAATCGGCGGCACTAGCGACTGGCCATCATGGCGTGAAACGGCCAGAATCATGTGAAACTCGGGGTGGCGGGAAGAATTGCATGGCCGAGTCGACCGGGACCCACGCCTTCGCTCCCTTCGAGTGGATGCTGTCGCTGCGCTATCTGCGGGCGCGCCGACGCGAGGGATTCATTTCCGTCATTGCCGGCTTCTCCTTCGTCGGCATCATGCTGGGCGTTGCGACGCTGATCATTGTCATGGCGGTGATGAACGGCTTCCGCAAGGAGCTGCTCGACAAGATCCTCGGCCTCAACGGCCATCTCCTGATCCAGCCGCTCGAGAGCCCACTCACCGACTGGGAGGTCGTCACCGAGCGCATATCGAGGGTCGACGGCGTCATGCTCGTTGCCCCCATGGTCGAGGGGCAGGCGCTCGCGGCGTCACCCTTCAACGGCTCCGGCGTTCTGGTGCGCGGCATGCGCGCTGCCGATCTGTCGGTGCTGCCCTCGATCGCCGGGCGCATCAAGCAGGGCTCGCTGCAGGGTTTCGATGCCGGACAGGGCCTGATGATTGGCCGAAGGCTTGCCGATCAGCTGTCGGTGCGGGCGGGTGACGGGATCACGCTGGTGGCTCCCAAGGGCGCCATGACGCCCATGGGCGTCATGCCGCGCACCAAGGCCTATCGGGTCGCCGCCGTGTTTGACATCGGAATGTCGGAATATGACCTGACCTTCGTGTTCATGCCCTTGGCGGAGGCGCAGGCCTATTTCAACCGCAACGCCGACGTGACCGCGCTCGAGGTCTATGTCGACAATCCGGACAAGGTTGACCACTACCGCAAGGTGATCGCGGAAGCGGCCGGCCGCCCGATCTTCATGGTCGACTGGCGCCAGCGCAACGCCACGTTCTTTGGCGCGCTGCAGGTCGAGCGCAATGTGATGTTCTTGATCCTCACCCTGATCGTCCTGGTGGCGGCGCTCAATATCGTCTCCGGGCTGATCATGCTGGTGAAGGACAAGGGGCCCGCCATCGCCATCCTGCGCACCATGGGGGCCTCGCAAGGCTCGATCCTGCGGGTCTTTCTCATCACCGGCGCCGCGATCGGCGTGGTCGGCACGTTTGTCGGGTTCATGCTCGGCACGCTGGTGTGTCTCAATATCGAGTCGATCCGCCAGTTCCTGTCCTGGTTCACCGGGACTACCCTGTTCGATCCGGCGCTCTATTTCCTGTCGCGCTTGCCGGCGGATATGGACGTCAAGGAAACGACCGCCGTGGTCGTGATGGCACTCACGCTGTCGCTGCTCGCAACCTTGTATCCGTCCTGGCGCGCGGCCCGGCTCGATCCGGTCGAGGCGCTGCGTTATGAATGACGCCTCGACCACGACCTTTCACGCGCCGGTCGCGACGGCCGCCAATCCGCTGGCCGAGAATGAGGACGCTCCGGTCCTGTTTCTTCACGGCGTCTCTCGCACCTACAGCCAGGGCTCCGCGGCCCTCGAAGTGCTCAAGAACGCCGAGCTTGCGCTCTGGCCCGGCCAGTCGGTGGCATTGGTGGCGCCGTCGGGCGCTGGCAAGTCGACGCTCTTGCACCTTGCCGGCCTGCTTGAGCATCCGGACGCCGGCGAGGTCTATGTCGACAAGGTGCCGACCTCGCGCATGGCCGATTCCGAGCGCACCCGCATCCGGCGCACCGAGATCGGCTTTGTCTATCAGTTCCACCATCTGCTGCCCGAGTTCTCTGCGGTCGAGAACATCATGCTGCCGCAGATGATCCGCGGCCTCGGGCGCAAGGAGGCCAACCGGCGCTCGCTCGAGCTGCTCGCCTACCTCGGACTCCGCAACCGCGCGACCCATCGACCCTCCGAGCTCTCCGGTGGCGAGCAGCAGCGGGTCGCGATTGCGCGCGCGGTGGCCAATGCGCCACGCATCCTGCTCGCCGATGAGCCCACCGGAAATCTTGATCCGCAGACAGCCGATCATGTGTTCAAGGCGCTCACCCAACTCGTGCGCGCGTCCGGCCTCGCCATGCTCTGCGCGACCCACAACATGGAAATCGCCGGCCGCATGGACCGGCGCGTCACGCTCCGCAATGGGTTGGTTGTGGAGTCGTAGGCCGCTTGCGCGCGCTCCGACCAGCACGTCCGAATTCCTCCGAAACCACAGCCATAGCCCGCAGAAAGCCCTCTTGACGCCGGGAACGTAATGTGAACAATGTTCCCTCTATGTTCTATGGAGGAAGCAATGTTACGTTCAGTGTTTGAGGAGGCTGCTGCCCTTGCCTCGCTTGCGCTGTTTCTCGGCATGATCGCGATCTGGGCACAGGTACTCGCGACGCTTTGAGTCTGGCGCCTCCGATGGAGGCCCCTACAGAGCCTGGGGAAAATCCGGATGTCGGCACGGCGCAGACGTGCTGAAGTGATACAGCCTTGAACGTAGCCCGCACCTTTTGGGTCCGGGATTCGAGAGGGGTTCAATGGCCGACCCGGGCTTTGTCCATCTGCACGTGCATTCGTCCTATTCGCTCCTGCAGGGTGCGCTGTCGATCGCGCGGCTTGCGGACCTGGCCAAGGCCGACCGGCAACCCGCGCTGGCGCTGACCGACACCGACAACATGTTCGGTGCGCTGGAATTCTCCGAGAAGATGGCGGGGGGTGGCATCCAGCCGATCGTCGGCTGCGCGCTCGCCCTCGACTTTGGCGACCAGGAGATGCGGCCCGGCGGACCGGCGCCGGAACGGCGTCACATCGTCCTGTTGGCGGCGCGCGAGGACGGCTACCGCAGCCTGATGCGGCTCAATTCGCGTGCCTTCTTGGAGAGCCCGTCGAATGAGCGGCCGCACGCCAAGATTGCCTGGCTCGAGGGTGCAACGGACGGCCTGATCGCGCTCACCGGCGGCCGCGGTGGCCCGCTCGACAAGGCGATTGTAGCCGGGCAGGGGGCGCTCGCGCAGGCGCGCTGCGACACTCTCGTGCAGCTGTTCGCCGACCGGCTCTACATCGAGCTGCAGCGCCATGGCGATGACCGTCCGGCCGAGGCCGCGCTGCTCGAGATAGCCTACGCACGCGGCATCCCGATTGTCGCGACCAACGAGCCGTTCTTTGCCAAGCGCGAGGACCATGAAGCCCACGACGCGCTGATCTGCATCGCCGAGGGCAAGCTCATTGCCGATAGCGAGCGGCCTCAGCTCAGCCCCGAATACCGTTTCAAGACCCGCGCCGAGATGGCGACGCTGTTTTCCGACCTGCCGGAGGCGCTCGCCTCGACGGTCGAGATTGCGCGCCGGTGCGCCTTCCGGCCGACCACGCGGGCGCCCATTCTGCCACGCTTCTCGATCGGCGAAAGCGAAGCCGTCGACGAGGCGGCCGAGCTGCGTCGGCAGGCGGAGGCTGGCCTCGCGCGGCGGCTGCGCCTTTACGGCATTGCGCCCGGCCGTACCGAGGAGGACTACCGCGAACGGCTCGCCTTCGAGCTCGGCGTCATCGAGAAGATGAAATATCCGGGCTACTTTTTGATCGTCGCCGACTTTATCCAATGGGCGAAGTCGCAAGGCATCCCGGTGGGCCCCGGGCGCGGCTCGGGCGCCGGATCGCTGGTCGCCTATGTGCTCACCATCACCGATCTCGATCCGATCCGGTTCGGGCTCCTGTTCGAGCGCTTCCTCAATCCCGAGCGCGTCTCGATGCCCGACTTCGATATCGATTTCTGCCAGGACCGCCGCGACGAGGTGATCCGCTACGTGCAGCAGCGCTATGGCCGCGACCGGGTCGCCCAGATCATCACGTTCGGGACGCTGCAGGCGCGCGGCGTGCTGCGCGACGTCGGCCGTGTGCTGCAGATGCCCTATGGCCAGGTCGACAAGCTCTGCAAGCTCGTGCCGCAGAATCCAGCGAACCCAGTCACGCTCAAGCGTGCCATCGAGGACGAGCCGCGCCTGCAGGCCGAGCGCGACCGCGATCCGGTGGTGCGCCGCGCCTTCGACATCGCGCAGAAGCTCGAAGGGCTGCATCGGCATGCCTCGACGCATGCCGCCGGCATCGTGATTGGCGAGCGGCCGCTCTCGGAGCTGGTGCCGCTGTATCGCGATCCGAAGTCCAACATGCCGGTGACCCAGTTCAACATGAAGTGGGTGGAGCCGGCGGGCCTCGTCAAGTTCGATTTCCTCGGTCTCAAGACACTCACCGTGCTGGCAACGGCGGTGCGCTTCGTGGGTCAACGTAACATTGAGATCGATCTTCTACGTATTCCGCTCGACGACGCCAAGAGCTACGCGATGCTGGCGCGCGGCGAGACCGTCGGCGTGTTCCAGGTGGAAAGCGCGGGCATGCGGCGCGCGCTCGTCGACATGCGGCCGGACCGGTTCGAGGACTTGATCGCGCTGGTCGCGCTCTACCGGCCGGGTCCGATGGCGAACATTCCGACCTATTGCGCGCGCAAGCTCGGTGACGAGCAAATCGAATACCTCCATCCCAAGCTCGAATCGATCCTGCGCGAGACCTATGGTGTCATCACCTATCAGGAACAAGTGCAGCAGATCGCCCGCGATCTCGCCGGGTACAGCCTCGGCAAGGCGGATATCCTCCGCCGTGCAATGGGCAAGAAAGACAAGAATGAAATGGCGTCGCAGCGCGGCGGCTTCATCGCCGGGGCGGTCGAACGCGACATTCACCGCGCGGACGCCGAGGCGATCTTCGATGCTTGCGCAAAGTTCGCGGAATACGGTTTCAACAAATCGCACTCCGCGCCCTACGCGCTGTTGACCTACCAGACCGCCTACATGAAGGCGAACTATCCAGTCGAATTCCTCGCCGCCTCGATGACGCTCGATGCCGGCAACACTGACAAGCTCGCGGAGTTCCGCGCCGAAGCACAGCGGCTCGGCATCAAGGTGATGCCGCCCTCGGTCAATCGCTCGGGCGTTGCCTTCGAGGTCGACGGCGACACCATTCACTACTCGCTCGCGGCCCTCAAGGGTGTCGGCGCGCAGGCGGTCGAGGCGATCGTGGCGGCACGTGGCGATCGTCCCTTTGCCGACCTCTCCGACTTCGCGACCCGCATCAATCCGCGCGCGGTCAACAAGCGCGTGCTTGAAAGTCTCGCCGCCGCAGGCGCCTTCGACGCGCTGGAGAGCAACCGCGCGCGCGTTTACGCCGGGGTCGACGCTATCCTCGCCGCCGCGCAACGCCGCCACGAGGATGCCGTGGTCGGCCAGAACGACATGTTCGGCGGCGCCGCAAACCGCGAGACCATCGCAATCCCCGCGGTCGAGCCTTGGCTCGCGTCCGACAAGCTGCAGCGCGAATACGATGCCATCGGATTTTTCCTGTCCGGCCATCCGCTCGACGAATATTCG
>Ga0137397_10002630_pt1 | contig 12446 bp, 16 predicted proteins | sample czorhiz116metaG_FD_106658 | JGI IMG/M metagenome (GOLD analysis project Ga0137397, IMG submission 106658) | Vadose zone soil microbial communities from Angelo Coast Range Reserve, California, USA - czorhiz1.16 metaG | ecosystem: Environmental > Terrestrial > Soil > Vadose zone | place: USA... | reverse complement strand
TTTTTTTTTTGTTTTTTTTTGTATTATGGGGAAAAACCCCTTTAACGTCTTAGCTATCAGCCATCGACGGCCTACTACATCTGGATGTACTACAGGTATTCCAAACCCGGAGCGTACGGTAACATGTAAGGTAGAGCAAATAAATGAACGTGGGGGAGGGTAAACGACGGTGGGAGTTCAATCATGGGGGGAAAGGAAACATGATGCACTGCGCACGTGTGATGATCAGGATACGATAGGGGGCATAAAGACAGGGGGGGGGGTTAACACGGCACCTGCCTTGCCACGGTCTTGTATTTCCAGGCGGGTATCAGGTGATAAGGAAGAAGGGGCCGGAGATGAAGCCCAGCATGAGAAAGGGGAGGAACGAGAAGGCGATACGATGCCTGCCTTGCCACGGTATTGGTTATCCGGGTGGGTATCAGGGGAAGGGGAGGCTGGGGATGGCAGCCAGCGTTAGGCAGAGGCAAAGGGGTTGGGGGGGAGCAGGCCATAGGGGCTGGGTCGTTCTCCGGGGGGGACCTCCGTACACTCCATGTCCACTGCGTATTCTTCGGCAAGCTCCCGAAGGAGGGCTCCGTCGAGGCAGCGGCTGACGCCTCACTCGACCCAGGCCTCGACCTGGTCAACGTCAATCAAGGATGAAGCAAAAGCGTTCAGGAAGCATGAGGGGGGGTCCCGTACCAGAAAATTCATCACCATTGCACCAACCCAGCGCGACGGCGACCACTTGCTGACCAGCCTGATCTGGTCAGCAAGTGCCTGCTCCTTTTGAGCCCGTTTCCCAGCATCGTACTGGTACTTGGGCAGGAGCTTTCGAGCTCGTTCGGCACATGGCCAGCGAGGTGCCTGCCCGTTTCCTTTGCTTAGTAAGTCATCACAATTCTTCACCGCGCCATCACGTCAGGTTCGTTCGTATACTGCCGCTGCGCACACGCAAGTTGCGGCATCCTCATCTTCCGAACGTGACAAAGACTCGGAATAAGCCATCTACGATAATATTTCGGAACACTTCCAAACCTCCGAGCTGCTGGTGCAGGACGTTTCTGGTACGGACCATTCCCACTGCACCCTCTCCGCATCGTTCGGAATACCCTTTGGGGGGTCTAATGTGTGATTTCGTATAGGTGGCTGTGGGACGTTCTACGCAGTTACCATTGCGAGCGCGGCGTTTAAGGGTATCTCAGTGGTTAATGAAGCCTGAGCCCTCAAGAAGGAAATTGAAGGAATCCACGGCCTTCAGGTACTCTTCTTCCTCCTCCTCACGTTACCTACATTGTGATGCTGATGCTCTCTGCGCAGCTCAAAACTGTTCCGCGATGAAAGTACATACATACCATCTTTGATGCCCCATCTCTTTTGTAGACGCAATATTTATCGACATCATCCATCAACCAACCGCTGAAGCATATATCACCAAAAAGAGCATGCGTCTCACATGCTACGTGCATCCAAAGCGGGATCGTATTACGTGGCGATCAGTTTGTTGATTCTCTCATGCTCCCGCTCATATCGTGCCGCTTTGATGTGGCTATACATGGGGATTTAGCTCCGCGTATTCATCGCAGACGCCATCATTGATTGGCACGCACCGCGCCGGTTCCCTGGATGATACTGTACGGTACTGAACCGTATAGCAAAGGTGTCCAATGGTGTCCGCTTAGTCACTGGTCACAAGCCGGGACCGGGACCGGTTGATGGAGTGGGCTGAACGGCTCAATCATCGGAGGATCTAAGTAACTGTTCCGACGGCTTTTGCGGACCTGTACATCCTGAGCAGCGTTCAGTACATCTTCTCCATATTGGTCTCCGTCAGGTTTTCTCATAAACTGCTGCCGAACGTTAACATCTCACACTTGCGGTCCTCGGCCCATTCATTCAGTTGGGCAACATCAATCAGAGTACCAGAGTTTTCCACCGTCCTGGTCGTCAAGACGATGGGGGAAAATACTCTGGATAATAGATGAGCCAATTCGGGGCCATATACAGTCGTGCTATTAAGTTGAGGGCAGATAGCCCTGCTGACAAACTCGCGCTTCATTTGGACGTCTGTGATGGAGTGGTCCCCGTCCCTTTTCCAGCCGGGCGTAGCCCACTTTCGAAGGAATCCAGCGTGGTGGGCTTGAATATCCGCAAACCTAGTTTGTGTGCCCTGCAAGTGGGGATTTCCGTGTTCTCCGGGGATATGCGTCCAGACAATTTGTAGCTCTCAATGATAGGCACGGGTTACTGCGCCATGCATTTTGGGTGGCGGCGTTCGCTGCTGTCAAGAAAGGGTATTGCGCCCATCAAACGCATGCCTTTACTTGGGCAACCCCGGGGCCCACCTTCTCACAACTAAGTGGGTGGGGCGCGGAGAGAGCCCAACTCAAGAAGTACATACCCTGTGCTACGCGAGTCGTATCGTGTGCAGTTCATACAGCATTGTTGAGACTTGCTAATACACGTGCGGGGCCGATACTGTAGTGGGCCAATCGTGGCGGTTTGGCCATCATCCAAAGCCAGTCTCGGCTGCAAGTGGTTCATAACACAAGTTGGACAGCTAGAGTAGATATGAGAAAAACCGCCTGTGGTGTACGATGCTCTGCCAATATGCTCAGCAAGGTTCCACATGTGGCCAATGCACCCTGAGTACAGATTTGTTACGCACACATGTGTTGCAGCCTAAATATAGCCAGACTGGGGATTGAATATTGAACCCAGGCTCCCTGAATATATGCAAGGTGCTCTACCACTGAGTGCTGAGCTATCTAGCCATGGGGAATCGAAATTTGTCCCTCTTTTTTAGGCTAGAGCCATTTCCATCACGGTCAGGTTGGCATCGGGAGCGGTCGCGGAATACACTGGGTTCGAGCCGACATGCATGACAGTAGTTTCAGCGTACAACGCATTCGGGGCGAAGAGGCGAGGGGGCACAGATGTACGGACAGCAGGTTTCGTCCGTCATATAGCGTCATACACAATGATGTGCTGCTCGCTAATTCCCTTGCGATATACCCTGTATATGTATGTGAAGAGTAAACGTCTTAGTAGGCGTAGTTATGAATGCAGTAAAGGTCGTCATCAATTTGAGATTCGCATGAGAGTCCGCGGCCGCGATGACAGACGGACGCGGCGGAAGACTCGGAGGCCCGATGCGCCGCTCGTGCCGGTGCCACCAGAGTAGTGGCTGCGGCGGCACCCGACGGGACTGGGTACATGAATACATCACTGCATTGAACTGCGTTCGTCATGATCATCTACCTCATTCCAGTGTACGCAACGCAGATTTCTTGAAACTTTGGGTAAGACAACGACGGAAAGAAAAGAAAAGAAAGAAACATCGTTGACTGAGCCTTGTTCCGAGCCTCTAACCGCCTATTAGATGTCTGAATCGCCACTGCACAGCATCGATCGAAGGAACAGTAGATCCGGACTCGGAGATCTGGAAAAGGTCTGCACGTTGATCGATGATGGTGGCACGCCGATTGAAGCTGGGATCATGCAATCATGGGCTTTGGCGTTTGGGCTTACTGTGAAGCGAGTTTCGATTGGCCGATGAACGATGAACTCTTTTCGAATCGAATATAACAAGGACCCAATTCCGATCAAAACAGCCTGGAAAGACGGCTGTTCAAGCGAACATCCATGCGGCCACCAACCGCCGGGCCGGACGTTCTTGTATCGACATCATCAGTTCGGCCCGCCATTGTTTGGAATCGGCATCACAATCACACCACCGTCCACCCAGTGCCTTAAGTGAGACGATTGATTGCACGAGAAATACTGTGCTACATTGACATGGGGCTATCCGAGTTGAAAGGGCAAACCGAAGAGAACTGAAGCCACTTGCACCGGCTGCATCCGTAATTTCTCAGCTTGGAGAATTGGGGATGTACAATTGGTGGGCCGAGGGGGCTGTATAATAATTGCTTGTGGGACCTTGCATCGAGCTAACCCTCTTGCTACGGATATGAGGCTGCCAAAACGTACGTGTGTGTGCGGATGACCAATGCAAGCAATCCCATGGTAAATGACATGCGGCTATTACGGCTTTACACGTAGTTGTACAAACGGCGAGAGCATGAGTGCAGAGTGCTAAGCATGGCATTGCCCGGACCCCCAACAACAAAGCTGAAGGCGTCTCGAAGTGCAGGTAGTGTTATACACAGTAGAGTGGACGGCGTCACCGTCGGCATGCAAGATGCAATCATGTGCTCTCAGAGCTTCAGCAATAATGGAAATAACTTGGGGTTTACGTTTACTATTAGTGGGTCGTTAATACTGGGACCCAGATACCGGGCCTGGTCTCTTCGAGCCGGTGTATCATAACGCGATCCCAGGAGAGAATTATGTCATTTGCCTGTGAAATTGGTAAATGAGTTTGAGTTTCAACATTGCAAGGCTTCAGGTGGTCACGATGGAATTTACCTGCATGAAGTGGACGATCGCTCTTGCGGTGCGGCGGGCCAAACTTGCTAACTCGACATAACCATTCAACGCCGCGTTCAACGGTATCTCGTATGTGTTCGAATGGTAGCCGGACCACTAATCAAGTCATATCAGTCAAGTGTAAAGGAAGAGGGGCAAAGGCAACGGTAAGCAACGCACCCTAACTTTGAGTGTGATCCTACCAATGTCCGGAGCGATGTCATGCATCATGTATCCATGTTTTTGCGACAGGCACTCTCTGATTAAGGCCCCGTTCACTGAGATGCCAGAGCGGGACTTGCCCTTGAGGCGAAACTTGACCGTGACGCGGCCCCCAGGGCGATGGAACATCTCGGAGAGGGATCCCACTCCGGATCCCATGCCCATGCCGGGCCCTACGCTCGATGCGCGGTGTGTACGCTTGGGGGCAAAGTAGTGCGACAGATACGGCGTCACTTGTACTGGCCCAGGTGGAGGCAGAATGGCTGCGGGCTGGCCGATGCCGCCGCGGCCACCGCCGAGCGAGCGCCCTTGGCTGAAGCCACCGTCGTCCAGAGGCGGCGGGAACTGGTTATCAGACATGGACGAGCCGTCGCGCGAATTGAGGCATGCTTGGCCAGGAGGAGAGGAGCCGGTCGGATTCATGCCCGGAGGAGAATCGGAGCCGGAGAAGGAATCGTGCTCACGAGTGCCCATGGGGGGTGACGAGCCCATGCCTGCTGGGGGCGGGAAGGATCCAGGTCCGGATGGGGACAACTGCGAAAGAGATGGTGAGTGATCGGGTCCCGAGTTGGGAGGGCCGCCTACCCCCGAGATCTCATTGAAGTTGTCAATCTCGGGGTTTGGTGGGGAGCCACTGCTGGAGCCGAAGCTGGCCCCCGAATGAGAACGTGCGCGGCGGTTGTGGCCATCGGAATTGCTGTTCATTGTGGATGGTCAAGGGGAGTGATCGGTGTCAGGTGGGATCAGTTGGTAGGGAAGGAGCGGGGTTGATTGGGACCAACGCAGGGAGATGGTGTCTTGCTTGGTGAGGAGCCGGAGAGGAGAGAAAGAAGGAACTACAGTAGGGAAGCACTGACTGGCAGCTCAAGCAGGGGTTACGTGAACAATGGGATCTGGGGCACAACACGTCAACAAGGGTCAGATGGGCCAAAAGGTGGAGAGGGGACTTGGACGATTTGTAACGCCAGTCGCCGGGTTGTAAGATTGGCAGGTTTATCGCGGACTCGAAAGCTGGGGGCAAGGGGGACCAAACACTGGCAGGGCCCTTTCGCAGATCCTTGTGCCAAGCGGACTGGGACTCAGAAGGGGGGATTTATACAGTACACCCCAACCAAACGCACAATTCTAGACTAGCAAACAAATGGAAAGACGGCGCAAAGAATTATCATAAGACGTGGCAGCTGACATCTGCATCACCCCCACTATTTCAAGTTGGTCCCGTTAGGCACGGCGTATCAATAACCTGAACAGGATCTGCTCTGGGCACGATGGAGTCCAGAGCCTGAGACTGACTGTTGGCCATTTGAGGGTGAGACCTGTGAGGGTGAATGGGGAAGTGGTTCAAGTTCGGGTTCAATCCCCGCGCTGTTTATAGCCCGGATGTCGCTCAGTTGTCGCTCCTGACACCGAGTCCGGGCCGGGACATTTACCTTTTTCTATGATTTTACCCATGACAGCCTTTGTTCTTCTTCACAATCAGTTAGCGTGAAGATTACCCTTTGACATCTGCATTGTAAGAAGCGGCATGAGTTCTGATGAAGTCGAAAGCAAGAATGCGTAGAAGGTTTGAAAGGGACACCAAACACTACGACAGAGAGAAAAAGGTGAGTGCGTTCGAGCCTCGTTTGACTACAGATACAAAAGAGAATACATGAGATAATGATTTAATGTGTCATCCTTCTTAGACTCATCACACTTTACTCGAGAGACAATCTGACAAACCGAATGACGACAAAATATTATGAAACGATACTTCGCCTTGATCCCGTGCTTTCTCACTCTCCCTCAGTTGCTATGGCCACAAAGACGCATCATTTTCTGGGATTCAAAAGTCTTAGGAAAAACCGTACAAACTAACGCGGACTTTCTTGTTATCCGTCATCGATCCATCATCAGCTTGCCATTGCGCATCATGTCTTGAATCGGTATCTCCATTGCACCCATCATTCCCTCAGTGCCTCCAGAGAGACGATTGAATGTATGAGCAATGCCGTGCTATCGTCCCGCCACACTGACATTAGGTCGGGGGTGAAGGGGGCTATAACAAAAGGCAAATCGTGGATGTCGTGATACACGATCATGATTAATGCATGATCAATTGCATATATCACAAACCGAAGAGAAGCCCCTCTGTGCCAGCAGCATTCGTAATTTCTATTTGGTGGAATGATTGGCGAGGGCTCTGTGCGATGTATCATTGATTCAGGAGGGATGTAAAATCTCGAGAATGCGCTTCGCGACGCATCACGATTTACGATCCGTGGTCCGCTGGTTATCCACAATTAATTTTGTCTCGGCCGAACCGGTCGCCGTTTCCCCACCGCAAAATGCCCTCATGAGATGTGGGGCTCGGTGCCCGTGGAGGGAGCCTAGGAGTAAAAATATATGAAGAGTACGGGCACGGGTACACACCATATATGAGTGTTACGTCGGTTTTCGATGCGTCCACGGGTCATGAAACGCACCACAGTACTAGTACAGTGCTCCAGCAAATCAAACCCGCGGCCGGCCGGAGGAGAGCCACGGCCAGGCGCGATGCGCTGCCTTCCGAAGTCCAACCCGCATCAACGGGAAGGTCTCACGGCTTGCCGATAGATCTGATTTGGTGGGGGCAATAATTGGCAGTGCCTCGAGGAACGAAGGATGACGCAAGGGTCGATTTAATACCATGATAGTGTCATATGATGCGGCGAAGGGGACAAGCCTTGGCTTATCTTGGTGTGTTCGATTGTGCAGTACCAGTAAGTTTGACGTGGTGTGACTGGCGCACCTCACCACTTCCTAAGATGTAAAAGTTCAGTAACAGCTCAGTCCAGATGTCGCACCATCACATTTTTGGGAAAGGAAAAAAAATGAAATCTTCCGAGAAGCGTAACGCAACGCCAGAAATGTCAGAAATGGCAGCCACCCCTCTCCTTCTATCGCCGGGATCCCGGCATTTCAAGGAGGACTGACTAGTTCAGTGATACGTATCGGCGGCGGCAATAGCCTTGTGCTTGTTAATCGAAGTCTCGAACCCGACCTTATTCGTAACGGACTGAAAACCATTTACGAGGCACAAAGTAGTAAAAGGGCACAAGTTTTCGCACCTGGGTGGCGCCGCCACATTTCCCGGATATATCTCCTTCGCACGCCCTCTCGGCAACACAACGCGAACCGGTGGGAAATCGAACACTGTCTGCTGCCTTCCATGCAAGGAATCGAGGACTCACTACTGCGCCCAAAATGTACAGTCCAGTACAGCCGCTACAGCACGCCATACCGTTCCGGCGTCGGCTCCTGCCGCCTCACTGGCACGCGACTATGGAATAGTCCTACTAGGGTACCACATGTCTTGGAAGACCGCCGCGTGAACCTGAGAACCTGACGCGGGCCTCTGCGACGCTTCGGAATGGACAGGACCGAAGGTTCCCGAGGAGCAAGAAAAAAAGGTCCTACGTCTACTTCCAGCGGCGCAGGGGTGCGACTTGGACCGTCCTCTTCATTTTCTTCCCCTTCTCCGGTAGTTTCGCTCGTCCGATAGTGTCTTGAGCCGCACCGGAGGGGGAGAGAGAGTATACACATACAGTATGTCCACCGTCCGTTGTCGACGTCATGTCCAAATGCGAGACTAGCGAGTTTCTTCGCGTGTTCGCGCCCGGCGTGCGCCTGTCATTGCGAGCTTACGTACTCCGACGGCCGCGCCATCTGAGTCCGGCCGTTACAATTTTTTTTTTGAGTCACCGCTACTCACGCGCTCATGCGCTCATGGCCTTACTAGGCCTCCCTCTGTTGCTTGCCTCGTTACAGTGGTCCGCGGGAGCCATTTGGAGCTCACCTGCACGGCTGTGCTCGCATAGTATTACTAGTGCTTCGAATTGATGCTGCTCGATGTTGAGTGGGTATGTACTGGGACACGAGATCCCTTTCCTCGTTCGGAGTTTCACGTTTCACCCTCCTCCGTTATCCTTTCTTTTCGCCTGTCGAATCGGCGTTACCTTAAAAAGTTAGTGCGGTTGAGTTCCTATCAGCAGTATATCCCATTCCGATGGGAGCCTTGATCCCGGAAGACAGCAAACGTCCAAACACTGGCAGAGATTGTTTCACACTCACACCATGATGATTGCTTGTAGAGATCATCAGTTTCGCAGCACGTGCAGAGATATGATAGCTGGCCTTCAGCCACTTAGAAGGCGCGTGGCATGACCTCCGAGTCGTTCGCGGGCGTAGCCTCAATCTCAATTGCATGGTCTCACATATCGCTCAAATTGACCCCCTATCCATGAGCCGACAGGCTTATGGCCTTTTGAGCATTAAGCGTTTTGGAATCAATATGTAAATTCGACGTCCAAGCGACCCACATATAACGACAATAAAGACGTAATTGACGAACCGAAAAAGTTGCTCATCCACAGTTCGACTACAAAAATGACGACGAATTGGAAGGCGCAAAATACTGTCTCTCGCTCGCTTATCCCCGGCGAGATAAGCGGAGCAACGTGATTGCTTCACGGCTATAATTATCCTGAGCGGGATCGTCATCGACCTTCAAAGTTAGTGCGCACGAGTTGGGGCAGATTCTCAGTTCTCTGCCACGTACGATGTTCCAGGTGAAGTATTTTTTGAGTAAAGCGAAGAATCGCTTATCGGCTTTGCGCCTTTTCTTGTAACAAAATAGGACTTCGGGTGCACGTTCGGGGGGCGGAGGAACGAGCATGGCTAACGTGGAAACAAGCAACGGGAATGCAGGTTCGAAGTATACGCAATCGGCTGCAAGGACTATATCTGGTCGTTGCAGTTCGGGGACTGGCTTTGCCCTGGCGATAATGAGGTATTTTAGAAATTGCAGTCGCGTATACGTCCGTAGCGGCAGACGACGACAGACGGACCAGTCGAGTTCCATGGCCGTGACATTGGATTGCAAATTGTTGAGCGAGATATTGTGCTCCATGATTGGGAGGAGTGGGCTTTGTGTATGCGAGGCACAAGCACAGCGATGATCAGCTACTACGGGCTACTCAGGAGAGCGAGAAGTAACGACGTACGCCTGGTCAGTGATACATACACGCGCGCCAAGGTGACCGGCTACGAGGCCGACGAGGCCGGTGCCACTGCCGAGTTCAAGTACGTTCATACCTTGAAGGGCGAATCCACGATAGGCGATGTAATTCGCTAATACCTGCAGATAATGCACATTTGGTCAAAGTGGCGTATCATGACAACGATGATACAGGGGAAAAAACAATGGTGATAGCAATAAGCGACATCTATTGGCCCACCTCTCCCGCTGGCCAAGCGATGCCGCCGCATCCAGGCCTGGGGTCCACAGAAAGAGAGAGGGTGATCGTCCGATAAGATGATTCCGATTCCTCGGACTGATGTCGGTGACATGGGGCTACAAATTTGATTTCGACGATCTGGTGCAGTAGTGGTGGAGTTGAGGGCAGTAGATCGTCAGAGTTGTCGTCGTCATCGTCATCGTCTTTGGATGCAAACAGGCGTCGAAGAGGGGCTTCGATGGCACGCAAGGTGTTTTCTTCCATGAATTAGAGGGCTTTCGCGAGTGATGGATGGGGAAATTTTGAAGAAGGGAGAAGTTTATAAAAAGTTGGTTGCAGCTTGCAAACGTGGATGTACAGATGATAAACTTTGCCCGATGATGTGAGCGCGGCTTCTCACGGACCCGACGGACCAGAGATTCCGTTCGATCACGTCCGTCGCGATTGGTGACAGACGTCGCTCATGACCATAAAGATGGGACATACGCACGCGCACGGCCGAGCAGGGTCGAATGATTCTGATTGATGGGAGGATTAAGTGATAAGTCAAGGCAGCGCCGTGAGAGCAGCCCTCCTGACTTGACGGCAGAGCTGACGAGCCCGAAGGAACGGCTCTTCATCAGGTTACTGTATAAGTGATTTTGTTTGGCCCTGAAATGAAATCACACGCACCCGATCCGATCTAGGCGATTAATCCAGAGACAGACGGCCAAACGGCTCCCTTATAACTATCCTCTCGCAAACGCCCTTGTTCCCCCCTTGATATCCCACATCTCCCATTCTCTCTCCTTCGCAGGGTATCGCCCTTTGTGCTGTATAGAGCCCCCGTCCGTCCCTCCATTCAGACCCATACGGATTTACAATCTTCCCAGTCTGTCCCCTCTTGTCCGTGCGGAGTTCCCCGTCCACTGACTGCTCTTCTAAACTCCCCAGCTTTTCGCGATCACTCGTCCGCCCCATGAAACGCACGACTACGACAGTCACTCTTCTTCCTTTCGCTCCTCATCAACAGCAGCACTCTTCATCTTGGTCCCAACAACGGAGTCCCGCCCGATCACGATTACCGAGCTTACTCAGCGCCTCCGTCTGTATCATGTCCGCCCCTTCTCCCAGCCAACTCTTCGATGTCTCGCGCCGCCCAAACACACTGCGAATCAGTCCTTCTATAATCTCCGAGGCATCCTGCGACACCACTTCCTCGTCCTCCTCTTCTTCCTCTTCTTCTTCATTCCCGAGTACGTCCCCAACGTCCTATTCCACCTCACCTCCATCGTTACCACCATCTCCACCACCGTGCGTTCTTCTTTTTATTATCCCATTTGGTAATCCTCGGCAATACTGACCGTCGTTCCACATGATGCGATGTCCTCAAATCCCTAATCACGATCGCAATAATCCCCATGCTTGTCATTTCCTCATTAGTCCATCTAATCGCTCTCCCGGCAAATCGCGCCCGCTTCCGCAGCCACCGGCGCCAACAGAACGGTCGCCATTCCCGAACAACGCCGCCGCCGCCGCTACCGGTCAACTCCGACCCAGGACCCCACCACCTGCGTGGTCTCCCCCCGAGCCAGCGCCCTCATTCGTCGCAGCAGCAGCCGCAGCGCGCCCGACCCGACCCAGGGTGGCGCTCCCCCAGGAGCGACAATCCTCTTCAGAATCCCCACGCGTCCCATTAATATCACCCAGGTCAACCCCCGCGCAACTAGACGGATCCGCCTCCTCGCTTGTCCAGCCCCGAGTTCGTCCACTGCCAACGCGGCCAGTGCCTCCCGGGCCCCCCAGCGAGGATAACACCCCGATCGCCCCATTTGGCTTGCCACGTTGGCAAGCCGACGCTTTGACGATCCCCCAAGACGATACCTCAATGTCCCCTTATGACGACCGCCATGCCATCGATTGGGACTTGATTGACGAAGTCATGAAACGTGCGGGCTAAACGAAAATGCCACTTTTTTCTTGTGTGTGTATCTCTTTGCAGTCGTTTCAATCACTTTCTTCACACCTCACACGGACTAACCCCAACCCTGGCGGTGTGTTTTTGTCTCAGCATGTAACGAAGCATCGTAATTACCCTATCCTTATATCTCTTTCTCCCGTCTATCCCTCCAATGAAATGTCCACGCAGTAATTTTTCTTGTCACTCATCCCCATCTCGACGATGCCTCAAATTCATTCAGCACTCTCTTGGCAAGTCCAGCCAACCTTGGTCGACAAGTACCGGTTGAGCGTGGGAAATGCATTAAGAGCGAGCAACGAACAACTACGTCTCGATGAATCGGATGCCGTAAGTAATACATCCATACCTCGGTTCGTTCGTGGCGCCGCATTTGAGTACTCCGGACACTCCCCTGTACGGGCTGGCTTCTTGGAAGCAATATACCTTCGTGCGGACGAGCACCGCGCACCGCGCAAGCTTCTGATTCCTCTGGCGTCTCTATAGAGCCCGGACCAAGCTGTCCCTGGGTGACGATTATTAATTAACATTGGCGCCCCGATGGCCGCGGACGCAGCAGCCAGTATTTCTTGTCTGATACGTACATGTGTGCCCAGTAG
>Ga0137397_10002629_pt1 | contig 12446 bp, 13 predicted proteins | sample czorhiz116metaG_FD_106658 | JGI IMG/M metagenome (GOLD analysis project Ga0137397, IMG submission 106658) | Vadose zone soil microbial communities from Angelo Coast Range Reserve, California, USA - czorhiz1.16 metaG | ecosystem: Environmental > Terrestrial > Soil > Vadose zone | place: USA... | reverse complement strand
GGAAATGAAGAACTGCGAAGTGCGCATGTCTTGCCCGAGCTCGAAAAGCCGCTATTCTACGGTAGAGAGCCATCCCGAAGTGGAGAGCAGCGGTGTTCGGAAAATGGAAGATTCATCGTTCGGCCGATCATGAAATCAGCGTCGAAGTAAGCGAGAAGGACGGCATTCGCTCGCTGCATCTGGGCAGCGAGACGGTGCAGAGCTCTATGAAGCTGGCCGACCCCACCGAGCTGGTGCTGTCGTATACCAGGGCCATGATGGCGTTCCTGCTGTTCGATCCGCGCCCGCAAAACATTCTGATGATCGGCTTGGGCGGCGGGTCGCTGGCCAAGTTCGTCTATCGCCACCTGCCGTCGGCGCAAATCACCGTGGTCGAATCGCAACTGAGGGTGATCGCGGCAGCGCGCCAGTATTTCCACGTGCCGTCGGACGATGGCCGGTTTCGCGTCGAACTGGCCGAAGGTAGTCAATGGGTGGCCGCTCATCCGCGCGGTTGCGACGTGTTGTTGGTGGACGGCTACGACGGCCGCGAACAGGTTCCCGAGCTTTGCTCGGAGAGTTTTTACGCCGATGCGCGCGCGGCGCTGACCGAAGGCGGAATACTGGTGGTGAACCTGTGGAGTTCGGATAGCCGCTTCGATGCCTACCTGCAGCGCATCGAGCGGGTATTCGATGCCCTGGCGTGCGTGCCAGCGGAAAGGCGCGGCAACGTCATTGTGCTGGCCTTTGCGCGCTCCCCGGAACGCCCGCGTTGGGACGATTTGCGGCTCAGGGCGCGCGCCCTCCAAGCCCGGTACGGCCTTGAATTCCTGCAGTTTGTCGAGGGTTTACGCGAACTTAACCCCCATGCGGAAGGCCGCCTCACGCTCTGACCACCATCGCCAGCGCCTTCCTTCGTTGCTGTATTTATGGAAGAATCCAATCAACTGGATTGGTGATTGGGGTGGCTGACATGATCGACCGTGACGGCTATCGCCCGAATGTAGGAATTGTTCTGTGCAACGGCAAAAACGAGGTCTTCTGGGGCAAGCGGGTCAAGGAGCACGCCTGGCAGTTTCCACAGGGCGGCATCAAGTCCGGTGAAACACCGGAGCAGGCGATGTACCGGGAGTTGAAGGAAGAGGTCGGCCTCGATCCCTGCCATGTGAAGATTCTCGGCCGTACCCGCGAGTGGCTTCGTTACGAGGTGCCGCAGACCTGGGTGCGGCGCGAGAGCCGCAGCGTGTATCGCGGCCAAAAACAGATCTGGTTCCTGCTGCGTTTGATCGGGCGCGATTGCGACGTGTGTCTGCGCAAATCCGAGCATCCGGAGTTCGATGCCTGGCGCTGGCACGAGTACTGGGTCCCGCTGGAAAGCGTGATCGAGTTCAAGCGCGAGGTATACAGCCGCGCGCTGCAGGAACTCGCCCGTTATCTCAGTTCCCGCGCGCGAAAAGAGCACGCACAGCGTGCATCGCGGGCGGCCAGCGCTATCAACCGCTGACTTCGGGCAACTCGGGCGCCAGCACGGCTGCCTCCAGCTCGACCACCACCAGCAGCGTTTTCTGCTCGTCCTCCCAGAAGTCCGCGGCGTCCTGCAGCGCATCCACCGCAGCGGCGAACTCGTCCGGTTCGGCGCGGGCAAACCCGGACGCGTCGCGCAGCACTACCAGCAATCCCTCGCCCTTGTCGTGTTCCAGGTCCACGAGGCAATCGTAAAAGGCGTCCCAGTTGTGGCCGAAGTAGTCCGGGAACACCAGCGCCTTGGCAACCGCGATCAGGAATGCATTCTTGTCGCGCGCCCCCGCAAGCACCACCTTTTCCACGCGCATGCCGCGCTGCGCGGCTGCGCCCAGCTCCACTTCCGCCAACGCCGAGTGGCAGCGATACACGCCGCTCGCGCCGGTTTCGACCACTTTGGAAAAGGCGGTTTTCATTCGATGATGCGTCTGAAGCTGCGGTAATGATCTTTAGTGTAGTGGAACTCGGCGCGCTTGACGGCAACAATTCTGCGGGCGCCACGATCCTTCCTCCTTGGTGTCATGACGGTGTACTCGCGATAGCTGCCACGCGCGGGCGCCGGCGCGGATAAGGCCAGCGTCTCGCGTGGCAGACCGGACAGCCGGATTCCGGGAGTGGCGGGATAGGGTGCTTCGCGGTCCTGCGGCTGCGCGGCCAGAGCCGCGAGCGCAGCCGAGAATCAGGAGTCTGCCCAGAACCAGAGCTAGACGCCGAGAACTTATTGGCGTCCTGCCTCGGCCGGGAATATTCTCACGGATATTCAGGTGATTACCAGAAACCACGAGCTTTTTGAAATCGGTCGCAGGAGGACCGGCGCGGTGCCCGCCTTGCGGGGAGAATAAGCGCCTTGATTGGGCCGAGGGGGCGAGGTTACCATGTGTTGGTCATGCGGGCGGAATTCACCGGACAAGGGCTAAATGGAACGGCGGAATGACTACGATGTGACCAACCAGGTCAACACCACGGACCCGGCGTCGGTGATCACCGAAGTCAATCGTATCTTCCTGGAGCTCTATCCGAACTCTTCCACCCACGTCCTGAACCGGTCGTTCAGGGATCTCACGCGCCTGCATAAGGGCGAGTATCCGGGTTACCGGGCCTGCGATACCGGCTATCACAATCTCCAGCACTCGCTTGACGTCACGCTTGCCATGGCGCGGCTGATGGACGGATACGAGCGTTCGCACGACAGTCATCGCACCGAGGCCCTCGGTGCCAAGTTGTTCCGTTTCGGGGTGGTGACGGCGCTGTTTCACGACATCGGCTACTTGCGCAAGGTCAACGACATGCGCCACAAGAACGGCGCTGAATACACGCTCAAGCACGTCACCCGCGGCGGCAAGTTCCTGGAAGAGTACATGAGCAGGCTGGGGATGGCGGAGCTCGCGCCAATCGCCTCGCAGATCATTCACTTTACCGGCTACGAACGGCCGATCCGGAAAATCCACGTCCCGAATCTAACTTTCCGGCTGCTGGGCAACATGCTCGGCACCGCGGACATCATTGCGCAGATGGCGGATCGCTGCTATCTGGAGAAATGCCGCGACCGGCTTTATCCGGAGTTCGTCGAAGGCGGGCTGGCGGCGCGCGATGACACAGACCACCGCGCCGGCGTGATGTTCAAGTCGGCCGAAGACCTGGTCAACAAGACGCCGAAATTCTACGAGACGGCGACGGTAAGACTGAACGATCATCTCGGCAGCGCTTACGGCTACGCCGACAAGCATTTCGGCGGCCAGAATCTGTATCTGGACGAAATCACCAAGAATATCGACTACGCCGTGGAAGTCGCCGAGCAGCACGACCTGTCACTGTTGCGGCGCACGCCGCCGCACCCTAGCGAAGATGGCGTCGACGTCAATAATTAGGACCTCACTTCGAGGATAATCTTGCCGACGTGCGCGCTCGATTCCATGAGCGCGTGCGCTGCAGAGGCCTCCTCCAGCCCGAAGGTCCGGTAGATGACCGGCCTGATCTTGCCAGCCTCGATCAGCGGCCAGACTTTCTGCTTCAATACCTGCGCTATCGCTCCTTTGACCTCGACCGAACGCGCGCGCAGCGTCGAACCGGTGATGGTCAGGCGCCGGCGCAGGATGTCGGTCATGTCGATCGTGGCTCTGGTGCCGCCGAGGAAGGCGATCAGCGACAGCCGCCCGTCGTCGGCGAGGCAGGCCAGTTCACGCGGCACGTAATCGCCGCCCACCATGTCCAGGATCACGTCCACGCCCTTGCCGCCGGTCAGTGCCTTCACCACCGCCACGAAATCCTCCGTCCGGTAGTTGATCGCGCGGCTCGCGCCGAGCTTCTCGCAGGCAGCACACTTGTCGGCCGAACCCGCGGTGACGAACACGCGATGGCCGAATGCCCGCGCCATCTGGATCGCCGTCACGCCGATGCCGCTCGATCCTCCCTGTATCAGCAGCGTCTCCGAATCTTTCAGCCCCGCCCGCTCGAACACATTGACCCACACAGTGAAAAAGGTCTCCGGAAGCCCCGCGGCTTCGACGAGCGTGAGGCCGCGCGGGATCGGCAAGCACTGCGGCGCCGGGGCGGCGACATACTCGGCGTAGCCCCCGCCCGTCACCAGCGCGCAGACCCGGTCACCGGGTCTCCATCCATTCACTTCCGCGCCGGCTGCGACGATCGTGCCGGCGACCTCGAGCCCGGGGATGTCGGATGCGCCGGGCGGGGGCGGGTAGCCGCCCTTGCGCTGCAGGACGTCGGGACGGTTGATGCCGGCCGCGACGACCTCGATCAGCACTTCATTGACTGCGGGAACGGGGACCGGACGCCGGGTGACTCGCAGGACCTCGGGTCCGCCCGGCGCGGTGATTTCGATTGCGCGCATTTGCGCAGAGAACGTTGCAGGCATGATGGGCTGAAGATTGTCGACGGTTGTGGCGAAGAACTCTTATAGCATTGGCACAATGGCTGCCTCAAGCGCGTTTGCGCCAGCGGTGTCCTTGCGGCATCATCGCCGCCATTGGACGATCGCAACCCCGGAGGAAAAAAATGGAATACCGCAAGCTCGGCAACAGCGGTCTCGAAGTCTCGCCGCTTTGCCTCGGCGCCATGATGTTCGGGGACCGCACCGACGAAAAGGAAGCCGCGCGCATCGTCGGCTCGGCGCTCGACGCCGGGGTCAATTTCATCGACACCGCCGATCAGTACGCCAAGGGCGAGTCGGAGCGCATCACCGGGAAACTGATCGCCGCCCGTCGCGATTACTGGGTGCTCGCCACCAAGGTCGGCAATCCGATGGGGGACGGGCCGAACGAGCGCGGAGTCGGCCGCAAATGGTTGATGCAGGCGCTCGACGCTAGCCTGAAGCGCCTCGGCACCGATTACGTGGACATCTATTACCTGCACCTCGACTACGAGGACATCCCGCTGGAAGAGACCGTGGCGGCGATGGCGGAGATCCTGCGCACGGGCAAGGCGCGTTACTTCGGTCTTTCGAATTTCCGCGGCTGGCGCATCGCCGAGGTGATGCACCTGTGCCGCTCGATGAATGTCCCCAGGCCGGTGGTGTGCCAGCCGTATTACAACGCGATGAACCGCCAACCCGAAGTGGAAATCCTGCCGGCTTGCCATTACTACGGCATCGGCGTGGTGCCCTACAGCCCGCTGGCGCGCGGCGTGCTCACCGGCAAGTATCAGCCCGGTGAAACGCCTCCCGGGGATACCCGTGCCGGCCGCGGCGACAAGCGCATGATGGAGACCGAATTCCGCAAGGAGTCGCTGGCGATCGCGCAGAAGATCAAGATTTTCGCGGAGAAGAAGGGGATGAGCGCCGGCCATTTCGCGGTCAACTGGGTGCTCAACAACGCGATCGTCAGCAGTGTCATCGGCGGCCCGCGCACGCTGGAGCAGTGGCAGGACTATCTGAAGGCGCTCGAATTCAGTATCGATACCAAGGGAGAGGCGCTGGTGGATTCGCTGGTGCGCCCCGGGCATCCATCCACGCCGGGCTTCAACGACCCGCGCTATCCGCTCAGTGGCCGCATCGTCCGCAGCTAGCCGAAAGCTTGATGCCGCACATCCGCGACGAGCGGCCGCGCGATGAGGCGGCGATTCATGCGGTCGTTGCGCAGGCATTCGGCCGCGCAACCGAAGCCGATCTGGTGAAAAGCCTGCGCGCAAATGGCAAGGTGGTGGTATCGCTGGTGGCAGAGGAAGAGGGCCAGGTGCTCGGGCACGTGTTGTTCAGCCCGGTCGTCATCGAAGCGGTCACGGCCAGGCATGCGGCATTGGGACTGGCGCCGCTCGCGGTGTTGCCGGCATTCCAGCGCCTGGGCATCGGCAGCGCGTTGGTCAGCGCCGGGCTGGCCCGCTGCCGCGCGCTTGGCCATACCCGTGTGGTCGTGCTCGGCGAGCCGGCCTACTATGAGCGATTCGGGTTTTCCACGGCAACGGACTTCGGCATCCGCTATCCCGGCGCCGCGCCGCGCGCAGCCTTCATGGCCCTGGCACTGGTGCCCGGTGCGCTCGACGGGCGCGCAGGCGTCGCGCGTTATGCTGCCGAATTTGAAAAGCTGTGAAAACTCATTCGCCACAGAGGGCACAGAGCACAGAGGAAAGAGCAGAAAATCTGAGCCATAAAAAGAAAACACGTACGTTCGCTACCGCATGCGCGAATGATTGTGCCGCTTTTCATTTTTGTTCGCGTTCTTCGCTTTTCTCTGTGCTCTTTGTGCTCTCTGTGTCCTCTGTGGCTCAGGGTTTGGATTGGATCGGGATTCTTTCCAGTGCGGCGCGTAGGTCCGCGGGCAAAGAAACAGCGCGGCGAGTGGCGCGGTCCACATAGACGTGGATGAAGTAGCCCTGGGCCGACGCGGTCTGTTCGTCGTTGCGGAATAGCCCGATCTCGTAGCGTACGCTGCTGTTACCCAGTGTCGCCACCCTCAGTCCGGCGTGCACCACATCGGGGAAGGTGATGGAGGCGAAGTACCGGCATTGCGTTTCCACTACCAGCCCGATGACCTTGCTGGTGTCGATGTTCAGGGCGCGCTGCTCGATCAGGTACTGGTTCACCACCGTGTCGAAGTAGCTGTAGTAGACGACGTTGTTGACGTGGCCGTAAACGTCGTTGTCCATCCATCGGGTGGGGATCGACTGGAAATGGCGATAGGAGTTGCGGTTCTCGGGCGCCGGTCTGTTCATGGGTTTTCGGGTTTCAGTGGGTTCCGGATTGGTCGCTGGCATCGCTCAATCGTCGCATGAATCCGAGCGTGACCATGCCGGAGAACATGAACACCGCCGCCAGGATCAGCAGAATGCCGCGCGCAATGCGGCGATGGTGGACCTGGTCATTGTAGATCAAGCCAATTCTTCACCACAGAGACACAGAGGCACGGAGAACCGCAAACTTGATTGAAATCAGAAGTAACTCGTAGCGAGTTTGCTGCACCAAATTTTTCCGTATCAAGGTTTTCGTTCCGGAATTCTCCGTGCCTCTGTGTCTCTGTGGTTCAAGCCAGTCGCGGCAATACCGATCGTCCGGCGAAGACCGCGTTGGCACCTAGCGCCTCCTCGATTCGCAGTACCTCGTTCCACTTGGCCATCCGTTCGGAGCGCGCGAACGATCCCACCTTGAGCTGGCCGGCATCCCAGCCAACCGCGAGGTGGACGATGGTGACGTCCTCGGTCTCGCCCGAGCGGGCGGAGACGATGGTGCCCCAGCCGGCGCGCTTGCCCGCATCGAGCGCGGCCTTGGTCTCGGTGACGGTGCCCGCCTGATTGGGCTTGATCAGCACTGCATTGCAGGCTCCAGCGGCGGCTGCGTTCTTCACCCGCGCGGCGTTGGTGACCAGAAAATCATCGCCGATGATCTGGGCCCGGCTTCCTGCAGCAGCGGTGAATTTCTTCATGCCTTCGGCGTCATCTTCGGCAAGCGGATCCTCGATTGAAACGATCGGGTAGCGCGCAAGCCAGCCGAGCAGCAATTCGCACAAATCGTCGCTGTCGAGTTCGCGGGACTCCAGGCCGAGCCGGTAACGTCCGTTGCGGCCTAACTCGGAGGCGGCGACATCGAGCGAGATGCCGATATCTTCGCCGGGGCGGTAACCGGTGCGCTCGATCGCACGCATCAGCATGGTCAGCGCCTCTTCGTTCGAGGCGAATGCGGGCCAGAAACCGCCCTCGTCGGCGACCCCCTGCAGCTTTCCCGCTTCCTTCATCAATTCGCCTGCGGCACGGTAGACCTCCGCCGTCATCGCGACCGCATCGTCGAAGCTGCGTGCGCCCAGTGCCATGACCATGAAATCCTGAATGTCCACGCGCCGTCCGGCATGCGCGCCGCCGCCGAAGATCTGGATCTCCGGCAGCGGCAAGCGCACGCCTTTCCCCTGGGCGAGGTAGGCATACAGCGGCATGCCGTGGGCGCCGGCCGCGGCGTGCAGTACCGCCATCGACGTGGCGATCATGGCGTTGCCGCCCAGCCGTGACTTGCCGGGAGTGCCGTCCAGCGCGATCAGCTCCTCGTCGATCGCGGCCTGCTGCAGCGCATTGCGTCCGATCAGCAGACGGGAAATTTCGCCGTTCACGTGCGCGACTGCCCTGCTGACACCCATCCCGCCGAATGCCGTGCCACCGTCGCGCAGATCCACCGCCTCGTTGGAGCCGCGCGAAGCGCCCGCCGGCGCGATGGCGCGTCCGGTGAAGCCGGATGCGAGGTGAACTTCCACTTCCACGGTCGGACGCCCGCGCGAATCCCACACCCGCCTGCCATGCATTCTCGCGATTGTCGTATCGGTCATGTCCGGCTCACTTATTCCAAGTGGCGATTTCGTGCTGCCAGGCAGCCCGCACGTCGGAGAGTTTGTCGACCGGCGCGCTCAGAAGTGCGCGCGCGACCCGGCGTACGCGTTCGCGCCCTTCATCGCTGTCGATGTACTCGACCGGAGATTTGCCGTCCACTCGACCGAGAAACAGTCCCGGCAGCAGGTGCGCGGTGCGCGCTTCGATGTCGGTGCGCGACTCCCACGTCACCGCTGCGAGATAGGCCTGCGCGAGCGCGTCGAAACAGACCAGGTAACGCGCCTGCCAATGCGGCCGCCAGACGCACTTGAGCAGCAGATGGTTCAGGCAGAACGCAAGATCGAAGGCGGGATCGCCATACCATGCGCACTCGGCGTCGAGGAAAACCGGCCCATCCGGTCCGGCCAGGATGTTCTTCGGGCTGACGTCGCCGTGAACCAGTGCTTTCCGGGTGGCCCCGGTCACCCGCATCAGGCTGCGCAGGCGTTCCGCGCAGTCGGGATGCTTGTCCGCGGTGGCGGCAAGATAGGGTTCGAGCCGGATCGGGAAGAAGATGTGATCGGTGGCGAACGTGAGCGCCATGGCGGGGTCGCCCGCAGTGCGGCCGTGGATGGCCGCAATGCGGTGGCCGACATCGCGCGCGGTGTCGGCGGAAATTTCGCCGTCGCGCAGTTGTGTCTTCCACACCGGATAAGTCGCGGAATCCAGGAACTGCATTGCGAACATTCCGGTTTCCCGATCCTCTCCGAGGATGCGCGGCACCGCGGCGGGGATGATGTCCGCCGCGACCCGCATCCATTGCACTTCGTAGCGATTGCGCTCGACCGGTGCCCGCCAGTCGGCTTCGACCTTGAGTTTCGCCAATGCGCGCTTCACGCAGATCGGTCCGGCGGCGAGGTCCACGCGGACGATGTCCGAAGATACGCCGCCGGTAAGCGGCGTGATGGCGGGGCGTTCCCCGGCTTGCAGCAACCCCATGCGCGCAAGCGCAGTGAGGAAGAGATCGTTGCTCATTTTTTCTTCGAGGTTCCCGCGCTTGGCCGATGCCGCGCTGTTGGCGCATCATGTATACGTGGGAAATGAGATGCGAACTTTATCACAGCCATGAGCGCCATCCTGGCACTGGATCAGGGCACGACCAGCTCGCGCGCGATCGTATTCGATGAAGCCGGGCAAGTGCTCGGCACCGCGCAGCAGGAACTCACGCAGATTTATCCGCAGTCCGGCTGGGTGGAACAGGACGCCGAAGAAATCTGGTCAACCCAGTTAGCCACTGCGCGAGCGGCTCTGGCACAGGCCGGCCTGAATGCCGGGAATATCGCTGCGATCGGCATCACCAACCAGCGCGAAACCACGGTGGTATGGGAGCGCTCCACCGGGCGGCCGATCGCCAACGCCATCGTCTGGCAGGACCGGCGCACCGCCGGCCTGTGCGAGCAACTGCGCGCACAGGGCGTGGAAGCGTTGTTCACCGGGCGCACGGGGCTTCTGCTCGATGCCTATTTCTCCGGAACCAAAGTGCGCTGGCTGCTCGACCACGTGGAGGGCGCGCGCGCACACGCCGAGAAGGGCGCTCTGGCTTTCGGAACGGTGGATACCTGGCTGATCTGGAAGCTCACCGGAGGACGCGTCCACGCCACCGACGTCAGCAATGCCTCGCGCACCATGATGTTCAACATCCACACGCGCGACTGGGACGACAAGCTGCTGGGCCTGCTGCGCGTGCCGCGCGCGCTGTTGCCGAAGGTCGTCGCGTCGAGCGCAGTCTGCGGCGAATGCGATTCCGCGCATTTCGGTCGTGGCCTCCAGATCGCCGGCATCGCCGGGGACCAGCAGGCCGCGCTTTTCGGCCAGCAGTGCACCCGTTCGGGGATGGTGAAGAACACTTATGGCACCGGTTGCTTCATGCTGATGCATACCGGCGCTCGCCCGGTGGATTCGCATAACCGGCTGCTGACCACCGTGGCCTGGAAAATCGGCGAAACCATCGAGTACGCGCTGGAAGGCAGCGTGTTCATCGCCGGCGCGGCGGTGCAATGGCTGCGTGACGGGCTGGGGATCATTCGAACTTCCGGGGAAGTCGAGGCGCTCGCGCGCTCGGTGCCGGATACCGGCGGCGTTTATCTCGTGCCGGCGTTCGCCGGCCTGGGTGCGCCGTATTGGGATCCGCATGCGCGCGGCACCATCGTCGGCATGTCCCGCGGCACCACCGCCGCGCACGTGGCGCGCGCCACGCTCGAATCCATCGCCTACCAGACTGCGGATGTGCTGGAGGCGATGCACGCCGACTCCGGCATCGCGGTCACCGAACTGCGGGTGGACGGCGGCGCGACGCAGAACGACCTGTTGATGCAGTTCCAGGCCGACGTGCTGGAGGTGCCGGTGGTGCGGCCGAAAATCTACGAAACAACCGCGCTGGGCGCCGCCTATCTGGCCGGCCTGGCGGTGGGATTCTGGAAAAATGCCGATGCCCTGGCGGCGCAATGGCAACTGGATCGACGTTTCGAGCCGGCGATGTCCGCCGCGTGCAGGGCTGCGCTCAAGGCGGGTTGGATCAAGGCAGTAAAGCGCTCGCGCGCGTGGGCCGAGGCCGCCGAAGGGGACTGAAAAAAAGTTTCAAAGTTATTGACAAGCGACTGATTTTATTAGTATTGTAAGCAGTCGCTCCGGCCGTCCAGGCCTGCGGCGCAGCGTCGGGCAGCCATGGCAAAAATTGCCGTTTTCAATCAAAAGGGTGGGGTCGGCAAGACCACGACTTCGCTCAACCTTACGGCCGCCCTGGCCCGCCGTGGCTACAACCCGCTGTCCATCGACCTCGACCCGCAGGCGCACCTTTCGTATGTTTGCGGCAGCCTCGTCGGCAACGCCGACGATTCGGTATTCGGTTTCTACCAGAACGCCAAGCCGCTCACCCAGTTGATTCGTCCGGCGCTGGGCGGCTGGCTGGTGATCCCGGCCCACGTGGAACTCTCGAAGGTGGATACGCAGTTCGGCAAGGGCCCGAACATCCTGAATCGCCTCAACACCGGCATCGTCAAGGAGAACCTCAATACCGGACGGCCAATCGTGCTCGATTGCTGCCCGATGCTGGGCGTGCTCAGCTTGAGCGCGATCTTCGCGTCCGACCGCGTGCTGGTGCCGGTCTCGGCAGACTATCTGGCGGTGCAGGGCGTCAATCAAGTAGAAAAAACGTTCAGGGCGCTCGAGCACGTACTGAAAAAGCGCGTGCTGAGGCGTTACGTGATCACCCGCTTCGACGGCCGGCGCAAGATGTCACACCAGATCTTCGAAGAGCTCAAGGCCCGTCACGGCGACGAAGTCTGCGATACCAGGATTTCGGAGAACGTCAGCGTGGCGGAGAGCCCCGCCTCCAAGAAAGATGTGTTCGCACACTCCCCCGACAGCCGCGGTGCCCAGGATTACGAAGCGCTGCTGAACGAACTCGTGGATTCCGGTTTTATCGAAGCCCGAAACTGAGCTGGGGGCGGTCGCTTTCGCCGCGCTCAGGTTTTTTCCTCGTCTCCCTGACGGGAGATGAGCGAGATGATTCCGTCGAGATCGATTGCGTCGTCCCTTGTCGCCGTCTGAATCTGCCTGCACTCCAGGATCTCGCAGTGCATGTACATCTGCGTGATCTTGCGCTCGGCCTCGGCCTGATCGCGCGCGTGTACCACCAGGTTGTCTACCGGCAGCCCGCTGCGGGTGCGGATCTTCAACCCAAACTTCATCATCGGGGCATTGGCTAGTGGCATACGCCGGTCATTCTAGACGCTATCCCGGCTCGCGGGCTCAATTGGTGCAAAGGTTTTTTGCCACAGAGGACGCAGAGAACATCAACTCACCTTTCGCGTTCTCCAGCAAGCGGGAGAGGGTGCCGAAAACTACACGATCGTGAATCAACGCATTTCTATCACCCTCTCCACCCGGTTGCGGGGGGAGAGGGGGGCTAAGCGCCTTGTTCCTTGAAGTCCCGCTGGTAGCGCTTGTAGTTGTTGACGTAGTGCTCGGCGTTCCAGAGGAGCCGAGCGACCTCCTCGTCGGTCAGTTGCCGCACCACCTTCCCCGGCGCGCCGACCACCAGCGAGCGGTCGGGGATTTCCTTGCCTTCGGTGATCAGGGCATTGGCGCCGATCAGGCAGTGCTTGCCGATGCGGGCGTTGTTGAGGATCACCGACTTGATGCCGATC
>Ga0137397_10002628_pt1 | contig 12447 bp, 12 predicted proteins | sample czorhiz116metaG_FD_106658 | JGI IMG/M metagenome (GOLD analysis project Ga0137397, IMG submission 106658) | Vadose zone soil microbial communities from Angelo Coast Range Reserve, California, USA - czorhiz1.16 metaG | ecosystem: Environmental > Terrestrial > Soil > Vadose zone | place: USA... | reverse complement strand
ACAACAACATGACTCTGCGAAAAAAAGAAAACCCCAAGAGCCTCCCAACATTACATGGGCTGGAGAGCCGGGCAAAAATCTTTGCTCCTTCCAGTCGCCGGGGAGTTTTTTCTCTTGACTCTCCCCTTTATAGAACGCACTAACCGGACATCTGGTCGCTGCTCCCCTTCTGAAAAGGGTCTCGTTCAGATCAACTTCGCCGACTTTCTCCGCCTGCCTTGATTTTGTCTTTTATTGCCGCAGCGCGTATTCTGCTGAACTGTCCTGAGGTTCCAAGGAGATTCCGTGTCCTGCCCGATCTGTCAAAAACGCAAAGCCGCCCGCTTCTGCCCTGCCAAGGGCGAGAGAATCTGCGCCGTCTGTTGCGGCACCGAGCGCGAAGTCACTATCGATTGCCCTTCGGATTGCTCTTATCTCGTCGCTGCGCACCGTTACGAAGACGGGCACCAACGCTCACTGCCTGCGGATACGCCTCTCCTCGACGAAAAAATTCCGCAGGATATCGTCTACACCCACCAGCAACTCATGGCCGCGCTGGCCTTCTCCATCGCCAAGTTCTGCGCCGTCCAGCCGACCGCCGTGGACAACGATGTCCTCGCCGCCATCCAGGCCCTTGCCCAGACCCATAAGACACTGAGCTCCGGCATAATCTACGAAAAGCCGCCGGACGCGCTGCTCCCGCGCGAACTCTACGCCGCATTAATCGCTTTCATTTCCGAGGTCAAAAAGCAGCAATCCGAACGCGCCAGTTCCGTTGGCCTCAAGGACTCCGAAGTTTTCTATCTCTTGGTTTTTCTCTACCGTATGGGTTTGCTGCGCACCAACGGCCGCCCGCGCTCCCGCCGCTTCATCGACTTCCTTCGCAGCCAGTTCCCCCAATCCCCCGAACTCCAACGCGAAGAATCCCGCATTATTGTTCCCTAGCTGGGTGCTCGTGGTACAGCCACCTCCGCGCCATCGCGCGTTTTGGGCGCGATGAATCCTGTTTGCCCTGAGCTTGCCGAAGGGACTGTGCGCCTTCTCGTGGAACTATCCCACCGCACACGCTCGTGCTCGTTCCATCGTCTGCGCCGCCGTATCCCAACCTAAAGACAACTGTGAGCAAGTCGCAGTGCGTTTGTTTTCCACCCACGGCCGCGCCACAAAACCAAACTTCTCCCGGATTCTCGCCACCCGCTGCGAAGCCTTCTTCCGGTATTCCTCCGGTGCATAACCGTTCTTTGCGTACCACGCGTCATACTGCTTCGCCAGCCGCGGAAACTTCTCCCGCACAAACGGCAGGAACTGCTTCGCCGATGAGGGCATCAAGAACAACACGCCCGAAAAGAACCACTGTGCGCCAGCCTCCTTCGCCGCCTCAGCCACCGCTTCCAGGTCCCCATCGCGGTCCGTGATTCCCGGGATCAGCGGTGAAGCCGACACGCCCACTGCCAGCCCCGCTTCCCTCAATTGTTTCACTGCTGCCAGCCGCAAGTCCGGCCGCGGCGCGCGCGGCTCCAGCAGACGCGTCAATCCCGCGCGCAGCGTCGTAATCGTAATGTCGATCCCCAGGTTTGACCGTTCCGCAATCCGCTTTAGCACATCGATGTCCCGGACAATCTGGTTTGACTTGGTGATAATCGAAACGCTCAGTCCTTCCCGGGTCGCAAGCTCTTCCAGGCATGCTCGCGTCACCCGGTACTCGCGCTCCGCCGGTTGATAGGGATCTGTCGCCGTTCCAATGGCAATGTGATCCGGCCGCGCCCCACCAGACGCTTCCGAAGTGTACGAATACTTGTGGTTGACATCCCAGGCCAGCAGCGGCGCCGCATCTTTCTTTACATAAATTTTCTTCTCGAATTCCGATCCGTCCAGCTCCATGTATTCGTGCGTGTACCGCGCGTAGCAATATTTGCAGGCAAACTCGCATCCTCGGTAAGGATTGATCGTCCATTCGAACGGTACGCGCTTCGAATCACAGTGGTTCAGGATCGACTTCACCGGCAACAAAAAATATTCAGGTTTCTCCGCAGACTTCCGCCGCGTCTCCGCCGGCGGGGAAAATGCTGCGAGGCGGGCTATGCCAACCAGTCGCGCGTGAGCGCGTTCTGGGGGCGCCGTGGCAACATTTCGGACCGGACCCGTTTCACGGTTTTGGTTTCCGCTTAGGGTCCTGGACGCCGGGGGGCAATCCGTCGTCGTTTGATCTGAAATGTTGCCCCGTTGGTCCGCAACCGGGGCAAGGCCTTGGACCACTTGCTTTGGGCTTATGACATCAGGGCACTCGGGAAAGAGTCCTACTGAGGTTGGTAAAACGCGGCGGCGGCGAATCGGAAAACTCGGCGCCGATGGGGAGTGAACTGGAGACATAGCCCACCTCTTGAGCACGGGCAAAGTATTTCGCTTTTTGTTCGCTTAGTCAAGCACTAGTTTTCGCTTTTTGTTCGTTGGCAAGCGAGTCTCAAGCCTCCTCTTCCAGCCGCAGCGTCCATAGATAAAATGGACACGCCGGCTCATCCCAAATCCCCGCCGACAATTGCCTCCCTCGCCTGCGCAATGTATTCTCATTACCCGTGAAAACCTTCGTCGCCATGCCTGAGAGGTACAGACGCGCTCTACTCGTGGCGTCGCTGCTCTGTGCTGTCCTGCCTGCACTCACACTGGGCCAGAATCCTGCACCTCCAAAGAAGCTCCCCGCCGGTCCCCCCGCCCCACAATCGACTCATTACCCTATTTTTATCCTTGCCTTTGGTAATGATCCCAACTGGAGCCTGCGCATCGGCCTGAAAGGCCCCGAGCGCATGGATCGCCCCGGCTATCCACCCATCGCCCTCGAACCCGTAGAGGTCACCCACGAAGCCGCCGCCGATTCCTGGACCTATCACGCCAAGGACTCCGCCACCGGCGCGGCGGTAGCCGTGCATCTCACGCGAGAAAGCTGTACCGACGCCGCGAACGATACGCTGACTCCCGCGCCGCCACCGTCGGGCAAATACTCGTTCCGCGCTTCCCTCGATCATGCTCAAATAGGCTCCCTGAAGGGCTGTGCCCGCATCGCCGCAGAACTCTTTCCCAAGATCAACAATCAGCCCGACCAGGAAGAAGAAGACGACGCCAAGAAGAAGCCACCAGCCCCCACCATCACGAACTTCAAGGCGCCTGTAGCCGTCGCGTACATGAATTCGGCGGGCAGCGTAGTTCTTACCCGTGGCGTAGCCAAGAAAATCGTTGCTCCATCCGGTACCGAATTGGCCCTCTCCCACAACGGCAAGAAGCTTCTATACACGCGCTCCGACTCGAACACAGGCTCCGACCGCACTATCGTTCTCTACGATTTTGACTCCGGCAAATCACTGGACCTGCTCCACGGTCAAGTGCGTCAAGCCTTCTGGTCGTCGGATGACTCCCGCATCGCTTTCCTCAAAGCTCAGGATCGCTCCTGGCAGGTATGGGTGTTCCCGGCTGCAAATCCGGAATCGTCAGTCTCTTTCTCTCCGCAGCCGGTAAATGCTCTACACGGCTGGATCGACAATCACACTCTCCTGGCGACAGATACGCTGAACGCCTACTGGCTCAGCGAAGAGACCTTGCCGCAAGCCGTGGCCCTCAAAGACATTTACGGTCCCTCCTTTCAGATCATGGAGTCGGACACGATTCGCGTCCATCCTGTCAACTCCGATCTCCTCCTTGTCTCGGCTTCGTTCGCAACTCAGCTTCCAGGCCACGATAAGGATGTCGGCGTCTTGATTTCGAGCCTTTTCCTCTACGAAGTGCGCTCCAAGCGCCGCGTCGTTTTAGCGCCGCCGGATCAATGGGCACAACACGGTGAATGGTCACGCGACGGCCTTCAAGTCTTCTTCAGCGGAACTGATACCTTACATCGTAGCGTTGTGTATCGAATTTTTTGGGATGGCACCAGCGTTCAGCGCGTCCTCCTTGGCAGCAATTATGTAGTAGGACAGTAGTCGCGTCATCCCAAAGGTTTCGAAAGCGGCTCGGCCACCCTTGCCGTATACGTCGCAAGCGCTTGATTCCCTCACCTCCCCAGCCACTTTAGCAGTATACTCAGTATTGTGAGTACTAGTCCTACACCCGCTCCCCAAGTCGGCATTTTGGTCCTCGACGACAATGCCCAGGGGTCTAGCGCCGTCAAACAGATTCTCGATTCCGAGGGATGGCGCGTCCGCGTGGTCTCCGACAGCCAGATGCTCCTGGCCGAACTGAAGACCGGGGAATGGTCTTTGGTGATTGCCAACGTAGCCCTCACGGGAATCGACGGTCACGCCTTCGTCATCTTACGCGAGCTTGCCAGTGTCTCTCCCGCTGATGGAGCCCGCGTCCGCGTCTTGTATCTCGTGCCGGAACTAGCCAGCACCCAGTACATTGTCCACCTAGAAGCCGCGCGCCTTCCTTATGTGCTTCGTCCCTACCACCTTCACGACTTTCTAGAAAAAGTCAGCGATTTGCTCGTTGAAGTGAAGGCCATCGAGGGCCCTCTCCGTCAGGTCCGCCACGAATTCGGCGCCCTGCGCAAAAAGAAGAAGCAGCAGGCTGGGCGCAACTCCATGTTCGCTTCGCGTGATTCTTTCTCCTATACCGACGAAGAGCTCGCCGAATACGAGAAGCAGGAAGGCGAAGCCTCCAAGTCCAGGCGCAACAAGCCCCGCATCAACCTCGGCGACCCCAATCGCTGAAGGAACAAAGACCTACCTCCAGCCGTGCAAGGATTTCCAATCTCCCCGTTCTAATCCCGAGTCGTGTCCTCGCCGGTTGGCTCTAGCCGAAGTGGGGTTCACACAAAGGAGGCTTCATGGAACGTTCGATTTTCGCCGCCCTTATCGGCGGACTTCTCGGTATCACTGCGCTCGGCGGGCTGGCTTTTGTAGGTTCTGTGCCCAGTTCACCCGCCGTTCCGCCGTCTCGCCCCGAGGGTGAATGGCGGCTCCTCGATCCGGTCACCTACGAAAATATCTCTGTCTTCCCCGTCGTCAGTTCCCAGAGCCAGGACACCAGCGCGTTCCTCACTCTCGAAGAAGGACTCGCGGCCGGCGAGGTCACCGTCGCCGAGCAAGGCGCACAGGTCATGCAGCGCTCGCGCGATGGCCGCCCCATCTACATCACGCCGCCCACTACCGGCGCTTCCGTCAACCAGCTTGTTCTTATCAATCGCAGCAAGCGCCCGCTATTACTGCTTGCCGGCGAACTCGTCAGCGGCGGTAAACAGGATCGCGTCATTGGCAAGGACCGCATCGTTCCCGTCGGCGCGCCTCCGCTTCCTCTTGATGTCTTCTGTGTCGAACACGGGCGTTGGACCGGCAGCTCGCAATTTGCGGCTGCAAAAACTATCGTCCATCCCAGCGTTCGCGAAAGAGCGGCCGTCGATCAAAAACAAACCGAGGTCTGGGACGCAGTTCGCGGCGGCACCACAGCCAAAGCGGCCCCCGCCGCTCCGCCACCGCAAATTTCAACTCGGAGTATTCAAGGTGCTATCGCCGGCAATGGCCGCACCGAAGCTTACGAGAAGATTTACGAGTCGCAAGCCGTCGGGGTTTCCATCGATGATTTCGTGAACGAAGTGCAGCGCCGCTTCTCGAACGCCACTTCAGGTTTAAAGGGTGAACGTGTCGTTGGCGTAGTAGTGGCTTACGGCGGCGAAGTCGCCTGGAGCGACATCTTCGCCTCCGGCGATCTCTTCGTTCACTATTGGCGCAAACTTCTGCGCAGCTACGCCGTGGAGGCCCTAACGCGTCCCACGTACCACCAGGCCGCTTCCCGCGACAACGCCAACGAGTTCCTGCGCCGCCTGAACGGCCGCGAAACTCAAGAAACCGAGCCCGGCGTATATCGTTGGCGCGAAATCAAGGAAGGCCAGCTCGCTCAAATCGAGCTCGACGCCCTCCAACCCAAGCCCATTACCCTTCACCGCCTGCTGTTGCACCGCACCAGTTGATGCGGTCTGCAGATTTGCGCTTGTAGGGGCGCAGCCCGCCGCGGCGGGTGCCCCTATTTGGCAGGATCATACCGACGCACCGCACTGCGATCCGGCGTTTCTTCGAGCAGTCGCACCACACTCTTTTTCAGAGTAGGGTGCCTTACCTCCGGCGCAATCTCCGCCAGCGGCACCAGCACAAACCGCCGCAAATGCATCCGCGGATGCGGCGCTTGCAATGCCGGCGTGTCAATCGTCTCCGATCCGTACAAAAGGATGTCCATATCAATCAGCCGCGGTCCCTTGGCCACCAGCTTCTTGCTTCCCATCTTCGTTTCGATTTCGCGCAGAGCTCGCAACAGCATGAACGGGTCGAAATGTGTTTCCGCCTGCACAACGCAATTCAAGAACCATGGCTGCTCCCGCAGATCCACTGGCTCGGTCTCGTAGAAGGACGACACTCTCGTAATCGCCACACCCGCATGCGGCAGCTCACCAATCGCCAAACGCAAATTTTGCTCTCTGTTTCCGATATTGGACCCCAGCGAGAGATAAGCCGTCTTTTCACTCATGCAGTCTCATCGGTAGGGCCTATTTCACCGTGTCCGCTCCGGCTTTGGCGCACTGCGCGTCCTGCGCGCTTGTGGCGCCGCTGACGCCAATCGCGCCCACAATCTTTCCGTCCATTACCAGCGGAATCCCGCCCTCCACAGCCACCACGCCCTTCAACGTAAGAACCCGCAGACCATCTCCTCCACCCGCCAATACATCCTGAAACGCCTTCGTCGGCCGCTTGAACAGCGCCGCGGTGCGAGCCTTGTCAATGGCCACTTCCGCGCTGCCGAGCTGCGTGTTGTCCATTTTCTCGTAGTAAATGAGCGTCCCCGCCGGTCCGACAATCGCCACCGCCACAGTCCATTTATTTTTCGCCGCCTCCGCCAGCGCCGGTTCCGCCGCCTTCTTCGCATTTTCCAGGCTAATGGCCGACCCGTAAGCGTTCGGCATTTGCGCCAGCGCGGTGCTGAGCGCCCCGAGCACCACGAGCAAAACAACAACAGTCTTCGCAATATTCTTCCGTGACATTTTCCCTCCTCCTACGTTTCAACCGTCGACTGCATCAGCATCCCACGCACCTTAGACGACCTCGAAACCCCTCGTAATCTTTCCGCCTCACTTACTGGCCTCACACACAAAATTGCCAGCGTCGTTCGTGTCTCCACTGCCCTTGTACTTCGCCACCTGCGGATACGGACAAAGCGGTCGCGTCATCTTCACTCCCTTTGCAGGGTCGCCGCCTTCATACCTCGTCGCAACGATCGCGGCGGGCGCGCTCCCTTTCTCCGCCCATTCTTCGACCGCCAGTTCCATATTGTGCTGCGCATCCCTCACACCCGTCGCGCCCTGTCCGAAAGAATCCGTTCCAGGACCGCCTCCACAGTGCTGCATCCCCGGCACCATGTAGAGCCGCGTGAACGCCTCCGTCTCCCGCGCGCCCATCTTGCTCACCACGTCATGGTAATAGTTGACCGTGTTGAGCGCCGAAATGGCCGGATCGTTCCAGCCGTGATAGAGAATCAGCTTCGCGCCGCGCGCTTTGAACGCTGTGAGGTTTGCCTTCGTGGCGTTCAACATTTGCGCGGTCTTCTCGTCAGCCGCTTTCATCGCTTGATTGACACCGGCGTCTTTGTAGTTCCAGTCCGCTTTCCCATAAACAAAGTTGGAGAAATATCCGCCGCTGAAGGCGAACAGCAAACTTTTGCCTGGCGCCGGTCCAGTGATCCACGTTTCCCATCCTCCGGGCCCCTCTTCCGCTCCCGGCAAATAGCCCGGAAAAATCTTTCGTCCTTTCGCATCGTTCGGCCCTTCATACAATTTTTTCAGCGTGGCCACTTGCGCCGCCGTCAGGCACTTCTCCGAATCGCCTTCTTTGCAAAGCATCGTTTCTGGGTCGAAGTGACATTGCCTCGGGTCGTTCAATATGCCGTCGGTCACTCCGTCTTGCGCGTCGCAGGCTGCGTTCACCGCGCCAGCGATCGCCGGAAGCTTACTCGACGGGATGTAGCTCGCTGGATCAAGGGTCGTCGCCTGCGCGTCCGCTAGCGCTTTGGCCAGCAGATGCGTAAAGTAATTGGCCGGTGCTCCCGCCAGAATCCCATCGTAGTCTTCAGGAAAGCGTTGTGCTTCCATCAACGCCTGCCGCCCGCCGTTCGAGCAGCCCCAGAAATACGAATGTTGCAGACCTTTGCTGTAATACGCCTTCGCCAACGCCTGCGCGATCCGCGTCATTTCGTGGATCCCTCGATATCCGTAGTCCGCGACCTTTTCAGGGTGTCCTAACGCCCAACTCGCGTAAGTCGCTTCTCCGGAGTGGCCCCATCCGTAGCGGCCATCGCATAACCTTGGGACACGCCGATTCCCAATTGCTGGTAAGCAATCTCTCCGGAGAATCCTCCGTTGCCTCGGCCCTGCAGTTTCCCGTTCCATCCGGCGCCATTCTGGCCATTGACGGGCATCCACACTTCGATTTTAATCGAGGAATCCGCGCTCGGCGTCGCTTCCGCCACCACCCGGCAAAACGCAGGAAGCATTTTGTAGAAAGAGGGATCTCCCGCTATCCGAGGGGACAAATTTGGCGGCGGCGTGAACGCTCCGGCCGCGACTGTCTGCGCCGAAAAGATTCTCGCTCCGAGCAATTCCAGTTGCTCCAAGCCCTCGCACGAATGCGTTCCGGACGCCGCGTTCTGCCCATAAGCCCCGCACGACATCAAAACTGTACCTACCGTCGCAAGAATCAGACTCCGCATGACGATTACCTCCGACCTGGGCCTTGCACCCCTCCGCGCCGAACCGCACGTTAGCCCAAGTCCAAACTTTCGCGCAATCCTTTTCGCTCTGGCGATAAGTCTGCTTCGGTCGCTGGGTTGGCTGGCCGGGATTGAAAAAATGCCAATTTCTCGCTTAGAATCCGCCCATGCGCAAAGTCGTCCTCGGCCTCGGCATCAGCCTCGACGGGTACATCGCCCGCCCCGATGGCGCGGTCGACTTTCTCTTCATGCCTAAGGATTATTCGATGGGCCCATTCTTTGCCACGATTGATACGGCCATCATGGGCCGAAAGACCTACGACGTGGCCCTCAAGATGGGTGGAGGCGGATTCAGCGACTCAAAGATGAAGAGCTACGTCTTCTCCCATTCCCAACCGCCCGGCGAACGCGGCGGCGTGACCTTCGTCAACGAATCGCCGGAAAGTCTACTCGAGAACCTCCGCAAGCGCCCCGGAAAAAACATCTGGTTGATGGGCGGCGGCGAACTCGCCCGCGACTTCCTCAAAGACGACCTAGTCGACGAACTTTACATCGGAATCGTTCCCGTCCTCATCGGCGAAGGCCTCCCCCTCTTCCCCAGCGGTTTCCCCCAGCGCGAGTTCACCCTCCTCGAAAACAAAACCTTCTCCAAAGGCCTAATCGCCCTCAAGTATGCCCGCACCCGCAAGAGACCCAAGCGCAAAAAATAAACGCCGGCCTGACACGCGTCCAGCATTCCAGTTTTCCCTTCAGGCGGGGAAATGCTTATTTCGCACTCAAGGGTGAATTGTCGATGGTATCCTCTTCCCGTGCCGCGCCCGCGGTAGAGATTTACAAGGCGATTCAATTGGCTGCACGCCTCTCGTTCGTGAAGTCCAGCCCTCGTATCGCGACGGAAACGATCTCAATTACAACCCGACTCTCGGCGGCGATGATTGGAATCAGGGCACGCCAACGCTTGCCTATACTGTGGCTGCCGACTCGCTCTACACCAAAGCGCAGCCGCTCCAGTGGTATCCGGATGCCTATGGAGGCGGCCTCGGCCATCCGATTCTCGGAGACATGATGGTCGAGCAAACGGTAACTGCCGTTCTCGATCAGCCCCACACGTTCAAAGCTCATTTCAGGGCCACCCACTTGAACAATGATCTCCATTTCACTACCGGCCAGGAGTTTCCCGCCGTCTACACTAACCTGGATTACAACCGCTTCGTCTACTACGCCGGAACTTCCCCATGGACGAGCGGCGCCACGACGACGATTTTCTTTCCGATCCTTGGGAACCCCAATCCGCCTCTGTACGTTCCTGAGTTGTGGGGCGCGCTGGTGAATTCGCAGAATGTGGGGCTGACTGTATACGCGCCCTCGCAGGATCCACTCTTCATTGGATTTCAAGCGCCTGATCCAGGGCCCGGCGGCCCGACCGACAATGCCACAAATTATTTTGCTCCCTTGGGGAATTTGACCATCGGACGCGGGCTTGTGTTTGAAGGTGACGTCTACTTGATCGCTGGAGACACCACTATCGCGCGTAAGATTGTTTACCAACTCCATCAGACCGTTAGCGCTCCTGATATCTTTGCGCCGTACGAGGCAACGGATCAGCCTGCGCAAGGGAGTACGGTCAGTGGCGTCACAACCGTTAGTGGATGGGCCTTCGACGACCGACAGGTCGCCAAAGTGGAAATAATCGTGGACGGTGTGGTGGACGGAATCGCCACTTATGGATCTCCCCGTCCGGATGTTCGTCAGGTCTGTCCTGCTTCCCCGGTGAATGTAGGCTTCACTTATTCGCTCAACACAGCAAAATACGCCAACGGGGCGCATACGTTGAGTGTGCGCGTAACGGACACGAGCGGCAATATCACACTGCCTCCGAACGAAGTGATTACCATTGCCAATTGACAACCGGAGAGCGTCCGCATCAATGACCAATGGCGGATTTGTTTTCTTGGCGCGAAGGGCGCGCCTACAGCGTTGAAATTGCGGATTATCACTAAGGGTGGGTGAGGCACGCCAATCAATCGAATCGGTCAGTGGTGGCCTACTTTTGCGATTTTGGTTTTGCAAAAGCGGGAATTTCTTCGCTTCCTCAGAACAGCCGAGGCTGACGTCTCGGCAATTCGCGGCCGAAATATTCGTAGGCGCGGGGCGTGGCCACTCGTCCACGTGGGGTGCGGTCGATCATGCCGATCTGCATCAGGTAGGGCTCGTACATTTCCTCGATGGCGTCTTCTTCTTCGGAGAGCGCTGCGGCCAGCGTGCCGAGGCCGACAGGGCCGCCGCCGTACTTGTCGAGCAGTGCGATCATCAGGTTGCGGTCCACTTCGTCGAGCCCCTGAGCGTCGACGCCCAGCATTTGCAATGCTTCTTGCGCGACGGCGCGGGTAATGCGTCCTGCGGCGCGCACTTCGGCAAAATCCCGCGCGCGGCGCAACAGCCGGTTCGCGATGCGCGGCGTGCCGCGGCAACGGCCCGCGATTTCTTCCGCGCCACCCTCGTCCATCTGGATACTCAGGATTTTCGCCGAGCGGTGAATAATGATCAGCAAATCCGCCGGCTCATAAAAATCCAGCCGGTGCACGATGCCAAAACGCGACCGCAGCGGCGCGGTAATCAATCCCGCGCGAGTCGTCGCCCCGATCAACGTGAAATGCCCCAACTGGAAAGGATGAATCCGCGCACCTGGACCCTGGCCGATAATCAGGTCCACGCGAAAATCTTCCATAGCGGGATAGAGGACTTCTTCGACGGCCGGCTGCAAACGGTGAATTTCGTCGAGAAAGAAAACTTCTTTTTTTTCGAGCGAGGTCAATATCGCCGTCAGGTCTCCTTTGCGTTCCAGCAGTGGGCCCGCGCTGGTCTTGATCGGAACGTTCAATTCGTTGGCGATGATTTGCGCCAGTGTGGTCTTTCCAAGACCCGGCGGGCCGTAAAGCAGCACGTGATCCAGCGCTTCGTCACGGCTTCGCGCGGCTTCGATGGCGATCTGGATATTTTCTTTTACGCGTTTCTGCCCGATGTATTCGTCCAGACGCTTGGGCCGCACGCTCACATCAATGCGCGCGTCTTCGTCAAACGCCTGCCCGGACACAATCCGCTCCGGCTGCCTTTGTTGCATCATCCGTTTTGCCGTTCCGTCCGCCATCGTAGTCCAGAGTCCAAGCAATCGCTTGTCATCCTGAGGCGAACCGATGAGGTTCGCCGAAGGATCTCAACCCATCCATGGTCAGCCCATTGGGCCGCTTGGGAAAAGTCCTAGGTTGAGATCCTTCGCTCATCCTTGTCGGATGCGCTCAGGATGACAACGCGACAGAATTATGCTCCGCGCGCGGCTCGTCCCTTCGGTGCGCTCAACGACTGCAATGCGCCGCGCAGCAATTTTTCAAAATTTCCGTCGCCCGCCTCGCGCTTCGCTTCTCCGACCGCGCTTTCCGCAGCGCGGCTGTCGTATCCCAGATTCACCAGCGCCGAAATAACATCCGCTTCGATTCCGGCAGGCGAAGAGGCCGCAGGTTTTTGCGCTTCCACGGCCACAGCTTCCAGTCTGTCCTTCAACTCGACCACCATGCGCTCCGCCGTCTTCCGCCCCACGCCGGGAATTCTCGTCAGCCGCGCCAAGTCGCTCCCGCGAATCGCCGGCACGAGTTCCTCGACGCTCATCCCGCTCAAGATTTTCAGTGCGAGCGAAGGACCCACGCCGGAAGCCGAAAGCAGCATCTCAAAAAAATGTTT
>Ga0137397_10002627_pt1 | contig 12448 bp, 16 predicted proteins | sample czorhiz116metaG_FD_106658 | JGI IMG/M metagenome (GOLD analysis project Ga0137397, IMG submission 106658) | Vadose zone soil microbial communities from Angelo Coast Range Reserve, California, USA - czorhiz1.16 metaG | ecosystem: Environmental > Terrestrial > Soil > Vadose zone | place: USA... | reverse complement strand
ACCGGCGGTGGCATATCCAGAACGCTCTGTTCTCCGCTTCTTCAGCACATCATATGGCACACGAAGGAATATCTTGGTATCAAGGGTATCAACAACTTCCTAGGAACCAAAACGCGAAAACAAGAAGGCGGCCAACCCAGTCGTTAGCTTTGGATAGGAGAGAATGGCACCCGGGACGCATATACCTGGTCCCAGTACAACAAGAAGCCATCCACAAGTCCCCAAACGACACGCGCGCCAGTAGCGGCCTCGAACTCCTTCTGCGCCGCGGCGATCTCCGCCTGGCACCGCGCAGCGACCGCATCGCTGAGCGGCACAGGCCGCTGCTCGTTCAGGTGGTCGTGCGAGGCGTGGTCATCCGGAATGCGCCCGGTCTGCTTGACGGTGCGCAGGGAGGCGCGCAGACGCGGCCATGCGATCGCCGTCGGCGCGGTGTCCCAGTCTTGGCCGAGAGTTGGGTGAATCGGCAAGGTGGCCTCGGGCTGCGCCGGTTCGGCGGTGGAAAGGCAACGGAGAAGAAAGGATAGTATGGAGAGGAGGGAGCGAGGGAGCGGGGAAGTAACGGTCCGTGGATGGGGGAGAGCGCGCGCGCGAAATAAGCCACGCTGGTGTGTGGTTGGGCGTGGGATGGGAGCGTACCGAAGCAAAGTCCTGCAGCGTGCGCGAGCGGGTCAGCCGGAGTACTGTAGGGAGGTTGGAGTAGGGTTAGGACGACAGTTACATCTTGGTGTATGAGGAAGCTGTTCGGGAGGAGATTGTGCAGATGCTTTGCGAGGGTCGTCTTGCCGGAACACGTTGCGCCGCTGCGACGAATGTTGGTTAGATGAGACAGGGATTTCCCTAAAGCGAGTTTTTTGTGCGCATATATGCGTATGTGTGGGTCACTATGCACACGTACCCAACGCCTACGAGGATTATGCGGGCCTGCGGCGACCCTTCATGCTCGCGAGCAGCATTCGTCGTTGCACGAGGACTGGACGCGGAGTCTTGGGACATATTCAGGTTGATGCGTTGGTGATCGGCTTGGATGATACGATACGATACGAAGACGTAGATGTATGCGCGGTGTGACTCGGCCCTGACTCGGCCCCCGCCGAAGAGAAGGTCGTAATGTCGTAAGGTTTGGACACCCTTCACATTTGAGATTGGCGCTCTTCCACCACTGCCAGACACCGCTGTCCAGTCGCAATTTTACCGATGCAGAGACATATTGTCCTTCATTTTTGGACTGCGACATGTTTCAACAGCTCAGTCATGAAATCCCTCTTCATACCAAAAAAAAACGGTGCTTTCGTGGTGAAAAAAAAGCGAGATGCGAGACACTGTATCTCGCAATTTCGCAAACTCCACCTTTTTAAGATTCAATCAATCAATATGGTTCAATATCCTTAAGCTCGCTTCGCGCATGTCGATGGCCCAAATTCGGGGTGGTTGTATGCTCATAAACACCATTTTGTCTCGCTTTGTTTTTCAAATGCGGGGAACTCGCGTCCATGTACTGTATGGGGAAATACAGTAAATCTATCTCGCTTCGCTTTCCTCCCACACCAACGCAGGCGCCTCTCCAAGAGTTTAGTGTGTCAATTTGTACCTCGTCTCTGTGATTTTGCGCTTCACAGTATCACTTACTGCATCATTGCTCTTCGGCGCTCCTTGGTGTGTGGGGGAACGGGACAGCACGGGCCCAATAGTGCTCAACGACATCCAAAATCTGATTGGTGTGTGCAACCGCTCTTATGGACAAAAGGTACGCCATTTAATGCGTCGGATTTAACGCGGTACGGCCTTAGGACAGTAAGGCATCACGGAACGACCCGTACGAGCCACAACCGCAAAGCGCCGTAGCACGCGTGTACTAACACTGCATTTACATTGGGTGCGTCTGTGGCGCCACCTCAATTTCTTACCAGTTCTCTCCTCGACCCACATCATCGGTCGTGCAGCGCCGCTATATTGTGGGTCCATGGAGGCGTCAGATCGTCTCCTTCCTCCTTGAGCTTAGGGTGATTCCAAACAGTGACCGACTGGACATCTGAAACCCTGAGTCTGACCTGAGGCCTGAGACCTGATCATGGCTTGACGTGCTTCTAGCTTCGCTTCGCGGGCTCTTCCGTCAACAGCTTCGCGCTTGATCCGTTCGCGCCGATGGTGGCCTATTCAACTTTGTTCTACTGTATCGCGTCCGTCACAACAAACCCTTACGTCGATGCTTATCCTCCTATCATTTACGTCTCTCTCTCTCTCTCTCTGCCTGCATGTGTCGGTCTGTATTTCCTTTTCTTCTATTGCACCGACTTTGCCTGGCCCGAGATTATTGTAAGACAAGGGACTGAAGACAAGGGGATGGAAATGCAAAGATTCTAGCCAAGACTTTTGAGACCATGGGACAGCACAAAACTGCGCGGTTGGTTGTTTTCGTCTAATTGCATTTCAGGTATAGTTCGTTCTCAACAGAAGCTAAATCACGTTTTGTGCTTCGATGACGGCAGTGGGCCTCGGAAGGTGCCAAGGCGTTACTTTTCTTATATTATCCTCAAGTCTGTCTACCTTGATATGGTGCGTCCGATTTTGTTTTTGCAAGGGAACAACGTGTTGAGGTACAGTATCTACTGGTTACGAAGCTGGCACAGAAACGGCGACATGGCCACATCGCAGCGGCAGCATTCACAATATTTCCTTTTCTTTCAGATTAACGCGCGATACGTTTCTTTTTATGGCCCGCTCGAGAAGTGGCCAGGGTAGGAGCTGCTTCCATAAATCAGAATTTGGAGGGGGGAAAGGCGCGGAGTTTGTGAACCATCTGCTTCTACAGAACAAACACGCGATGGTCGATAGCTGTAACATCGTTAAACGACAAGGACAAATTTACTTAGCGCCGCAGTGACCCGTGGCGGCGTGGACTCTGATGACCGACCACCGCTCACAGCAGTCAGCCGTGGATTCGTCTCTATATCCCATGGACTTACTGGCTGTATCATATTTGTTGACGCCGCCGTGGTGGCTATGACGCGGTTCCTGTCTAAATGTCAGCTTCAGTCCGTGCCAGTATCGCAAACGGGGATACTGTGTGTGGGTACATCCCATGATGGGAACTTGTACTGGTTACAGTTATGGCTCAGTCGCATTTTTTTGTCTCCCCTTCACGTCACTATCACTAGAAGTGACTCCGCGCCACACTCCCGTATTAGCAGTCATACAGTAACTCCTTGACACCACCAACCAAAATCACACATGATTGCGTGTAGACCAACCACTGACTCGTGTTTTTTCATGTATACCCCTTGCCCCGAACATCATAACAGTTTCAAGAGTTTAGTCGGGAAGGCGAAGAGACAAGTTGGTTGCGCGCAGAAGCTTCGGCAGATGTAAGTTGGGTTAGCAGGGGGTGACAGTTGCGCGAAAAGGGGGCGTTCCTAACGCGATGGATTTAGACATTTTCGCCAACCGCCGACCTGGGACTAACGGAAGGACCCAGAGAGGACGAGGGACGCATCCTTTACCATTGCGGGACTGGCTTGGTTTTCCGGCGTAAGGTGCCCTGTTGATCTGAGTTTTTCTTCCCGAGACGACGAGCGCCGACGAAACACCTTCGATCATCCCCCCAAAAAACTCAAAACGGTTTCGTACATAAAAACGGTGCATGTTCCCCCACCACCATCTACTCGACTCGACGAGTTTCCTCGGTTTCCCATCCGTTACGTTGCGCCGCCACCGTACACGACGCATACAGGACGGTCGATTCCCGCGCTCCGATCAAACCTTTCGCTAGTCCCCTCGTCGATTCGGAATGGTCTCCCTGACTCGTCGCTCAGAGGACTCGATTGACCCGCTCTCCCGCGCGCTTTCCCCGCCCGCCAAGGAGAGTGCGGAGCAGCGTGCCCAGCGCGAAGCGAAGGAGGTCGAGGCACGGCAAACAAATGACCGGATCGACGAGCAGATCAAGTCGGAAAGGCAGGCCAACTCGCGTAAAAAAGGTCCAATAAAGGTGGTCATGTTGGGCCAGGCAGAGAGCGGTGCGCCCCACCGTCCACTCTCGTTTCCTCCCGCGAGCTGATCCGTTCGTTGTTCCGTCCTTGCTACATTCAGGCAAGTCAACGACGATAAAAGGTTCTTCTGAGTCCTCCCTCCCACCCCAAAGAACTCGTTGTACTCAATCCAACCCCCTTCTCTTCTTCATCCAGTCTTCCAAATGTCGTACGCCTGCCAAGCCTGGGAGGCACAACGCGCGTCATGGCGCTCAGTCATCCACTTGAACCTCGTCCGCTCCGTCAACGCGATCTTCGACGCGCTAGAGCACGCCCCGGAGACTGCGAGCCGGATGAGCCTGCTTCGGATGCGCCTCAGTCCGCTACGCCGTGTGCAGCATGACCTCGAGATGCACCTCGGACTTGCGGAGGGCGAGGAGGTCCACGCCGCGGCGGACGGGGTCTGTCGCCTCCCCGCCGAGGTCTGCGTGCGCTCGCGGAGCGGATGGGCAGCCGTGCTCGGCGTCGTGAAGCAGAAGACACGCAGCCACGGCCGGCGCTCGCGAGCGGACGAGGCGTTCGAGGTCATCTTGATGTCTCGCGATGACATCGCTGCGCTGTGGGGCGACGACGCGGTGCGTGCCGCTTTGGAAGTGCGTGGCTTGCGGTTAGAGGATCAGTCCGGGTTGTGAGTGTCTGTTTTGCTTCTCGCGCTCTCGAGTCCTCTTATCGAACGCCCTCATATTTTTCGTGCAGCTTCTTGGATGACCTCTATCGCATTGCACAGCGGGGTTATGAGCCCACGGACGACGATGTGGTGCGCGCACGGTTGCGGACGATGGGTGTGCAAGAATACAGATTCTTTTTCGAGACAGGTGGGTGTTTTTCATCCTTCTCTCTGTACATTTCACTTCGAGGACATGGACAAGCTGACTTTCGATTCAAGGGCAAGAGGCAGGGCGCGAATGGATTTTTTACGACGTCGGAGGGTCACGAACGCACGTGAGCCTTGTTACATATGGACCATGTTCCTCGTCTAATAAGATTTGTACAGCGGGGTGCATGGCATCCTTATTTCATGGACGTCAAGGCGATCATCTTCCTCGCGCCAATATCCGTGTTCGACGAGCGGCTTGAAGGGGATTCCGGGACCAACCGATTGGAGGACAGCATGAAGTTTTGGACCTCCATTTGCAATTCAAAGCTCCTCGTCAAGGTATTTACTTACAGCCTTCCTCATCCTACCTAGCCTTTTTTGTTTTCGCACCCGCGATTTCGTGTTTATGAGACTGACGAGCCCAAAATATCGTTGCCGTGTAGGTGCAACTCATCCTCTTCCTCAACAAATGCGACATCCTCGAACGCAAGCTCGCGCGTGGTGTCCAGTTAAAGTGGTACATCACCACGTACGGCGACCGTAAAAACGACTTGCCATCGGCATCTAAATGTGCGTAATGTGAAACCCCTTTTTTTTTGGTTACTGCCCCCGAGTGGACGAATTTGGGGAATAGGATTGACAGCCCCTTTCCGTTTGTTTTCCGCATCGTGCAACAGATCTCCGCAAGCAGTTTCTGGAAATCTCTCGCAGGCACTCGCCAGAGCCTCGTCACGTCTACTGCTTCATGACAACTGCCATCGTGCGTATCGTTCCTGTTCTTTTTCTTTTTCTTTCCTTTTCGGCACCTCTCTTTTTCGGGGGTCGACTTGCGTGCCTGAATGATTGGCTGACTGACACGATTATCTCTCTTTCTTTGTTGGGCGTGCGCGTTTTCTGTCGACCATCCATCCCTCAGGACACACGAGCCATGACAGCGATCCTTTCGGTCATCCGAGTCAATATCGTCAGCGACAACCTTCAAAGCGCGGAGCTCATACAGTAAAAGCGATAAGTACGGACCTCAGGAACGCCCGCTAACCGAAAAGACGCGCTGGGTCACAGGCTTTATCTCTCCTCTTTCTATCTTCTTTATCTCTCTCTCGTTTCTTCTCCACCCACCCACTACTTCATATGCGTACTACTCTCCCTTGTTCCTCTGTATCGATATCCCCCGCAATACCCCACAGTGCCACGCAACGTATCTCAATAGCTCGGATGAACTATGGAAAAAACATATGGACGGTCATTCTTGATTAGACTCTGTGATAGTAATGTTACCTCCCCCCCTCCCCTCTCTTGCCCCCTTTGTCCAAAATTATACTTGTACTGTAGTCTTAGCCGAAACATGGTTAATACTGGGCAACTTGCAGCACGTGCATTTCGAAAACCACGTGATAGAGACCGCGCTTCGAATATACGCCGGTTACCACACTACAGCTAAGTTACTGGGGCACACCGAAGAACGCCATCCGAGTCCACGACCGCGGATCAGACGCACGGTTCAGGCAGCCCAGTCAAAACTGTAAAATTAGACGCAAGACTTTACTTTTGCAATTGGCAAGGCAATCGGCGTCGTTCAAGCTCGTCCGAGTCGCGACGGCAGTCCTGCCCGGCCAGTGGTGCATCACAAAAGTACACTGGCCGAACTGTGGAAGTGAGATATCTCTGTTTATGATTATGACGCGAACGCTGCACGGCACAGGCGGCGTAATCACACACAAACTGAACGCTTCCGAGTCCGTCCGTCCGTCCGTCTTCACACAAGCGGTTTTCTCTCGCGTTTTCTCGCATGCGGCATGGTGATGCGTTGACTCGGGAACCCGCACCCGGGCCGGCGACAAGTGGCAACGGCTCGTAAGTCATTGGTCGTAAGTCGTCGTAACCGGCCTCGCGCTTCGCGAAGATGAGTCGACGAAGGCGAAGACAATAACGACGACGACGACGGGGATGATAAATGGTGGATGAAACGTGATCACGATCACGATCATTATATTGCTGTACAGACAGTACTAGTTCCTCGACCTTTCCTAATTATCATTATTACGCCAGTGGTCAGTGTACGGCTCATCTGAGATGTCGTCGTCGTCGTCGTCGTCGTCGTCGGGTCGACCGTGACGTCTCTCGACAGTCGAGTCGTCGATTGATTATCGGATATTGCTGTGCTCCGATTGCGGCGCAACGCAGTGCTACATACAGTATGATGATGCGGCTTGGCTTTCACTATACATCAGAGAAACATCAACGGATCATTTGTTGATTGATAAATGGGGAGGGTTCACGTTCATGCACTGGCACTTTTATCTATCATATGTACCGTACCTAGGCTATATTATGTGTGTAAATGTGCACGGGCCGTCGCCGCGCACTGGCAACTCGGCATAGGAGAGTATTAGGAGTCACGGTGCCCACTGCCCGGAGATAATTAAATATCGCATACAGTAGTTCAGTGACAAGCGGCGTCAACTCGGTACTCGGACTCGGACTCGGACTCGGATGCGGGCGCGAGCGCGAGCGCAAACGCCATTGAGCCAACACCTGCCGCCTGACCTCCGACCGAGTCTGGGACAGGGCGGGACTACAGTAAGATGAATCGCTTACAATGCACAGCATCACCCACAAGGAAACCCGAACGATACAGTACCGTGACCACCCATCACCATCGTCACGTTCGTCGTCGTCGTCGTCGCGATCGTGACGCGCGGCCGTGCGTGCATCGCTCCGAGTCTATTCCATACTTTACATAAATGCTAATGTCGTAAACTCCCTGAACCGCGTGGTCAACAGCCCCGCGCTGATGCAGATGTTTCACTGCCAGGCCAATCATATAATTTGACTATTATACGAGCGAGCTCTCGGGCGAGCGCTAGCGACTAACGTCCCGGCCATCTGCCCATTCATCCATCCACACATCCACCCATCCATCCATACCTCCGTATCCCCGTTCCATTACCAAATGCAGTACGGTACCAACCATTTTCATTTTCCAAAAAAAAAATCGTTGTCCCATTCGGTAATACACAAAGTCTTCCATCTATCTGATCATGATCCGTGTCCTCATCCTTTATCTTCCCCGGATGATCTGTTCGGCGTGGAACCTTTCCCCCCTTTATTTCGGTTTGGTTTTTGTGACGAAAGATAGCATGGGCATTCTATACCGAACAACACGGGACTTATCCGAGTCTCTCTTCCGTGAGATATCGTCAGCCTCAGCCTCACCGACTATTCGGCCGACGATCGGTAAGTGCACCGTATGGCTCTTTGGATACGGTCCTGCGCGTCTTTTCGTGGTCATGGCGATCGTGCGCACCATGAGGTGTAAAGTGTAGTGCCGTGGATGTTTCGTCTGGTGGCGATCACGTGCCCTCTTCTCAGAATGCTGGAAGACCTTAACTTGAAACGTACGCACCATTCGTCAACGTTCGCATAGAACCGGTCTTTAAACTAAATCCATGGAGGGTACAGCTTCGATCTGTAAGCTATCAAAATCGATCAATGGTGAACTCACCGATGAGTCTGCGAACGCATGGCAGGGTCCATAAAAAGATGGCGGGGACACCCGGAGGGGACAAGGGCTCAGTCCGTCTCGATTTGCTCAATCACCGCACAAGTATCCGGAAAATCTTTGGGTGGCAAGAGTATCGCTTAACAGATACAAATACAATCAGGGTTTTCAGCGAAGTGCTAGATGGAGTATCCAATGGACTTTGACTTTGAGGGGATCAATGTGGTTGGTTGACAATATAGACACCCTTTCAAGTGATCAAAATGATGCTGTGGGTACCCACGGAACATTAGAGGCTCGATCGGACTCGGGGGGTGGCAGGCCCAGCTGGAACTATGGTATGGAACAGTTGTGGAACGTCATGATGCCATCGACTTCTATCGCTGGCGGGGTCGACGGCCGGCAGATCGCTTTAAATGGGTTAGAGTAGCACGAGTCGGAGAAGAGTGCGTGATCGTGTCTGAGAGAAGCGGTGACACAGATGTGACACGCGAAGTTGCCCCACACATCCGACAGAGGCAGCTCAGTTCGGCTGTGATTACAGAAATGGTGATATTGATAACACGAAAACGAGAGAAGACTGAGGGCCGAAGAGCTTGCTTCGAGTGTACGCTTCTGGTAGCAGCCTCTCAGATACCGGGTAGGCGGGGTAGCAATAGAAAGTAACGGTTACATTACCCCGGACAATGCACGAGGCGTTGTCGCGACGAATCGAAAAGTTATTCATCATGGGCGCTTGAGATAAGTACAATAAAATACGCCGGATATATTCGGCCATGGGACGTATCTTGGGACGATCATGCTGCGCGGAAGATAACATTCTCCGTAAAACCTTTTGATGGTCGGACAGCGTAACCTGGGAAGGCGGCGCGCGTCTAGAGGGAAAAAAGGGCAGTTGGGCGTTTCGAAAAGTGAGATCAGCTGCCCGGGCTTTGGATGACCGTCTCGCAGGCTAGAATCCTTATGTGTGGAAGTGTGAAGGCAGGCATATGTATTAATAGGGAGGGCCAGACGATTTGGAAACGAGCTGGAAAGTTGCGAGGAAGGGAAAGTCGCTGCTGACATCATCAGGTCGGGATAGGACGGGCCAAAGGGAACTGCCTTTTGTGGGGGGAGTGCACGGAAAGCAGGTGAGTTGTGTCGAGAGTACGCTTCTGGATCGTGCCTGCCGAGCCTTGCCGGTGGCGATGACAGACAGCGCTGAGACGGAGGTTCTGATGGTGGTGGGCCCGTCGAGAGGGACAAAAAAAACCATCAACATCAACATTCGAGAACAATGCTAGGCGTGATTGAGAGGAAACGAAGAGTGATCGCACTGCAGGTGGGAAGTGTGGACCCAGCGGAAAAAGGAATATGTGATCAACGCAGGGGCGCCGGAAGCCCGGCGGTCGCAGGGCCGGGTGGGCTTTATGGGTATGGGTGTCGTATGAATGTAGGTGTACCGTAGTGGTGGAGACATACAGTTGGAGGCGCGCGGTGTGGAGACGACAACAAGGCGAGGAGATAAGGGGTGGTTTGCATCGGCATAGGGAGGTGATGCAGTGGAGCAGCGGGGCAGAGAGAAGATTCTATATTCGCGGATAAGAGGTATATTAATTAAATAAAAGGATAAAATGGAAGTATGGCGAGATGTAACCGAAAAAGGAACCGGGACGGATGCAATAACGTAATGATCTTGTGCACGATCGGGCGGAATAAGCCGGCAGAAATCCGTCAGAAGCACACCCTTTGCTACAAATCTCTTCTTCGCCTTGGCCTTCATCTCACTCTCTCCCCTCCCTCCCTCCCTCCCTCTCTCCTCTCCCTCCTTCGCCCCCACCCATGCCTCACTCTTCCAGGTCACACAAGGCAGAGGCGAAATTCAATGTCACGACAGAATGTGAGTTTCACCCGTCTTGTGCCTATCTTCCTTTGACCCACCTCCTTTCAAAAGTCCCACATCTCGGTCTTCATGCCGCTGCTGTCACCGGTAACATCGGCCTCGCAAAATACGCAATATCTCATGGTCAACCTATCAATTCGGTCATCGACGGCGTACTCCCTCTCCATGCCGCTTGTTCCGGTGGAAGCGACATGGTCGTCAGATTGCTCATAGACAATGGTGCGGATGTAAACGCTCCAAGGTATCTACTCGGTATTTCGGACTTTCTCGACCCCTTCTTCCCCACACTCGAGTGGTTGCATCGTCCTTGACTGCCCCTCGCATCATGCGTGCACCCACCGCTAGTTCGTTTCTTCTTCGGTCTTCTTCTGCCACGCCACCGTTTTCTACTTCCTCACGTGGATATCATTAAACGGACTTGAGCGCTCATTCGCATATACTGCCTCCAGATTACCCCGTCGTTACTCTGACAAGACGCGCTCCCCCTCCGCCCCCATAATTGGTATATCAGGCTCCACACCCCTCCACTTTGCCGCCGCCAATGGCCACACCCAAGTCGTCCTCACCCTCCTTCGTCACGGTGCACGCCCAGATCGTGCGGACAAGCGTGGCACTACCCCAGAGGTTCTTGCACGCCAGAACGGTTGGCTCCCGTGTGCCGATGCCATCCATGACTGGATTGTTAACAAAGACCGTGATCTTGTCGAACGCGAAACACTTCTCGGTGGCATCCCTTTGGATGACCCCGAGCCCATCTCACGATGCCACGAGTGTCACGGTTCAATGTGTGCGCGTGAGGGGCCTGAGTGCACGTCCTCCCACGTTATGTGTCGCCTCGGCGTCAAGCGCTCGATCGAGAATGCTATACTCCTCTTCCGTCCGGGGACCTCCCCTCAAGATGGTGCTACTCAAATAGCAGATGACACTTGGCCACCCCCCGATTCACTAGATACACCTCCTCCTGCCTCTTCCCACCGCTGTTCCCCGCCACAGTCTAATGACCCTCTTCCCGCCCGTCGGTCGCATGGACGTACACGTCGTCCTAGTTCTGCAGGGAATGGCGCTGAGCGCCCCCACCATCATCACTCGCGACGCCTCGGCTCTAAATATTCTCTTTTGAATCTTTTCAGAAAGCCAAGCACAGAGATGCTCTCGGCACACAGCACACCCGGTGGCGCGACGCCGGACGTAAGTATGGGCAACGGCACCAGCAACACAACATCCTCACCGACCTCCCCCCTCTCTTCCTCCCCCTCGACCCTTGCATTGGAACTCAATGGATCGGGACAAGATAGCAGTCCTCCTGCCCGCCTTGGCATGCTCCGCTCAAATGGAGTATCATCCGGATCAAGCACCGCCCTTGTGTCGGTCTCAAGTTCTGCTTCCCAGCATCCGCAGTCCTCCCGTTCCCTCCGATTTAACTCCTCCGAACCAAATGTCTCCTCTGGTGGCAAGAGCTACCATCGCGCAGCGTTGGGCTCAAGTCCGGGTCCTGATGGGCGTCTCAGTGAGGAGAGCGAGGATGAGGACGAGGATGAAGAGTATGGGATTGATGCCGTACGCAGCAGAATGATGGCGGGTGATGTATCAACGCAAGACATGGATTTCCCCTTCAGCATTGATGTACCTGTCGAGGACGAGTTGTCCGAACTCAGCGATGTCCGAGGTCGTGGAGACTCGCTAAGTACCAATCTATCCGCGACGACCGCCTCTACCTCAAGCCTCCGCACGCCTTCTGCGCTACACGTTATCCTCCCCTCCACCAGCGAAGACGTAACCCTTCATACCCACCCACATCGGCCTCCTCCACTTACTGGTCTGAGCGCCTCGAACGTGTCGACGCATGCGCAGGCTGAGGCTCTCGTGGCTCATGCACGGGGTCAAGTTCTTACTGCCCGGGAGGGTGATGATATCCCTCTCAGTGCTCGTCTTGCTGCCCTCGGTGAGAGTTTGCGACTCGAGCGCAAATTTAAAGACGCCGAAGAAAGCGCGAGCCCTGGATTACTCATCGAACGTCGCGCCAGCGAGAGTACAGCTCTTGACACGGCTGATGCCGAGTCGTGGGAACAAGACACGGTCCCAGTGTTCAAGATGCGCAGTGCCAGTGCCAGTGCCGGCGCGGGCACATCGTTCGACAGGTCATCGCCGCGACGACCTTCATCCGGATTGGGTTCAGCAGGGAAAGACAGAAATTTCACCCTAGAATATCGGGTCGGACACTT
>Ga0137397_10002623_pt1 | contig 12458 bp, 10 predicted proteins | sample czorhiz116metaG_FD_106658 | JGI IMG/M metagenome (GOLD analysis project Ga0137397, IMG submission 106658) | Vadose zone soil microbial communities from Angelo Coast Range Reserve, California, USA - czorhiz1.16 metaG | ecosystem: Environmental > Terrestrial > Soil > Vadose zone | place: USA... | reverse complement strand
GCGGACGTGGATGAGGCGCGCCAGCGCCTGAAGCCGGGGGTGGCGCTGTACGCCGGCTTCTTCCCCCGCTATAACCGCCTGCTCGCCGAGAGCGGCTTCGCCGAGGCAGCCGCGGCCATCAAGAGCGCGTGGGAGCGCGGCGACCGGGAGGGCGCCGTGCGCCTGGTGCCCGACGCGCTGATCGACGCGGTGGCACTGGCGGGACCCCCGGCCCGCTGCCGCGAGCGACTGGCGGCGTATCGCGAGGCCGGTGTCAGGTTGCCGATCGTCACCCCGCGCGTGCGCGACGGCGGGGGCGCGAGCGCGGTGATCGAGGCAATTCGCGCCTGCGCGCCGGCGTGCTGCCGGCGTGATAATGGGGCGTGGAATTCGTCCAGTCGCACCTCGACTTTCTGCTGCGCCACGTTCTCACCGTCGTCTTTGTCGCCTTCCTCATCGAGGCATCGGGCGTGCCGTTTCCGAGCCGGATCCTTCTGCTGATCGCGGGGACCTTCGCGATTGATGCTCGAGAGGTGGCCGCGCTCGTCGTCGTGGGCACGGCTGGCTCATTGATCGGCGATCACGTGCCGTACCTCGCCGGCGCGATGACCGGTCCGCGCATCCTGGCGTTTTACTGCTGGATCACGCTCGGGTCGGGGGCCTGTGTCGAAAAGACCGTCGGGTACTTCAGACGCTTCGGGGCGGCGGCCGTATTACTGAGTCGTTTCTCAGCCAGCGTCCGGCTGTTCGCCTCCGCGCTGTCCGGGTGCGGCCACATCACCTACTGGAAGTTCGTTACGTTCGATCTGCTCGGCACGGTGGCCTACACCGCGGTCTGGGCGACGGTCGGGTACCTTGTCGGCGACCGGGCCGCCGAGTTGCTCGGCCGCCACCGCGGGGCGCGCCTGCTGGTGCTCGTCGGCCCCGGTGCACTTGCCGGATTAATCGCATATCGCCTGTGGCGGCGCAGGCGCTATGGCGCCGTGAGGGCCGACGTCATCATCGCGGAGTCGTCCTGCGTGGAGGGGCCGGCCCGGCCGCGCTGAGCGGCAGGTCAGTGCGCTTCGAGGCCGATCGAGCGGGCGACGGCCTCGAGGTGCTCGGCGCCGTCGCCATAGTCGAGGCCCGCGGCCTGGATGCGCTTGTGCAGCAGGTGCAGCGGATGCTCCTCGCAGTAGCCGATCGCGCCGAAGATCTGATGGGCCCGCCGCGCGACGGCCAGGCACGCCTCGCTCGCGTAGGCTTTTGCCGTCGAGACTTCTGAGCCCGCCGCCGCGCCCTCGCTGAGACTCCACGCGGCCGCGTAGAGCAGGCCGCGCGCGCCGTCGACGTCGCGGACGATGTCGGCGCAGGCGTGCTGGATCGCCTGGTGCCCGCCGATCGGCTTGCCACCCTGTACGCGCGTCTGGGCGTGCTCGACGGCCAGCTCCATGATCCGCTGCGCGGCGCCCACCATCTCGGCCGTCCGCGCCAGCGCGCCGGCGCTCAGCGCGGGCTCCAGCAGGCGGCGGCCGGCGCCGGCCCGGCCCAGGCGATCCGCCGGGGCGATCGCCACGTCGTCGAACGTCACCTCGTAGAGCGCCTCACCGCTAAGCGTGTCCAGCGGCGCGCGCGCGATGCCCGCGCGGTCGCTCGGCAGCAGCACGAGACTCACGCCGGTGTCCTCGCGGACGGCGACGATCAGGGCGTCGGCGGCCTGCGCGTCGTTGACGAAGAGCTTGCGGCCGCGCAGGCGGCCGGGGATCGTGCAGCGGAGCGCGACGGCGTCGGGATCCCAGCCGCCCTCGTCTTCCAGGAGCGCGAGGCTCACGATGCGCTCGCCGCTCGCCATCGCCGGCAGCCAGCGCTGCTGCTGCTCGTGGCTGCCGGCCGCGAGCAGCAGCGATGTCGCCACAACCGCGCTGGCCACGAAGGGGCCCGGCAGCGCCGCGCGGCCGAGCTCTTCCATCAAGAGGGTCACGTCGAGGAGCGAGCCGTCCGAGCCGCCGAGATCGGCGGGGACGAGCAGGCCGGGCCAGCCGACCTCGGCGAGCTGGTGCCAGAGCGCGGGGTCGAGGCCGCGCGCCTCCAGCGCCAGGCGCTGAGCGGTCTCCGGCGGGCAGTGCTTCTTCAAGAACTCGCGCGCGGTGGCGGCGAGCATCTGCTGGGAGGGCGAGGGACGGAAGTCCACGTCAGCTCCCGCGGGGCAGGCCGAGCCCGCGCGTGGCCACGGTCGTGCGCAGGACCTCGGCGGTGCCGCCGGCGATCGTGTGGCCGAGGCTCGTCAGGTAGGAATGCGCAATCTCGCCGCCAAGCGCGGCCTCGCGCGAGCCGCGGCGCAGCGGGCCCCGCGGGCCCAGCAGGTCCATGCCGAGGCGCGCCAGCTTCTGGCCCGTCTCGTCGGCGTAGATCTTGGCCACCGCGGTCTCGTAGGTGATCGGCGCGCCGTCGCGCATCAGACAGGCGGCGCGATAGAAGAGCAGGCGCAGCGCGGCCAGCTCGGTGGCCATCGCGGCCAGGCGCCGGCGGACGACGGCATCGCGCGCGAGCGGCGCGCCGCCGCGCGTGGTGGTGTTGGCGTAGCGCACGAGCTGGCCCAGCACGCGCCGCAGCGCGGGCGCCTTGTAGAAGCGTCCCCAGAAGCGGTCGGAGTCGAGCCCGTTGAGCAGCGCGACGAAGCCTTCGCCCTCGGGGCCGAGCATGGTGTCGGCCGGCACGCGCACGTCGTCGAGGAAGACCTCGTAGTGATAGACGTCGCCGGTGAGGCTGCGGATGGGGCGGATGTCCATGCCCGGCGTGCCGTTGGGCACCACGAACATGCTGAAGCCGCGGCTGCGGCGCGCCTCGCGGCTCGTGCGCGTGAAGACGAGGCCGTAGTTGGAGATGCCGGCGTGGCTCGACCAGATCTTGTGGCCGCGGATGATCCAATGATCGCCGTCGCGCTTGGCCTCGGTGGTCAGCGACAGGAGATCGGAGCCCGCGCCCGGCTCGCTGTAGCCCTGCCAGAACGTGGCCTCACCGCGCGCGACGGCTGGCAGCAGCTCGCGGCGCAGGCGCTCGGTGCCGTACTCGATGATGGCGTCGGCCGTCTGCCACGAGCCGGCCAGCGGCCCGAACGGCGCGCCGGCCAGCGCCAGCTCCTCGAAGAGCACGAGCTTGTGGAACATCGGGCGCTCGAGGCCGCCGTACTGCTTGGGCCAGCACATGCTGAGCCAGCCCTGCGCGCCCAGCGCCTGCATGAACGCGCGCGAGTGGGCGCCGGAGCCGTAGCCGGCGTCGGTACCGTCCAGGGGATAGCGCTCGGGCGGGTGCTCGGCGAGGAAGCGGCGGACGTCGCGGGCGAAGGCCTCTTCGTCGGCGGTGAACGCGAACTCCATGCGCTCAGCGCCGGGCGGCGATCGAGCCGTCTTTCACGACGAGGCGGATGCGCGCGGGATCCGCGAGCGCCTTCAGATCGGCCAGCGCGTCGCCGTCCACCACCACGACGTCCGCGCGCTTGCCCTTCTCCAGCGTACCGATCTCGCGCTCGAGCCCGACGCACTCCGCCGCCCAGCCGGTGGCGGCCTGGATCGCCTGCATCGGCGTGAGGCCCGCGGCCACCAGCAGCGGCAGCTCGCCGGCGTTGGGCGGATGCCCGTGGCCACCCGCGTCGGTGCCGGCCACTACCTTCACGCCGGCGGCCAGCGCGCGGCGGATGGACTCACGATGGTGCTCGCGCAGCGCGCGCGAGCGCTCGCGCACGTGCGGGGCCTTGGACTCGCTGTGGTACTCGTACACGAGCAGCGTGGGCGTGAGGACCGTGCCGTGCTCGGCCATCATCGGGATCAGCTCGGGGTCCTCGTCGAGATAGCAGCCGTGCTCCACCGAGTCCACGCCGGCCTCCAGTGCCAGGCGCAGGCCGGAGCCGCCGAGGGCGTGGCACATCACCTTGCGGCCCTGCGTGTGCGCCTCGTCGCAGAGCGCGCGCATCTCGTCGAGCGTGAAGGCCGGGTCCTTGGGGCCGTGACCGGCGCGCGAGGAGGCGCCGCCGGTCGTCGCGCACTTGATGACGTCGGCGCCGGCGCGGATCATCGTGCGCACCACGCGCCGCACGTCCTCCACGCCGTTGGCCACGCCGCGCGGCAGCGCGGGATCGTTGGGGATCACGCACGCCTCGTGGCCCGAGGGGCTCACGCGATCGCCGATGCCGCCGATGGGCGAGATGATGGCCACCGCGGTGAGCAGGCGCGGCCCGACGAGCAGGCCGTCATCGATCGCGGCGCGGAAGCCCGCGTCGAGGCCGCCGGCGTCGCGGATCGTCGTGTAGCCGGCCCGCAACGTGCGCTCGATCACCCGCGCGGTCCGCACGTGGCGCGTGCTGCTCTGCTCGTTCAGCTCCCACCGTGCGGCCAGCTCGTAGCCGTGGAACGCCAGGTGATCGTGGCAGTCGATGAGCCCCGGCAGGATAGTCGCGCCGCCGGCGTCCACGACCTCGGCGCCCGGCGGCCAGTTGGCGGCGGGCCCGGTGACCACGGCCTCCACGCGGCCCTCGTTCAGCACGAGGCTCGCGTCGCGCACCGGCGGCCGCCCGGTGCCGTCGATCAGCGTGCCGTTCTTCAGCACCAGCACGTCAGGCTCCGAAGCCGTAGAGCGCGGCGGCGTTGTCGCAGACGATCTGGCGGCGGATCTTCGCGGGCAGGTGCCCCAGCTCGCGGTCGACGTACTCCTTGGAGTCCGGCCACACGCCGTCGGGATGCGGGAAGTCCGAGCCCCACATGATCTTGTCCACGCCCAGCTCGTCGAGCAGCTTGATGCCGACCGGATCGGTCTGGTACGTCGCCCAGCACTGGCGCTTCCAGTACTCGCTCGGCGCCATCGTCAGCGAGAGGTCCTTGAACTGGTCCTCCCACTCGGCGTCCATGCGCCACAGCACGTACGGAATCCAGCCGATCCCGGATTCGCCCAGCACCAGGCGGATGCGCGGGAACTTCTCCAGCACGCCGCTGAAGATCATCGACGTCAGGACGTTCGCCATGTTGAGCTGGAACGCGGTGATGTTGACCGCGAACGCCGCGCGCGCGACCGGCAGCTCCACCTTCGGCGCGTCGGGCAGGCTCGCGCGCGTCGGATCGGAGCCCAGCATCGCGATCTTGCGGATGTGCTCGGGCACGTAGCCGCCGACGGTGTGGAAGTGCAGCGGCAGGCCGGAAGCGTTGATGACCTCCCACAGTGGGTTCCAGTACGGATCCCACAGCGGCTTGAGATCGGGCGAGTTGGCGATGTCGAGGCCGCGGCACGCGCCGCGCTTGGCCACCCGCTCGACTTCCGCGATGGCGGCGTCGATCGGGTTGTTCGGGATCGAGGCGAGGCCCGCGAACCGCCCCGGCTTGGCCGAGCAGAAGTCGGCCAGCCACTCGTTGTAGACGCGCATGACTTCCACGGCCGCGTCGGCATCGTTCAGGCGGCTGGAGGCGCCGAGCACGCCGTAGAGCACCTCGGCCTGCACGCCGTCGCGATCCTGGTCCTTCACGCGCAACTCGGGATCGGTGAGGCGGCGGATGCCCTTCTTGCCGTCGTCGTAGAGGCCGGTGGCGGCCATGCGATCCGCGCGATGGATCTTGCCCGGGATGTACTCGCGCCCGGCCGAGCCCATACCGTTCACGCGCCCGAGGCTGGCGCCGGCCTTCGTCGTCCACATCGGGCCGCGCGGCCCCTCGACGACGTACGGCATGCGCTCGCGCAGCGCCGGCGAGGCGTTCTGCGTGAAGAGATCGGGCGGGAGCCAGCAGAGATCGACGTGGCAGTCGGCCGAGATCATCTCGTAACGCATGGGGCCTGTCCTCCGGGTGGCGCAGAGCGTAACATGCCCGCGTGCATCTCGGCCGCTGGTCGCTCGCCTGCTACCGTCTTGCCTATGAGCGCGAGGTCCGCTGGGCGGACGGCGTCGAGGACGCCGGCATCTTCGCCCTGCTCCGGCTGGAATCGGCCGACGGAGCGATCGGCATCGCGGAGGCCACGCTCAAGCCCGCGTGGTCGGGGGTCTCGCCGCGCTCGCTGGCGGCGACGCTCGAGGACGTTCTGGTGCCGCGGCTTCACGGCGCGGACTTGGCCGATGCCTCCCTCGTGTCCGCGCGCCTGGGAGCGATCCCCGAGAACTGGCTCGCGAAGGGCATGCTCCAAACGGCGTGCTGGACGCTGCGTGCCGCGGCCCTCGGGACGCCCCTGTGGCGGATGTGGAGCGGCGACCCCCGCGTCGAGTTGAGCTGGACGGTGACGCGCCAGGCGCCGCGCGCCATGGCGGCCGAGGCGGCCGCGATGGTGGAGCGCTTCGGATTCCAGAGCCTCAAGGTCAAGGGCGGGCAGGGCATGGAGACCGATCTGCAGGCGCTCGCGGAGATCCGCGCCGCCGTCGGCGCCCGCGTGGGGTTTTCGGTCGACGCGAACGGGGCGTACGGCCGCGACGAGGCGGACGAGTACGTCGCACGCATCGCCGAGGCCGGCGCCATGCTGGCCGAGGATCCGTGTGCGCTGGCGGCGGACGCCGCCTTCGAGACGCTCCAGCAGAAGGCGCCGATTCCCATCCTGGTCGACGCCGACTGCATCACGCGCCGACACGCCGCGGACTATCTCGAGCGCGGGGCGCGCGCGCTGTCGGCGAAGCCCGGCCGCAGCGGCCTCACCGAGTCACGCGAGATCGCGCGGCTGGCGCGGGAGGCGGGCGCCACCGCGGTCGTCGGCCTCCACGCGGAGAGCGCCCTCGGCACGTTGATCAACCTACAGCAGGCCGCCGCGATGGAGCCCGGCGAGCGCGCGGCGCCGGCGGAGCTGACGTTCTTTCTCGGCATGCGGGAGCAGGTGCTCGCCGAGCCGCTCGACGTGCGCGACGGCGCGCTCACGCTGCCCGCGACCGCCGAGCTCGCGCGCCTGGTGGACTGGGACCGCGTCCGGCGATATGCATTGTGACCATCCATTCACGAGGTGAGGAGAACCGACCCATGAGCCAGTCACGCAGACAGTTCCTCGGTCACGCCGGTCTGCTCGGCCTCGGCGTGATGGCCGGCAGCCGCCCGGCGTCCGCGCAGACGACGCAGAAGCGCGAGCTCGTCATCGGGCAGGGCGGCGACGTGGCGCGGCTCGATCCCCATATGTCCACGGGCACGAACGACATCCGCGTGTCGTTCAACATCTTCGACAATCTCATCAGCCGGCACCCGGACGACAAGCTCTACCCGGCGCTCGCCACCGAGTGGAAGAACTCCGCGCCGGAGACGTGGACGTTCAAGCTGCGCCAGGGCGTCAAGTTCCACAACGGCGATCCGTTCACCTCGGCGGACGCCAAGTCCAGCATCGAGCGGACCTACGATCCCAAGGCCAAGACGCTGGTCGCCACCACGCTCACCACCATTGACCGGATCGAGGCGCCGGACCCGTTCACGCTCGTCATCCACACCAAGAAGCCCGATCCGCTCCTGCCCGCGCGGCTGGCCTTTTACGGCGGACAGATCGTGCCGAAGAAGTATCTCGAGCAGGTGGGCCCCGACGGCTTCAACGCCAAGCCGGTCGGCACCGGTCCGGTCCGGCTCCAGTCGTGGACCAAGGACGACAAGGCCGTGCTGGAGGCGAACCCGGATTACTGGGGCGGCCGGCTCGACGTGGACCGGGTCATCTTCCGCCCCATCCCCGAGACCGGCCCCCGGGTGGCGGCGCTGCTCAAGGGTGAGGTGGACGCGATCACGGCGCTGCCGCCGGACCACTTCCAGCGTGTGGCGCAGAACGCCACCACGCGCACGGCGAGCACGCTGTACGCCGGGCTGTACGTGCTCGCGGTGAATTCGAAGGTGCCGCCGCTGAACAACCCGCTGGTGAAGCAGGCGCTGTCGCTCGCGGTGGATCGGGAAGCGATCGTGAAGGAACTCTGGCGCGAGCGGGGCATCGTGGCCAGCGGTCCCATCGCCAAGGGCGACAATCACTACGACCCGACGCTGCCACCGCTTCGCCACGACCCGAAGGCCGCCCGGGAGCTGCTGAAGAAGGCCGGCTACAAGAACGAGCCGATCTACTTCGAGACGACCGTCGGCTACGTCGCGCTCGACAGGACGATGGCCGAGGCCATCGCCGGCATGTGGCGGGACGTCGGCGTCAACATCAACCTGGAGGTCATCGAGTATTCCATTCGTGCGCAGAAGCTGCGCGAGAAGAGCCTCAAGGGTTTGCTGTGGTCCGATCCGACCTCGTCACTCCGGGATCCCGACGGCATGGTGTGGCGGCTGCTGGGCCCCGGCGGCACGTTCGACTACTGGCGCCACCCCGAGTGGGACGAGCTGGGCAACGCCGCGCGCTTCAGCATCGACGAGAATTTCCGCGGCCGCTCGTACAAGCGCATGACGGAGATCTTCCTCGAGCACCTGCCCTGGATCCCCATCCTGCAGCCTTACGAGGACTACGGCGTCCAGAAGCACCTGGAGTGGACGCCGAACCCCAACCAGCAGTTCGACGTCCGCCGGTTCAATCTCCGCCTGCGGCGCGCGTAGCGGGCTCGATGCGGCTCAGCGCCGCCCAGTAAACTGTGGCATCACTTCTTTGCCGAGCCAGGCGAGCTGCTCGAGCATCACGGCCTTGGGCGTGCCCATGCTGTTGCTCAGATGGACGTACTCCAGGCCGGGGTACGTCTGCTCCAGCGTGCGCAGGTACGCGACCAGCTCCTCGGGCGGGCCCGCGAACCACGCGCCCACCTTCATGTAGTCCTCAACGGTCGGCACGCCGGCCGCGCCCCAGCCGCCGCGCTTCGTGGAGGCCTCGAGCTGCGCGGGCGTGATGCCGGGCACGAAGCCGAGCGGGCCGAACATCTTCACGTGCTCTTCGTAGAACGGCGTGATCTCGCGCACGCCGCGCTCACGCGAGTCGGCCAGGTAATAGAAGATGCCCAGGCTCAGGCCCTCGCCGAGCTTGTAGTTGAGCCCGGCGCGCTCGGAGGCTTCCTTGAACGCGAAGATGGACTTCTCGGCCATGGTGGCGGCGCCGCCGCCGATGAGTCCCTTGATGCGGTGCTTCATCATGAAGTCGAGCCCGCGCGCGCCGGCGCTGACGACGGGCTGCCAGGTCTCCACCGGGCGCGTGAGCGGCCGCGGCACGAGCGTCAGGTCCTTCAGCGCATAGCCGCGGTAGGGGACCTCGGGCGGCAGCGTGTAGTGCTTGCCCCGGTGCGCGAAGCGCTCCTCGTTGAACGCCTTCATGACGATCTCGACCTGCTCCTCGAAGAGCTCGCGGTTGGCGTCCTGATCGAGCATCGGCGCGCCGAACGTCTCCACCTCGCGCGTGTGATAGCCGCGTCCCACGCCGAAGACCGTGCGCCCCTTGGTGAGGATGTCGGCGGTGGCGAAGTCCTCGGCCAGCCGCAGCGGATGCCACATGGGCGCAATGTTGAAGCCGCAGCCGATACGCAGCCGCTGGGTGAGATGCGCCAAGTGCACCGCGATCATCAGGATGTTGGGCAGGACCTCGTAGCCCTCGTGCTGGAAGTGGTGCTCGGCCAGCCACAGCGTGGAGTAGCCGTGGTCGTCCATGCACTGGGCGATCGCCTCGGTCTTCTCGAAGACGCTGGCCAGGTGCTCGTTGGAATAGCGACGCTCGTTGGCCGGCGTGGAGTTCTGCCCCATGTCGCCCAGGTCGACGTGGCCGGCGTAGACGTTCGAGAACTTGGTGATCACGGGATCCTCCCTGGCGCTGCGGGCGCAGGGGAACTATACCCCCGGCCAGGGCCCGTGCACATTGACGACCGAACGCCTGAGGACGTACGGTCGCGGTGTGACGAGGGCCGGTGCCTAGACGCGTCGTTCTGGCCGGTGCTGCCGGGGGTCTGATCATCGCCGCGCTCGTGATGCTCGGAGTCGTCGAGCCACTTGAACTCGCTCTCTACGATCGGCTGTTCGAGTGGCGCGGTCCCCGCCCGCCCCGGACGGGGATCGTCATCGTCGCCATCGACGATGCGTCGGTCCGTGAACTCGACCAGTGGCCGTTCACCCGGGCGACCTACGCACGGGTGATCGATCGCGTGCGCGCCGGGGTCCCGCTGGCCATCGGGCTCGACCTGATCTTCGATACGCCGTCGGTGCTCGGAGGTGAGGACGACGCAGCCTTCGGCGCCGCCGTCACACGGGCCGGCAACGTCGTCCTTGCCGCGGCGCCCCTTACTGAGGACCTCGGGTTCATGGCGACCTTCGATCTGCACATGCCGATCAGAGGAATCCGCGCCGGTGCCAGACATGTGGGGCATGTCAGCAATCCGTTGGATCGCGACGGCGGGATGCGCGCGGGGCTCATCTCATCGCCGGAATCCTATCAGGGCCTGCCGGCCTTCGGCATTGCCGTGCTCGACGTCGCAAAGCACGCAGGCATGCCGGTGGCCCGGATCCCCACCTCGCCGACCGCGCGTGTCAATTTTCGTGGCGCACCGAGGACGTTCCCGAGGGTTTCCTTCTACCGGGTGCTCCGCGGCGAGGTCGGTGCCGACGTGTTCCGCGGGAAGATCGTGCTGGTAGGTGCCACGGGCGCTCTCATTCACGATTCGGTCCGGACTCCATTCGCGCACGTCGGCGGCATGCCAGGCGTCGAATTCCTCGCGAACCTGATCGAGACACTCGCGGTCGGCAACCACGTCCGCGAGGTCCCCGCGCTCCTCAGCGCCGTCGTCGCGCTCCTTGCGGGCGTGGCACTGGGCTTGCTCGCCCGCCGGCGACCGGGTCTCGCGCTGCCGTTTGCCGCCGTCGTGATCGTAGTGATCGTCGGTGCCGCCTATTTTACGTTCGTGTTGTTCGACGTCTGGTTTCGCGTGGCCGGTCCCGCGCTGGCGTTCGCGCTCGCCCTCGTGTTCACCGTTGCCCCGGGTCGAGTTTCTGTTCCCGCCGCCGAACGCTAACTTCCCCGCAGCCGCGGGTCGAGCGCGTCGCGTAATCCATCGCCCACCAGATTGAACGCCAGCACCGCCACCATGATCGCCAGGCCGGGGACGGTGGCGACGTGCGGGGCGACGAGCAGCACGTCGCGGCCGGTCGAGACCATCAGGCCCCATGAGGCGGTCGGCGGCTGGACGCCGAGGCCGAGGAACGAGAGCGCGGCCTCCAGCAGGATGGCGTTGGCCATGAAGAGCGTGGCATAGACGATGAGCCCAGGCAGGATGTTGGGCACGATGTGGCGGCGCAGCAGGTCGTGGCCGGGGGCGCCGAGCGCGCGGGCGGCGCCCACGTACTCGGTCTCACGCAAAGCTAGCACCGAGCCGCGCACGATGCGTGTCACCGCGGGGATGCCCCAGATGCCGACGGCGATCGTGGTGTTCAGCGCGCCGGGGCCGAGGACGGCCACGATGGCGAGGGCCAGCAACAGATAAGGGAAGGCCAGCAGGATCTCGACGGCGCGCATGAGCGTGCTGTCGAGCCAGCCGCCGGCGAAGCCTGCCGTCATGCCGAGCGCGAGCCCGCCCGCGAGGGCGATCAGCGCCGAGAGGACGCCGACCAGCAGCGCGATGCGCGTGCCGTAGATGACGCGCGAGAGGATGTCGCGGCCGAACTCGTCGGCGCCGAGCCAGTACTTGCCGCCGGGCTTCGAGCGCTTCTCGATGAGGCTCTGCTTGGCGGGATCGTAGGGCGCGATCCACGGCGCCGACAGCGCCGTGAGCCCCAGTACCACCACCAGCACGAGGCCCACCAGCGCCAGGCGGTTCTTGCGGAAGCGCGCCCAGCCGTCCATCAGCCCTGCTTGGCCACGCGCGGGTCGAGCAGGCCGTAGGAGAGATCGACCAGCAGGTTGATGATCACGAAGGCCAGCGCGAAGACCAGCACCGCGCCCTGCAGCAGCACGTAGTCGCGGGCGAAGATGGCCTTGACCATCAGCCGGCCCAGCCCGGGCCAGGCGAAGACCGTCTCGGTCAGCACCGCGCCACCCATCAGCTGCCCCGACTGCAGACCGACCAGAGTGATGATCGGGATGAGCGCGTTGCGCAGCGCGTGGCGACCGAGCACCCACACCTCGCCCACGCCCTTGGCCCGGGCGGTGCGCACGTAGTCCTCGCGCAGGACGTCGAGCACCGCCGAGCGCGTCATGCGCGCGAGCATGGCGATCGACGGCAGGGCGAGGGTGATGGCCGGCAGCACGAGGTGCGAGAGCGAGCCGGAGCCGCCGACGGGAAGCCAGTTGAGCCAGAGCGAGAAGATCACGATCAGCACCAGGCCCGTCCAGAAGATCGGCATCGAGAGCCCGAAGAGCGAGCCGAGGCGCGCGAGCGCGTCGAAGATCGAGTTGGGCCACACGGCGGAGGCCACGCCGGCGGCGACGCCCATCACGGCGGCGATGATGAGCGCGGCGACGGTGAGCTCGAGCGTGGCCGGCCACGCGTCCGCCAGCTCGGCGGCCACCGGCCGGTTCTGCTGGATCGAGCGGCCGAGGTCGCCGCGGGCCACGCGGCCGACGTAGTCGAGGTAGCGTACGGCGAAGGGCTTGTCGAGGCCGAGGTGATCGCGCAGCTTGGC
>Ga0137397_10002622_pt1 | contig 12462 bp, 11 predicted proteins | sample czorhiz116metaG_FD_106658 | JGI IMG/M metagenome (GOLD analysis project Ga0137397, IMG submission 106658) | Vadose zone soil microbial communities from Angelo Coast Range Reserve, California, USA - czorhiz1.16 metaG | ecosystem: Environmental > Terrestrial > Soil > Vadose zone | place: USA... | reverse complement strand
TTTTTTCCGTCGGCATTTTCGCGGGATGCGGCGGTGGCAGCAGCACCCCGCCAGTTGTCCAAATCCCAGGCACCACGCCCGGCACTTACATTTTCACCGTGACTGCATCGATTCCGGGCCCCAACGCCGCACTCCCGGTCGTCAGCACTCAAACCACGGTTACCGTCACCGTCCAATAGAAGTCGGCGATTTGTTTTCCTAACTCGATCTCCTTTGCAACGGCTCTTTCCCCAAGCGAAAGGACCCAAAACTGTTTATCCTCTATTCATGCCTTCCCCCGGCAGACCCGCCCGCACCAATGCGGTCATCTCCTCGCGCGAAAATCGCTGGCTGAAAGAATTTCGTGTTGCTCTGCGCGGTGGACTTCCCACCGAATCCGGAGCAATCGGCGTGGAAGGTGTTCGTCTCACCGAAGAAGCCCTCAACTCTGGCTGCCGTATCGAAGCCGTGCTCTTCTCCGAATCCGGCCGGCGTCATCACGCTCGCCTCGCCCCTTATCTCGATCGTCCCGAAATCGCTTTCCCCGTTCTTTACACAACGGACCGTCTCTTCGAGGGCATCGCCGACACTGAACATCCCCAAGGAGTCGCCGCCCTCGTCGAACCGCGCAAATTTTCTTTCGACGACATCCTCCGTTCCGCCGTTTCTGGTGCGGCTCCTCTTCTGGTAGTCCTCGCTGGTGTCCAGGATCCCGGCAATGTCGGCACAATTCTCCGCACGGCTGCCGCCTTCGGAGCCACCGCCGCCATCACTTCCCCTTCCGGACAAAGCGGAACCGCCAGTCCGTTTTCTCCTAAAGCTCTCCGAGCATCCGCCGGAGCCGCGCTTCATCTTCCAATTCTTCCTGGCCCCGCACTCACCATTCTTCTCGCTCAACTTGCTTCCTCAAACATCCGCACACTCGCGTCCAGTCTTCGTGATTCAGTCGACCAGCCCGCCCTCGCTCCCTGGGAAATAAACTGGTGCGATCCCGTCGCTCTACTCATCGGCAACGAAGGCGCGGGTCTTCCCGAGGAGATCGAACGCAGCGCCGACGTCCGCATCCGCATCCCCATGTCCGGCGGCATCGAATCCCTCAACGCTGCCGCCGCCGCTGCTGTCCTCTTTTACGAGGCCGCCCGCCAACGTAACACTCTCCCCATCTAACATCCCGACCGGAATGGCCCGTTCTTTCCTGGCGCAGTGTTTGCGCGGGGCCACCGAGCGGAGGGACCTTGGCTGCATTCAGCGGAACTGGAACCGATGAGTTGATCTACCGCTGAAATTTCACAATCTTCAAGATTGGCCCTACACTTGAAACTTCCATGTCTCTCTTCCCCCAGCTCCCCATTGACGAATCCCCCTCCGCCCACCAACCTCTCGCCGAACGCATGCGTCCCCGCACTCTCGACGAATTCATCGGCCAGGAAAAGCTCCTCGGCCCCGGCAAACCTCTTCGCATCCAGATCGAATCGGACAATCTAGGCTCCATGCTTTTCTGGGGCCCTCCGGGCTGCGGCAAAACCACGCTCGCCCGCCTCATCGCCCGCCTTACAAAATCCGAATTCATCTCCTTCAGCGCCGTCCTCTCCGGCATCAAGGAAATCAAAGAAGTCATGGCCGACGCCGAACGCAAATCCCATTCCGGCCGCCGCACCATCGTCTTCGTGGACGAAGTCCACCGCTTCAACAAATCACAACAGGACGCTTTCCTCCCCTACGTCGAAGCCGGCCACATCACTTTCATCGGGGCCACCACCGAAAATCCGTCCTTCGAAGTCATCTCTCCGCTTCTTTCGCGCACTAAGGTGTACGTCCTCGATTCGCTCACCACTCCGCAAATCGTCCAACTTCTCCACCGCGCCCTAGAAGACAAAGAGCGTGGCCTGGGCAATGAAAATCTCAGTGCCTCCGAAGAAATCTTGTTTCGCACCGCCAGTTTCGCCAACGGCGACGCCCGCTCCGCTTACAACACGCTCGAACTCTGCGCCCGCAGCGCCAAACCAGATTCTTCAGGCGCGCGGGTAATCACCGACGCTCTCCTCGAAGACGTCCTCCAACGCAAACTCCTCCGCTACGACAAATCCGGCGAAGAGCATTTCAACCTCATCTCCGCGCTCCACAAGTCCGTCCGCAATTCCGACCCCGATGCCGCGCTTTACTGGCTCGCGCGTATGCTCGAATCCGGCGAAGACCCTCTCTACCTTGCCCGCCGCATGGTTCGCATGGCCAGCGAAGATATCGGCCTGGCCGAACCAGGGGCTCTGGCAGTCACCCTCGCTGCCAAAGAAGCCTTCGATTTTCTCGGTGCGCCCGAAGGAAATCTCGCGCTCGCCCAAACTGCCGTCTATCTTTCTCTCGCGCCAAAATCCAATGCGGTCTACACCGCCTACGGCAACGTCCTGGAAGACGTCCACAAAACCGAAGCCGATCCTGTTCCGCTCCATCTGCGCAACGCGCCAACTAACCTCATGAAAAATATCGGCTACGGGGAAGGCTACAAATACGCCCACAACTTCGAAGAAAAAATTACCGACATGTCCTGCCTCCCCGAAAACCTCTCTGGCCGCTCCTGGTACAAACCCACCGACCAAGGTTTCGAACAACGCCTTCGCACTCGCCTCGACGAAATTCGTAAGCTAAAATCCCGCGGTGCAACCAATGCCTGATCAATTCGTCTCCCACATGTGCGAATTATCATTCCGAGCGAAACGAGGAATCTGCTTTTTCCTTGCGCTCGCTGCAATTACATGCCCCCCACTTTTTTCGCAAACGCCGCGCCCAAAGATCCTCGCGATTCACTCAGTGCAAATCAGCGTCTCCGATTATTGCAGGAGCGTCGATTTCTATTCCTCAATTCTTGGCGGGAAAGTTGTGGGAATTTCATCGGAGATCAAATTGAATGCGTCTGGCGGGGCTGCGTCAGGCGTTCTCGGGAAACGGGAGATCGACCATGCAAATTGCCCTTCTGCCAATCAGGAAGACAAATGGCTCGTGACGGCTTTCCCACTTCGCAGTGGCCAAGATCTAGGCGTGGGTTCGCACGGAACGCCGAACTCTTACAAGCTGATTAACGAATTCAGCTTCGTCATTGACGACGCTCCTGCATTGCTTCAGTACCTTAAATCACAGGGAGTCGAGGCAAATTATTCGGACCGGTACGGTACCAGCGTTACAGCGCGGGATCCGGACGGACATGTAATCGTGTTCGTTGATCATAACCGAACGCGTTCGGCACAGGCGTTAGGCAGCGCAGGGGACCCTCGGCGAATTATTCACATTGGATTTGCCGTTTGGCATCAAGAAAGCACGCAGCACTTCTACAAAGACATCCTCGGCTTTCGCCCTTACTGGCACGGCGGCAGGACCGACGAGCGCGATGATTGGGTCTCGCTGCAAGTTCCCGACGGCTCCGACTGGGTTGAATTCATGCTCAACGTTCCCGACGACGCCGATAAGCGCCAGCTCGGCGTCGCGAACCACATCGCTCTCGGCGTGACCGACATTCAAGCCGCAAAAGCTCAGCTCGTAAAAAACGGCACGGTGCTCACCGAAGAACCAAAAATTGGCCGCGGCGGCAAATGGCAGATGAATCTCTACGATCCCGACGGCACCCGCATCGAATTTATGGAATTCACTCCAGTACAAAAACCTTGCTGCTCCGAATATACTGCTCCTCACCCCAAACCATGACGCATCTGCACTCTTTCGCTCGATCGAGGTGGACGTAATGAGTCGTCTGGCCCTTACGCTGCTTGCTTCCTTGCTGGCGCTTCCATCTCTTGGCGTCGATCCACACGCGCGCCCCAAAATTTATTCCATCGGCTTCGTTCGCCTTAAGGCCACCGATTTCGATAAATCAAACGGGTTCTACGAAAAATTCTTGGGCCTCAATCGCGGATTCGACGACTGCCATGGCATCACCGACCCGTGCTATGCCATTAATCCCTATCAGCATGTTGAGCTCTCTCAAACGGGGTCCCGCGGCTCCGACAATTTCGTGGAAGCCATCGGCTTCAATGTCAGTGACGTCGAGCAGATGCAGAAATATCTGGCATCTCGAGTCATACCCACATCCGCAGTGACTAGAGGTCCCAACCATTTGCGCTTCATCGAAGCACTGGACCCCGAAGGCAATCGCATCGCATTTGTGCAACTTTCAGGCGGCGACGCGCAAGCGAATGGAATGGGCCAGGTGAGCGACCGGCTCATCCACGCGGGCTTCATCGTCAAAGACCGCGCCGCCGAAGATCATTTTTACAAAGAACTCCTCGGCTTCCGCCCTTATTGGCATGGCGGCATGAAAGATGACGAAACGACCTGGGTTTCCTTGCAAGTTCCCGACGGTTCCGATTGGCTGGAATATATGCTCTACGACTCAGCTGGCAAGGATAAACACTTCCTCGGCGTCATGAACCACATCGCTCTCGGCGTCACCGACATCCAGGCGGCAAAAGTACAACTAATCAAAAACGGCTGGAAGCCTACGGAAGAACCCAAACTCGGCCGCGACGGCAAATGGCAGCTAAACCTCTACGATCCCGATGATACCCGCGTCGAATTCATGGAATTCACGCCCAAAGAAAAACCCTGCTGCTCTGAATTCACCGCGCCGCACCCCAAACCATGACAACCACTCCAATCTGTCATCCCGACCCGAGTGGCCCGACTTTTTCCCGCGTGCGCTCTATGCGCGCCGGGCCACGAAACGGAGGGACCGCGGCAAAATTTGAACATTTCTCGAGTCAAAGTGCAGGCATGGCTCTTCTCTTTCTTCTCGCTCTGTTTTTTCTTCCGTTTTCCGCCACAGCGCAAGCCCCTTCTCGCCCCAATATCACCGGCATCGCCTCCGTCCGCCTTTACGCTTCCGACCTCCATGCCTCCCGCGCCTTCTACTCAAAAATTCTAGGCTTCGACTCCGCCACTTCCACGTGCCTCGGCGTCACGAATCCCTGCTACGCCGTCAACGGCCGCCAGCGCATCGAACTCCAGCAAATCGCAGGCGGTGCCCCAGACAGTCTGCTCGCCGAAATCGCTTTCGCAACTCCGAGCGTCTCTCAAATGCGCGAATATCTCCTCGCTCACAAAATCGAAGCCGGCCCCATCACCAAAGACGAAACCGGCGCACTTCGCTTCACTCTTCACGATCCAGAAGGCCACCCGCTCACTTTCGTCCAGCAAACCAGCGAACGCTTCTACACTCCCGCTGCCCACCAAGTAAGCACACGCATCCTTCACGCCGGTTTCATCGTCAAAGACCCTGAAAAGGAAAATGCGTTTTATCAAGACCTCCTCGGTTTCCGCCTATACTGGAAAGGCGGCTTCAAGGACGGCGGTCTCGACTGGTATGAAATTCAAGTTCCCGATGGCGAGGAGTGGATCGAATATATGCTGAATATTCCGGCCCGTGCCGACAAACGGGAACGCGGCGTGCAGAATCATTTCTCTCTAGGCGTAAAAAACGCCAATAACGCCGCCTCTCATCTTCGCGTAAACGGCGCCACAAAATTTGACGGCCCCGAAGTCGGCCGCGACGGCAAAAACTCTCTCGACATCTACGACCCCGACCTATCCCGCGTCGAAGTCATGGACTACACGCCCACCAATTCTCCTTGCTGCTACTCCTACACCGCAGCCCATCCCAAACCATGACCTGCCCCTGCTCTCGCAGTCGCTTCCGCTGGCTTCGCTCTTTCTGCTCTCTCATTTGCTTGGTTGTTGGTTGCTGCTCCCTTCCCTCGGCAAAAGCCCAGCAACTCGACAAGCCTGCCCAGTCCATCGACGAAGAAATCACTTCTTTCTCGATCGCTCCCGATGGCCGCATAGCCTACGGTGTCCGCCGCAATTTCCACACAAAAAAATACGATCTCCAGCACGACGACATTTGGATTCAGGACGCCGGAGGCAAACGCCGCCGCATCCTGGAGGGCAACAAATTTTCCATCAACAAATACGCCGTCTTCGTCAATCGCGACAAAAAATCCGTCGCCAAAGAAAAAGGCAAGCTCGATCCCGACCTCGACCTTAGCGATGCTACCTTTTCCTACACCGTGGACAGCCTTCGCTGGTCTCCCAACGGCCACTATCTTCTCGCGCAGCTTTTCACCACATTTGTCGTGGACGAATCCGGCAAAACACAGGATGAGTTCATGACTCTAGTCATCGATGACAACGGCAAGGAAATCCGCCTCGGCGGCGGCGATCCCCTCATCCACAATGCCGAAGATGCTGTCTTTTTTGTCGACAACGCGACCATCGCTTATCTCACCGAAGCCACCAAGCCGCGCATTCTCTTTTCGTTCAAGTATTCGACCATCGCCACCGGCTCAGGCGGCGCGCTATTCGAAGGGCGCACGTTCCTCTCCGTCGCTCCCATCGCGAAAACAAATACTGCCATCGCCGTCGAACGTGACAAGACTCTCTCCGGCCCGCCCCGCCTGCAGCATCTCGATCTTCTCGCGCAGGAAGACTCCGAAATCGCCACACTCGACGAATACGAAGGCGGCCTCACCGTTTCGCCAAGCGGCAAACTCGCTGCGTATTACGTTGATCGAGAAAATGTAGAGGTTCGCGATCTCACAACACCCACGCGAATCGCACGTCTCCGCCTCGGTCCTGGCGTCCTGCAATGGTCGCCCGACGAAACGCGCCTCTTGCTAAAACGCGCACTGGAACGCAAAACCGCCGAACTGATCTGGATTCCCATCCCGCCTCTCGCGACTCCGGCCGCAGGCCACGAAATTCCCGTCGTCCAGCCGGACTTCAATCCTATCTTTCGCGGCAACGTCGTCCGCGATTTCGCTTTCTCTCCCGACGGCCGTTTCCTCGCCATCATCTTCCCCGGTAAACGCAACCTCGACCTCTATTCGCTCAAATAGTTCTCAGCCAATCTCAACCGCCTTTTGCAATTCTCACAATTGCATCCGCACTCTTCCCAATATCCGCAACCGTAGTCGCCCAAGACGACACACTAATCCTCATCGCCGTCTTCCCCTGCCACACCGTTCCTCCGCACCAGCACGTTCCCTCTTCCTGCACGCGCCGAATCACTTCCCGCGTCCTCTCCGCACTCCCAAACGACACCAGCGCCTGATTGATCACCACATCGTTCAAAATCTCATATCCCGCAGCCCGCAAACGTTCCGCGAACAATTGCGCCAACTCACAAGTCCGCTCCACCAACTCGCGCACGCCGCTTCGCCCCAGCGACTTCATCGCCGCCCAAATCTCCACCCCTCGCGCCCTCCGCGAGGATTCCGGCACATGATTCGCCGCCTCGCGCAATGCACCGGCTTGCAGATACGCCGCTGACATCGCCATTGACCGCTTCAACGCTAATCCATTGCGTACAATCACCACGCCGCTGTCGTAACTCACGTTCAGCCACTTGTGTGCGTCCAACGCCCAGGAGTCCGCCAATTCCAATCCGCGCGTCAACTCTCCGTACTTCGGGGAAACTCGCGCCCACAGTCCAAAGGCGCCGTCCACATGCACCCACGCACCCACGTCTTTCACGCGCTTGCAAATCTCTTCCGCTGGATCAAACGCTCCCGTATTCACGTTCCCCGCCTGAATACACACAATGCTCCGAGGGGAAATCTTCGGCAGTTTGTCGGCCCTCATCCGCCCTTGCGAATCCGTTGGCACCCGTGTCACGCGATTTTTTCCCAACCCCACCATGCTCAACGCTTTTTGCATCGAAGCGTGATACTCCTCACCCACAATCACCTCAATCGGCGGCGCACCGAACAATCCATCCTCTTCCACGTTCCATCCCTCGCGCGCCAATAGCACCGAACGTGCTGCAGCCAGTCCAGAGAAATTCGCTGCTGTCGCGCAAGTCACAAATCCTCCATCACAATCCGCCGGCAATCCCAGCGCGTCGCAAATCCATCCCAGGGCTACGTCCTCCAGCTCTGCCGCCACCGGTGACATAACGCGCAAACATGCATTCTGATCCCAAGCCCCCGCCAGCCAATTCGCCGCCATCACCGCCGGCAAACTTCCACCAATCACAAATCCAAAATATCGCCCGCCCGTCGAAGCCACCGTCGCTGGACTCCCCACTTCGTCCAGCATTTCAATCATGCTTCGCGCATCGCTCGACTCCTCAGGAAGCTTTTCGCGAAACCTCGCCAGCCCCGCCACCGCTTCCGCTGACGGCGCTACTCTCCGCGCGACTACTCCTTCTGCATATCTCACGCCCTTCGCCGCCGCCAACTCCAACAATTCCCGCATCTCGCTCATCTCGTCTCCTGACCAACGTCTAGCCGCGTCTTTCTTCCATGAACGTCCCCGGATCCACTTTCGTTCCCAAGGCTCCCTGCTTCCGCTTTCTCTCGCGAATCTCCGCTGTCACCAACCGGCACCGCCTCCTAATCCATCTACCGCCCAGCACCGGAGGTGCGGCACTAATTAGCCCAGCGTAAGGGCTGGGAAGTCGATCCAAAGCAATGCGAGCGCCGTAGACGCGACACTTCGTGCGCGCAAAAAATGCCGGCGGGGCCCAATCGCAAGGTACCTCGAATCGCTGCCACCAAAAGAGCCGAATTGTCTTGTGTTCGACTACCGAGGAGGGAGAACTTTCTTGCTTGCCGCGGCGCCCTTCAACTGCGCCACTTCCTTCACCGTCAGCGAACGATACTTCCCCGGCTCAACATCCAAAACAATCGGCCCCAATTGCACGCGCTTAATCTTCTCCACATCAAACCCAATCTCTTTAAACATCCGCCGGATCTGCCGGTTGCGCCCCTCAATCAAAACCACTTCATACCAAGGATTCGGCGTGTTCTCCGCCAAACGAATCTTCGCCGGCGAAGTCTTCACTCGCCGCCCGTCTTCCAACGGAATCGAAATCCCACTACGGAGCCGCTGAATAACTTTCTCGCTCGGCCGTCCACTAACTTTCACCAGATACGTCTTCGGCACGTGCGACCCCGCCTTCATCAACAATTGCGCAAGCGCCCCGTCATTCGTAAGCAGCAGCAATCCCTCGCTCCCGTAGTCAAGCCGCCCCACCGGATAAACCCGCTCAATATCTTTTGGCAGCAAATCCATCACGGTGGCCCGGCCCTCGGGATCGCTGACCGTAGTCACATAGCCCTTGGGTTTATTCAGCAAAAAATACAAAAGCCGCTGCCTCATCCGCAGCGGCTTGCCATCAACAACAATTTCATCTTGTTCAAGATCGGCCTTCGTTCCCAACTCGGTGACCACACTTCCATTCACCGTCACGCGTCCGGCCGCAATAATCTCTTCGGCCTTCCGCCGCGAAGCAACCCCCGCGCCCGCCAGTATTTTTTGCAGTCTTTCGGTAGGCATCGTCGAAGCGGTCTCACTAATGGGTGTTAGGCAATATTCAAGTGCCTGTCATCCTGAAGGCATCCAAGAAGGTGCCCGAAGGACCTCAACCGAAAATGCTTGGCACAAAGTAAATAAAGGCTCGCGCTCCCGGCTACCGGCGCTTCCTCGAAATCACTCTTTCCTTCGGAACGACGCCTATCAACGCCTCCGCATCCTTCTTTTCCAACATCTTGTATCGTCCCTGCGGGATTCCCTCCACAGTCAACGGCCCCAACGCAATCCGCTTCACTTTCTCCAGAGGATGCCGCTCCTTGAACAACACAATTCGCAACGCCTCCAGTTTCGAGTCGCGCATTTTCACTTCGTACCAATAATTCGCCGCATGACCCCGGCTCGCCCCTGGCTGCCGCAGCGTCTTCATCTTCAAGCCGGTCTCTTTGCTCAGGCGGTCCAAATCCGCCATCGTAAGCATGCCCTTCACTTTCACGTAATACGTTTGCTCCAGGTCGCCCCACTTTTTCAGCAGCGTTGCCGCGAGGTCGCCGTCATTCGTCATGAACACCAATCCCGAACTGGCGTACTCCAGATTTCCTACGGGATACACACGGGCAGGAAATCCCCGCAACAAATTTCGCAGCGTTTTGCGCCCTTCCGGATCAGCCAGCGTGGACATCACTTCCGGCGGCTTGTTCACCAGCAAATAGACGCGCCGCTCTTCCGCTTCCACCGCGCGCCCCGCCACCTCAACGCGATCTTTGTCCGCATCCGCCTTGGTCCCAAGTTCGGTCACTACGCGTCCGTTCACGCGCACCTGTCCGCTCAAGATCAATTGTTCCGCGTGCCGCCGCGAAGCAATCCCCGCCCGCGCAATTATCTTCTGCAATCTCTCTTGCATGTTCTAATGGCCACCCGTCCAGGCCGTCATTTCGACCGGAGTCTGCGGAGGGAGAAGTCTCTCTTCGATTTGGTCGGCTCTCTGCGCATTCTCTGCGCACTCTGCGTTATCTTTATTCTTATTCCCCGGCAGTGGCGCCTTCCGCCTTCGGAGGTTCTTCGTCCAGCTCACCCGCTGGCATGCCTTCATTCGTCGCCGCAACTTCTTCCTCAATCAATTCTTTTTCTGCTGCAGTGTCTTCCGGCGGCGGCAAATTTTCCAGCGTGTCCGCCGAAGATGCGTTCATCATTTCATCTTCCGTCTGCATTCCCGCAGCGACGCCCACATCGCTCCCCAGCGCCTCACGCGCCAGCGCCTCAAATTCTTTCAAGCTCGGCAACTCGTCCAAATCACTCAACCCAAATCGCATCAAGAATTCTTTCGACGACTTGTACAAGATCGGCCGCCCCATCACTTCCTTGCGGCCCGCCGTCGTAATCAATCTTCGGTCAAGTAATGTAGAAATCACGCCCGCGCTGTTCACGCCGCGAATCTCGGAAATTTCCGGCGCCGTCACCGGCTGCTTATAAGCAATCACCGCGAGCGTTTCGAGTGCAGGCATGGAAAGCCGTAAGGGAGGCCGCAAACTCTTGATGAATCGCCGCACCACATCATGATGCTGCGGCTTCGTGTACATCTTGTAGCCGCCCGCCACCGCGCGAATTTCAATCCCACGCTCTTCAACGGCGTAACTCGCCACCAGCTCATCGAGCGCCGCCTGCACCACCAATTTTTCTTCACCGAGCGCGCTCGCAAGCTGCTCGATCGTTGCAGGCTCATCCGCCGCGTAAACAATCGCTTCCAGTGCCGCTTTTCTCTCTTCGTTCGTCATAGCTTCGTTTACCAGCTTTGCCGACTTCCCCGAACTTGTCATCCTGAGGGCATCCAAGAAGATGCCCGAAGGACCTCAACGTAAACTTCAACCCAGTCGTGAAGCTCTATTGGTACTCGGCATCAATCTGCTTCAATTCGCCCTTTTCATCAAAAACGGAATCGAACGCCTTATTCTTGCGCAACAAAATGTCCCCAAACTGTTTTTCCTGCACCATCGCCACCGCTTGCAGCTTCACCATTTCGAGCACGGCCAGAAACGCAACAATCATCGCGTGTCGCGAAGGGCAAGCCTCGAAAAACTGAATCAGGTTCACGCTCGAATCTTCACTCGCCAAAATCTGCGATCGCAGTTGCGCGATCATCTGCGCAACGGTGAATTGTTCGTGTTGCAGCTCGATGCGCGCCACTTCCTTGCGCCGCTCGAGTACCTGCTGGAACACTTTCACCAAATCCACAAGCGAAACGACGAGCTCGCCTTCCGTGCCTTCGTCGTTGTAAAGAGACTTGTCCGGCTTCGACCAGACGTTCTCTTCAATCTGCTGCTTCTGATACAAAAGCTGCGCCGCGTTCTTGAATTTCTCGTGTTCGATCAGCCGCTGCACCAATTCTTCGCGCGGATCTTCCGGCTCGCCTTCCGCAGACGCTAGCGGGTCCGGTGGCAGCAGCATTTTGCTTTTGATGTAAATCAGCGACGCCGCCATGTAAATGAATTCGGCGGAAACATCCACGTTCAACTCTTCCAGCTTGTGCAGGTAATCCAGATATTGTTTGGTGATTTGCGAAATCTGAATGTCGTGAATATTCATCTTCTGCTGCTTGATCAAGTCAAGCAGCAGGTCCAGCGGCCCTTCATAAAGCGGAATCTGTATTTTGTACGGCGTCGCCATTCGTTGCTCGTCCACTCCATCTTGCTCGTGTAGGGGCACGATACATCGTGCCCCTACGGGTGCCACGCTACTTGGACTTGCGCAATGCCCTCAATTGCCCTCAATCTCCGCCCGCTTCTTCTCCCACCCAAACACCGCCTCGCGCACGCGCCCCATGGTCTTCTGCGCTTCCACGCGTGCCTTTTTCGACCCTTCGTCAATCACTTCCAGCACGCGCTTCGGATGCTTCTCATACTCCAGCCGACGCTCGCGCACCGGCGCAATCCATTCGATCAAGTGGTCGGCCATTTTCGCCTTGCACTCGATACACCCGATTCCCGCCGTGCGGCACCCTTGCGCCGCCCATTCCAGTGTCGAGGGGGACGAGAACAGTTTATGCCAATCATAGACCGGACACACGTCCGGATTTCCCGGATCCGTCCGCCGCTTCCGAGCCGGGTCCGTCACCATCACTTTCGTCTTCTTCCGAATCTCCTCATCGCTCTCACTCAACGTAATCGCATTCCCATAACTCTTCGACATCTT
>Ga0137397_10002621_pt1 | contig 12463 bp, 16 predicted proteins | sample czorhiz116metaG_FD_106658 | JGI IMG/M metagenome (GOLD analysis project Ga0137397, IMG submission 106658) | Vadose zone soil microbial communities from Angelo Coast Range Reserve, California, USA - czorhiz1.16 metaG | ecosystem: Environmental > Terrestrial > Soil > Vadose zone | place: USA... | reverse complement strand
TCCCGTTTTGTGGGACGGGCGAAATTATTCAGCCCAGTCCGTGACGCTCCGCCACGCGAATCTCGCGTGGCGGAGCGGCTAAGGGCTGGGTAAGCAGGGAATATGCCCCTTTCCTTGCCGCCCGCAGGGCCAGCGCGCATGCCGCAACGCGGCAGGAGCGCCCTTGAAAAAATGCTTTTTGCCCGGGATGCCAGGCACTCTCCATCCATAAAGCAAACGATGCAAATATACAGATGAATCTACCAAGTTGCTCAATGCTGAAATTTTTAGATTCCGATGAATCGGACGCTCGGTAATGACCGCACTCAACCTCTGTTCGCAAACGGCAATCTCCCAACCTTTTTCCTGAAGGCGCAGAGCATTAACAGTTCTGCATCCAACGGGTCGTTTGCCGGCGACCAGTAGACCCACATTTGGCACTTCAAGAGCTTTACAGCCTGCCCGCCACTATGAGGAGACCGCTTCCCATACTGGTGACGATAGAATTCCCTGATGCGCCGGGATAATGGCCTGGTCGTCTGACCGATATAAATGACAGGTTCACTTGGAACCCAACGCTGCCGTTCCGCTTTCTTCAAATAGTTCGCTTTCACGTCGCAATTCGACTTAGGGTCACCAACCACGGCAACCACGTAAAAAGACCATCGGTCGCAATTAGGTGAGGGATTGGTTGCAGGAAATGTAATCGGGGCCGGGGCCGGTAGCCCTTGGCTCATTGCCGCTGCCAATTGCCGCTGCCAATTGCCTTACCGTTAAGGAATCAAATCAAACAAGGTGGCCGGCTTAACTTTAAGCGCCTTGGCAACTTTTACGATGTAATCGAAGCTCGGGTTCGTCTCTCCGCGCTCAAGGCGACCGACGTAATTCCGGTGGCCTTCCACCATTTCAGCAAGTCTTTCCTGAGAAATGCCCTTCGCCTCCCGAATCTCTCGGAGACGCTGGCCGAACAATTGACGAGGAGAGCGCACGGTCAACATTCTTATCGGCTGCCGTCCGGATTACTACACCCTGTCAGTGTGCTACACTGTCAGGGTGTAGAAGATGGCACTATCCGGAGGCAAATATGGCTGAATCGAGGGTCGGCGGAAAATTCCGCGTTTATCAGGGCCTTTACGAGATCAACAACGCATTTCAGAATCTCGATAACAGTTTCGAAACGATGGTTACCAATGAGCTTCTGGATCCGGATTCCGTCGGGGTGTGGTGCAACCGTCTTTTTGAGCTTCAGGCCGAGATCAATACGGACCTGACCGGGAAACTGCATCAACGGGAATCCAAAGAGATCAGACGGCTGGGAACCATCGTGGAGAAATGGGAGGAGTCCGGGATTGCCGCAGTCACGGCAAGGAAGATGGCTAAAAAGAAGAAATCGGCGCGGAAGTAAAGCTCGCCTTCGGTCCCCGATCGCTCATGGTGCTTCGACTGTTCCAGCTCCGTCCCGCACTTGGAGCCAGCGGCACTACGCAAAACGGATGGATTTCCGAGATCGCCTGCCAGAGCCTTTATTAGCGCGTTCCGCGCCGTTCCGCGCGGTAGAGAGGTGGCGTCATGCAGGACGCCACTTGGACCGTTATTCTGCATAAGCCGGCAAATAACGGCACGAATCTGGTTTTCCCAACACGAATCTGGTTTTCCCAAAAAATGAAGCCCGCCCGGCGAAGCTCTCTCTTTTGTCATTCCGATCCGCGCAGCGGAGAGGAATCTGCTGTCTGTTGACACCGCAGCTCTGGTGATGGCTGCGTGGCGGCTGATTTCAACCTCTTTGGGGAACTCTCTGAGCATCGATTCAATAACGATCCAGTCGCCGAAGGCGACGGCAGAAAATAGCCCCAATGCACTTCACTTTAAGAAAATCGAGTTGGCTGAGTCCGCGTTGAACCAGCGCCGGATGGCGCGGAATAACTTAGCCCAGTCCGTGACGCTCTGCCGCGCGTCTGAGCGCGGCAGAGCGGCTAAGGGCTGGGTAGCGAGAGGACAACATCTTTTCCTTGCCGCCCGCAGGGCCCGCGCGCATGCCGCACCGCGGCAGGAGCGCGCTTAAAAAATGCTCTTTGCTCGCGCCGGAAGAATCTCTCCATGGCACACGCATGTTGACGATTGAGATTCTCTTTTTCCTTAAGTGAACTGCATTGAAAGTCGCCCGGTACATTCCATCCAGTCGTGCGCCCCGCGCGCGGCTGGATGGATAAGTGCTGGGTCGGGGATGAAAGAAGCACCCGAGTTGCCGAAGGCGACGACAGAGATTCCTCTGAGTCCGTCCGGGGCAGGATCAACGCGATGACGCCAATAAGAAGCAACGTCAGCATGAACGTGCGAACGAGAAAGTATTCCGCCAAGTCGAAGAGATGTTGGCCCAATCCTGAGTTTATTCCTCCCGCTTCTTCCTCTTCGGCGGCAGCTTCTTCGGAACGGGTATCAGCCGTAGAAGCTCGTCAGGCCTGACTTCAAGCGCATAAGCGAGTCGCTGCATCGCGTCGAAAGTGGGCACGCGCTCGCCCCTCTCCAGCCTGCCGACATGGTTCCTGTGGAAGTCGCACGTCTCCGACAGCTTCTCCTGTGAGATGCGGCCTTCGATCCTCAACCTGCGAAGCTGCTTGCCGAACAAATCCAATGCGCTGGGCACGACATCTAGGGTCTTCCGGCTTGCAGCGGCAGTCTACAGCCCGTTTGGATTACATCCCCATTGGGTGTATAATAATTCTGCCTCGGGGACTATAGCACATGTGCGACGGAGCCAGGTCCCCGGTCGGCTGGGGCTTCATGCGGGCATGCGAATCCAGGCCTTGCCGGCTCTCCGGCAACACGTCCTGGGAGTCGCCCGCACGAAGCCGTTGAAGAAGTGGCGCGGATGCTTCGCGCCGATCGGGGGCAGGCATGGCCGAAAGGGTCGGCAGAAAATTCCGCGTTTATCAGGGCCTTTACGAGATCAACAACGCATTTCAGAATCTCGATAACAGTTTCGAAACGATGGTTACCAATGAGCTTTTGGAGCCGGATTCCGTCGGGGTGTGGTGCAACCGTCTTTTTGAGCTTCAGGCCGAGATCAATACGGACCTGACCGGGAAACTGCATCAACGGGAATCCAAAGAGATCAGACGGCTGGGAGCCATCGTGGAGAAATGGGAGGAATCCGGGATTGGCAGGGCCGCGGCAAAGAAGATGGCCAAAAGGGAGAAATCGGCGACGCGAAAATTGAAGTGACCCTGGGCCAATTCTGACATGTCCGCGAAGCTCCAAAACCCCGGCCCCGCAGTTGAAGGGTGGCCCTGAAGGTGCCACCATATTCAGTTAACATCCAACTTCACCCGGTTAGTGATTCTCCATCAGGAAATGGCGTTGCAGTACTGAGCGAAGAGGGGCCTTATTTCCCGCTTTGAACCGGCTACCCCGGATACCGAACCGGCAACCGCGCAAAGCCATTTTTGGACGATTTAATCTTTTCGGTGCCAATGGAAAATTGCCAACTGGCTCACGGGAATAAGGAGGTTGCGCCTGTAAGTAATTGGAAATGAACGGGCTGAACCAAGTCCCTTCGGCACCAGCACATTTCCTAAAATCCTGAATCCAATGCATGGCCGAATCCCTATTCGCCCTTCACGCAGGCCAGGGAACAGTGCCAGTCACCGGCTGGATTAACGAAGGCTTAGGGACCCGACTTTTTCCAAAGGGATTTCAAGCCGATTCTCGTTTTTCCTAGACATCCGGCAAGAAGTTGATTCTGACTTCATCGAATGGAGGATGTCATGTACCGCAAGTCGATTCTCGCGATTTTCCTGGCAGCGTTTGTGGGGCTGATTCCGGCGCAGAATCAGCCCGCTATTGCAGCGCAGTCTGGCGCGGCGCAAGCCCAGTCCGATCCGTGCCCTCCACCGCCCCCAAGCGACGTCAGCAGCGGGTTCAAGGCGGCCATCGCCTGCGAATGGCGTACGCCAGCGGCGGTTCCGCATATGAGGCACGCGCTGAAAGATTACATGGACGATGGCGCAACAAACGTCAAAATGGCTTTGAATGAATTACTGCTGGCCGATGAGCGCACAGAGACCAAGGATCTCTACCGCGCAGCCTTCGGCGTACCGGATACGGACGGACAACCGACAGCGCAGGGCCTTCCCGACGTCCTGCAGACGATGGCCACGGCGAATACTCTCAATACACAGAGCATGACAGACCATCAGAAAGACCTTCTCTTCGATAAGACGTCGGGCTTGATAAGAAGAATTTTCGATGATCATGAACATAATGGCACGCAGGCTTTAGCCGGAATTAACTCTCTGTTCCATCGTTCGGACTACTTCAGAGCGCTCTATAAACTTCTCTCTGCCCTCCCCACAGGTACGCACCCTAGCTCTTACATCGATGACCTTGAAACCTTGCGGGCAGCCTTCGAAATTGACCCACACAGGCTGGCGAAGGCAGTCGAAAAGTGAGACAGGCATTCGCAGGAAGGCGTTGACTTACCCAGGAACTATCACCCTGCCGGAAGCTTCTTTGGCGTGCGCCGGTAACGAATAATTTCAGGAGAACTTCTTATGCACGATAAGAACCTCATCATTGCCTTTGTCATCCTCCTTGCCGCTCCCAGCTTTGCTCAAAGCGTCAGCGTGCATGCGCAGGCCCACGGAGGGCCGATTGACGCCAGGCCGTTTGGGAAATACCTGCTTGAGATCTGCACACTCGCAGGTGCGGGACGGACTCTGAGCTGTGTTCCCACGCCGCTCGCGCAGGGCATTGACAGAGCAGGTATTGAGGTCGCCAGACGGCTCGCAAAACAGATCGACCAAACCATTACGTTGAAGCTCGTCTGCGATCCGGCACAACAGAACTGCAATGAGCCATCCTATCCTCTGCAGACAGGCTCCGATTTCTTCGTTAGCGCGAAGGCTGATTCCGGAAATGAAGTCAGGCAAACGGTCATCTCCGGCTCCGCGACTCCAGTTGGGGGAACCGGCGTTGTTCGCTATCGCGCCAATAGATCGGGAGTGGTTGTGATCAGGGCCAACCAAGAGGGAAACTCACTGCATCGGCCGGCCGCGCCATGGGCCGAGCAGCCGGGAAACTCACTGTATCGGCCGGCCGCGCCGGTGGATTTGATTCTGCAGGTGGTGGATAGTCCGAACAAAGCCTCCAATCCGTGCTCCTTATTTCCAGCCCCGCCGATTCCAACTTCCGCGCCGCTGGATGCCGGCGCGATCATATCGCTGCTGGGCAATCCAACACCCTTCGTACTGGCCGCTCAGGGACCGAACACGATCGCGATCTACTCCACCCGCTATCCCTTAATCTCTCGCGAGCCACAGGTTCTGCGATCTTTTCAGGCCGCCATCGGCGATCTGGCAAGGCGTACGGCCGGGTCTCTCTCCATAGCGCCCGCTGCAAAGGCTTTTACCGTCGAACTCACGGTCCCGCATGCGGCCGCGCTCGGCGATCTTGCGGCACGCATCAATGGGCTCAATTACAGCCAGTTCACCGCGCAGAACGTCGGCAGCAGCCAGGTGCGGGTAACTTCGCCCAGCCAGCCGGAATGCGCGGTCTGGACGAGCTTTCTCACCGATCTCCGCCGCACGGCGTGGCAGCTTCTGTCAGAGCCGATGAACAAGAAGCTTTTCTATCTGTCCTCCTCCGATGTGGTGGCCGGCTTCTCGAGTTTATCGTCTTCATCTTCCGCGCCACCGTCGGGAGCAGTTCCGTCCCCGGCACCGTCCGCCGCCGGTCCCAATACGGCTGCCACCGCGTCCAATGCGACTATCTCCATCACGCAGCCGCCGGGGAGCAATATTCAGATCAGTTCTGATACCACACCGTGCGTGGCAGCCGGACTGGCGTTCGGAAGCACCAACGCCTGCGCACCGGCCCCGGCGGCAGCCCCGGGCGGTTCGTCGTCCGGTGCGGGAGCGTCAGCATCCGCTCCTAAAACACCTTTGGGAATGGCTTCTGTGGCGATCGGGACAAACCCGCAATCGCCGCCCGATCTGCTGGTGTTCTCTGACGCCAATCCCGGCGATGACGCGCAGGTCGAGGAGCGGCTCAGGGTCATTGCTCAGCTCGATCTACCCCGCCCGGAGATGATCATCAACGCCTGGGTGACCCAGAATTCATCGTCCAACCCACAGGCCATGGGGGCCTTTACCAACCTGGTCAAGGGCATGGTGGCGGAATACAACTCGGAATTTGAGAACGTCGTCTTCACCGGCTGGGCCAGTGTACAGCGGCAATCGGAGGCTCCTGGCGGCGTGTATTTCAATGAAGCGTTCCGCAGCTACATCGAAGACCGTTTCGTGGCCGATGCCGCGCAGCAAAAGCCCGGTAGCAACCCCCAGGATCTGGCGCAGGCGTTTCTGAACCATACCCAGGGAACGCTCATCTATCCGCTTAGCAATGACGATAAAGTGAAGGGGCCCCGCATCTGCCCCAAAGGCCGGTACTGCCTCGGGTATAACAGCCTGTTCCATCCGCTCAAGCCTGCTCTGACGGACCTGCTGCTCACCATCATTGCCGCGCAGGACCCTGTCGAAGTAACTCATATCGCTGTCGCCGCCATTGAAACCGGCGACCCCGCAGCCAACATAATGCGTCAAATTGCCCATGAGGGCGCCGAAACCAAAGCTTTCAGCGACGGAGCAGGCATTTGCGACGCCAATGCAGAAGGCCGGGCCCGATGCAAAAAAATCTGGCTTAACCTGGATCTTGATTATGTGACCTCCTCGCCTCAGCTTCCCAGCTGCGCGAATAAGGATTATCACGGCGTTTTGTATTCTCTATTTCAAAATTCTGCGCATAGAGCGCGCGTTCACCTGTATTGCCTTAAAGAACAGATCGATCGATTACTCCTAAAGGCATCCAAGGGGACTGTTCCTGGCGCCGGCCTGCTGCGAGCGGCCATAGCCGATTTTCTGTTCAATTATAAAATCAGCCAGCAGTATCCTCACGAATTCACGTCTTACGATCTCACGCACAGCGCGGACGCTCTCAATAATGCACTCAGCCCGCTGATCGACGCATTCAATCGCGACATCACCGCCTACCAACTTTTCATGCGGGCCGACATGCAATACCAGACCGACCGACTGAATGCCCGCAATGGCCAACGCTGCTGCATCAGGCGCCTGTTCGGCCTGGACAAGCCTTCATTTTTCAACGATGGCCTGATTACGGTCCGGACCATCTCCGGCCAGACAGCCGCCGTCAACACGACAACGCAAAGCCTGCTGAATGTCAGCACAGCGCCGGAGCTCACTACGCTGCTGAGCTCCCTTAACGCCAATGGAGGGGATAAAGCGCCGGGGACAAATTCACTGGCGAGTACCGTTCTTCCCTCTCTCGGGCCGAGCGAGCGGGTAGCCGCGCTGGCCGGCCTCCTGGCGAATTTTCAATCGAGCCATGCGCAGATTGGCCGCAGCCTGAATGTCGCGGTTTCACCGCGAAGTCTGAGCACAGCATCCTCCGCGGAAATCTCCGTCACGCTGAATGCCGATGAGTCCGCCGCCCCCGCTCTGTTCAGCGCGGTGGGTACTCCCTCCGATCCCGTGCTGAATACATCTCGAGTAGCCAGTCATGACACAACAACGCGCGTGCGGATAGATTCGATCAGGCTCTTTGAAGTCTCGTCACTCACGGCGATTCTCGAGCGCTCCCGATCGCGCTTTCCGCTGCTGCCGCCGTTCGTGGAAATCCCCTATATCGGCACCCTGGCTGGTATTCCGCTGGGCGCGGCCAAAGAATTTCACAACAGCACCGCGATCCTCAGCGCCTATGTCATGCCCACGGCTACAGATCTTGCCTATGGACTCCGCTTCGTTTCAGATCTGGTGGTTGATTCTCTCAACCCGGGCAGTTGCACTTTTTACAAAGGCGCCGCCGGGCCGAATGTCACGAACGTTTGCCTGTTTCGCAAGGCATTGTCCTTACGTGATTTTGGCAATCGCGGCGTCAGCAACTTCAATAAGATAATGATCCGCTGCATGGCGAATGACAGTCCATCAGCATATTGCGAAGGATTAACTTTCGACGATGTGCCGGGATTGTATCGTTGAGCAGGGTGGCGTCATGCAGACGCCACCTTATTCAATTAGCACCCGGATTCGCCGGCATGCTGGTCTCCATCGGGAGAAGGCATTGCGGTGATGAGTGCCGGGATTGTCACCTTCCGTGTTTCCCGACAACTATCGCGAAGCATAGCACTAGGGAAAAGGGCCTGACGGTGGACAGCGCCAAAGATCAACAATCGATATCCCAAAACGGGACGCATCAGAGGTTAGTGCCAAAAGCGATAGACTTTTCGGACAAAGTCCCTTCTGCGGCAGCAAATGATAAAAAGTCGGCGCGGAAGTAAAACTCGCCTTCACGCGGCTTCAGTTCCAGCCCCGTCCCCGCACCTGGGACGGGGCTGGAAAGGCTGAAAGCAAACAACGCCTTTCAGAATCTCGATAACAGTTTCGAAACGATGGTTGCCAATGAGCTTTTGGAGCCGGATTCCGTCGAGGTCTAAGCGCCGTTCCGCGCGGAAGAGGGGTGGCGTCGTGCAGGACGCCACCTGGTTCATTTGTTCATTTAGCACCCAACTTCACCTGGATGAACGTCCCCATCGGGAGAAGGCGCTGAGGTACAGAGCGAAAAGGTAATAAACCCTCCGCTTACGCTGTTGGCTTCGGCCGGCGTCAATTCGCGCGCGCCCTGGCGACCCAACACTCTATTCCGATCGTTCATGTCTTTGACCTCCTTGATGAGTGCCGGACTGTCACCTTCCGTGCTTCCCGGCACCTATCGCGAGCATAGCACGAAGAAAAAGGGCCTGACGGTGGAGGGCGCCAAATACCAACAATCGATGTTCCCAAAACGGAACACGTCAGAGGTCAGTGCCAAAACAAAAACAATAAATTTTTCGGACAAAGTCCCGGTCCACTCCATAAGATCTTTGGGCCGTGAAGAAAGGGGTCTCTTCGGTTTTCAGTTCGGCCTCAACTGAGTTGACCAACAGGTCGGGCGCCGTCTTGTCGCTGGTCTTGGCGGGATTACGTTCCGCCCGCAGTCCCAGCAACGGCGCGACTTCTTTGATAAAAAGGGCCTCTCGATCTTCGCCATGCCGATACCAGAACCGGGTGTCTTCGGTATTGTGACCGTCCATTATTTTTCTCGTTTGGCCTGCCGGTTCGGCTTTTGGTTCACCGATTGAGTGACCCGGGCAACACAGCCCGCCAAATCGTTCCTGAGTTGGTGTTCCCAGATGCGGACGACCCTGAAATGACCCGCGCGCAACTTCCGGCCATTTTTCCGGTCCCGTTCAATATTTCTTCGGATTTTGGCCCGCCAGAATGACGAGTTGGTTTTGGGAATGTGGGCACACCGGGGACATCCGTGCCAGAAGCAGCCGTCCACGAATACCACGATGCTTCGTTTGAAGAAAACAAAGTCGGGATTGCCCGGAAGGCCTCCCGGCCGCAATTTCCAGCCTCTTATCCGCGCGCGGACCAGTGCAAGCCTGAAGCGCACTTCGGTGGTCCGATTGTTGTGGCCCCGCACCGCGCTCAGGTTCTTTGACGCTCTGGGAGTTACGCCGCTGAAGACCCCGCCGGGCAGATGTTTGCGAAGCGCCCTTTCCATTCAGGCCAGACCCAATGCAATCTGGTCGCGCTTTTTGCTCTTGCTCTTCTTTTCTTTCGGCGGCCTGGGTTTCTTTTTACCGCTGTTGAACTCCAGCAGCTTGTCCCAGTCGATCCGGCCGTCGGCGGTGGCAAAGTCAGCTTGAAACTGCTCCACAAATTTACTGGTTATCTCTCCAAATGCTTTGTCATAGATCGCTGCGTGCTCGTCGGCTTTCTTCCCAACGATCGTGAGCAACTTCCTGAACAGGTCCGGGTCGCCGGACAACTCCTCCCAGAACGCCTGCCCGGAGGTCTCACGGAAATTTTTCTCGCCTTTTGGAGGGGAAACTCGGTTTCCATAACCGTAACCCACAATCGCCTCGAATGCTTTTCCGGGGAGCCGACGTCTGCATTCTTCAAAGGCCTGGATTTGTCGGCGACGACTTTGTCCGTTGAATACGCTCAGGCCCGATTTCACGGCATAAGCGCGTGTGACGTTGTTCACTTCTAATTCAACATCCACGGAATCGGTGATGGATTTACGACCGCCGCTGACTCCGGCGGCAACGGGTTCAAAGAAGGCATCCCCAAACTTACCTTCGTCGGAAGAGGAGAGGTAGGCTGACAGCACGGCGTCAATCAGCTTCCTGGGGTCATTGATGCCGATCGCGCGGAACAGATAAGGGTTTTTCCCTTTGAGCACTTTCTTTAAATCGAGGTCCTCAAATGAGGCCAGCCTGCGCTGGTAAAACTGGTCCAGTGCGGCCTGGACTAATTCTTCGAGTTTCTCTTCCGTTAACAACGACCTCGGTCCCCGTGTATTGAGTGCGGGTGCGTTTTGTGCGGATTTCAAATTCTCCCAGGGCGATGGCCTGGAGAGTGCGCCCCAGGGAATAGCCTAACTGAATCGGGACGGCATTTCCAATCTGCTTGTACTGGTCGGCCAGGCTTCCCGCGAACCGCCACGTCTCGGGAAACTGCTGTATGGCCGCATATTCTTTGACACTCAAGGGCCGGGTGGCGCTCGGGTGACAGAGCATCGTGGCCTTCTGGACCGGGCTCGTTACCAGCGTCGGGGAAGGCTGGTCGTAACTGAGTCGGCGATAAAATCCCATCTTGCCGCCGCCCGCCTCGTAGGCGGCCCCCATCGCCTTCTTTTGCAATTTCTCGGGCAAATCGCGCCAGTTGCCGCCTTCCGGAACATGTTCCAGCAATTCCGCGCGATCGTCTGAAAATGTCGCGGCGGGGCCCGGATTCCTCTCCATGTGTTTGATGGCGTGCCGCAAAGTTACCCATCTCAGCGGGTCATCCTGGTGCCGCTGGAAATGTGTGGGAGCGGGTAAAAACAACGGTTCATTGTCCCGGGAGCCGATGATGACTAAGCGCTCACGGAACTGTGGCGAACCATAATTCACCGCGTCCAGAATTTGATAGGCGAACCGATAGCCGATTCTGGCAAACTCTTTCAGCATCATCACGAATGCCGAGCCGAGCATCTCTTCCGGCGCAAGATCGCCGTCCCTCAGGTGAATGGGGCGGTGCCTGACCGCGGCGGACATCAGTCCCTTCACGTTCTCCATCAGAAAAAATCTGGGACGAGACTCTTCGACCACTCGCAGGAATTCGCGGAACAGACCGCCGCGCGGGTCGGCCACCGATTCCCTGCGGCCCGCCGTGCTGAATGACTGGCACGGAGGCCCGCCCGCAACCAGAAACGCCTGACCGCGCCTGAGTCCGGCTGCCGCAAGAATGTCGGCGGTTGGAATCTTCCTCAGGTCGCCTTCCAGTACCTTCAGCCGTTTGGGGCCGTTGAGCCTGATCGTCTCACATGCATGGGCATCGAGCTCCTGGCAGACTGTGACGTTCAGTCCGGCCTTTTCAAGTCCCAAATCCAGGCCCATTGCGCCGCTGAACAGAGAAATGGTGGACAGCTTATTATTGTGCATGTTCACTCTCCGCGAGATATTTCCGTAGTGCGTCCGCGACGATTGCGGACATTTCTCTGTCTCGCCTGGCCGACTCGATTTTGAGCTGCTTATATAAATCCCGAGGCAGGGTGATTGTCGTTTTCTGTTGGGGCAGCAAATTCAATTGTGAAGTGAGCCCGCGCGATGTGCTCTCAGTTCTAGCCATGACAAATCCGGGAATCTGGGTATCCAGATTCCTGAGAATCTTAATTTCCAAGATTCCAGGATTCCGGATTCCTAGGAACCATATCAACGCTCATTTCATTCTGTCAATGTGGAAAACAAGAGAAGAATTTTGGCTGATTAAGTATTAAGGAATGTCGGATAAAAGGCAGGATCGTGACCCCGATGTCCAGATGTTCAGATGTTCAGATGTCCCGATGTTCCGATGTCCCGATGTTCTTAGCGGCTGTCACTTTGACAGCAAAACTTGAATTCCGGTCCCGCTTCAGTCATAGTCCGATCTGGCGGTGCCCAGTGCGCCGGCGTGTTCGTGGCTCTTTGAAAACCAGGGGTAAGCAAACCGGCCCGCTCCGTTTGAGGCGATCGCCTGGCGGAAAGGTCCGGTAGCGCTACCAAATGCTCATACGCTACCGTATCCGCTACCGATTTTTCGTTGCTTTTCAACGACATGAGCGGATGAGCGGATCAAGGCCCCTTTTTCATTCGCATAGTCCGCGATTTTTTGCTTTTCTCCGTATTACCCCGCCCAAATTTCTTGTTTTCTTGCGCAAATTTGGGCCCCTGGCCGAATGCCTGCGACCAACAGAACTTCCGTGTCCTCGAATTTCTGCCGGAGAGAGAAAGCTGAAATATCCAGGCCCTGGGTTTTGGAGACAACCAGGAATCAGAGGTTCGAATAGGACCCATTTATTTTTGTTCTTCTCCGTGCCTCAGTGACTCCGTGGTGCAAAGGTC
>Ga0137397_10002619_pt1 | contig 12469 bp, 12 predicted proteins | sample czorhiz116metaG_FD_106658 | JGI IMG/M metagenome (GOLD analysis project Ga0137397, IMG submission 106658) | Vadose zone soil microbial communities from Angelo Coast Range Reserve, California, USA - czorhiz1.16 metaG | ecosystem: Environmental > Terrestrial > Soil > Vadose zone | place: USA... | reverse complement strand
TACTTTTTAAACCAGCTCCAAAACTGAGTAAAAGAAGTAAGTAATGCCTTTTTCATAAAAAAGGCAAAAAAGTACAAAAAAGTATGAATAAGTAATTTCCAGTTTTCCTGATGACTGGCTGGCTCATCAAAAAGGTGTAGACCACCTTTCACAAGATTGGCTCAAAAAGTACAACACATTGAGTAAAGTAGAAGGGATATAGCAATGTTTAATGTTCAATATGCAAGCAAAATGGGAGTACAAATATTCTCACAAAGTACCACTATCAACTTGAACTTCTACAATTTTTGTTAAAAAAAGTACAAAAAGTACATGGGATACCTTTTTCTAAGCACTTTCAAATTTTTTGCTTTTTTTGCTTTTAAGAAGTGAAAAAAGCAACATTTTCCTGAGGTGGCAGGCAATATATGTCACCATCGATGATTATCCCCAAATTTGGATGGATGAGAGTTTTAATCGATCCCAGCTGTCTCGAGCAACCCAGAAAAAGTCCCGAGCTGTCGTGATTGCATCAGGGTAAATGTTTGATAGTTGACTCGGACTATACGTTACCGGCCTGGGCATGCGTCGAATCAGCTGTCCTCGCTAGTACACATACTCTGCAAGCGTTTGGTAAATCGGTCAAGATCGGTGAGCATAGACAAAAGTATCATCAAAAAAGCGCGCGCGTTCTGTAGATTCCATCCTCCCCCCCTCCCGCATGCCCGCATGCCCCCCCTCTCCCCAACACCTAACGTACAATGGCAGCGGACCCAAGAAACAAAGCACAATTCAGAACACGGCCGAGAGAGTACATACACATTCCTTGCGTGCAACACGCATACAACAACGAACTTGAGAGCTTTACAGACGGGAGATCGTGATCAATAAATCGTCGAAAAAATGAGAAGCGATAGAGACTTGGACTTGGACAACGATGTCGACATTGTGTGCGACATGAGCGGGGGGTTATGGGTTCTTTTTGTGCCCTGCGTGCGACTAGCATGAGCGATGTTTTAGGCGGAAAATGTCCTCAAAAAAAAAAAAGCCTATGGTGTCATTCAAATCCTCAGCTTGCCCATCGCGATTCTGACTTCTTCTCCAAATAAGTCTTCCCAATCGGTCATCGCCCTCCCCGGAGATGGCGTACTAGTAGATCCGTGATCCACCTGTGACATAGTCGGGGTTGTGGGCTGTGCGAACGGTGGTGGCATTCCCATGCAATGTGGCCGGGGCGGAAGTTGCGGTGCGAAAGGGACGCCGCCACCTGGGACCATCAAGGGGCATTGCATTCCATAGCCGTGACCGAGAATAGTCATCAGACCTTTATTCATATTGTCTGCCTCTTGTATCATTCCCCGAATCGTATGCAGTTCGAGCACATATCGTGGATTGGGCTTCTCAAGTTCGTCCAGCTGACCTCTCACAGTGGCCATCTATACAGAAGATCAGGTAACATCATGAGATTTGATTGTGGTCCTGGCATGGGTCATACTAAACTGACCATAGTCAACATCCTTTGCACGACGTCCTCTTTCTTGAGAATGGCAAACGCAACATGGATGTACTTCTCGATCTTGCAAAGTGCTTCATCAAGCCGTTCTAGATTACGGCGGTATTCTTGGACGTCACTCTCTGGGATCGGGGCGTGACCGTGGCCGGCAGCCCCGTCGAAGTCTGAGGTAAAAAAGGAAATTTGGAACATATGGAACCCGGAAGAAAAAATGAGACAAAGACAAACCACGAGCGAAAGCAATTCTCTTCTGTTCGTGCACCCATCGCTTCGCAATAGCGATTTCTTCCACCGAAGGTCTCCTCATCTCCACAGTTCCCGCTAAAGGGGTATCGGACGAGCCAAGGGCCGTACTGCTTGCCATCGTGTCACTCGGTTGTCCTCGCCCTTTCGCTGTAAGCTGCGCTATGTTATGCGCTATACCACACACAATGGCACGTTGCCGCGACCTCTGACGCTGCAGGGGATCTCGGATTGATTGTAGAGATGGGTCGATTATTACTCGAAGGCTGACTTGCCAATACGTCCTATTCTGCACCACGGACTCGACAACGCGTTGTAGGACACGATGCGCTTCGAACTCAACACAGGACTTGGACCTAAACTGGGGCAAAGTGCTCATCACTTCGGCGGTCAAAAGGGACAAATCTGATATGACGTTGGCCAGAAGTGCCTCATAATTCGCCTCTGTTGGTTGATACAACTGTCCCAGCTGTTGAGAAGACTGAAAAGGTACTTGGCCCGATGTCTGCAAGTCTCTCAACAGAGGAACAATGCTTTTAATGTAAGCTTGATCGAAATGGCGCAAAGCGTGATTATACAGCTGTTGTAGCCGGTGCGCTACTTCAAGCCCGCACCGGGCGGACTGACAAGCTTCCACACCTGAAGGCGGAGGGTAGCCCAGAACAGCGCCAATGATGGGCCACTCGTCGTACGTGCATACCTAACAAAAGTATTTGTTACAGCTATGGATGTAGGAATGTTTCTGAGACGTACCGATTCGAAGCCGTTCCGCAGGAATACTGCTTTATACAAAGCCAGGGGACTGACGAGTTTGCCTTCAATGGTGAAGTCACGTTCACAGAGCCCGAAGCCTGTGTAGGTAGTAAAGTACAACAACACGCTCTTGAACCGCTCCTCTGACAACGGGGGCAATTCATGGAGCTGGTTAGGCTGCTGTGAAGAGAGATGTATGATCTGCGACGAGTGCTGTGGTGGAGCACTGGCCACCTGCGCGAGCGTGCCATTAAGAATCAAGTCAACATCAATGGAGGGGTGACTAGATCTTCAGATGTCGGATGAAAAGGAAGTCAGAGAGTATGCACGGGGCGAGGGAAGCGGGACTTACGTTTTCCTCGTCTTCGCATCGATGATTCCATGCAATACAGCTAAGCGTTTCTGGTAGATATCGAGTTTGGCGCGGAGCTGCTGCCTCTGAATATCACCTTCGCCACCAGTGGCACCGGAAGTTTGAAGGTTCTTTTCACCTTCTATCACAAAACGCATCATCTGAGCGTGAAGGGCACGAAGTTGTGGTAAAGACAGATCGGCAGGATTACCAGAAGGAAAGGGGACCTGTTGACCAGGGCAAGGCTGAACAAAACCTTGTTGGAGAGGTGTCTGTCCCTGAGGGAAACCCACCCCAGGAGGAATGAAGTTTTGACCAGCATGAGAGGCAAAGCCAGAGTCATTCTGCTGCTGGTGCTGATCCTGCGGGATGAATGTGCTGAACTGGTGAGCATGCGGAGCGTCTTGGGCCCGAACGACGTGCTGGAGCGGACTGATTTGATTGTTAATCGACAATTGCCAGGGAACACTCCGCTCTGGGGATGCGTGGGATTGAGGGGCCTGTATAATAGCAAGACGATCCCGCGCTTGTTGCGGCGTCGTGACACCTTGCATGACTTTCATACGCAGGGCCTGGATAAACCGAGTAAGGAAATCGATGTGAGTCAAGAGTATTTGGATAAGCGCAGTGAGAAATTATGAGCTTATCAATGACTAAGAGCATGATGTCTATGTCATAGCAAAGTCGGGGGTGAACGTACGAGCTGATGGAGGAGGGTACAAGCGAACGTATCAAAGGAAAGATTGGCTTAATGTAAGACATGACAAAGATGAGAGTATATGGTGATGGTACGCTACTTTTGACTGACACGATAAAGGGGATACTGAGAGCAAGACACACCTCCTTCTGCTGCTGCTGCATGTGACTCTGCATAGATTGGAGAGACGGATGAGCCGCAACTTGAACGCCGGACGTCAGATTGAGCTGAGTCAGGTTGACAGGTTGTGCATTCTGCTCAACGAAGGCAATTGCGTGCTGCGGAACGCCAAGGGCGGATTCGGACGGGACGTGAGCCAAAAGCGTCTGATGATGCACCTCCGTCGGTTGCGGTTGCGGTTGCGGTTGCGGTAATTCCGTTGCATGTTGCTGGGGAGGCTGAGGAGTATTTACTATTACTTGATCCGACTGATTCCTCGATCGAAGTACGGCGCTGCTACTGATATACACTTGATCAAAGTGGCGCAGAGAATCTTGATATAGCTGCTGCAATCTGTGTGCCACGGCAGGAGGTGTGCAATATGCTAACTGATCGTGACTAGGATCATCCCAGGACGAGAACGAGATCGGGGGTGGAGATGGGAATCCCAACGTGGCGCCGATTAAGGGCCACTCGCCATTCGCGGTCACCTAATCACAAACCACAAAAGTTAATGGTTTATTGATATATATGGGAAAAGGATCCGTTAGTGAAATCGTACCGAGTCGAAGCCATTCCGCGCAAACACTGCCCTGTGCAGGCCCCAGGGATTGACCTGTCGGCCCTCGATGTTGAAGTCGTGTTCGTTCAGCCTGATACCAGTTGCATGGGAGAACAGCACGAAGAGCTCCATGAACTTTTCCTCCGTCAGAGGAGGGGGGAAATCTATGTGTTCCATAGGCTGCTGCTGTTGTTGTGAAAATCGCAGTGGTGGTGGCCGCAGGAGGTGACCAACAGGAGGGGGGTCGTCGACAGGCACCGGCACGTAAGGCGACATCATCCCATCAGAACTGGGTGCGTTAATCCCCGAAGATACGAGATTCTGACTATCCGAAGGAAGCTCTCAGTAGTGGACGACTCGGAATATATCAGCACGGTGGACGTCCCAGTCGTACGATACTCAATTAGGGAGACAGGTGGGGCGATCTATTTATTGTAAGGGGTGTGTCTAGTTCCGTGATGGACGTCTATGTCGGTGTGTCAGGACGTCATCCTCGTGCTCAGGATAATCACGATGGCTAGGAGACCTGTCCTGGGACCGGAAAAAACGGACGGAAATAATCGGCCCGTGCTCCGATCACTACGACACGTGGTGTATGGTGTACTGTTTCAATGCCTCGTGCCTTCGCCGCACGTCGCCGCCTTCCCAAAGGCAATAACCACACGTTGCATATGCCATCCAGTCAATAATTAATGATAAGTGGCGAGCAATTCCACACTTGATTTTCTATGAATTCATAACGTGTCGTGAAAAAATTTCAAAGCGCCGTGCTGAACCTTGAACCTTCGTCCTGAAAGTTTAACGGCAATGTTCGACGTAAAAGAACAAAAGCGAGAACCATAATAGCAAGACTATAAACAAGTTTCTAGAATACAGCACGCTAAAGGGGAGTAAATTTACAAATGAGTTGTCGTAATCGCATGTCGCCGTGGATTCGTCTGCAATTGCGGTGATGAATTACGAGGGTGGTGGGCATTGTGACACGGTTTCTGGTAGGCTATAGAGAATGCACTTCGGAGGGTGATGAGGATGTCGCGCGGCGGTGAGTGGGACTTCGCGGAGGCTCGGGATCCTTGCCCTTGATGACCAGCGCAGGGCCTGCTTCGAGGATGACATCATCATCATCCTCATCCGTCTCGTCAACAAAGAGGTCCTCTGGACACACAACCAACGGCCCCTGCACCTGCTTGTTCTTCCCGAGCGGTGATAGTGGCGGGCCTTGTTCGAGAATCGCATCATCCTCGCCCTCAAGCACCACATGCGCCCCCTCGTCGTCGACGTCTGCCACCTCGCGCGCAAAGACGTATCGTATGCCAACTGGGACCATGGCGCCAACGACGACAGCGGCGAGGGTGAGGAAATTACGCCACGAGATGAGGTGGAAATCGGCGGCAGAAGTCATTTCATCCAGGCCACCACCAATCGATGTGTGTATGACGGTGACGCCGAAAATGCCGAGAAACGTACTGCACCAGAAGGGGATGAGGCCGATGCCAAGGTGTGGTGCAAGGACGTTGACGACCCAATGAGGAGGGAGGGGCGCGATGCGGAGGACGATGAGAAACGGGACGAGGTTAGCACGCTGCGCCCTGATCTTTGCCGACCATAGCTCGAGGCGGGATTGGAAGGCAGGAAGGGTGAGGAGTGCAGGACCAAGAGCAGCGGAGATGAAGTAGCAAAGCGTGGCACCGGTGGCAACACAGGCACAGGCTAAAGGCAAGGCCCAGGGTACGCCCCACACCGCGCCACCAAGGATAGAGAGATACATCGATCCAGGTAAAGAAAACGCTTGGAGACTAGGGAGATGGTCAACATTGAAGTTATGGGTGTAGGAGGACGAGAAGACGGAACTTACAAAAGGTAGGTGACGACGTAAGAGATGAATATGTGGAATGGATAAATATCACGATACTTCTTGAGGAGGTGGTTGAGATCCTGAAGGTGAGCAAATGACTTTGGTATACGCAACAACGGGCGGTCCTCTCTAACGAATTAAGGGGGAAGGGATCAGAGAAGGGGGCAGGATAGAGAAGTAATCACATACGGCTCTAGTGTTGGAAGGGCAATCCATAGAGTGCCTCCAAGAAAGATACAACTCAGAACGAAAAGGAGAGCCATCTTGAGAGTGGCATTGAAGATGACTCTCCTGGTATGATGAGGTGGATGGACGGGTGCGGTGCCATATGAGACCAACGGAGCGGATGAGGACTCAGATGAAGAGTTAAGAAGGGAGGAAGATTCGTCTATTTCCGAGTGTTGTACAGTTGCAAGGGTGTAAGCAGACTCATTGGAGTGAATTGTGGGAGAGGAGGGGAGCATGATGTAGTTCAGGACTGGATGGCACCGGCAATATAATAATGATTTATTTGAGGGCGTGAGAAAGTTTGATGAAATTAAGGGAATCAATGGGCTCCAGCGAGCCAAAACGACGAGGACGCGGGTCAGACAAGGCGGCGAGCCTATCACGATGACACACGTCCTCCCACCACACCCCCAGCTCGATATCCGCTCCTCTGAAGGACAGGACTCCATCCAGCAAATGGATCAGCAACCTCACATCGATACTCAGCAGTCTCAACAATCCCCGGCTCAACCCACTCCCCCACAAGGTAGAAAGCGCAAGAAGGCTGAAAATGGGGAGCCTTCCACCCCTGCCGAGCCCCGTCGTCTTCGTCGCTCGCACGAGGCCTGCGCCCGCTGCAGGAGTAAGAAGATAAAGGTGGGTACCATCAGCCGTAGTTCTTCCTCCCTTGGACACAACTCGCACGTCGTGGCAAGTCCCGTCGGTCAACACCGCCGGCAATTTCCTGGCCACTCCCACTCGATTTTCCCATTCTCCCGCCCACTGTTCTCCTTCTGACCTTTTTTTTCATCTTTATAGTGCGACTCTAAACATCCAAGATGCACCGCTTGCGCAACCGCCGGAACCCCCTGTCACCAAGAGGACAGACATCGTCAGACCCTCACCCTCCGCGGCCACACTGAACATCTCGAACACAAGCTCGCCCAATGCGATGCCCTTCTCAAACGCCGTATCCCTGGCTTTGAGATGGAAAATCTCGATGACATGCTCGTTCGTGAAGGCATCGAAATCGAGGCCAGTCCTCCCCCTCCCATGTCTGCCTCTTTCCAGTTCGCTTCCGGTCCCAGTACGTTTTTTTTTGTGCTAGTGTGCCACTAGGCGCCGCCGTTATCTTGGCCCTCATCATCTCCCGCCTCTAGGTAGCGGCTCCCCTCCCAAAGGCTATCCTTATGTTCCTCCAGGACCACACATGATCCCTCCTGGTTACCCCCCTATGCCGCCCTATTATGCTGGCCCAGGTGGTGCCCCTTATGCCCCTCCCCCCCACATGCAACCTCCTCCGGGTTACAATCCTCACTTGCATCCTATGTTCCAGCATCCCCCACAGCCACTCCCCTCGCAGCCCATTCCTCCCGCTCAGCCCATCCCCCGTCCGTTGTCTAATGCTGCTCCTGTGCCAGATATTAAAGGAGGTGATCCCGGCTTCCATGATATGTCCAATCCTCGCGTACGTCCTTAGCCTGTAACTCCGATGTTGATATTGACACGTGGTCTAGGCACTTGCCAAGAGCTTTGGTGTTGCCCCCGACATCGTGTCAGACCTCAAGCTCGGACCGCAGCCTCTCGACAGGGAAGATATCGCCGTTGGTTCCCATGGCCTCATATCTGGACGTGACTCCGTCGCGGCCGAGACACCATTCCAATACGATGCTAACAAATGGGTGCCTATCCCTATGGGTCGTGATAACATTATGGCCTCCCCAAATGCCGCCAGTTCCGCTCCCGCATTATCGGTCTTCCTGCCGAAAGATCGCGACTTTGTTCAATATATCGTGGACGTCTACTTTGAACGTCTCAACTTCCATAGACCCGTCTTTCTGCGCCACGAATTCGAGGCGGGCCTTGATGAGCTTTACGCGGGCAATGCGCAACAACACGATCCAGGTTTCGTATGCTCCGTGTATCTTGTATTCGCGCTCGGAACGCTCTCCGAGCTCAACCACCGTACATGTGGGCTCGACAGGGAAAACAGATCCAAGCCAGGTGCAAGTGGCTCTCCGTCTTTGGCCAATGTCAATGTGAAGACCCTCATGCCACCCGAATGGCCTGACCACGAAACCTTCTTCCAGCGTGCCCTGGCCATCAAGCCCGAGCTCCGAGTCACGATTAGCAGTTTGCAGGCACTCATTCTTCTGCATTGGTACTTGTACACTGAGGTACACGTATCCCTCGTTTACATCCTTTCTTGGTTTTCTGACCACTCCATGGCTCTAGCGTCAAGGTCGTACGCTTTGGCGTCTTGTAGGAAGCATGGTCCGCCTTGGTATCGAACTTGGACTCAACCACGATCCTACCACGCAGAACATCTTTGACGAGTCTGAATGTCAGTTGCGCATTCGTCTATGGGGAATTGTCCTTGTGCACGATCGTGGCACGTCCATTCTACTTGGCCGCCCGCTGGCTATTGCGCCAAACGACACGAACACGCCTCATCCCATGCGGCCCAAATCCGCCAGGCCCGATGTGAGCGTGCACTTTTTGTTCAGTCATCCGATCGCAGAGATCCAGGCGGACATCATCAATTCACTGTACAGCCCGCATGGACAGAGCGCAGATTCGACCGTGCGTCATGCAACGAGGGTTGTTAAAAGTCTGGTTGAGTTCCGCCGCCAGCTACCGGAGAGATACAAGCGGTACTTTGGCGTGACGGCGGACTGGTCGCTAGAGGAGAAGACGAAGCTGGTCCAGGAAATCACGGAGGACGAAGGTTTGACGTTGCTGAAAATCGGGATCGCCAGAATCTTGCTACTTCGCGCTCTCTTCTCCAACAAGGATCTAGAGTTTCCACAGAGACATAAAGCATTGTTGGATGGTGAGCTGACTATTTCAAAACGTCATTTCTATACCCTATCATTGATTTCGACTTTCAGCGATCGTAGTATCACACAACATCATCGTAGTGCATAATCAACTACTCCGCTTCCCCGACATAGCTTTCTTTGTCTCGCCCATTCCGTTACACATTGCTGCTATGGTCATTCTCTTCGGGCACATGTCTCGTTGCGACTCGCTCACCCGTCAAGTTGCACTTGAAGACGTTTGGATGGCGCTCGACATGCTCCCATCATTCCGTTGGCGCTGGGAACGCAGAGAGATGAACGGCAGCCACCCGCTTATCGCCACTCTCGCTGAGAAGGTTCTCGGAGTCAATCTGCGCCAAGCTGGTCCGTCTTCCCATCCCGTGCTGATGCCAGAGCTCGACTGGGACATCGAAGGTACCAGCTCTCCCGTAGCGACCCACACCGCGGCCTCAACACCCTCGCTCGGCAATGCCACGTATACTCACGGCTCTTCTGGAGCGCCCTCTTTCCCTGGATCCCCGCCTATCGGACCTGCCATACCGGGAACTTCACGCGGTCTTATCCCCGGCGCAGGCAATGGCAATGGCAATGGCGGTGGTGCGAACGGGCCCGTTGAGTCAAAGCTCGCCGAGGTCCCAGTGAACCTATTCTATCCATTCTACCCCGAGACTCCGCATGTGCAAGCACGCAACGCGGGCACGATGTCAGCCGCCTCTGCTGCGGCTACGGCCACGGCACCCGCAACGACTCCTGGCGGCGGGAACGGGAACGGGAACGGCGGCGGTGACTATACGCAATTGCTCGCTCAGGCTGCTGCGGCACAACAGCAGTCTGCGCCGTGGGGCGCGAGTGGGCGCGAGAGCTACATGCTCGAGGAGAAAGACGTTGGCGTGCCCATGCCCATCCCTGGTGCGATGGGTATGTGGATGCCGGATCAGCGCGCTGTGCGGGGATACGTCATGGGCCCGTAGTCGAATTTCTTCCCCTCCTTTTCCCCCTCCATGCACATGCAAAGCGTACATCGGCATGTGAGAGGGCCTTGCTTATTGGTGTGTTCCTAACGTTTTCAGGAGAGGGAGCAGTACGGTGCGTTTTTGTTGTTGTTTTCGTAAAGGTCTTGTCTCCCCGTTTCTTTTTACATCATCGTGTCGAAATGATTTTCGTATCTTCTTCCACGTTTACGTCTTGTGTTCCACCCTTTTTCTTGTCGTTATCTCAGGATCTATGCGTCCCATCGTTCCTGCCTCTGCTTGACTCTGTTCTATTTCCCTTTCCGAATGTCCCCGAGCCCGAATGTCTCTATCTACTTGCTGTAAACCACGACCGATATGTGCTCTAACGTGACTTTGTTGACTCCTCCGATGTCATGTTATCAAGGGAGCGGCTGTATGCTCTATAACAGAACACCGATACATCTTGTTTACCCTGCTCATTGCACATTTCTCTCTTAACAATCCCCTTTCCACATGTCAATCTACCACCGCGGCACCCAGCGCCTCGGCGAGCCTCTTGGCATTCCGTCGCACCTCCCCACGTTCGCCCATTACAGTCAGTCGAATAACACCGCGTCCCTCCTCGTCCTCATCAAACGGTGAAGTGGGCACGGGCACGAGCTCCCAGCGTCCAAAGGCCCAATTGAGAATCCACCACTTCGCCTGCCGTGTTTTGCCTTCAGAGTCAGCGACGGCGGCGGTGCCAGTGCCAGTGCCAGTGGGTGTGTCTGTATCTGTTATCGGGGAAGGAGCGCTGGTGCCGGTGCCGGTGGGAGAGACAGTCAGACATATAAAACCCTTCACGCGGTACACGCTTTCCTTCGGAAGGCGCTGGAGAGCGGCGGATAGTGTGAGCTCGTCGAGTAACGGCGGTGCGGCGTGCGCTGTCGTGGACTTTTCGGGAACGGGAACGGGAACGGGAACGGGGTGCAGATGAGGGTGATGAGGGTGGTCGCAAGAGTCCGTATTATGTACGTGTGCGTGGACGGCGGGTGCGCCACGGAGTAGAGTGACGGTCTCCACTTCGTCGTGGTGCGGCTCCGTCCCGGTCGCCGGCGGACGCCCCGAGGGCGGCAGCGCATCGCCATGGCGGAACAGCTTCGAGTCGATGCCGAATATGAGCGCGGGGTCGACGGACTTGCCCGCGCAGCGGATCTTGGGCGTGTGCTCGTTCAACGTGTTGAGGTGCTCCAGGACGTCGTCGAGCGCGCGTTCGGATATGTGTTCCCATTTATTCTATCGGGTGTGAGGGAAAGAGAGATGAGAGATGAGAGACGCGGGAAGGGTGGGGTGGGACTGACGATAAGAAGGACGTCGGTGTATTGGGCTTGCATGCGAGCGGTGACGCTCGTGTCTTCGTAGCCCGCGAAGTTCTCCGCGTCGATCACGGTGACGATCGCGTCTAGAGATAGTGCGTGCGAGGTTTCCCGCTCGAGGTCGCGGATCTGGAACGCGAGGGTTGCTGGGAAGGCGGAACCGCTGTGTGTGCAAGTGTGTGTGTGCAAGTGAACACACTTTATTTATGGGTCCTGAGAGAGATCCGGGCTTACGAAGACTCGATGATGATCCGGTCTGGATGGTACTTTTCTAGGCTGCGAGTATCAGCAGAGGGGAAACCAGTTTGGACGGTCGAGGATTCAGGTGGTACCTAGGATCTCTAGCAGTGCGGTCTTCATCTGACCGACTAGTACGCAGCACCTGCTCTTCCGGACATACGATGAGGGGCGAGCGGTATTAAAGAGGTCATGAAAGGGACTCTGACATGCAACCGTTCAAGATCTCGCTAACGGCAGTCAGACTGCTCTGCTTTGCCAATTGACTATCGACTGAAAGCACAGCGTCGTGGGTAATCAACATGTTTGTCAGCCTGCAAAACAGGTCATACGTCAAGGCGAGTGACCTTCGATGTCGCCGAATTCATTCTTGAGGAGAACGATGCGGTAGCCTTTTGGTAGCTGGGGAAGAAGCGATAGGATTACCGAGGTCTTTCCTGCGCCGAGAAAGCCAGTAAAGACGGTTATTGGGATCGTTGGGGGGGTATCCGAGCTCGAAGGCATGATCAAGGAGAAAGAGCGCGGCCCGCAAATGACCGAGATACGCGTCCGGCGACCGAGGGGCAAAGATCCGTTCTCGGTGGGCGCAGCGGGCGCTCCGAGGGACAGGGTTGACATGTGCGCGCTATGGCCCCAGCTTAGCTTGGCTTGTCATCTCAATGCCTCCAACCAACCTGTTGACCATTCGAGCCTCACGGCTTGCTCGACTACACACCTTCTTGTCACTCACCGCGTTCATCGGGGCCCTCCTCATAGGCTCTTCCCTCCACTATACCAAGATT
>Ga0137397_10002614_pt1 | contig 12476 bp, 4 predicted proteins | sample czorhiz116metaG_FD_106658 | JGI IMG/M metagenome (GOLD analysis project Ga0137397, IMG submission 106658) | Vadose zone soil microbial communities from Angelo Coast Range Reserve, California, USA - czorhiz1.16 metaG | ecosystem: Environmental > Terrestrial > Soil > Vadose zone | place: USA... | reverse complement strand
GCGCCCCTGGGGGGCCGTACTCGAAGGTGATGTCCCCGGAGATGGGGCGCACGACCCGGACCACGCGGTTGAACTGGTAGACGTACGAGAGCGCCAGGTTGGCCGCGCGGAGGTTGGGGTCGATCTTCGCGATCAGCTGGCCCGCGGCATCGTAGTTGTACTCGGTCAGCCCGGAGTCGGGCGTCGCGATCCGCTTCGTTCGGCCGGCGAGATCGTAGTCGAGCGTGGTCGTGTTTCCGGCTGCGTCGACGATCGCGGTCGGCTCACCGAGAGGATCGTATCCATAACGGGTCGTCAGGACGCGGGATTCGATCCGTTCCTCCACCGCCGTCGCGCGGTCGCTGCCGTCGTGGAAGCTGGCGTGCAGCCGCCCTTCGGCGTCGGTGACGGTCTGCCGGAATCGCAGCACCGGGTCCCCGGCCGCGGAGCCGAAGCCGCGCGCGGTGGCGGTGACGGACGCGTCGGGCGCGGCGGCGAGGACCGTCCGGCCGAGGACGTCGTAGACGAAGGTGGTCGGGTTGCGCGCCGGCCCCTGCACGAAGGCGGTCTTGGGGGCGAGCGAGAAGGTGGCCTGGCCTCGCGAGGCCACCCGGCCCATGGCGTCGAAATCGAGCCGGCCGGAGACGGTCGTCCCGAGCGCCCCGCGGACCTCGGCGTCGTTCCTCGTCTGGATGATGCGGCGCAGGCCGTCCATGAAGACGACGTTGTCCAGCGACGGGCTTCCGTCGCGCTTGGGCTGCGGGAGCTTGTTCGAGGTCAGCGCGAAAGCGGGTGTCGCCTGGTGCGCATAGCTGATCTGCACCGTCGGCACGGGGCTGCCCGGCGAGTCGTACGGTCCGAAGACCTGCACCAGCCGGCCGAACTGGTCGAGCACGCGGAAGGTGGAGTTTCCGTTGGTGTCGGTCGTGCGGATCGTCTCGGCGAGACCGACGTCGTAGTCCGCCGAGGACGCATAACTGAAGACGTCGCTGCTGGCGGTGACGAAGTTGCGCGCCGTCGGATCGTACGAATAGTCGACGGCGTAGCGCTCGCCGTTCGCGTTCGGCGGGGAGGTGAAGCGCTGCAGGTTGCCGTCGCCGTTCCAGGCGAGGTCGGCTGTCGACGCACCGCTGCCGGTATTGGTGGAGAGCTGCCTCAAGTTCGCGAAGTCGTCGAAGTCGCCGATCCGTTCCCGCAGGAGCCTCCCCGGGGAGGCCAGGGTCCCCGCGAACACGCGGACGTGACTCGGCCGATCGACCGCGTGCAGCGCCGCCGCCGCCGGGCCGGCGAAATACTCGACCGTCGCGTTGAAGTCGTCGGCGGGATCGGCGATGTCGCCCAGGTCCTCGAAGGCGGTCGTATTGCCCGTGGCGAGGTCGTACTGGAACGTCTGGGCGGTGGTGATGCGCGCCTGGTCGACGAAGGCGGTCTGCCCCTCGTAGAATCTCTTCTCGGTGCGGAAGAGCCGGGCCCAGGCCGCGCTGCAATAGTCGTCCCCCGAGAGGAAGAAGGGCGTGAGGCCGCGGCACTCGTCGAGCGCGCCGGCGACGAGCGCCGGCTGATCGTCGTAGAAGTTGAGGCTGACGGTGAAGAGCGCGCCGCCCGAGTCGCGGAGCTCCTCGGAGGCGAGCAGCCCTTTGCGACGGTAGCTGTCGTTCAGGTACCGCTGGACGAGGACGCTGCCGTCGGCGCGCACCGTCTCCACCCTGGCGAACCCGAAGAAGTCCCGCTCATTGCGATCGTGGAAGCCGCCGTCGTAGCGGACCAGGCTGGTGAAGTCATGGCCCACTCCGCTGGCCTGCCCGTCGTGGACGGTGAAGGCCGTCATGACGTAGCGGCTCTCCTGCATGGCCACGGTGTTGCCGACGCGCGTGTAACTCATGTCGAAGCTGAGCCCGAGCGGCTCTTCCACGCGCGAGAGCAGGTTCCCGCCGCCGTTCTGGTTCAGGCGCGCGTAGACGGCGGCCTGCGAGGCGCCGTCGCCGTTCTCGACCTTGAGGACGTGATCGGGCAGCCCGTCGCCGTCGATGTCGAGGAGGGAAAGCTCGTAGCCGGTCAGCTTGCGCGGGCTGACGTCGCCGCCCGCGGAGAGGATGAGCCACGGCTCTCCCAACGGCGTGAGCGGGAAGGTCACGCTGGCGGCGAACCCGACGCTGGGGATGGCCGTGTTGGTCGCCGTCGCCTCGAGGCCGTCCGCGCCTCCGCCGAAGCCGAGGTCGTTGACCACCGTCTGCAGCGCGGAGATGGGCAGGCGGAGCTGCGGTTTCTGCACCGGCCAGGCGGCCACCGGCCAGCGCTGCTCGGGGCCGAAGCCGAAGCCGGTGTTCACCCGGACGGTGAAGTGATCGTCGCCGGAGGACTTGCGCACGAAGTCGGGCAAGCCGTCGCCCGTGACGTCGATGAGCTCGACCGAGGTCCCGTTGAGCGTACTCTCGAAGTTGACGGTGGCGCCGAACTCCTCCTCGAAGACGAAGCCCGCGTTCAGCTCCAGGGTCACCGCCGTGGTACGCCGGACCACGTCGGGGCTGGCGAGCCTGTCGAGGATCCCCAGCGCTCCACCCTGGCCGCCCGACTCGTCGTCGTCGCCAGGGGTGAGCCCTCCCACCTGTCCCTGCAGGCCTTCGGAGAAGGGATCGAACCCCGCGGTGCTGCCCCATCCGGCTCCGGGCAGCGCGTCCTCGTTCTCCGCGAACGAGGTGCCGAGGTTGAGGCGCACCATCAGCCGGTGCGTCGAGCGATCGAGCCGCACCTGGTCGGGCAGCCCGTCGCCGTTGACGTCGATCAGCTCGGTGTCGACCGCGGAGAGGTTCGCCGCCAGACCCCCGCCGATGGAGCTGGGGAACATCGCGTACATCCCGCGGATGCCCCCGCGCGCCGAGGTGTCGCGGAACGGCTCGGAGAAACCGAGCCCGGCGGAGACGGAGAGATCGGAAGTCTTCTCCAGGGCGAAGGGCGCGCCGCTCTGCAGCTCGGGAGGCACCGGGCGCGTGGCAAGCGTGTTCAGGTGCGTGAGCCGGACCCCGGAGCCGTCGGAAGCGACGTCGATGACGCCGTCGCCGTTCATGTCGCGCACGTCGACCTTCTGGGTGGTCGAGCCGGAGCTGATGCTCAGCGACAGGCTGGTGACGCCCAGGTTGACGCCGATGCCTCCGGAGATGGTCTGGCCCGCGCTGGCGCGGGAGAGGTCGCCCACGGCGAAGAGCCCTTGCGTCGTTCGCGGACGATCGCCGCCACCGGCGAATCCGCCTCGCCGCCCGGCGTGCATCGTCTGCTGGGTGACGAAGGCGGTACCGTCCTGCGAGACGAAGGCCGGCACCGGGGCGAGGCCCGGGTTCCCGGTCGTCTGCGTTCCTCTGCGCCTGGGGACCATCGGTGCGAAGAGCCGGCCGCGCTGCGAGACCGGATTGTTCGGATCGCGGAACTGGCGCTTGGCGTCCAGGACGCGATCGTGGTTGGTGACACCCGCGAAGGCGACCTCGTCCACCGGGCGGTAGAACATGGCGGAGTCGAAGGTCTCGGCGGCGGTGCCGCTCCAGGTCCCGTACCGCCAGCCGTGGAAGCCGCCTCCGAAAGGAGAGGGCATGACCGGCGGGAGAGGCTGGTCGAAGGTGACGTGCAGCGGAACCACGAACGGCTCGCCGTCGAGAGCGACGGAAACGGGCCAGCTGCGGAACCCCGGATCCGACTCGGCATGCGCCTCGAAGAAGATCTGCTCGCCGGCAGTGACGCTGAACGAGGTGCTCGCCTCTTCGCCGGCGTGGTGCTTCAGGAAGAGCCTGCCCCGCGACCGCACGCTGAAGGCAACCCGACCCGTCAGTCCCAGCGCCGAGCTGGAAACCGAAAGCGTCCCGTCGTGGGGGATCACCAGCGGCCTTAGCGGGATCGGCTCGTAGCGGCCGTGCAGGCGGAAGTAGGGGTCGGCGATGAAGGTGGTCGAGGCGGCTTCCGCCGGAAGCGGCGTGTGGCACGACCCGAATGAATCGCAGACCGAGGTCATCACGCCGGTCGGCGTCCAGACGATCGCCGCGGGATCGATCGGCAGCTCGCTGTCGATGCGGAAGACGAGCGAGTCGCCGGCGGAGATCTGGAGGTCGAGGGCGAACGGAGTGCGGCCGACGGAATCCGCCCCGATGGTGAACGAGGTCACGTCCACCGGAGAGGTACCGCAGAGGAAGTCAGGCACCGGCCGGCCAAAGGGAAACCGCTGGACACAGACGGTGACGTCGTCGGCGGTGGTGGCTTGCTTGTCCACGTCGCCGGACAGGTGAAGCGTTCCGGTGAAGGCCGCCTGGACCGCGGTGAGCGGGCTGCCGGCCAGCTTGAAGTCGGCCGCCGTGTTGAAGGTGAAGAGGGGAGCGAAGGTGGGATCGATGAAGGTCGCGTCGTCCGCGCCGAGGGCGCCGCAGTCGCCGCTGCAGGAGGTGTACTGCAGCGTGGGCGCGAAGGTGATCTCCTCGAGCGGCACGGGACGCGGAGGGCTCTGCGTCGTGTCGCTGCCGACCGGAAAGTCGTCCAGGGTGGAGAGGACGAGGTAGATCCGGTCGTGCGGCCGCACCGCGATCGCCGGGACGCTGACCACGGTCGGCGCGACGTCGGCCGGGAACCTGCGCGCCTCGAAGAAGGGCACGCCGGGCATGTCCATCGTGCCGTCTTCGTGGGCCTGGTAGAGGCGCAGGCGCACGCCGTCGCTGGCGGGGCCGGTCGGAGGCGTGCGCGCCCAGCCGATCTCTCCGGAGAGACTGACGGTGCCCTCGAAGGGGGCCGTCCATTCGAGCATCGCGTCGTTGGGCGGGGTCTGATCCTTCACCGCCTGCCTCGCGGCCGCGAGCGTTCCGTCGCCGGCGAGCAGCGAGCCGTTGCCCGAAAGGTTCGAGAACGAGGACGATCCGCCGAGCGGCTTGGTAGTGCCGAAGCAGAACTGGCCCGCCGGGCAGCAGCCCGGGCCGCTGCAAGTTCGCGGGAAGTTGAAGAGCACCTGGCCGCCGCCGATGAAGTCCGGCAGCCCGTCGCCGTCCGCGTCGAGGAGGAACGCGTCCGAGCTGCTGAAGTTGAACGATCCGCCCACGTTGGCGAACACCGGGCCGAAGACGGCCTGCAGGCCGAAGTTGAAGTTGTCGCCCGTCTCGCTGCCCAGGGTCGGGATCGGCGAGGGGAACGGCGTCAGCGTCCCTCCGCTGAAGGGGTCGCCCGGCGGGGCCAAGGCGGAAATCGCGTGGCTCACGTTGCCCGAGGCGTCGGTCCGCGACTGGTTGAGCTGGACACTGAGCAGGCCACCGCTCCGCGTGACGCGGTCCGGGAGGCCGTCGCCGTTCACGTCGATGAGCAGCGCCTCCGTCGTCGAGTCGCGGTGGTTCACCGACGTGCTGAATCCCACCGACCCCTCGTCGCGCAGGGGGCCCAGGGCGATGCCCGCGTAGGCGTGCACCCCGACGTTGAACTCCGCCGTCGAGGTGATCGCGCGATCGTCGCTACCGTCGAATCTCCAGGCGACGGGCGTGCCGAAGCCCGGCTGCGCACTCGTGTAGGAGAACTTGTGCCGGTGGAAGAGCGCTCCACCATCCACGCCGCCCCTGCCGAAAACTTCCACGGAGGCGAGGCGGGACTTTCCGAAGTCGCCCGGCTCATAGTGCAGCGCGTACTCGCGGACGATACCCGTCTGACCGGCGGGGCCCGAGAGCAGCCAGACCTGGACCCGGTCGAGCAAGTGCCGGGTGACCATCTTGAATCCGCTGCGTGCGGTGGTGACGATGTCGGGGCGATCGGCCAGGTTGCCGAAAGCGTCGCGCTGCCGCAGGAAGGTCACCGCGTAGGCGCCGGTTTCGGTGACCTCTGAGAGCGCTCCTGCCCCCAGCCTCGGCGCCCTCCCGCTGTAGATGATCTGCGCCGGGTAGGACTGGCGGAAGTCCTCGCCGGTGGCGGCGTCGAAAGCCGTGCCGCCGGCGCGCTTCTGGTCGAGCTCGTAGACGAAGCTCGTGAGGTTGCCGTTCGGATCGATGACGCGCTCCAGGTGCCAGGCCCCGATGTCCCCGGTGCGGGGGCTCGCGACGCGCGCCGTGGGAGAGAGGCCGAAGACGAAGAGCGTCCCGCCGCGGTTGACGACCTCGAAGTGGAAGCTGGCCGGATCGGGGCCGCAGCGCACGACCAGGTCGAACGTGCCCTCGGCCCGGGCGGCGTACCGCTTGCCGGGAGACCCGTCCACGCACCTCGCGGTTCCGAGCGGGACGAGCTGCTGCCCTTCGAGCGCGTATCTCTCCAGCCCGTCGTAGAAGGGCGCTCCGTACTTGGTGTCGACGACGATGGTCGGCGCCGAGAAGTCCCACCCGATGCCCGTCCACCCGCTGGAATCCTGCGAGTCGTAGGCCAGCGCCAGCGCCGGCTTGTAGGCGCCGCGGCCGGGCGGGAGCCGCAGCGGAAGCGAGACGTGCGCCGTTCCCTGGCTGTTCGCCTGGGGCGGCTCGATGAAGTCGATCCCGGCGGACGGATCGGCGAGCTTCAAGTCCTTGATCGAAGTCGGGTTGAACGAGGTGGGGCTCGGGTGATCGGGCGCGATCAACACCGCATTGATCATGAAGGTGAAGTGCGTGGTCTGGCTGATCACCTGCTTGCCGGCGAGGTTCACCTGGGTGCGCGAGAGCGGCTGCCAGCTCTCGCTCGCGTCGTCGAAGAAGTAGGTCAGCACGTCGTCCGTTGTCGTGCCCTCAGGAATCAACGCGTCGTCGTAGGGCAGCGTGATCGAGACGGCCGTCTTGAACTGCTGGCCGTGCGGCGTGAACCGATATCCCGCCCCGGTGGGAGCGGTGACGTTCACCATGCCCGCGTCGAGCGGCGGCACTGCCTCGGGCGAGTGGCGCTTGATGCCGAGCGCGGTCATCGCATCGATCGCGCCGGCCGGCGCGTCGACGGCCACGTCGGTGCCCAGCGTGACCCTGCCGCCCTTCTTCGGGTCGATGAGGCCCGAGGAAGACTCGTCCTCCGCGCCGAAGCGGAGAGCCTCGCTCACCGTGGGAGCGCTGCCGTTCTCGGCGAGCAACTCGCCGGAACGGTCGTCGTCGAGGTAGAGGTCGCGCGTCACGACGGTGCCGTCGGGGAATCGCGCGGTGAGCGTCACCGTCCACGAAGCCGTGGTGCCGGGCATCGCCGCCGGGCGCGCGAGCGCCGAAGAGAAGGCGCCGTCGCCCGTGCTCACCGGCGCGCCGCCGATCGTCACCGTTCCGGGACCGGCCGGCGACTCGGCCCACCCGGTCACCAGGGCCTGCTCACCGAATCGCTCGCCGACGAAGTGGCCGGACGACCAGCGCAGGGGCGGATAGGTGACGACGATGCGCGCGGCGCGGTCGTTGCGCCCGACCGGGCTCCCCACCACGGCCGCTTCCACCACCGGCGCGGTCACGATCGGCGGCCCCAGCGGGTCCACCTCCACGCCGACGTAGCTCACCCCGGTGGAGGGGACGACGAACGAGTTCCAGCCCTGGTCCAGCGTGGCGTGCACCGGAGGACCTCTGCCGGGACCCTCCGAGGAGTAGATCAGGACCTTCAAGGGCCCGCTGACCATGTCGATGCCGGCGTAGTCGAGCGCGTAGGCACGCTCGAACGGCAGGGGAAGCGCGTCGGGCGGCAGCTGGCCGACGGTGTCCAGGCGGCCGTCGAAGGCCTCGGCGAACCGCGCCTGCCCGTCGCGGTCGAGGAAATTCGTGCCGTCATCCATCTCGAGCAGCAGGCGAGGCGCGGCGATGAACACGGACTGCGAGGCGGCGTCCGGCAGGCAGAGCTGGACGGAGTCCGCTCCGGTGAGCTTGCGAGGGTCGATCTCGTCGGCGACGCTGCGGACGAGGTCTCCACCGCCCAGCCACATGCCCCCGACCGCCGCGGCCCCGTTGAGGCTCCGGCGGAGCACGGATGCGCGCTGCACGCCGGCGGCCTCGTAGGCGAAGTATGCGCGGCGCACTCCCTGCAAGGGCTGGGTGGTGGAGAGATCGAACGACGCACACGGAGTGCTGCCCGGGGCCAACGCCGCGTCCCCCGAGCGACTCGGTACGGAAAAGGCGTTGTCGAAGGGCAGCTCGGCGCCGCCGGCCGAAGCAGCGGCCAGGGAATTGCCGTCGCGAGGGGCGCTCCCCAACCCTGCGCCCCACAGCTCGAGCTCGGCGAGGCCGGCGCTGCCCTCGGTAGGCGCGAGCGTGACCGTCCACTGGCGAAGCTTCCCCGCCGCCGGCATCTGCGCCGACTGGGTCCACCGGTCCGGCCCGTCGAGCGTCTGCCCGATCTGCCCACCGAGCCGCACCGACAGCGCGCGGGCGCCGAACACCTTCAGCGAGCGCACCTCGACCTCGCGGGCAAACGTCAGCGTCAGCGTCGTCGGCGCCGTGACGTGCAGCGCGGTCGTCGTATCGCGGTCGAACAGCGCCGAGACGTCGGTACCGGGCGTCGCCTCGACGGCGACGGGACTGAGGCGGGTGGACGCGGGCGGAGGTTGCGGTCCGTTCAGACCGGGTGCGCAGGCGATGACTGCGATCGAAAACCAGAAGAGCGGCGACACGGAGGAGCGGTACATGGGAACTCCCGCGCCATGGCCGCCGGAGCATCACAAGGCCCTGCCCCCGATCGGCCTTTAGGCTACCGGCCGTCCAGCACATGGCGGATCGACCGTCAACTGGACAGAAACCTGGCCTCGGAGGCCCGGTTCCTGGCCTCGGTACAAGCCATCGAATCGCCGGGCGAATGCCGGTCATCTTGTAGGGTCGGTTTGAATGTGAATTCTTCGTGCAGCGTAGGTACAGGTACGATACCGACACACCAACGAGTTGGCGTTTTGCGCGCTTTGGAAATGAAATCATTTGGAAAATTTCAGGCCGCCGCTCTGACCACCTGTTCGCTTGCGACTCGAGGTTGGACGTAGCGAAGCTGGACACCTCAGGAGTTGGACGCCCATGGACCTTGCTCTGACGGGAAAGAAGGCGCTGGTCACCGGCTCGACTGCTGGAATCGGATTCGCCATCGCGCGGGCGCTGGCGCAGGAAGGCGCGGACGTGATCGTGAACGGACGGACGCAGGAGCGCGTCGACGCCGCGGTGCGCGAGATCGGCGGTGGGGCGCGGGGCATCGCCGCCGACCTGGGCACTGCCCGGGGCGCCGCGCGCCTGCTCGCCGAGCTGCCCGAGGTCGACGTCCTGGTGAACAACGTGGGCATCTTCGAGGCCCGGCCGTTCACCGAGATCCGCGACGAGGACTGGCTGCGCCTGTTCGAGACCAACGTGCTCTCGGGCGTGCGCCTCTCGCGCGGTTACCTCCCGGCGATGGTCCGGACCGGCTGGGGACGCGTGATCTTCATCTCCAGCGAGTCGGCGCTGCAGATCCCGGCCGAGATGATCCACTACGGAGTCACCAAGACCGCGCAGCTGGCGCTCTCACGGGGCCTGGCCGAGACCGTGGCCGGCACCGGCGTTACGGTGAACGTCGTGCTCCCCGGCCCCACGCGCTCGGAAGGAGTGGGCGTATTCGTGGAAGACCTGGCGCGCTCGAAGGGCGTGTCCGCGGAGCAGGTCGAGCGCGAATTCTTCCGCGACATGCGACCCACCTCCCTGCTCAAGCGGTTCGAGTCGCCGGAGGAGATCGCGCCGCTGGTCGTCTTCCTCGCCAGCCCGCTCTCCTCGGCGATCACCGGATCCGCGCTGCGCGCCGACGGCGGCGTCGTCCGGTCCATCGCGTAGCGGCGAAGCCGGCGGCCGGCGCAGCGCTCGCGCAGCGCTTACGTACGTGCCGTCCGCAAACACGCACGAGCGCGACGTTCGAGCCCGCTGGCGCTTTACAGCGATTCGCTCCGGGTGTAACCGCGCAGCCCAAACCCCATGACGCCGCCTTGATCCCCCTGCGCGACACGATTCCGCATCGCCACGCCCCGGTCATGACCTGGGCCCTGATCGGGATCAACCTGGCGGTGTTCCTGTACGAGCTGAGCCTCCCGCCGGAGGACCTCGAGCGCTTCATCTACCTCTTCGGCATCGTCCCGGCCCGCTACAGCCATCCGGAGTGGGCGCATTGGATGGGATTGCGGGTCGACGACTACTGGCCGTTCCTCACCTGCATGTTCCTGCACGGCGGCTGGCTCCACATCATCGGGAACATGTGGTCGCTCTGGATCTTCGGCGACAACGTCGAGGACGTGATGGGTGCCTGGCGCTTCCTGATCTTCTACCTGCTCACCGGGCTGGCCGCGGGGCTGACCCATTACTTCCTCAACATCCACTCGGTGGTCCCCACGGTGGGGGCCTCGGGCGCGATCGCCGGCGTTCTGGGCGCCTACTTCGTGCTCTTCCCGCGCTCGCAGATCCTGGTGGTGGTGCCCATCTTCTTCTTCCCGTTCTTCTTCCAGTTGCCCGCCGTCACCTACCTCCTCTTCTGGTTCCTCAGCCAGATCCTGGGTGGGGCGGTGGCGGGCCTGTCGTCCTCCCAGGTGTCCGGCATCGCCTTCTGGGCGCACGTGGGCGGCTTCGTCGCCGGGATCGTGCTCCACCGTCTGTTCCTCTCGCCGGAGCGGGTGCGCCCCCGGCGCTTCCAGCGAGACGAGGTCGGCATCGAGGGGGCCTGGGCGGGCTGGCCATGAATGGAGCTGGTGCGCAGGGAGGGGGCGTCGACCTCGGCCAGATCTTCTGGCTGTTCTTCATCCTGTCGGCGCTCCAGCCGGTGCTGAAGCAGAAGATGCTGGAGAACGCCCGCCAGCGGCTCCTGGCCCGCATCGAGCGGCGGCGGAAGACGCGCGTCATCCTGCTCGTCCACAGGCAGGAGACGATGAGTCTCCTCGGCTTTCCCCTCATGCGGTACATCGACATCAACGACTCCGAGGACGTCATGCGCGCCATCGAGCTGACGGACCCGGAGGTGGGCATCGACCTGGTGCTCCATACCCCGGGCGGGCTGGTGCTGGCGGCCACCCAGATCGCCCGCGCCATCCGCAACCGCAAGGGCAAGGTGACCGTGCTCGTGCCGCATTACGCGATGTCGGGCGGGACGCTGATCGGCCTGGCGGCCGACGAGATCGTGATGTCGCCCCACGCCGTGCTGGGGCCGGTCGACCCGCAGTTGGGGGAGTACCCCGCCGCCTCGATACTGAAAGCGGTGTCGCGCAAGCCGATTGCCGAGGTGGACGACAAGACGCTCATCCTCGCGGACGTGGGCGAGAAGGCGCTCGCCCAACTGCGGGAGAGCACCCGCGAGCTCCTGACGCGCAGCCAGCCGCCGGAGAAGGCCCAGGAGCTCGCCGACCTACTCGCGACGGGGACCTGGACGCACGACTTCCCCATCACTGTCGACGTGGCGCAGAAGCTCGGCCTCAAGGTGCGGTCCGACATGCCCCCGGAGTTCCTGCAGCTGATGAGCCTCTTCCCCCAACCGGTGCGGCGCCAGCCCTCGGTCGAGTACATTCCCACCCGGCGGCGCGCGGAGCCGACCTCGCCGCCCCAGAGCCCGGCCTGACCGCCAGCAGCGGTCCGGCCCACGGAAGGCGCGAATGCGCGCGCTGATCTTCGACCTGGACGGCACGCTGGTGGACACCGTCTACGCCCACGTCTTCGCCTGGCAGAAGGCGCTCGACGAGGTGGGCATGCCCATCGACGGCTGGCGGATCCACCGGCGCATCGGCATGAGCGGAGGATTGTTCACCCGCGCCGTGGCCCGCGAGGTCGGCCACGATCTGACGCCCGAGCAGGCGAACGTGCTGCAACGCCGGCACGGCGAGCTGTTCCGGCAGCTCCTGCCCGACCGCAGGCCGCTGCCGGGCGCCGTCGCCCTGCTCCGGCGCCTGCGCGACGCCGGAGTGCCGCACGGGATCGCCACCTCCGGCAGGCGGCCGGAGATCGACGCCTCGCTCGCCGCCCTGGAAGTGCCTTCGAGCACCGTGGTGGTGGACCGAGGCGAGGTGAGCCGGGCCAAGCCGGCCCCGGACCTCTTCCTCGCCTGCCAGCAGCGCCTCGGTGTTTCCGTCCAGGACTGCTACGTCGTCGGCGACGCGGTCTGGGACCTGCTCGCCGCCCGGCGCGCCTTCATGCTGAGCGTGGGCGTGCTGAGCGGCGGGTACGGGGAGGACGAGCTGATCCGCGCCGGCGCGTACCGCGTCTACCGGGACACCGCGGAGCTGGACACCTGGCTGGACGAGCTGGGCGTCCTGGACTGACCGTGTTTCGGGTACTCTAATTCATCCATCGGGTCGCATCCGGACGCTCTGTGCGGAGGGGCACATGAATCGTTCGCGATGCAGGGCTGGATTCCTCGCGCTCGGGCTCGGCCTGTGCCGGCGGCCCTGCAGGCTTCACGTACGGGCCACCGCAGCCGTGGCTAGCGCGCGCGACCCGCAAGCGGCCGCCTCTTCGAATCTCTCGACGGTATTCGAGCTGAAGCCACGAGCGACCCAGCGGCGGCCGACGGCGATGTCCTCTACCTGGTAGGGCTCGGGCTCACGATGGCCGACTCCGTGATTCTGGCCTCAACGATCCACGCGCCCGCGG
>Ga0137397_10002611_pt1 | contig 12482 bp, 7 predicted proteins | sample czorhiz116metaG_FD_106658 | JGI IMG/M metagenome (GOLD analysis project Ga0137397, IMG submission 106658) | Vadose zone soil microbial communities from Angelo Coast Range Reserve, California, USA - czorhiz1.16 metaG | ecosystem: Environmental > Terrestrial > Soil > Vadose zone | place: USA... | reverse complement strand
CTCAGGGGTGATCGAAGCGGGTTGCAAAACCCTCATCGCCACCCGGCTCAAACGCTCCGGAATGTTCTGGACCGTTCGCGGCGCCAATGCGGTCATCGCCGTCCGTTGCTGCCGTCACAGCCGCGAATTCGACGACTATTGGGAGTCTCGCCGGCCATGATTGCCCCTTCCAAGTCGCGCACCCGAAAAAATGTTTGCAATGCAACATAAGGAAAAATTTATGTGGCTTGCGCGGGTGCCGCAGGGCTTCATTGGCGGGTGGAAGGGGCGCAGCATGCTGCGCCCCTACGTTGAGTGCGGAATGTGATTTTATGCTGCAGAGGCAGCGGCGGCCTGCTGCTTTGGCGCCAACGCTTCGGATTCTTCCCAGCGCACGCTGACAAGCTTCGAGACGCCAGGCTCCTGCATCGTCACGCCATAAAGCACGCTGCCCATTTCCATGGTTTTGCGATTGTGGGTGACGATGATGAACTGGGTCTGGCCGCTCATTTCGCCGATGAGGCGCGTGAAGCGCCCGACGTTGGCTTCATCGAGCGGCGCGTCGACTTCGTCCAGGATGCAGAAGGGGCTTGGTTGGTAGCGGAAGATGGCAATGAGCAGCGCCAGCGCGGTCATAGCCTTTTCGCCGCCGGAGAGCAGCAGCACGTTTTGCAGGCGCTTGCCCGGAGGCGATGCGACGATGTCGATGCCCGCGTCGCCGGAGCTGTCCGGCTCGGTCAAGCGCATCTCGGCCATGCCGCCGCCGAAAATGGTGTGGAAGGCTTCGGAAAAGCTCTTGTTGATGGCGTGGAAGGCGTGCTCAAACTTTTCTTTGGTGGCGAGGTCGAGCTCGGCGATGGCCTGCTGGGTGTCCGCGATCGATTGCAACAGGTCGTCGCGCTCGCGCGTCAGGAATGTGAAGCGCTGCTCGCACTCGTTGAACTCTTCGAGCGCCATCATGTTGACCGGGCCCATCGACTCGATGCGCTGCTTCATTTCGCGATAGTTGGTTTCGGCGATGGCCAGTTCTTCGCCGGACATGAAAGCCGCTTCCGTGGCGATCAGATCCTCGGGCTGGGCGTTCACTTCGCTTATGCACGTTTCGCGCAGATGCTGACGGTCGGAATCATTCTTGGCCCGGTCGACTTCCGCGTGGCTGCGCTGTTCGCGAAGTTCCTGCAGTGACTGGCGGCCCATGCGCAGATGATCTTCCATCTGCGTGACGCGCGTGCGGGCGGCGTCCCATTCCTGCTCGAGTTCCCGCTGGCGGATTTCCAGGCGTAACTTTTCGCCGCGCAGGCCTTCGAGCTGCAGGGCGAGCTCTTCGCTTTGCCTCGAGAGAGCGGCCGTCTCGTCGCCTATGGAAGTCACTTGCTGCTGAAGCGAGGTTTCGCGGCGCCCGAGTTCGGCGCGCTCTTCGTTCAGTCGGGCAGCGAGGGCTTCTGCGGCCATGAGCCGCTCATTCATCGCGGCGAATTCGGCGCGGCCGGCGGCAAGTTCATTCTGTTCCGATTGGATGGACCCGCGAAGCTGGACGAGTGCTTCCGCCAGCCGCACGCTTTCGGCATCGGCTTCGGCGCGGCTCAGCGCGGCGGCGGCATGCTGGTTCTTCGCACGCTCGGCACGCTGCCGCCCGTTTTCCACCTCCAGGCGGATGCGCGCGAGTTCGTTCTGGCAGACGGTGAGTTCCAGCCCGAGGCGGGCCAGTTCACTCTGCATCTGGCCGTGGCGGTGCATGGCGGAGATGGCATCGCGTTCCGCTTCGCGCTGCTTCTGGTCGATTTCCTCGAGCGTCTGTTCTGTCGAACGCAACTCGACAGCGACGACTTCGAGCGCGGCGTGCTTTACGCCCATTTCATGCTCGAGCTGCATCATTTCCGCGTCCAGGGCCCGCAATTCGCGCTTCATACCCAGCGGACCCACTTCGTCGGGACGGCCGCCAGTGACCATGCGGCCCTGGTAGCAGGTGCCGTCGGGCGTAACGAAGGCATATTGCGAATTTTCGCGCGACAATTTTTCCGCCGCCGCCGCGCTGTCCGTTAAATATGCGGAGCGCAGCCGTGGCAGGAATTGTTTCGCCGCCGCACCAAGTGGATCGCGGAACTCCACCAGCTTGTCGAGCCGCGAGATGACGCCGTCTTCCGCGCGGAAATTCACGATCGGTTCGTATTCGGAGGAGAGACGCACGTTTCGGAGCGAGTCGACGAAGAAAGTCGCCCGGCCGCCCACCTCGTCGCGGAGCATGGAAACGCCGGCGCGCGCGTGGTCATAGGTTTCGACGACGACATATTCCAGCTCGTCACGCATGTACTGCTCGATGGCGGCTTCGTGCTGCTCCTCGACTTCAGCGTAATCGGCCAGCACTCCGACAGCGCGAAAATCCTGCCCCCCGCCGCGCTCGTTGGCGGCAAAAAGTTTCTGCACCGCGTCCGCGGTGTAGGAGCGATCGTTCAGGATTTGAGTAAGTGTCGAATGCCGGGCGCGAACGCCAGCCACCGAATCGCGGAGCGTGGCGGCCTCTTTTGACAGGGCATCGCGCTGCTCGCGGAATCCGGCGATCTTGGTATGAAGCTCCGCGGAGCTTTGTTTCAGCGCATTGAGTTGACCGGTAGCGGATTCATGATCGTGAGCGGCGCGCTCGGCGTCATCGCGCGCGCGCATCGAAGCTTCCAGCAAGTCGTGTTCGTTCGCTTCGAGCTTTCGCAGCGCTCCGGCCTGGTGTACAAGCGCTTCTTCGGCTTGCTTTTGCTCGCCATGCAGGCGCAGCAGGCTTTCGCCGACTTCCGATGAGGATCGGCGCAGCGCTTCAATCCGCGCTTCGGATTCGGAAATCTGGGCCACGCGGGACTCGGCGCGTTTTGCGAGCTCTTCCACGCGGGCGGTCAAAACGCCCGATTCTCCGCGCAGCAATGTAACCGACTGAATCTGCGAAGCGCACCGCGATTCCCATTCAGCGGCCTGCGAGGTAGCTTGCGCCAGTTCCGCGTCAACCTGGGCATGACGGCCGGCCAGCTCCTTGGCGCGCTGCCGGTTGAACGCGATGCGATTTTCGCTGCGGTCCACTTCGAGCGCCGTGAGATTCAAAACATTCTGGTTCTGCCGGATCTCGGCATCCAGTTCGTAAATCCGCTGGTTCAGCCGGTCCTGCTCGCCTTCCTGCTGCTGGATGGTGGTGGCGCGCTGCAATTCGGCGGCGGTCAGTTCTTCGAGTTGTTTGGTCGTGCGCTCGGCTTCGGCGTCCAGTTCGCGCGCCTTGCCCGCCAGCATCTGGCGAACAATGCCGCGCATTTGATCGCGGATTTCGGAGTAGCGGCGCGCTTTGGCGGCTTGACGCTTCAGCGAACCAAGCTGTTTTTCGACCTCCACAACGATGTCGTTGACGCGCGAGAGATTGACCTTCGAGGATTCCAGCTTGGCTTCCGCGAGGCGCTTCTTGGTTTTGAATTTCGTTACGCCGGCGGCTTCCTCGATGATGGCGCGGCGCTCCATGGGCTTGGTGGAAAGGATCAGTCCGATGCGGCCCTGCTCAATGATGGCGTAGGAGTCCGGGCCAAGGCCGACGCCCATGAACATTTCCTGGATGTCGCGGAGCCTTCCCACGCGGCCGTTGATCAGGTATTCGCTCTGGCCGGAGCGATAGAGCCGCCGGCTGACGACGACTTCGCCCGGCCTCATAACCGGCACCGGCTTTTCTGCCAACTTTCTCTTCCTTTTGAACTTGCCACCGGGTTCAGCCGGGGATAGAGCTGAACCGTCAGCGGCAGCTTCTTGCGTTTCGGGAGGCTGCGCGGGGTCGAGCGAGAGAATTTCGGTCACATCGGTCAAGCCAGAGTCGTCGCTGACAAGGGCCGCCGAATCCGTTGCAGCGTCTGACGCCGCGCTTTCCATCACGAAGCGGGCGGCTTCGGCAAGCTCGGGATCTTCCATGGTGATAGTGACTTCGGCGAGTCCCAGGGGAGGGCGCTTAGTGGTGCCGTTAAAAATGCAATCGGCCATGCGCTCGGCACGAAGCGACTTATGGCTCTGTTCTCCGAGAACCCAGGAAATGGCATCCACCACGTTGGATTTGCCGCAGCCGTTCGGCCCGACGATGCAGGTCGTGCCCGACCCGCTGAACGTGACCACGGTGCGCTCGCAAAACGACTTAAAGCCAACGATTTCAACTTTTCGCAGCTTCAGCAAGATGTCCCCTTTTGGTCGTCAACTTCTCCGCGGCTGCCAGCATGAAGCTCGAACGCAACTCGATAACCGCGAAATCCAGCCATTCCCTGCGGCTGGGGCAAAACCACGTGAAGAGAGACGACTTTTCGTTCCTCGAGGGGAGGGTCTTTGGAGCGACAGGTCAACCCTTCTCGGGTCGTCTGTCAAAACGCTTGGCAGGTTCTCAGTCAGAGGCCCAGCCGCCTGGCGCAAGGATGGCGGTACGGGAAAAAACAGTAACACGATGCGCACCGCGTGTAAAGCCCTACGCTACCAGTTGTGGTCCAAGTCTCAACATCACAATAATCAGTTTGTTGAACCCATAGGTTAGAATGCCACGATCCTATGCCATCCTCCCGGGTCAAGAACGTCCTACAAATAGTCGGCGCAGGCCTTTTCGTCTTCTTTGGTCTGGGCCTAAGCATTTTTTTCATCTCAAGATTTTTTCCGGACGCCCTTCCCGCATGGATCGTCGTGCCTTTGCTAGTCGTTGGTTTTTTCGTGTTTATTTTCCTTGCTATGGCGCTTTTCCACGGGAAAGGACCTCGCAGGATCTCCGCCGAGAAGTGGACTGCCCGCATCCGAGAGCTTGAGGAGGACGGGCTTCTAATTCATCAAGCCTTTTGGGCGCGTCGAGCACTTCAAGTCGATGAATTTGAGGATGAAGGCTCTCACTACTTCATCGAACTCGCTAACGGCGATGTGCTTTTCCTTACGGGCCAGTATCTCTATGACTATGAGTACCTCAAGGGTCGTACGTCGACGACCCGGCTGCGGTCCTTCCCATCTACCGAATTTACGATTCGGCGCCACAAAGAAAAGGGATTTGCAGTTGATGTATCGCGCCAAGGAGAAGTGATTGAGCCTGAAGTCCTGGCACCTTGGTTTGACGAGGAGGACTTCAAAAAAAGTCTTATTCCTGAAGACGGCGCAATCCTTCGCGAGAAGACCTACGACCAAATCAAGAATGAACGTCTAAAGCAGAAGTAGTTTCTGGGAATGTGTTGATCGTCCTTGCGACTACTTAAGGTGTTTGTCGTACCAGGCGAGGATGCGGTTCAGGCGATCCAGGAGGTGCCTCTCCTCGTTAAAGCTGTGAGGCTCGCGAGGGTAAACGACGAGCTCGGTCTCGACGCCATAGCGCTTCAGGCCGCGGTAAAGTTCCTGGCTTTGGCCGAGCGGATCGACCAGGTCGGCGTCTCCCTGGAGAATCAAGGTCGGCGTTTTCACATTCTTGAGATGGACGAAGGGCGAACTGTTTAGGAATCCGGCGACTTTTTCCGGCTCGTACGGGACGCCGTAGAACCATTCATCGTAGGAGGGGCCCTGCTCGGTGCCATATTCGGAGATGAGATTGGAGAGGCCAGCGCCGGAGACGGCGGCTTTGAATCGCGTGGTCTGCGTGATCGCCCATTCGGACATGTATCCGCCGTAGGACCAGCCGCCGATGGCCAGCTTTTCAGGATCGGCGATGCCCCGCGTGATGAGGTCATCGACACCTGCCATGGCGTCCCGGTAATCGCCGCCGCCCCAGTCGCCACGATTCATCTCGATGAATTTCTCGCCGTAACCGTGCGACCCGCGAATATTGGGACAAAAGACCGCGTAGCCGCGCGCCGCAAGGAGCTGCCCCCAGGCTTCGATGGAGTCCTGCCAGGCGCCCGTGGGCCCGCCGTGGATCAGGGCGATCAGCGGCAGCTTCGATTTGCCGTCGTACCCAAGCGGCTTCAGAAGAGCCGCTTCGATTTCCAGGCCGTCGAAGGACTTGTATTTGTAGAACTCCGGGGCGCTGAGCGTGTACTGCTTCCACGAATCATTCAAGTGAGAGATTTGCTTCGGTGCGCTCTTCTGGTCCCAAAGCCATAATTCCTGGGGAGTCGTCGCGGTTTGCCCAGCAAAAGCGACCTCGCCGGAATCGGAAACGCCGAAAGCATTTGGATTGGCCGATATCGCCGCGACTTCTCTGAGAGCGCCTTCCGGGGTGAAAGCGACGAACTTCGTGTGGAAACCATCCTCCACAATAGCGAGCAGCCCACCATCTTTGGACCAGCGGTAGTCGAGGACAGGCCTGTCCACGCCGGCGCCGGTGAGATTATGAATGGCCTTGTCGCCGTGATGAGCGAGCATGAGGTCGTGCGGCGTAGGGCCGTCCTCGCGGCAGCCGACGAACGCCATCTTCAAGCCATCCGCGGCGATGCGGATATTGACGAAAGGCCCGCGAGGAGCGAGGACCTGCATCATCGAGTCGACTGGCTTGCGGTCGCCACTGGCAACGTCCCTGAGACGAAAGGTAAAAATGCGCTCGGTGTTCTGATCCGACTCGGGATGATCCGTGGCACTGAGCATCAGACCGGTGCCGGAAGGATGCCACACGGCCTCGTTGATTTTCCATTTCGGTTCGGTGAGGGCTTTGCCTTCTCCAGCGTCGAGTGTGAGGAGCCAGAGACGGGCGCGCTTATCTTCTTTGTCCGCAACGTGCGCGTCGTCTTTGTCTTTTTCCTTCTTTTCTTCCGCTTCAGTTTTTGCGTCGGGGGCAAGAAAGGCAATCTGCTTGCCGTCGGGAGACCAAGCAAAATTCTGCACGCTGCGCTTTCCTTTGGTCAGGGCGCTGGCTTCGCCGCCGTTTGCCCGCATGGCGTAGACCTGCTGCTGATCATCGCGGTCTGAAAGGAAAGCGAGCTGTTGGCCGTCAGGTGACCAGCGCGGCAAGAAATCGGACTTAATGGAATAGGTAAACTGCCGGATCGAGCTGGACTGCTTCTCGTAAATCCATATGTGGCGCGCGCGGCGCTCTCCCTTCGCGGGCTCGGTAACCACAAACGCCAGACGATTGCCGTCGGGGGAGAATTGCAGGTCGGAAATACTGCGCAGGTTCAAAGAAGCCTCGGGCGTCAGCAGTTTGGGCGTACTGGCCCTGGGCCGTTCCTGGGCAAAGATGGGCGTGGCGAAAGCCGTAAGAGCCAACAGGGTGCCAGCCGAAAGAGAGAGATTCATCGATAACTCCTTCACTAGATGAGAAAGAGGACTGTAACCGCGTAAGCGGCAGGGGTCAATTGGGACTAAACAGGTCGCATTATGCGAAGCTCCGCGCAACAACGCGCACCTTCGACATTGCTACGCTTCAAACGGCTCGGCTACAATCGAGCGCTTATCCGTTTGCGGAAAGAGACCATCTAGAGCCCATGACCGATATTCAGCTGCACAACACGCTGACTGGCAAAATCGAGAAATTCGTTCCACAAAAAGTGGGCGAAGTGCGCATGTACACGTGCGGGCCGACGGTATACGACTACGCGCATATCGGGAATTATCGCACGTTCGTGTTTCAGGATATTTTGCGGCGGTTCCTGAAGCTGCGCGGATTCAAGCTGAACCACGTGATGAACTTGACGGATGTGGACGATCGCATCATCGCAAATGCCGCTGCCGCCGGCGTGGGTATCCGCGACTACACCGCGAAATTCGTGCAGGCGTTTTTCGACGATTGCAAAACGCTGAGCATCGAAGAGCCGGAGCACTGGGTTCGCGCTACGGACAATATCGACGAAATGGTGAAGCTGATCCAGCGACTCCAGGAAAAAACATTTACGTATCCGGGCGAAGGTTCGATTTATTACCGCATCGCGAAATTCCCTGAGTATGGAAAGCTCTCGAAAATCGATCTGACCGGCATTCAGGCGGGTGCACGCGTCGACAACGATCGCTACGAAAAAGAGAGCGCTCGGGATTTTGCCCTATGGAAAGCGCCGAAACCGGGAGAGCATTTCTGGGCGACAGCCATCGGACCTGGGCGCCCCGGCTGGCACATTGAGTGCTCCGCCATGGCTATGAAATACCTCGGCGAGACACTGGATATTCACACCGGTGGAATCGACCTGGCATTTCCGCACCACGAGAACGAAATTGCGCAGAGCGAGGGCGCGACCGGCAAGCTTTTCTCGCGGTACTGGCTGCATGCCGAGCATTTGCTTGTCGAAGGCGAGAAGATGTCGAAGTCGCAGGGGAATTTCTTCACGCTGCGCGATTTGTTTGCGAAGGGTTACAAGCCTTCGGCTCTGCGGTTTGCTCTGGCTAGTGTTCCTTACCGCAAGCAGCTCAATTTCACGTTCGATGGGTTGCAGCAGGCGGCCAGCTCTGTGGAACGGCTGCGGAATTTCGCCGATCGGCTGAAGCGGGGAAAATTTCCCGCAGGCAAGCAAGAGGGTATGGCCGCGCGCATCGCAAAGGCGGCGGAAGAGTTTGAGGCCGGGCTTGCGGATGACTTGAATACCGCGCGGGCGCTGGCGGCAGCGTTCGACCTGGTGCGCGAAGCGAATATCGCCGCCGATAAAGGCGAATTCCGCCAGGGCGACGTCCCCGCCGTGCAGGAGTTTCTGGCTACTTTCGACAGAGTTTTCGCCGTCGTGGAAGACAACGATGCCGAAAAGCTTTGCACTCTCGGATACGGCAGCGCCGAGAGCGGACCGGACAATGCAGAGATCGATCGGTTGGTCGCGGAACGCAATGACGCCAAGAAAAAACGCGATTTCGCCGCGGCCGACCGCATCCGCAAAGAACTCACAGATCGTGGTATAATCATCGAGGACGCTAAAGACGGCAGCGTCCGCTGGAAACGCAAGTGAGCCTTAACCTTCAAATTCGCCCATCTTTTCTCCCGGGGAACTGCCCGCCGGCCGCCCAGCGGCCACAACTCTACGGCGTAGACTAACTAAGTTCTTATTCTCTCTCTCAGGCCACTCCCGGATTCGTCCGTTCGTGAGCCCGCTTTCGCCCCGCTTTTCTCGATCAACTCCGACCTTTTGATTTCTTCCATGGAGGAAGATATGCCAACGACTTTGGAAATGAAAACACCCCGGCTGGTGACCGCGCTGCCCGGGCCGAACGCCAAACGGGTGCTGGAGCAAGACGCGAAATTCATGTCCCCATCTTATACGCGCGATTACCCGCTGGTGGCCAAGCGCGGGCGCGGCGCGATCGTAGAAGACGTGGACGGTAACGCCTTTCTCGATTTCGCGGCTGGTATCGCCGTGTGCTCGACCGGCCATTGCCATCCGAAAGTTGTAGCTGCGATTCAGAAGCAGGCGGCCGAGCTGATTCATATGTCCGGCACGGATTTTTATTACGAGAGCATGCCGCAGCTCGCAGAGCGGCTTGGCCGGACGATGCCAGGCACGGAAAGCAAGAAGGTCTTTTTCACCAATTCGGGGACCGAGGCGATCGAAGGCGCCATCAAACTGGCGAGATACGCCACGAAGCGCGACAAGCTCATCGCGTTTTACGGCTGTTTCCACGGCCGGTCGATGGGGGCTCTTTCGCTCACGGCGTCCAAATCGACGCAACGCAAAGGATTCGGCGCGCTGCTCAGTGGAATCGAGCACATCCCGTTTCCATACGCTTATCGCTGCGCGTACGGCCATACGGTGGAAACCTGCGGCGCGGAAATTCTCGAACAGCTCGAAGGGCAGATTTTCAAGCACTTGTTCGATCCCGAGGACGTAGCGGGCATCATCATCGAGCCGATTCAAGGGGAAGGCGGGTATGTGCCCGCCCCGAAGTTCTTCTTGCAGGAATTGCAACGGATCTGCCGGCAACACGGCATTATGTTCATCGTGGACGAAGTGCAGTCGGGAATGGGACGCACCGGGAAGTGGTGGGCCTGTGAACACGCCGGGATCGAACCGGACATTCTTTGTTCCGCCAAGGGCATCGCAAGCGGCATGCCGCTCGGCGCGATCATTGCGAAAGAAAGCGTGATGCGTTGGAAGCCGGGCTCACACGGCACGACGTTCGGCGGGAATCCGGTGTGCATTGCGGCAGCGCTGGCCACCATGGACCTGATCGAGAGCGAGTACATGGAAAACGCCCGCCGCGTGGGTGACTACATCTTCGGGCGCCTGGCCGATTGGACGAAGAATTTCAAGATCGTGGGCGATGTACGAGGACGCGGACTGATGATCGGCATTGAGATCGTGCGGGATCAGCGGACGAAGGAAAAAGCCGCGGATCTGCGCAACGCGATCGTCGATCTGGCGTTTCACAAGGGCCTGCTGGTGCTCGGTGCAGGCGAGAACACCATTCGCCTGTCACCGCCGCTCCTGATCGATCAGGAACAGGCTGACTTTGCCGTGGCGACGCTGGAAGATTGCTTCCGTGAGGCGGAAAAGAAACCCTGATTCGAGACGAGAAAATAGGAATTAGAAAATAGTAGCGGAAACGTCCGAGTCCCGTGGCTGCTGCAGAAGAAGTATGGCAGCCACGGGATTTTTGTTTATACTGCGCGGAAGGCTTGGGGAGCCGGTGCCGGGATCATGCCGATATTTTCACGACTGATGTTTCGGGCGGTGCGCTGGGCGGCGCGGCGCGGCCTGCGCGAAGAGGAGAGTTTTTCCAGCGGTGCGAAAAGGCACGAAGCCCGGCGCACCGGCATTCGCGGAGAAACTTATGCCTACTGGTATTTGCGGAGGCAGGGGTACGTATTTGTCGCGCGCAATTACACCCCGCGCGGCATTGAGGGCGAACTCGATCTAGTCGGTTACGATGGCAAGACTCTGGCATTCGTCGAAGTCAGAACGCGCACCATCCGGGAGGACTTGCCGGCGCTCCCGGAACTTAGCGTTACTAGGGAAAAACAACACGTGGTGGTTCGCACGGCGCAGCGATTTCGAGCGGAATGTCGCGTCGGCGATTGTCCCTGCAGGCTTGACGTCATGGCAATTGATAACTGCCCCGGGCAGCCGCCGGTAGTGCGGTTGCACAAGGATGCGTTCAGCCCTCAAATGTGATGCACGTCACCGGAACATCTTCACGGGGACGCCAGACGCGGTACAATCCAAAGTCTCCAGGTTGCCCAGCCCGCCCGGGTGACCCAGAACATCTTCGAGGAGGATTGCTTTGCCGGAGTTGCGTAAGGACCCGATCACGGGCCGATGGGTGATCATTTCGACGGAACGAGGAAAGCGACCGAACGACTTCCTCCGGGAGAGCGTCATCCCGAGAGAAGAGAAGAATTGCCCCTTCTGCGTGGGCAATGAGGCTCGAACTCCGCCGGAAATTCTCGTCTACGGACGGAACGGCGGAGGCCCAAACACGCCGGGCTGGAGCATCCGGGTTGTGCCAAACAAATTTCCCGCCTTGGGCATCGAAGGCGAACTGGACCGCGAAGGAGAAGGTCTCTTTGACAAGATGAACGGAATCGGCGCGCATGAAGTCGTGATTGAGTCGCCGAACCATCTTGCAACGCTCGCCACCCTACCGGAACGTGCCGTGGAAGATGTGCTCTGGGGCTATCGGGACCGCATGCTGGATCTGAAGAATGACAAGCGCTTCCGCTACATTCTCATTTTCAAAAATCACGGAGAAGCCGCCGGCGCGACCATCGATCACCCCCACTCGCAGTTAATCGCCCTGCCGATCGTCCCGCGCCGCGTTCGCGAAGAGGTCGACAACTGCTGGCACTACTACGACGAGAAAGAACGATGCATTTTCTGCGACATCATCCGGCAAGAACGGGACACCGGCGAGCGCGTGATCGGTGAAAACGAACACTTCATAACGCTGGCGCCTTATGCGCCGCGCTTCCCGTTTGAAATGTGGCTGCTGCCGAAAGTGCACGGATCGTCCTACGAGAATAATCAGAGCTCCGTGTATGCCAGCCTGGCGCGCATGTTGAAAGATACGCTGATGCGCCTTGACCAGGTGCTCGACCGGCCGGCATTTAACTTCATGATCCACACGTCTCCCATCGGTGAAGAGATCAACGATCACTATCACTGGCACATCGAGATCATCCCGAAGCTGACGAAAGTGGCGGGCTTTGAATGGGGCACCGGCTTTTACATCAATCCAACACCTCCGGAAGAATCGGCGCGGTTCTTGCGCGAAGCAAAGATTCCCGCGGTCGCGGAGAAAAAGTAGACGTTGGCGCAAACACCGTTGCTGGGGATGTCCGAAGAGTTCAAGCAAATTTGCTATACTTAGAGATTCGGCGCGGTACCCAAGTGGCCCAAGGGAGAGGTCTGCAAATCCCCTCTTTTCGTGCGGTGCCGTGAGGTATCAATAGGTTACAGAGACTGAATGAGGGGACCATAGGCGAAAATAGGGTGCGTTGGGCATAACTTTGGGCATAGAGTTCGGGCATAATTGTAGAACAGAGGCGCGGTACCCAAGTGGTCTAAGGGAATGGTCTGCAAAACCATCACGCGTGGGTTCAAATCCCACCCGCGCCTCCAACTTCCTGAGAAATTGAATAAGCAGTAGGCGGAATTTGCACTGCTCCGTAGCATCCCTCTACAATCATTTCATTG
>Ga0137397_10002608_pt1 | contig 12488 bp, 11 predicted proteins | sample czorhiz116metaG_FD_106658 | JGI IMG/M metagenome (GOLD analysis project Ga0137397, IMG submission 106658) | Vadose zone soil microbial communities from Angelo Coast Range Reserve, California, USA - czorhiz1.16 metaG | ecosystem: Environmental > Terrestrial > Soil > Vadose zone | place: USA... | reverse complement strand
TGGGGCACCCGCGCGACTCGCGGGTCCCACACACATGGATCGAGTGGCGCTGATGGTGAAAACCAAAGGAACTCATAACGCGGCCCTGTAGCACGACCGCGCGGACTTTTTTGAACCGTCCTCCCCTTCACTCGCCGAGTCGCCGAGAGACGGGATGAGACGGCGACAATGAAAAGAGAAATCCTCATTAACGCGGCTCCGCGCGAAACGCGGATCGCGATTCTGGAGGACGGGAAGCTCGTTGAGCTTCTAGCCGATCGTCCAGACAACCGACGTATGGTCGGTGACATCTATCTTGGCCGGGTTGACGCGGTGCTCCCCGGAATCCAGGCCGCCTTCGTCGACATCGGCACCGAGAAAAGCGCCTTCCTTCACGCCTCCGATCTCGTCAGGCAAACCGCCGATGAGGCGGAAGACGAAGATGAAGACGACGACGATGAAAGCGACGAGCCGATCGAGAAAAAGAATGGCAACGGCGGAAACGGCGGCAATGGCCGCCGCGCGAAAGCTCCGCTCATTCAGGAGGCTCTGAAGCGAGGCCAGGACATTCTGGTCCAGATCTCCAAGGAGCCGATCTCGACCAAGGGTCCGAGGGTCACAGCCCAGATCTCACTCGCTGGCCGATTCCTCGTCTACATCCCCGACTCGTCAAAGGTCGGCGTCAGCCGGAAAATCGGATCGACGACCGAGCGTGCGCGGCTCAAAGAACAGGTCCAGAGCATTCTTCCCGACAAATCTGGTGGCGTGATCGTCCGGACGGTCAGCGAAGACGTGACACCCGAGATGCTGCGGCGCGAGCTCAACAGCCTCATGTCGCAGTGGAAGAAGATCAAGCGCAAGATGCACTTCCAGAAGGCGCCCTCGCTGGTGAACCGTGAGAGTGGACTCACTCGTGGACTGGTGCGCGACATCTTCAGCGACAAGGTCGACAGCCTCGCCGTCGATTCGAAGCAGGTCTACAACGAGATCGTTGGATACCTCAAGGACATCGCGCCCGACCTGATCGAGCGAGTAAAGCTCCACGAATCCCAGGTTCCTCTGTTCGACACCGCCGGCATCGAGTCGGAGATCAGAGACATCTTCAAGCGCCGCTGCGATCTTCCTTCAGGCGGTTATCTGATCATCGAGCCGACAGAAGCTCTGGTCTCGATCGACGTCAACTCGGGGCGCTACACCGGCAAGAAGGATCCGGAGAAAACCGTTCTCAGAACCAACATGGAAGCGGCGCAGGAAGTCGCGCGGCAGCTCCGCCTGCGCGATGTGGGTGGGATCATCGTCTGCGATTTCATCGACATGGAGACCAAGGCGAATCGCGACCGAGTGCTGCAGGAGCTGAGGCAGCACCTCTCACGCGACCGCGCCCGAACCAAGGCGTTCGCCGTGAGTGACCTCGGACTGATCGAGATGACGCGCCAGCGGGTACGTCAGAGCCACTATCAATCTTCGACCGAAGCCTGCCCGACGTGCAATGGAACGGGACGCGTGTTGACTCCCGAAACGATCGTGCGGCGGATGGAGCGTTCGGTGAAGCGGATGGCGGTGGAGGGCAGGCGCGATAACCTACTCGTCAAGCTGCACCCGGATGTCGCGATGTACGTGCTCGAGCAGGAGCGCGATCTTCCGCAGAAGCTGCAGAAGGCGGCGAACTTCTCGCTCGAGTTCCGCGACGATCCATTGCTCAAGCCGGACGAGTTCAAGCTCGTGGTCAAAGCCCAAGGTCGCGACGTGACACAGCAATACGCTATAGCGTAGTGCGGCACGGGTATTCTCTGAGCTGGAACTGAACGGGTGCCAGACGTCAGTAGCACAGTTGTCTGTCATTAGTTCACGACGCCGGGACGTTCCGCAGTGGCGTGTAAGGCACACCGAGTTGCTCTCCATTGACCGGTGCGAGATAAGTCAGGGCGTAGTGAACTACGAACTGTCATCTATGCAACTGACCGCTGGCACCCGTTCAGTTGCAGTTGCTGGCGAGGGTTGACCCGCTTCAACTCCTCAGCTAGCTTTCATGGCTGCACCGCCTAATCTAACCGCAACGCTCAGTATGACTTACGCAATCATCCGCACCGGCGGCAAGCAGTTCCGCGCCGAGGCTGGCAAGACAATCAGAATCCCGACCCTGCCCGGCGACGCCGGCTCCAAGGTCACGTTCGACGACGTGATCCTCGGCTCCGACGGTGACAAGACCCACATCGGCGCGCCTGGCTTGAAGGGCGCACATGTGACGGGCGAGATCGTCAAGCACGGCCTCGACGACAAGATCGTCGTGTTCAAGCAGAAGCGCCGTAAGAACTACGCGAAAAAGCAGGGCCATCGGCAGAAATTCACCGAGGTCCGCATCAAGGATATCGCCTTCGGCAAGAAGAGCGGGGGAGAGAAGTAATGGCTCACAAGAAAGGTGTAGGCTCGTCGCGCAACGGACGCGACAGCAATCCGCAGTACCGCGGTGTCAAGAAATTCGGTGGTGAGAAAGTCGTCGCGGGAAACATCATCGTCCGCCAGTGCGGCACGAAGTGGCATCCCGGCCGCAACGTCGGCCTCGGAACCGATTTCACGATCTACTCGCTGATCGATGGCGTCGTGAAATTCGAGCACAAGAGCCGCACCCGCTACAAGGTCAGCGTGTATCCTGACGTAGAGACGAGCGCGGCCTAGGGCGTCCTTTATTCAACCCGAGTGTTCTGCAGTGTTTCGAAAGCCCCTCACGGGGCTTCTTTTATTGGCCGTCACTCGGCGCGTGCCTCAGAATTCAACAGCCCGCAGCCCCGAACTGACACGCCGACAGCCCCCGGCCGGTAGTCTTAAGTTGCAGTTATCCGTAAGAAACAACGGGCTGCAGTTTTGCGTAAGATTAACTGTAGGATCCCTTTACGAGAGAAGACGACAATGGCCCTCCTCGATAGACTAAAACAGGAACTCGACCGCGCTGGAAAAGTGGCGCAGGACGCGTTCGACGACGGAAAAACCAGACTCGAGGCCTTCCGCACCCGACAGCTGGCGGACAAGGCTGCGCAGGCGCTTGGCTACGCAGTTTACCGATCGAAGAAGAGCGGCGCAGATCTCGATGCCGCCACTTATGATCGCCTGAAGGCGACGCTCGAGACCCACGACACCGATGCAGCCCGACTCGAAGCCGAGATCGAGCTGAGACGCCAGCAGGGATCCGCGGCACGCGGATCGGCAAACGCTGCGTCTGACAGCGCGAGCACCAGCGACAGTTACCCAGGCTCTCCGAGCTGAGAGTCGCTGCTGCGAAAAGGGCTCCCGTTGTTGACGGGAGCCCTTTTGTTGTCGTGGTGGTTCTCTCTCACCGTGGGGGCGGAGTGTTGTGCGTGCCGGGCAGATTCCTGTAGCGCTCGATAAGGAGATCCTGCCTCGTCTTCTCGTTGTACTCGCGACCGCGCACAAGAACGTGCTCGGCCCGCGTCGTGAACTCGAACGGATCGCCGCTCCAGACCACGACGTTGGCTTCGCGGCCAGGTTGCAACGAGCCGAGTCGATCCGCCGCCCCGAAGAATTCCGCGGGCGCGAGCGTTACTGCGCGTAGCGCTTCGTCCCAAGTCATTCCGTATGAGACTGCGTTGCCCGCCTCCTGCTTCAGGTTGCGAACGTTGAAGGCTTCCTCATCCCCGCCTCCGGCGTTGCCGATGAGAGCCACCTGAACTCCCGCCTTCCGCAACAGGCCCGCGTTTTCCTGGCGCTGGCCGAGCGACGCGAATCCCTCCGGAATGTTGTTCATAGCTCCGGTTAGAACCGGAATCCTGGCGGCGGCAAGCTTGTCGGCCATCATCCACGCTTCCGCGCCGCTGCTGATCATCAGCTTGACGTTGTAGTTCCGGGCGAGTCGCAGCGCAGCGTCGATGTCAGAAGCGCGGTTTACTGTAATGAGGAGTGGAAGCTTTCCCTCCACGACTGGAATCATCGCTTGCAGGTCCAGGCGGCTCGCCACGAATGGCCGCGTCTGAGCACGATCGAACGCGTCGCGGTGGGTCTGGAAGAATTTCGTATCCTCGAGGAGCTCGCGCAGCTTCACAATCAGCTCTCCGCGTGAGCCCAATCCCGCTGACTGCGGATCACCAACCTCAGCGACCATCGCGACCGGAGATCTGACGATCATGTCGGTCGTCGTTCCAGGGACGACGTCTACCAGCGCGGCCTGACCCGACACGAGCCCGCCTGTTGGAACGACGACGAAGCTGGTGATGCCTTCTTTGCGCGCGGGTGCAATCAGCACCGAATTGGGGTTCAAGCCCTCCCACACGGTGAAGGCGGCGGCAATGTTGTCCTTGCCACGCGCGCTCATGTCACGCGTGTCGTTCACGGCCGCGATTTCCTGAACTCCGAGCTGCGTCGACGCGTCCACGAAACCGGGCGTCACGATCTTGCCGGTCGCGTCGATGCGCTGCGCGCCGGCCGGGATCGGCACATTCGCACCGACAGCGACGATCTTGCCGTTGGTGATTATGACCGTTCCATTTTCAATCAGGGGGCCGCTCACCGGGTACACTTTGCCACCGGTTATGGCGATGGTTTGCGCCGCTGCGGGCATTGCCAGTATCGCCGTGAAAACGACTGCGCCGATACGCGAATTTAGCCTGTAGGAGATCATCGATTAGTTCCGGTTGAACGGCACGAAGCCGAGCTCGAAGTCAGTGCGCCACTGCTCGGACGGGTCGAGGCGATCGTACAGCAGGGCGCCGTCGATCCACACCTTTTCCGGTTTCGAGTAGACGCTGAACGGATCGCCCGTCCACAGCACGACATCGGCGTTCTTTCCCTTTTCGATTGAGCCGATCCTGTCGTCGAGGCCGAGTGCCCATGCGGGATTGATGGTGAGCCACTTGATTGCCTGCTCCTCGCTCACGGGGATCCCGATTTCCGCTCCCGCTTCCATCGCCTTTGCGGCTTCCTGATTCAATCGCTGCGAACCCGATGGATCATCGGAATGGACGATCACTCGGGCGCCGGCGTGATCCACCAGCGCCATGTTCGCCTTCACCGCGTCGATCGCTTCCATCTTGAAGCTGCCCCAGTCGGCCCAGATGGAGCCGGCGATTCCCTCCTTGGCGAGAAGGTCCGCGATCTTGTACGCCTCCACTCCGTGGTGGAACGACCTGATCTGGTATCCGAACTCGTGCGCGATGTCGATCATCTGCGCCATCTCGTCGGCGCGATAGCAGTGATTGTGGACGAGAATGTTGCCGCGCAGCACCTCAGCGAGAGTCTCGTTACCGAGATCGCGCGCGGGTGGATCTCCCTTATGATCGGCGTTCCACTTGTCCCACTTGCGGCGATAGTCTACGGCCTTGATCCAGGCGGCGCGGTAGCCGGCGACGTTGCCCATCCGTGTTGACGGTCCGCCGCGTCCCCCATAGACCCGTTTGGGATTCTCGCCACACGCCATCTTGAGTCCGTATTTCGCGCCCGGGAACTTCATTGCCTGCACCGTCCGTCCCGGGACGACTTTCAGAACGGCGCTGCGACCACCAATGAGATTCGCCGAGCCCGGAAGCACCTGCAGCGTCGTCACGCCGCCGGCGAGATTGCGAGGGAACTGCGGGTCTTGGGGCCACACTGAATGTTCCGCCCACACCTGCGGGGTGGCGGGATTGGTGGCTTCGTTGCCATCGCTCAGCGCGTTACCGCCTGGTGCTGCGTAGACGCCAAGATGTGAATGGTCGTCGACAATACCGGGAGTGACGTACTTGCCCGAGCCGTCGATCACGAGCGCATCGGCTGGCGCGTCGACCGTCGTGCCTACCGCCGCGATCTTGCCGTTCTGCAGGAGAATCGCACCGTTCCTGATGAGGGGCCCGGCCGCGGTCAGAATGTTGACATTGCGGACGACGGTCGTTCGCGATGGGAATGGGACGTATGTGCTCGGAAAGGGATCGGCGTTGGGCGTCGATGTACCGCCGCGACCGACGTCGGCCTGCGCTGAATCGCGAGCTGGCGAGGGTGTGGTCGTCGGGGTCCGAACAGTGCAGGCTGCCGTCCCCATCAATAGCAGACAAAGAAAAGAGCGCATGTGAAAGATTTTCCTCCGAAGCAGGGCTGTGGGTCGCAATAAGCTAGCGCAGTTACAGACTCGTTGTCGCGAGCTCGGCGATGCGGTCGGTGCAAATGCCGTCGACGCCGATCGCCCGGAGGGTTTCCCACTGGTCCGGATCATCGGAGGTCCACGCAATAATCCTCGCATTGACGGAATGAGCGCGCACAACGAGTTCCTCATCGATAAACGACACCTCCTGCCAGAGATCTTGCGCTTCGGCGGCCAAAAGCGATGCCACCGGATCGATGTGACGTGCAACCTCGAGAACGCCGGTCCGAATGGCGGGGAGAATTCTCTTCACGGTTTTGACAATGCGATGATCGAAAGCGTGCACAGCGCACCTCGCGCCGGACTCACGAATGCACCGCACCACCAGTGGCTCGATGTCAGCCGCCTTGATTTCGACGTAAACCATCGCCCGATCACCGACAGCATCGAGAACCTTTTCGAGCGTGGGAATTTCAACACCGTGCGCCAATGGGAAGCGGCTAATCTCCGATGCGGAGAGATCGGCGATTCTAGTTCTCGCCGCCGCCGGCGCGTTCACGATCGGATCGTGGTGCACAATCACGACGCCATCGCTCGTGGCGTGCACATCGAGCTCGATCGCGTCGGCTCCGAGCTCGATCGCGCGGAGAAAAGCTGGTATCGAATTCTCCGGCAGCGTCTGGTGCGCCCCGCGGTGGGAGATCTTTTCGGGCTTGGGGCGCTGCCGTGATTGAGTCAGGGGTTCCTCAGCGTAGTAGTATTGGGCACGATGAGCGCGAAGCATATGAGCGCCGTTCGGCGCGGTCAATCGGCCTTAACAGCAGGGCTCTGGCAGCGTCTACCGGATGAGGCTCCATGATTCCTAGCCCCGAGGGCAGGCCCGACGAGACCGATATGGAGCTAATCAACCGCTGGAAGGCCGGAGACAGCCGGGCTGCAACGCGGTTGGTGGGTCGTCATTCTGAGGCTTTGGCGCGCTTCGCCGCGAGTGCCGGGGAGCGGGACGGGATAGAAGAGCTGGTGCAGGACACGTTCGTTCGGGCTTTCGCATCGCTCGATTCGTTTCGGGGCGCAAGCACGCTTAGGACATGGCTTTTCACGATTGAGCGGCGGCTGATGCTGGACCGAAGAAGGGCGGAGCGAAGGAGTCGGGAAACAGTTCCCGTGGAAGAATCGGATCACGTGAGTGAATATGGCGCCCTCGATGGGCTGATCGCCGAAGAGGCGCAGGAGAGAGTGAGGAAGTCGCTTGAAGCGCTTTCTCCAACGCAGCGAGAGGTTTTCACGTTGAGGGTGCAACAGGGTTTGTCATACAAGGAGATCGCGGAGGTGGTGGGAAGCACTGAAGGGGCGGCACGAGTCCACTACCACAATGCGCTCAAGACGGTAAAGGAGTTTTTGAAAGATGAATAAGTGCATTAACAGCGACATCCAGGAAATGCTTCCGGATCTGTTGCATGGCGCGCTCGCGGATGACGCGAGGAAGCGCGTCGAAGCACACGTCGCGACTTGCGAGAGCTGCCAGGAGGATCTGGACGTCCTTCGCACAGTCAAGAGCGCGGTGATCTTCGCGCCATCGATCGATGTCGATGGGGTGGTGCGACAGATTCCGCCCTATCGGACGATTTTACCCGCCATCGAACGGCCAGCGAGCACGCGTGTGGTGTCGTGGCTGGTCGCAGCGAGTCTCGTGCTCGTCGTCCTGGGGGGCGGATCGGTTCTGATGATTCAATCAAAGGGTTCTCGAGCGGCAAATCCGGCCGGATACACCCGGGTTCCGAACACAATCGCGAAGAATCCCGATGCGACGAAATTGAGTCCATCCGAATCGATCGTCGTTTCTGGACCGGATGCGCCAGTTGTCCTGCCACATCCCCACGCGCTTGCTCTCGCCGCCGACGCCGACGGCCTTAGCGATGGCAGTCTCGTGCAGCTGATGAACGACATGGACGGCTTCGACGCGCTCCCGGGTTCCGAGCCGGATCCGGTGATCTCCGTGGACAGCGGTGACAGTCTTTGAACATCATTAGGTCGATGAACCGATCGCTCCGATTGACGACGCTGATGGTCGGGCTGAGCGGAGGGGCGGCATATGCCCAGCCTGTGACAGCGCCCGTTGCCAAGGCGAACCGGCCAGCGCTCGAACAGCAGTTTCGCGAGCGCGTCGCCAGGCTGACCAAGGACCGGGTTGGCCTTACCGATGCGCAGATGGCGCGGTTGGAGCAGTCCAACGCCCGCTTCGCCCCGCAACTGACTCAGGTGGCGGCCCAGGAGCGGGAAACCCGCCGCCAGCTCAGGCTCGAGATGACATCGGGCGGCCAGCCGAATCAGCAGCGCGTCAGTGACCTCATCGACGCTTCGTTGCAACTCCAGAAGCAGCGCATCGCGATCGTCGAGGCAGAGCAGAAAGAGCTCGCGCGGTTCATGACGCCGGTGCAGCGCGCGCGCTACATCGGTCTCCAGCAGCAATTCCGGAGACGGGCGCAGGAGCTTGCCCGAGAAAACGGCGCGCAACAGGGTGGGCAAAGGAATGGCATGGGTCTCCAGCGGGTCCGACCCGGCTTGAAGAAAAGGCCCTAGCCTTTCGGCAAGTTTCGTGAGGACTTGATATTCTGAGCCCTTGATCCAAAGGATCGAGGGCTCTTTTATTGTGTTCGATCCAAAGATGCCTGATCTCGCACACCACCTCTCACGACTGCTCCAGTCGTATACCTATCCAGTGCTCGTGGCGCTGGTGCTGCTCGAGAGCGTCGGCATCCCACTGCCGGGCGAGATCGCGCTGGTGACGGCGGCCGCATACGCGTCGCGGGGCCACATCTCCGTCTACATCGTCATCATTCTTGCCGCCGTTGCCGCAATCGTCGGCGGAATTCTGGGCTACTGGATCGGAATCAGAGGTGGACTGCCACTCGTCGTGCGGTACGGCGCTTACGTCGGGGTGAGGAGATCCCACATCGAACGGACCCACGCCTTTTTCGAGCGGAACGGTGCGAAAACGATTCTGTTTGGGCGATTCATCGCGATCTTGCGCACGTGGGCGGCAGTGGTCGCGGGTGCGGCGTCAATGTCATTCACGAAGTTCGTGATCTACACCAGCATTGGCAGCATCGTCTGGGCGATAGTGTTCGGTTTCCTTGGCTTCAATTTTGGACGCGACCTGCCGCTGCTCGAGAAATACATTTCACGGGCAAGCCTGGGAGTCCTCATACTTGGAGCTGTGGGAATCACGGTTTTCCTGATCGTTCAGCGAAGAAAATCCAGAGCGGACCGCTCACTGGGCGGCGAGCCTCCGACGACGATCGAAAACCCGCCCTGATCTCTCGTGACAGAGCCGTCAATCGGCTAAATTGGAATCACGCCCGGGTGGCGGAATCGGTAGACGCACGGGACTCAAAATCCCGCGGCCTTTGGCCTTACGAGTTCGAGTCTCGTCCCGGGTATTTTGCTTTTGGAACTCTGGAGGCCAGATGAGATGGGTCGGAGTCACGGACACAACCGGTCGCGTCGTGTGGATTAACGCTCAGAATGTCGCTTACGTTCAGGACTTTCAGACCTACCGCGCAGTTCATTTCGTCGGAAGCAAAGACAACTATTTCCAGGCGAGGGACACCGCCGAGGACCTCGTGATGATGCTTCGGCCCCCTTCATAGGGCGCTCAGAGAGAGCATCATGGTTTTACCTTTTCGGCTGAACTAGGGCTTGCTCGGCGCCAGCGACGCAGCTCGGCGCCCGCGAATTCTGGCGTATGTTCTCTTCGTGAATCCGCGCACTCTGTCCGGCAGTTCGTCGAAGTAGGTGTAGAACACCGGCGTCACGTACAGTGTCACGAGCTGCGAGAAAGCCAAACCTCCGACCACTGCGACTCCGAGCGGACGACGCGCCTCCGCGCCGGCGCCTCGTCCGAGCGCGATCGGGAGCGTGGCCATCAGCGCCGCGAACGTCGTCATCATGATCGGTCGGAAGCGCACGCTCGCCGCATGAACGATTGCCTTCTCCGGCGAAATGTGCTGCGTTCGCTCTGCTTCCAGCGCGAAGTCGATCATCATGATCGCGTTTTTCTTCACGATGCCGACAAGCAATATCAAGCCGACGAATCCGTACACGTCGAGCGGCATCCTGAAAATGAACAGCGCCACGAGCGCGCCAAAGGCGGCAAAGGGAAGTCCGGTGAGAATCGTTGCCGGATGGATGAAGCTCTCGTACAGAATGCCGAGGACCATGTAGATCACGAAGATCGCGAGAATGAGCAGCGCGAGCAGTCCCTGCTGGCTTGCCTGGAAAGCCTGAGCGGTTCCGGAAAAACTCATCGTGACCGTCGAAGGGACAGTCGTCGCGGCGGCTGCTTCTACGGCGGCGGTCGCCTGACCGAGGGCCACCCCGGGTCTGGTGTTGAACGAAATCGTCACCGCGGGCAGCTGTCCCGCGTGCGTGATAGAAAGCGGACCCACGCCCTGAGTGATGTTCGCCACCGCGCTGAGTGGGACAAGGTCGCCCTTCTCCGAGCGCACGTACAACATCCGCAGCGCGTTGACGTCCTGCTGGAACTGCGGAAGCAGCTCCATTATCACCATGTACTGATTGTTCGGCGTGTAAATCGTCGACACCTGTCGCGACCCGTACGCGTCGTATAGCGCGCTCTCGATCTGCTGCGCGGAAACGCCGAGGGAGGCGGCGCGATCGCGGTCTATCGCTACGTTGACCTCGGGATTCGAGATCTGAAGATCACTCGTGACATCCTGAATTTGCGCGATGTCTCTCATTCGCAATTCCAGCCTTTTTGCTGCCGTATCGAGCAAGGCGATGTCGGTTCCCTGCAGGGTAAACTGATACTGGCTCTTGGAAGGCCGCCCGCCGATCTGGATGGCTGGCGGCACCTGCATATACACGTTCATGCCCGGAACGCTCGACAGCTTCGGTCGAAGCTCGTTCACGATCTCGTCGGCGCTCAGCCTTTCGCCGCGCGGCTTCAACCCGAGGAATATTCTACCTTGATTTCCGCTCCCGCCCCCGCCTCCTCCCACCGACGACATGAATCCGGCGATGTTGGGGTCGCGTGCCACGATCGCGGCGATCTGCTGCTGGTGGCTCACCATGTCCTTGAACGAAGTTCCCTGAGCCGCCTCGGTCGTGGCTATGATCTGCCCGGTGACCTGCGTCGGAATGAATGCGGTCGGCACCAGCTTGTAGAGCACCACCGTACCGACGAGCACGGCGAGCGAGAACATCAGCGCAAGGAATCTGTGGACCATCACCCATTCGAGACTCGATTCGTACCGGTTCAGGATGCGCGTGTAAACGCGCTCGGATGCGTTGAACAGGCGTCCGTGAGCGTGGGACGGCGGCTTTAGAAACCTGCTTGCCAGCATGGGAGTGAGCGTCAATGAAACGAACCCCGAGACAAGAATCGCCGTTCCGATCGTTACCGCGAATTCGTGGAACAACCTGCCAAGTATGCCACCCATGAAGAGGAGTGGAATGAACACGGCGGTCAGGGAGACCGTCATCGCCAGGATCGTGAACGCCACTTCGTCCGAGCCCTCGTACGACGCCTTCATCGGATCCTTACCCATTTCCATGTGTCGGACGATGTTCTCGAGCATCACGATGGCATCGTCGACCACGAAGCCGACCGCGAGAGTCAGAGCCATCAGCGAGAGGTTGTCGAGCGAAAAACCGAGCAGGTACATCACTGCGAACGTGCCGATGAGTGACATCGGCAACGCCAGGCTCGGGATGATGGTCGCGGAGATGTTCCGTAAGAAAACGAAGATCACCATCACCACGAGGAAGAGGGTCAGCATCAACGTGAATTTCACGTCGCCGACGGACTCCTCGATCGACACGGAGCGATCGTACAGCGTGTGGATCTCCACGCTGGGTGGGATCTGCTCGCGCAGAGATGCGATCAGCGCTTTCACGCCGTTCGCCACCGCAACAGTGTTCGTCCCTGGTTGGCGCTGAATCGCCAGAATGACGGAGCGGTCGCCGTTGTACCAGCTCGCGACCTTGTTGTTTTCGACGTCGTCGAGCACCTGGCCGAGCTCGTCGAGGTGGACAGGAGCGCCGTTGCGGTAGGCGACAACCATCTGCCTGAACTGTTGGGCGTTCTGGAGCTGTCCGTTGGCTTTGATGGTAGATGCCTTGTTGAGGCCCCAGAGGGTTCCCGTAGGCATGCTGACGTTTTGCGAGCCAATCGCAGACGCGACTTCATCGATGCCAATCCCGCGGTTGGCGAGGGACGTGGGGTCGAGCTGCACGCGCACCGCGTACTTCTGCCCACCGTAGACTTGCACCTGCGCAATCCCCGGCACCATGGAGATGCGCTGTGCCATGAACGTTTCGCCGTACTCGTCGAGCTGCGAGAGTGGCATGGTCTTCGACGTCAGCGTGAAATACAGAATAGGCTGATCGGCCGGATTCACCTCGCGATAAGAGGGCGGGAGAATCC
>Ga0137397_10002607_pt1 | contig 12498 bp, 12 predicted proteins | sample czorhiz116metaG_FD_106658 | JGI IMG/M metagenome (GOLD analysis project Ga0137397, IMG submission 106658) | Vadose zone soil microbial communities from Angelo Coast Range Reserve, California, USA - czorhiz1.16 metaG | ecosystem: Environmental > Terrestrial > Soil > Vadose zone | place: USA... | reverse complement strand
TCGCCAGTGAGGTCTTTACCGAGGCACAGTCTTTTGCTGATTGCAAATTACACATCCGAACCCGTCTGTCAGCTCCGGCTTTCAGCAATTTTTGGAAAAAACCCATCTAATCATCTTTTTTTCTGTTCTCATTCCCAGTGATAGCGTGAATCTGCGCTGGAGGGGAACCCCTATCTCAATAGTTACTCTATATAACATTTACTGTCGTTATTCGAATAATAACAGAATTGACTAAAGATTAGTATCCAAAGAATAATCTCCGTATAATCTCCGTGTGATGTGTTGTGTTATCATCGAGCAGAACTTGTGTAAGGGAAACGTGAAACCTAATATATTCGGCCAACTACGCCACGTGTAGGGGAACGTTACACCTCCACTACGGAAACGTGAAACGTAATATATTTGGCCAACCAAAAGGAAGCTCAGGTAACGTCTGTTGATGCGACACGTGATCAGGCATGCACTCTAGATGCCGGTGTGATTTGGCTGACACACTCACTACTGGGCCGTTCTCGTCAAAAGACGAAAAAGAAAAGAAAACACTCACATTTATGTCTAGTTTAACCCCTAAAAAGAATTGAAAGTTGATTTGTCATGCATCTGTTGACTGACCTAGGTGGGCTTACATAAGTGACCAGTATCTAGGTCGAGGATAGAACCACGTTAAATAAATCTTTCAAACATCATACTTTGCTTGTTTCGCGATGTGTGAAGGAAGAATGAAAGCTGTAGTACAATCAATTGCCGGCACGAATTGTCCTAATTAATGGCTGTCCGTGAAGAGTTGGTTGGGTATGGTATCGACAAGATGCAACGAGAGACAAAGAGATGCGATAGAGACCTTCGTTAATACCTGTCTGATGATGGTGGGTAACCACGTCCACTGTATCCCTTCTGATAGAGCTGCTGTCCACTGATCCCACCCACGAGGCTGCCTGGAGCCCCGTGGTAATTGCTCGCGGCATCCTCCGCGTATTCCGAGTCCTGCCCGGCCAGAAGTGGGTCCTTGACCTCCCACACAGCCGCCTTGGAGCCGACGGAGAACTCCAGGTCCTCACGCTAACGGCCAGTAGATGAGTGAGCGAACACGACGGGACGCATGCGCCACGCACCGTGATACTGTCCCAGTACTTGTAGACCATCATCACGCTCAGAAGCATGCACAAAGTGAAGAAGAATAGTCCGTCAATGTAATGTTTGATGGCGTCACATATTGTCGCGCTAAAGGCGAACAAGAGAATCTGTGCGATCGTGAAGAAGGCGGCCCCGAAGATGATATCGCCGATGGGCCATCGATCTTCCAGCGTACGGAAGACCAGGATCAGTTGCGAGACGACGTAGATGACTGCGCAAACCACAGGCCAGAGAATGTAGACGATCCAAAGTCCGAGGGGTTTGGAATTCTTGAATCCCACAAAGCCCTTGAAGGTCGCGATGGCGATGAAAAACGAGATGCCAAAGACAGCGAAGCAACTGATCCGTAAAAGCTACGGCGAATCGGAAAATGGTTTTAGTGCGCTGTCTCGTCGCGAAGATGAGGGAAAGGCGGCCGCACCCATAACGATAGCGGTGTGCCATCCTCGGCGAACTGGAAGCCAACGAAACCGTTGATGAGGAGGCAGCAATAGGCGGCTGCTACGAAGCCGGTGTATGCCGCCGCAAACCACTACAGCAACCACCCGAACATTAATAAGGGAGTTGTCCGAGAAAGCACCGTCGCCTGACTCACCGGATAACTTGCGTTGGCAGTTGGAATGATGTTAGAATCGAGGAAGAAGGCGAGCAGTTCGATGATCGCATAGAGATAGAAGAACATGACAATCTCCTTGCGTCCTAACGCAGGGTCAACACCAATTGACACCGATTGCCTGACGGCATCGGAAGGACCCACTTACCAACGGCGGTGTATTTACTTCGAATGTGATAAATCATTATTCCCGTCATCAAAATTGCGACGATGTGAACGAAGCATGTCGCTGGCGATTCGGGAAGAGGAAGAAGAGGAAAAGCCGGTCAACAAGAAAAAGCAAGGTTACATTGATGCGCGGTCGTGAGGCTCGCGCCACTCGCAAATGGGGGGAAAAACAACTCACAAGGTTGGAAGATGAGGGTGCCGGCGATATCCACGTTCCTACTATAGCATGACGGCTCGATACCCTGACTGGAACCCAATAAAGGGCAGATAACCAGTGCGGCCGTCTCGCAAATACTATCGAAGGACCCGAATTGGACGACCATGCCAACCAGTCACAGGAAAGGCGGACACCGAGGGGATAAGGGAAGGAAATGAGAGGGTGGGGATAAAAGGAAGTGGAAGAGAGTTAGAGGAACGATGGGATGCGCGGAGGACGTGGGTGCTGTTGCTGTGGGCTTGCTCACGAGCGAATAGGTTGCGGGTTGGAGACGACACGCCGAATGACGAAAATTGTCACAAATTCACACCTGTGACCGCGCGTGACCGGTGTCACACACATTCCCTCTGATTGGCGGGCAATATTGGTGACTCCATTGCGTCGCCTATCGCGCCCTACCCGTACAGTACAGTTATCATATACTTTACCGCGACTCCGTAAGTGCGCGCACTTCCTGACCTCAATATTACCGAAATCTGTCATGGCCGACGAGACAACACAACGCCAGCCAGCGCACGGGTCGCGATAACCGCCGTGACGCATCTCTGTCTCGCTCGGAAGTAGCTCGGAAGTCTGGATTCAATATTAGCAGGGTAACTGTATCTAGTGTATCACTAATTTTGACATGAGACATCATATAGCTTCATAACCCCCGACCGTGCCCTGTTTCCTCGGGCGGGACTTGTCAGCGTATCTACTAGTTGATTTGATCATGATGAGTCAATTCACCCCTACTAATTGAATCGTATCAATCAAACCCCTGCGCCAGCTGCGGCTGCGACGAGGTCTTGCCCTAAGAAGGCATCGGCGTCTCATCTCCACCGACTAGAACGAAATTTCAGGATGAGCACATTCCGGTGCCGTACAGTCAGTACAGTATTATTTTGATTTTCGCGCCCCCACCCCCTCCCCCCTTTCTATTTGAATGGAGGTTACGGCGTTCACTTTAACTCATGCGCCTTGTCCTTGTGAACCGGTCCAAATGATCAGCGCCTGTCGACCCTTCTTCGAATCAGAATCAATCAAGGGGATACTGTAGTTAGTGCGCAGCGCTTTTTTTTAACCGTCTACATAGAAACTTTATGCCTCCGCGTTTGCGTCGCCCGACGTATCAGTCATTCATTCACCGGGTCTTGCTTTTGATGATCTCTGCCCGTTGACATGTCCTGCTGTAATCATTATTCGTTGATATGGCAAGGAACATTGCCGTGTTGGCGCAGCACGCGATGCCCCTCCGTCCGTCCTGGTGATACGTACGTACGTACTTTGGACAGATCGAGCCCCCAACCGGATCTGATGTTGGATGCACTGATGGGGTGGGGGTCGTATCAAGTCATCCGCTGAGCGTCATCAGGCCAAATGGAGGCTCTCTAACCCCTAATATTTCGAAACCCAGAAACCGTCAGGCCAAGGGGACATAGAAAAGCACAGAAAACGGCAAATCAATCTGTGGTGCAGAGAGACGATCAGAGCACGTGAGCGTAATGTAATAAGAAAGCCGCGCCCCCGCCTTGGAACACTAGAGACAGCATTTATCACAAGGAACCACAGCAAGGGCAATTTACCTAACTTTGCCCTAACAGCATCCGCACCTCAGCACTACTGTGGCCAGGGAACAACTCCATATACACAGCAGAGATCGCCTGTCCCTAGATTGGGTCATGTGGACACCCATCGAAAAAAAAAAAGAAAAAGAGTTGGATGAGCTGCTGGTTCCAGTCCGGTCCAGTCCACGTCCAGCTACGCCGGTTTACCTCCTCAATTATGGCGTAAATTAAACAAAAGGGTTTAAACCCGAATAATCGGGTCCGCAAGCGCCAATTCGATTCGCATGAAGATGAAGAGAAGAAGAGGCTTCCCCACTGCCACAGCCAGATCATTGCTGAACAAGACAGGACGCGGTGTCAACTGTCCGAATCAAGCAGATTGCATGAGTGTGGCATTCCCCAGATGGGGGTTGTTCAAGGCGCGGGGGCATAACCGTATATCACCTTCGTCGTCGCTTGTACGTTGGGGTGTGAGGGGCAACCATAGATATGCGGTTATGTACGGATACCATGCAATCGAGTTGTTGCTGCCACGTACGAACCCTAAAACGACAAGCAACTGACCAGTTCGGGTTTGGGAGACCCCCTAGATTATTTTTTCCTCTCTAGCTTTTCATACGCCTTACCCGTTCGCCAACTCAAATGGGGAAATCAGTCCAGCTAGTCCCTGTGGGTCAAAAGAAAAATATGAACGGTGAAACTAAAATTTGGCAACGGAGGAATTACAATGCTCGTCGCTCGCTCTCGCCGACTACCCGTTTTGCGCCGAACAATGAATGACATGCGTCGCGCGCACACGCACGGAGCTTCTTTGTCCTGACCTAGGGACTCCGTTTAGCTCAAAATCGGAGACGTCGAGCTTATGGAACATGTATTTGTGACGAAAACAATACAAAGCTTATGCTGTAGGTGTTTTTTATTATTATCTTTGGCACATGTCCACATGTCCCTCCCTCACCTTCAAACTAATCTGGGTACGACCGCATCCATCCAAGCACGCAAACCGCAAACGGAGCCGGTGACGTTCTGGGCCGACGATGATCTGTGCTTAAAGGGATCTTCCAAACGCGCGGTTGGGTGGAAGGGGTATGTTTCACCACCCCAGCGCAGCACCGCAACGCCCCCTCCCCCGATGAGCTGGGCGATTGGAACGGTTCTGGACCGAGACAATTAAATACGACTACGCAACCTCCCGCCTGCGATAAGACAGATGAAAAAATGAGGTTTACGTACGTGGTGGTAGCGCGGAACTCGGGGGGATCCCCTGCGGCAGAGTGTGTACGTACGTGTGCACTGTATGTATGTATGTATGGATGGATGGCACAGACGTGTGAGAGTGTGCGTTGGGCCGCGGATGGCCGGCCCTCCCACTTCGATGATGAATCACGAAGGATGCATCAGGAAGGGAGGGAGATTTAGCAGTTTCGTGCGGGATAGGAATGCACGGGGGCCTTACATCGCCCTGTTTTCGGCGATTGCGTACGAGAAACTTGCCGGATACAACCAAGGAACCCCCCTGTTGTTTGGCGAAGGCGTGTTCTCCCACAAGAACACAGCGGGAAGCACGGAGGACGGAGGCTGTTGTTGACCCATCCGAGTAAGCTCTCGGTCGGAGCGTTGACAAGGATTCTCAATTGGTCATCAAATCACACTAAAGGGCGTCGCCGGCGTAATTGTCGCGCGGACTTTTTTTTTTTCGCACCTTTATCCTTATTATTATTAGCTAGCTGATCACGGGAAAGGTAAAAAAAGAATAGTTACGGAGAGACAATCACAATCAGGCCGAACTAATGCCAGACGGGACGGGGTGGAAACATAGTGCCCATGATTACCGCGCTACGTTGCCTTGTTGCGATCCATCGTCCGTTGGTCGGAGCTTGGAAAGTTGTCTCATCGCTTCTCAGGAGTTGAGTTGGATCGAAGGAGGGGGGGATACGATAGATAACGGACTAGTCTCTCAACGACGAACGACGCGACGAGGGGCCGTGGATTCGGAGATAGGTGCGCGAAACGCTTTTGCTCTGTTGGGAATTTCCGACTTGCCCATCCGCGCATTTGTCGCCAAATAAAAGGTGTTATTACATCTGTAACCCAGGGGTGGCTGATCAGATGGGAACTGACTGACTAACGTGGAACACGCTTGCGAAGGGTGCCAGCCCACAGACACCGAAGACCGAAAAAGAGACACGTCTCAAAGCGGAGATGATGGCAAATACGAAACAATAAATGGGCTTGCGGCCGGGGTCAGGGGAGAAGTCGATTCCACTCCACTATACGTGTACGGTACAGTTACAACACACAGTTACCTACCCACATCCGCATTACCCACGGCTGCGGAACTCTGACGGCGGGCCGCTGACCATCGTGTGGAAGGAAAGATGGTGTCAAGAGGACCAATAATCTCGTGGAAAAAATAGACACAGCCGACCGAGGGAGGGTGTCAATGGCGAAATGAAAAGTTCGAAAGGGGAAAGTTTGCTGTGCCCAACAGGGAAAAAAAATGCTTTTGATCACGGTATTTTTTTCTCACGGTAGCAGGGCCCACTTTTGATGATGATGATGATGATGATGGGATGATATGGATGACTCGATTCGGGGCCAGGGTTTTTCGTTTTCTTTTGGGTCACGAGTCTTTTACACAGTTCGACAAAGCGGAAGCCATTACGGAAAGTAGCGGAAAGATCGGGAAAAGGGAAAAGGTTGTGGCGTGTAGGTAGGTTTTTTTTTAGGGATACTGTACATGGACGCATCTACCACATCTCACATCTGACACGAGCGACTGTCGACGAATATCAGGGTAGTGAAACCGCGGGGACCCACAAAAAGCAGTTGACGCAGATCACTGGAATTCTGGATCACCCACCCTAAAGGCAGGCGGCGAGTTTAACTTGATGCGGACAGGGGGCCATGGAGGGCTACCTGATCAGTGAAGTTGAGTGGACTGACACGCGCGCGTGTACGAGAGCGAAATGAGGAAATGCAGAGGCGGTGACGTCGATTATCGGGAATCGCTTGCGGAATGGCCGCAAGGATCCTATATGGAGCAAGTGAGCCGAGCTCGGTATCTCGCGGGCTAACTCGAGTTGCGACTAATTATGGGAGGCGGGTGTGTGAGTCCGCGCGGCCAACACGAAATTAGATAGGAGCGACAGCCGCTAAGTAAGGGCCCTCGGCGGGTTGTCATTGCATTGGGTTTATAAACTCTTAAAAACCGAACAGCAGCTATTATCAGAAAAATCCCGTTCAGGGTAGGGGTGGGTGAAACGGGCGCATCGATGTGGATTGGGTGTGAGAGAGTTTTTCGGATGTGCATGTAAGAAACGGGAAACAGTGGCACGGCGACGAGCGTCGGACGTGGTCTGATGGATGGCGCGAAGGGGCGCGGTTTGTGGTGGGAAGCGTGAAGTTCAGGACCAGTGAGGCAGCCACATTAGAATCTGTGAATGAGATCCACGCATTTGGCTTATTATACTGCATGACAAACGCCGGACCAGGCACAGGGAGGGAGAAAGGGAAGTAAAGTAGCCGTACATTCCCGATGCGGAAAGGAATGGGACTGTTCGCGGGATGTGAATGTTGTGAATCGTTGAAGAGAAGAGTGAGATGTGAATCTGAGATCCAGGCTCTGAAGGAGATCCATGGTTGCCGCATCCCCCAGCGCTGATCGATTGTATGCATCTATAAGTGTACATATATAAAAAAAGAACGAGAGCGAGAAACAAGGAACATGGATTAGGCTGGGCCGGCAAATTGCGGTAATGGGTTTAGCTGATTTAGAGCGCAAGAGCGCTCAAAGTGAGAAGTTTGGTTTGGAATGGGAATGTAAGATTACGGAACAGGAGAAGGGACGAACGAAATGGCGATGGTGGTCTCGTGCAGGAGGATCCGGGTGAAGAACTAGAGTGAGGGGGTTGTTTGGTCCACAAAGAGAAACAAGCGAATTCAAGATGGAGAGCGCGGAGATGGAATGTGTGTGGTAACGAGGTGACCTGGAGTTTGGCAAGAGCGGGGGGATAGCCCCATGAGGAATGTGTTGCGGCTAGAGACAAAAGGTTGTCGAGGAAAAATAGAGGACGAGTTGGAGGAGAGAAGCGTGGGAAGGGGAAGGGGAAGGGTGCTTATGTGATTTGCCTGATATGGGGGGGTGTTTGGGAGAGGCTATGGGGAATCCCCAGGGAAATCCCGGATTACCGAATGAGCCGAGGCGTGACGAGACGAGGCGAGGCGAGGCGAAGGAAGAGACCGTTAAGTGGTGTTTGTTTTGGGCGATCTCGAATCTTGGATTGTGATGATGAAGGCGATGGCACGGGTATGGCATGGTATGGCATGCCACGCCACGCCACGCCACGCTCTGGCGTGTGCCATGCCATCGCATCCCGAAGGTCATCGTCGGTCGATGAAAAGTCCATCTCCATCCTATCTTTCCTAAGCGGAAATTTAGAACCGTCCATTCTTTTTTGCATATACCTATAATTTTTTTTTCCCCCGATTCCTTTTTTTGGTCCTGCCTAAGACCGTACCGTGCCGTCGCGTCGTTCCCGACTGGGACTGGCTACTCTCGCTCTCAGACCTGAGCTTTCATATACCAGCCCCTTATTGAGTCGAGCAATATGTTCTGCTCCCGTTTCCGCATCTCTGCTTTTCTTTCATGGCCGTTATATTTCTCTCCTCTCCTCTCCCTTTGCCCCCTTGCCACGCCATGAACCTCCCGTCTTTGCCCTCAGAAGTCCTCAACATCGCCGCGTCTTATCCTTCATGGCACCAACACTTCCACGCAATCACTCCTCCCTGGTCTTCAAAACCCCACCACCCGACAATGACCACTTTGCCACCCATCACATCGTTACAACGCCAGTATCAGTACAGGGACACGGCTCGTTCGTCTCCTCTCTTTCTCGCTTTCTCTTTCATCGCTCAAACGGTCCCGTAGTACCTCCTCTCGCAGCCCTCCATCCACCCCCACAACCCCAGGTCACGCCCACTCTTGTTCCTCCTCTGGACGCGTCGCGCGCTTCCTTGCCCTATGCAGCCAGCTCTGCCTGGGGACAGAAGCCCCCCACACCCCCGCCAGACCATGTACCGTCTGAACAACACGTCGCGAGCTGGTTCAGCGACTCTCGTTCACATTCTTCCCAGTACACCGCGGAGAACACTTGTGAAATGATCTGCTATCTCTGGTTCTCTCAGTCCTCTATCATCAGTCCTGTCAACACGTCTCCTTCACAACCTTTTATACCCTTTAATCCCCAAACCGCCAGGCTTCAGTTTTCTGTCTCCTCGGTCTTTGTACATTTTATGCAAAAGCTCCTTCAGACGACTCAGCTCAGCCAATCCGTCATTGTACTATCTTTGCACTATGTCTATCGGCTCAAAGAGCGTAACAGTGGCACCTCCGCCCACCCCGGGAGCGAGTTTCGTGTCGCCGTCGCCGCGCTCATGATGGCGAACAAGTTTGTGGATGAGTAAGTTGTCCCAGTGTCCATTTTGAACGTGTGACTCTAGACTTAGCGACGCGTCTTTTAGCAATACCTACACGAATAAGACCTGGTCAGAGGTGTCCGGCATCGAGTTGAGCGAAATAAACAAGATGGAACGCGAGTTTCTTGCAGGCATCGATTTCAACCTCTACGTGGACAAGGAGACATACGTCCGCTGGGTCGGTCTCTTGGAGGGTCTCGTTATGGCAAAGGAACGGGGTAGCCGGCAGTGGAGGAGGTCCCGTCAAACTCCACGCGCTGCCACTGTTGCGCGACCGGTGGCTCCTTTGACTGTGCCTTCAAAGGGCAGGACTTGGTCCGCCCGGGCGCGCTCTTCATCTCCGGTCCACTTACAACGTGGCTCGGACTCGCCCCACTCCCTTGCGAATAGCAATCCCCAGTATTCTCCGGAGATCGCAATAGAGGTGGAATCTCCGCTCCGTTCACGCGCGAAGCGTTCCGCTTTTGATGCCTTCTCACCCACTTCTGCTGCGTTCGATATGGAACGGCCTGCAAAGAGACCAATCAGTCTTGCTGTGGAAATTCCGCAGTCTACGGCTGGCAATGTTCACACGCCGTCTCCACTTGAGTCGTTGCAATCCTTCTCAAAGCTGTCCCTGGGTTCGTCACCCGCGCTTTCCCAAAACACAGAAGGTGCCGCCGTGATGAACTCTGCATGGCACGTTCCGCCCCAGACATTGATCGCTTCCTATCGATTGGACCCTACCAAACCGAGACCTGTTCCAAAGGTGTGCACCGGACTGATTTGGTCAAATGTCCCTTCATGCTGACGCAATGCAGCACCTCTTCTTCTATTCTTTGGCAGGTTCCCCTATGGCAGACTATAGCCGATCACGGAAGGGTTTGTTGCGCTATCACCAACCTCCAGAGCCGACCGCCCCTTCGTATTACGCATACCCTCCGCCGCCGGTGCCGTACGCTATTCATTCGGCTTCGACCAGCCCCCACCATTTCAGCGTCACGCTTCCTCCGGTTCTTCCTTCGAGTACGATGGTTTCTTGGACTCGTAATACGGCTGCATCTGTCGTATCCCACGATCCGAGTTACACGCGCGGGGTGGAGGTGCAGGAGTCCCTCCCTACCTTGCGTGAGACGACGAATGGGTCTGTTCCTTTGGCACCTTTTGCTAACGCAGGTCCTCCTGGCGTCCATTACCATTACCCTACACCAGCATACTCCCCCGATTATCATTGGCGTCGCGGACGTCGCCTTTAATTCTTGTCTGCGTCCTCATATGCCACGCTACGAACTACGGGCACTTGACTTTGTCTACATGCATCACATAATTTTATACAGCACCATCCATCTTCTCGCACGCTCGCATTACAACCTACTACTTTCCGCATTTTTGGACTCGTTCAATTCATCCACGTCGCATGTCATTTTCCCTCCCACAATTCCAAAGAAGCATCAAATATTGTTTTTCCACCTGTATCACACCCCTGGCTTTGATTTCGGTTTACAATTGTGCACGTGCAATATGATGCAATTATCATGTGAGTTCAGCGCCCCGGTAAACGCTGGTGCCAGATTCCGAGATGCCGGTGAATAGAGTGTGGTGAATGCAGATCTGAACGGCCGATTCGAGCGCACGACGGGAAATAGCTTGCCGTTCCTGCCACTTTTTCAGATTTGGCCCCGATGGTTATTCCCGTTTTCGGTATACGAATGCCATCCTCGGCCGCAAGTTGAACATTCGACAAGAGAGAAAGGGAGGGGGTTGTACGCCACACATTCCAAAACATACGCTGCGGGAAGGGAAGGATCTCCGGTTCTACGAAAAAACAAACGAAAAGGCGCCGTTCGATTTGACCGCGTTGGGTCGTCCTTGGAATTGTCATCAACTTCTGCCTTTGCGGCTGCCCAACCCAAGGGACCAGAACTGGGAAAAAATTTCCCTTTTCCCTGCCACGCGCTCCCCCCATCTGAGCATCCATCCCTAACATCCCCCTTTCTAGGCGCCATTTGGTGATTCTCCGCTAGTCCAGGCCAGGGCTTCTCTCACACAACTCGTTTACGCTCTGGAGACAGTTGCGAACCCATCTCCTGGCGTGAAAAAACAAATATACCCAAGGTGCCAAATTTTAACAAAGTTTTTCCGTGGGTCGACTGACTACCCGTGCTATTATTGTTTGATAATGACCGCAGCCGCTGAACCCGGAACTGGAAACGGCGTGACCGACCTTGTCCATTCCATTTATCCTTTTTGAACCATACCAATTATTATGATATATTTTTTTGCTTTCGCCCCGTCGTCAGCCACCACAGCCCCCCTTCCGACGTGCCGCAACACAGCCAGCAGGGAAGAGAGGGGCGGTCGTACATTCGTTCGGATGCTATGGCGCTTGAGCTTGATCCGCGCACCCTCCAACTGGCCCCTCTCCTGGGTCTGTCTATTCCCGTCGGTCGGTCGGATCCCACAACCGGGCAAGCAAAAATATCACGCAACGCAACCGCCTTTTTACTATTGTTGTGAAACCTCCCCCCTTTTGCTTTTTGACACCGCCAAATGGAACAACTCTAGTTAGCGTACAACGTGTGGTGTGGGTTCTCCTCCCCTCCTCCGCTTGGAAACTTCACGTTTCGTTGGTTGCATGCAACGCGCGGCTGCGATCAAGCGAGCGCGGTTTTTGACACGCTTGTGTGCATGACCGTATTATACAATACGTGACCGAGTTACATATCTCGCCATATATCTCGGCGTATTCTCTTCCGCGCGTTCCTTGCGATTTGATTATGTGTGGCATCGCCCACAGTTCCTCTAACATCGCAACCCGCATCCGCATCCGAGCCCGAACTCCGCGCGACGGGGAATGGGGCGGCGTCGCCTTGATCAGTGCCACTCCCATTTGATTTCTTGCTTTCTTCGCGCCCCTCGCCATTTTAGCGCCAATATTTAGGCTTTCAGGATTGGATCAAAGGTCAAAGGGGTGTTGATGATTTTTTACGAACGACAAAAATAAATAAATAAAGGTTAAATTAAATTTCGAGGGAAACCATTTTTTTTATAAAGTTAACCTGAGACCTTGTTGGGATCACTCATCGGACGTATGATACACACACGACCACAACAGGCCGGTATTTGTTGCGTGTGCCAAATTTGAGCCGGCCAGATTCAATCAACTCGTTGACCACGGACCACCGTTGACGAGACGAATAACAATTCTTACGTGATGATGATCTCCGAATTGAAAATTTGGTTTGTGTGGGCGTTGCGCTGGAACCGCTTTGCGCTCCACTCCGAAGCAAGCCGGAGTTGGGCAGAGACATCAAGTGCGCCCCCCCCCCCCCCATTGGTCTTGAAAAGGGGGGGTTTCGGGG